>Ga0118677_10016242_pt1 | contig 10230 bp, 11 predicted proteins | sample AliMusrvi5mmetaG_FD_86154 | JGI IMG/M metagenome (GOLD analysis project Ga0118677, IMG submission 86154)
TGTCGCTTGTGGCTGTGAACCAGGGCCAGCGACCGCTAGTTCTTGTTGGGAAGCATCTCGTCCTTAAGGAGCTGAAGCTGGATGGTGTTCCGCTCTCTCCGGAGCGCTATCAGGTCACCACTGAATTGCTGACAATCCATGAAGTTCCGGCCACGTTTTCTCTGGAGATAACCACTGAAATCCGGCCCCAGGACAACACCGCCCTGGAGGGGCTCTATCGCTCCAACGGCATGTTCTGCACCCAGTGCGAGGCCGAAGGGTTCCGCGCCATTACCTATTTCCCTGATCGTCCTGATGTTCTGACGCTCTTTACCACAACGATTGTTGCTGACCGCACACGCTATCCGGTGCTGCTATCCAACGGCAATCTGGTGGAGCGGGGTGAGCTGCCGGATGGCCGCCATTTTGCCGTCTGGAACGACCCGTTTAAAAAGCCGAGCTACCTGTTTGCCCTGGTGGCGGGGGATTTGGTCTGCATTGAGGATGCCTTTACCACCTGTTCCGGCCGGGAGGTCGTGCTGCGGATCTACGTTCATGAACAGAATCGCACCAAATGTGACCACGCCATGCGTTCCCTCAAAAAGGCGATGCGCTGGGATGAGGAAGTGTATGGACGCGAATATGATCTGGACATCTACATGATCGTGGCGGTTGATGATTTCAATATGGGGGCGATGGAGAACAAGGGACTTAATGTGTTCAATTCCTGTTATGTCCTCGCCAGCCCGGAAACAGCCACCGATGATGACTACCATGCCATCGAAGAAGTGATCGCCCACGAGTATTTCCACAACTGGAGCGGCAACCGGGTGACCTGCCGTGACTGGTTCCAGCTTTCACTGAAAGAGGGGTTGACGGTGTTCCGCGATCAGGAGTTCTCGTCCGACATGCAGTCGCGCGGAGTGAAGCGGATTGAGGATGTGCGGGTGCTCAGGACGGCGCAATTTCCCGAAGATGGCGGGCCGATGGCCCATCCGGTGCGGCCCGATTCGTATATGGAGATCAACAATTTTTACACGGCGACTGTCTACAACAAGGGGGCCGAACTGGTCCGGATGCAGCGAACCATGCTTGGCACCGGCATGTTCCGACGCGCCATGGATCGCTATTTTGAAAAATATGACGGGCAGGCGGTCACCGTTGATGATTTCGTGCAGACTATGTCCGAAACCGGCTCACTTGACCTTGATCAATTCTCGATCTGGTATAGCCAGGCCGGTACGCCGCAGCTATCCGCTGCCGGTGCGTATGATGCCACCGCCAAAACATTTAATCTGACGGTACGCCAGAGCTGCTCGGCAACTCCGGGTCAGCCGGACAAGAAGGCGCTGCATATCCCGCTGTCGCTCGGCCTGCTTGGCAGTGATGGCAAAGAACTGCCGTTGACGCTGGCCGGTGAGGCTCCCCAGTCTGCAACGTCACGAATACTTCACCTGCATGCCTTTGATGAAACGTTCTGTTTCACCGGCCTTGATGCAGAACCAGTTCCGGCTCTGTTGCGCGGTTTTTCGGCGCCGGTCAAGCTTCACTATCCGTACCGCCATGACCAGCTGGCGCTGCTGATGGCCCACGAAACCGATCCCTTCTGCCGTTGGGAAGCGGGGCAGACCATGGCGGCCCAGGTAATTCTCGGGCTGGTGTCCGACCTGCAGCAGGAAAAAGAGCTCGTACTTGATTCCGCTTTTGCTGATGCGTTCCGGGTCACCCTCACCAGCAGTCACCCGGACCACGCCTTTCTGGCCGAAACGCTGATGTTACCGTCGGAAAAATACCTCGCCGAACTGGTGGAGATCATTGATCCCGCAGCAATCCACACAGCCCGGCAGTTTGTTATCCGCACACTTGCGACGCGCTTTAAGGCTGATTTCAGCCAGGTGCGGACAGCAAACCTGAGCAATCAAGCGTATTCGCCGGATGATGGTCGTTCCGGTGCCCGTCGCCTCGCTAACCTTTGTCTGGCCTACCTGACCAGCAACGGCGGGCAGGAAGAAATTGGCCTTTGTCTTGATCAGTACCGGCGTGCCGATAACATGACCGATTCGATAGGTGCCCTGACGCCGCTGGTTTCTTGCGACTGCCCGGAGCGTCGCCAGGTGTTGGATGACTTTTATCAGCGGTGGCAGGGAGATCGCCTGGTGGTGGACAAGTGGTTCTCTCTCCAGGCCACGTCGAACCTGCCGGGAACACTGGCAGCGGTTCAGGCGCTGCTCGATCATTCGGCTTTTGAATTGACCAACCCGAACCGCTTCCGCTCGCTGGTCCGGTCATTCAGCCAGGGGAACCAGGTCCGCTTTCACGATCCGGATGGCGCCGGCTACCGGTTTCTGGCTGACCAGTTGCTGCGTCTGATCCCGGTTAATCCGCAGGTGTCGGCCCGCCTGCTCGCTCCGTTGACGGTCTGGCGGCGCTATGAGCCCGGGCGGAGCGAGTTGATGCGTGAGCAGTTGAAGCGCATTCAGGCGGTGCCTGATCTGCCGCGTGACGTGTATGAGGTAGTCTCGAAAAGTCTGGAGGGGTGATTCTTACGGTTAATTCGACGGAAAACGGCGCAATCGGGTGCTGGTGAAAATTATCGGCGGATAGTCCCGTAATAGTGGAAAGTTTTGTCCTGGAAATCAGGTAAAAGTACAAATTACACGAGGTACCTAATGAGCAGCATTGTGGCAATGGCCAAACAGTGGCTCGCGGGCGATACAGCGTCACCGGCCAGTGCGAAAATAACCAATCATCATATCATTGAAAGCCTGTTGACCGAGATTCAGCGAATTGAAGCGGCCAACGCCGAGGTAGTGGAGGAGCTGCACCAGCTCAAGACTGATGGGGCGAAGGATGTCAGGAGGGCGGTTGCGGAAGAGTGTGCCGTTATCTGTGAAACCGCCGATTATGTGGTGCGAAGTTACGGTTGTGCCCGCGAGATTCGAGTGAAATTTGGGCTTCCGACACAGAAAAAGTAAGCAGTATTTAAACGCTGAATCTACAGAAGTCGATTAAGAAATTCAGCAATTTTATTTATTTTATTCAGATAAAAGCGCCCGGTCATTCTCAAAACCGCGATGGCGCAGTTCATGGAACTTTTCGATCAGCTTCTCAACAGTAAGCGCTTTCTTGGCGTCACCGGAAACATCAAAGATAATCTCCCCCTGGTCCATCATCAGCAGGCGGTTGCCGAATTCAATAGCGTGACTCATGTTGTGGGTGATCATCATTGACGTCAACTTGTACTCTTTGATGAACTTGTCCGTCAGTTCCAGAACGATCTCGGCATTTTTCGGATCAAGCGCGGCGGTATGCTCATCGAGAAGAATCAACGATGGCTTGGAAAGTACCATCATCAGCAGGGTCAGGGCCTGTCGCTGCCCGCCGGAGAACATGACCAGATTTTCTTTCATGCGCTGTTCCAGTCCCATTTTCAGCTGGACCAGTTCAGAACGGAAATATTCCCGCATCTTGTTGTTCAGGCTTCGTTTGAGCCACTTGAATCCCTTGCGGTAGGTGATCATCATGTTGTCCTCCAGACTCATGTTGGAGGCGGTGCCGAGGAGCGGATTCTGGAAGATTCTGCCGATGTAGCGGGCGCGCTGGTACTCCGGTTCGCGGGTGATAGAGCGCCCGTTGGCGTGGATAGAGCCGATTGTCGGGGTAATGGTGCCGGCGATCAGGTTGAAGAGAGTCGATTTGCCGGCCCCGTTACTGCCGATGATCGTGATGAAATCGCCTTCCCTGACGTTCAGGTTGATGTCGCGCAGGGCCTGATTCTCATTGATCGTGCCCTGATTGAAAACTACGGATGCATTTTTTATCGCTATCATTTTTGCACCATCGCTTTGAAGGTTGCCATTTTCAGTTTTTTCGACTGGGTAAGCACCAGCAGAATGATAATCAGGAGTCCTTTGATCAGATTCAGGTCGTTGGGGGTCATCTGGATGACATAGCCGTAATAGCGTCCGACATACATGACGGCATGGAACAGGATGGAACCGGCCAGCGCACAGAGTGTCAGCACGCCGATGCGATTGCTTTTCATGATCAGAAATTCGCCGATCATAACCGACGCCAGGCCGGAGATGATAATGCCCTGACCGAGCCCCACGTCGGCAAAGCCGAGGTACTGAGCCGCAAAAGCACCCGATACGGCAACGAGGCCATTTGACAGGCCGAGGCCGATTGTTTTCAAAGTTTTGGGGTTGATTCCCTGGGAGACGATCATCTGCTCGTTATTGCCCATGGCGCCGATGGTCATGCCGAGGTCGGTGCGGAAAAACATATCGATCAGCAGTTTGATGATGAGGGCCACCACGACAAAAAAGACCAGCTGGATATATTCATCCGGGACAATACCGGACAGGCGGGCGGTAACGTCAGACAGCAGGGTTTTCTGGTCAAGGACCGGCACGTTGGCGCGATTGCCGAGGATGCGGATGTTGATGGAGTACAGCATCGTCATGGTCAGGATGCCGGCCAGCAGATTCGGAACTTTAAGGTGGTTGTGAATTAACGCGGTGATGACACCGGCAAGCACGCCGCCGATAAATGCTATCAGCAACGCCAACCAACCGTTCATGCCCATCAAAAGCCCCTGGACCATCAGTGCGGCGCCGAGCGGGAACGAACCGTCAACCGTCAGATCGGGGAAATCGAGCACCCTGAAGGTGATGAATACACCGAGCACCATGATGCCATAGATCAGCCCTTCAACCAGTATTCCTTCAATCATAACAAAACCATTCAACCTTCCGCGAGATGAGTAGATGGCCCGGCGTCCTGTCCGGAAGCCGGGCACGATGATTTATTTACTGGTCAATTTACCGTTTTCAACAATTTTGTTGGCGCTTTTCACTACATCTTTCGGGATCGTCACGCCGAGTTTTTTGGCGACGTCCAGATTGATCAGCAAGTCTACGTCAGAAGTTTTGGTCATGAAGCGGGTAGGGATCGTTTCCGGCTTTTTGCCGTTCAGAATCTCGACAATCAGTTTTCCGGTGGCGCGGCCCATTTTGTAATAGTCAAACCCCCAGGCGGCCAGAACCGGATATTTCTCTGCCGAGCTCGGGTCGGCAGAAATGATCGGCACCTTGTTTTTCAGTGCCACTTCAGCTATCGAGCTTAGCGCTGATACGACGGTGTTGTCGGTGCTGATATAGAGAGCATCCACTCGTCTGATAATTGACTGAACAGCCTGTTTCACCTCGGCTGATTTGGAAACGGTAGTTTCCACGTATTCAAGTCCCAATTCCTTGCAGGCCTGTTTGACAACGCCGGCCAGAACTACGGCATTCTCTTCGGAGCTCGTGTAGATATGGCCAAGCCGCTTGATTTTTTTTATCTTGAGCAGCAGCTCGATCTGCTGCTTGACCGGAGTCATGTCGGAAACGCCGGTAACCGGCTTTTTTGCACCTTTAAGAGACGCAACCAGGCCGGCTTTGACCGGATCAGTGACCGCGGAAAAAACGATGGGAATGCCTTTCAGCGTATTGACCAGTGATTGGGATGTGGGTGTGGCGATACCGACGGCCAGGGTCACGTTTTCGGATTGAAATTTGTTGGCGATTGAAGCGGAGGTACCGATATCGCCATTGGCGTTCTGCAGGTCAAAGGTGGCGGTGATTTTTGCGGCGGCCAATTCGTCCTGAATCCCCTTTTCAACTGCATCCAGAGCAGGGTGGGCAACGATTTTGGAAATGCCGATGACGATCTTTTGGGGTGGCGTGGCGGCAAACAGCGATGAAACCGGCACGAGGGTTACCAATACCAACGTAAGTACTACATTCACAAATTTTTTCACCTGGTACCTCCTGAATAAAATTGTCTGCCTGCATACATACCATCGGCAGAATGGCCGGTAAAGATATCATTCATTGTTGAACAGCGTCAATGTAAACAGTTTGCTTTACTGTATGCAAAGGTGGCCGAACACGCAAAGAGCCCCGCTTTCCAGGGGAAAGAGGGGCTTGAAGGAAGTAGGAATTCTGTTTGATATAATTCGGTCAGAAACCGAACAGGCCGCGCAGCTTGCTGCCGATTGCTCCCGCCGGACTGTCCGGAGCATTTTCGGATCCTTCACTTTTCGGATTGGATTCTTCATTTGAAGCATCTGTTGCTTCCGGTTCAGGTTTGCTTTTTTTGGTGGAGCGCGCCTTGCGGGGCGGTTCGCTGCCGTCACCAGCCATTAAAGGTAACATGGCGGTTGATTTAAGGCGCACCTTGGCCGACCAGTCAATGTCCCAGCGTTTCTTCGGGTCTTTCGGTTTCGGCGGCTGCACCAGATTCAGCTCTTCACCGTATGCGATGAATTGCAGCATTCCCATCTGTCCTTCCTTGAATATGGGAGGAATGATACAGGTGGTTATGGACGGGTCCAGGACAACCTTTTCCTTGATAAAACGGTTTACATCACCCGGGGTCAGATAATCTTGCAGAGACATGCCGAGGTCGGGAACCTGGCTGGCCGACCAGAAGATCGATTCACCGGTATCCTGATTATGCCCGATTGCCGTAGCAAAGTATCCGATGGCCGTTGGTATGGCTTTCCACTCCACCGTCAGTGCTCCTGCGGCGCTTTTCTGCAACGGCGAAAATTCAACCGGAGCCATGAAATCACGTTTCTTGTCCAGTGCAAAAGAGATGTCGGGAGTGTAATTGCCGGTGACCAGATGTTTGCCGACCAGAGAGCTCTCGGCCGGAATCTCCGTCCGGTTGTCCTTGTTCGGCCACTCGCCGTACGTCCATCCCGCATGGGGCATCGGAGGAGTCTGATGAGTCGGTGTCCGTCCGGCAAATGCTTTGCCAAAATCCGTTGGTTTCATCGTGGAGGTATCGATTACTTTCGGTTGTCCCGCGCCGATTTTTTCGCCGCAGCCCCAGTAAATAAGCATCCTCGCTTTTGGTTTTTCAAATTTTTCAGGAACGTCTCCTCGCCGTGGCGTGACACGTTCAGACTTTTCCACTACCGGTGTTACCAGCGGGAGTAATGTTCCCATGTGCTGGCCGGGAGGAATTTCATGGTCAGCCTTTGGCGTCTCACCCGGCACACGGGGTGATTCAAGCTGCAGCAGCAGGTCCCTGCGTGGTCCGAACATGTTTTTGCGGCCGAACATGCCGGCAATGCCGCTCATTTCACTTGTCATGCCGGGAATGCTCTGGTTGATGGTGGAAATACTCAACCAGTAATGCGGATACGGTTTCTGCGTCTCCGCTCCGAACGATGAAGTAACAAGCAACAGAGAAACGCAGCCACAGACAACCCACGGTATAGTTTTCATAGTTCCTCCTGTCTGATGTTGTATGAAATAAAGGCGAATGGTGAGAGATATTATATCACCAGGGTGAAGGAAAGGCGTGCAAAATAATGTGCGGGTAGATATTGATATTATAATGATCTGTGCAAAACAGGTTCAGAGCGGACTTGTGCCCTTCAGCTCTGGTGAGCAGGGTGATTCATCACTCCGGGTTCAGATGCGGAAACCGGGAAAAAAATGGGTCCCTGCTGCCGGTCTTTATGCTAGGATGCCGGCATACATCAAAAGTTTTCGTACAAAAAAGGGAGAAATAGTATGCAGTATACCGACACACTGTACCGCCTGGTGATCAGTCTCTGGGCCGGTGGCAACGCCATCTTCACCTTGGTGCTGACGCCGATTCTGTTTAAAACCGAAGGTCGCGACATTGCGGCCCGTATTGTCGGCAACCTGTTTCCTGCCTATTTCCGTTGGGGGCTGGTGTGCGGCGTGATAGCGCTGGTCTGCCGCATGGCGAGTCGCGGCCTTGATTTCAAGATGCCGGTGATACTGCTGGCGGTTATGCTGGCGATGGTGTCATTCCAGGCGTTCTACGTGGAGCCGCATGCTGCCGAACTGAAACGGCAGATAGGCTCATTCGAGTCAACCAGCAAGGATCATCCGCTCCGGAAGGAATTCTCGAAGCTGCACGGCGTTTCGGCGGTCTGCAATCTGACGGTGCTGGTGGGCGGTCTGGTCTTGGTCGTGCTGCCCTAATGAACGATGAAATTGTTGAGATACCGCTGGAACGGGTTGATCCGGACATTCTGCGGAAAATGATCGAGGAGTTCGTGACCCGGGAGTGGAGCGGTGATGTTGACTCCGATTGTTCGCTGGATCAGAAAGTGGCACAGGTACGGCAACAGCTGCAGGATAAGCGGGCCAGGATCGTTTACGAGGTCACATCCGAGACGTGGAATATCATTCCCGCTCGATAACTTCACGTAGGAGGAACAGGTATGAAAATTGTTGTCATTAACGGCAGTCCGCGGGCGATGCAGGGGAATACCGGCCGCCTGCTTGAAGAAGTTATAGCCGGAGTGCAGGCGGCCGGTGCCGAAGTGGAAATCCTCTCCCTGAAAACCTTGAGTGTCCAGCCCTGCGTCGCCTGTGACGTCTGTCACAAGACCGGTGTCTGCAATATCAAGGACGATTACGAGAGCATCAAAGAAAAACTGCTTGCATGTGACGGCTTTATTCTGGCCAGCCCGAATTATATTTTCAGCGTTTCAGCCCAGATGAAGGCGCTGTTTGATCGCTGCAACGGCCTGATCCACTGCATGGCGTTTGAGGGGAAATATGCCGCGCTGGTGGAAACATCCGGCGGGGGCGGGGATGACGAGGTGATTTCCTATATGGGGCGCTTTGTAAATTCGCTTGGCGCGAATGCGGTTGGCGGAGTCGGCTCAGCGATTGCCGGAATCAGAACGTTCCCCGATGAAGAGACTCTTTTTGAGAAGGGGCGCAGCCTGGGGCGCGAGCTCTGTGCATGTATTGCCGAGCGGCGGCACTTTCCGGATCAGGACGCCTTTATAGGCGGATTCAAGGCGAGAATGTCCGGTCTCGTTGATTTCATGCAGGAGTACTGGGTGTTCGAACGGGAATTCTGGGCAAACAAGGAGGTGTGAGGCATGAAGGTATTAGTCGATTTGTGTATTGTCCCTATCGGGGTTGGCGTGTCCCTGTCCGCATATATTGCCGAGTGTGAAAAAGTTCTTGTGGCTGCCGGCTTGAAAATATCGCTGCATTCCTACGGAACCAATATAGAAGGGGAATGGGATGCGGTGTTTGCCGCGATCAAAGCGTGCCATGAGAAGGTCCATGCCATGGGGGCTCCGCGCATCACAACCACGATTAAACTCGGAACCCGCACCGACCGGAACCAGACGATGGAAGAGAAGGTTGACAGCGTAAAGAGCAAGCTATGCGCATGACCTCGGCCTTGGTAACGGCACTGCTTGCAGCGACTTCGGTACAGGCCGCCTCCGTGCCGACTCTGCCGGACTGCCCGGCAAAGCCGAATTGCGTTTCCAGTCAGGCGACGGGCAATCACCGCATTGAACCGTTTAAAATCTCCGGAGAAGCCGGGATGGCGTATGAAAAACTCCGGAACCTTCTGGTCGCCCGGCCCGATACAAAGGTGGTGTCAGCGGATGGTACTTCGATTCGGGTGGAGTTCAGAACCATGCTCGGTTTTGTCGACGATGGCCTGTTTGTTTTAGACGCCCCTGCCGGCCTGATCCATGTTCGCTCGGCGGCACGGCTCGGCTATTGGGACCTGGGGAAAAATCGCAGCCGGATTGAAGAGATACGGCATGCGTTTGATGAAATTCAAAGAGTGAGGCGGTAATGGCAAAAGGATATTTGGGAAACAAGGAACGTCTGGAGGAGATAAGCGGTTTCGGCAAGGCGGTCGGTAAACGGGCCGGCTTCAAATGCGAGTGGTGCGAAAGCAAGGATGACCTGCGGGTGTGGGACCATAAACCGGATCAAGCACCCGACATGGATACACTTGCGCTGTTGTGCCAGCGCTGCCGGGATTGGGCCTCTGGCAGAAAAGCCGATCCGGTTGAGCTGCGGTCGATTCGCAACGCTCTCTGGAGTGATGTTCCTGCTGTTGCCGAGGGTGCAGCCCTGGTACTGGCGAAATGCCGGGAGTCATGGGTGCGCGAGGCTATCGAAGAAAGTTTTATCGATGATGCGGTGAAAGCTCAGCTTTTGAAATAAGGAATTGGATTAGAGGGGGATATATGAAGATCGGTTTTGTAGGATTGGGCATTATGGGCAGTGCCATGGCAGTAAACCTGGTTAAGGCCGGATTTTCGCTGACGGTGTGGAACCGGACCGCGGCCAGCTGCGCCCCGTTTGCTGAGCTGGGTGCAGCCGTGGCTGATTCTCCCCGTGCGGTGGCGGCATGTTCCGATATCGTGATTGCGATGATGGCGGAGCCCCGTGC
>Ga0118677_10016244_pt1 | contig 10229 bp, 9 predicted proteins | sample AliMusrvi5mmetaG_FD_86154 | JGI IMG/M metagenome (GOLD analysis project Ga0118677, IMG submission 86154)
GCAGATACGGTTCTCGTGGCGGATGGCTATCCAGCGGCCCTTGCAGACGGAACGGGTGGAGGATTGAAAATCTTTTTGGAACCAGGGAATGATATGTTCGGCCTCGGGCTTGTGTCCCTTTGAGGTCATGTCGTTGTAGGGAAGGGCGATGTAGAACGGGTTCTGGCGCGGGGTGAAACCCCGCGGAATGAACGTGCTGAGGCGTTCGGTGCGTTTGGGGGAGTCGGTTCCGCCGTAGTTCTCCACCCACCTGGTATCCCAGCAGCTCTTGCGGTTCGGGACGGGGTTGTTTTCGCCGGGCCCCTCACCGATCCAGAAGGTGGTCGTGACGATAGCATCGCGCCAGGGATACTGCGCTACGGTGCCGGAAGGTGTAGGATTAGTCTGGGGCATGGAACTCAATGACCAATCATCTGCCTCGAAGGTGAACAGCTCGGAGCCGGACTTCCTGGTCTTGACAGGGTCCGCAGCCCTGGCGGTCGAGTGGGAGCCAACAAGGCTGGCGGCGGAATACATGGCGACACCCACCCAACGAATAAATGCTTTCCGTCTCCGATGCCTACGGCTGCCGCGTGTATGAGCGGGATGGTGTCTGCTCATGAATAAATGTCAGCCATGGTTGCTCCGTTTGCAAATGAAACGGAGTTCCCACGGGGCGCTCAGAAAAATGATCCCGGTCTCGCTCACAATGGAAACTGCCCCCAGAAATAACAGCCCGGCGGCAGGTTGGTGAGCCGAACAGTCCACGATCGCGATAAATAACCAGGTTGCTATGGATCGACACGGCCGTGGTGGGAGAGGAGACCGTGATCGCGCAGCGTTGGTTCGGAAAACCGGCCCTGATCCGGAGCGCATTCAAAATGGTTTGGAACGGACCGGGGAGCCCGGCGGGGTGTTTCCCTGCAGGAGACGCGAGATAAATTGTGTTGCGGTAAATATGCACATCGCTGATCCAGCCGGGATCTTCACTGTTCCAAACATGGATGGCACCGTAGTTCAACTTGCTGCAATCATTCTTCGTGATGTTGTGCCGGATGGTGAGGTTCTTCATCCTCTGTGGAGCATAGGGATACTGGGCGAGCAGGAAACCAGCCCCGTCATTGTCGTGGGAGAAGTTGAATTGCATCACGGAATTCGTGACTCCACCGTCGAAATCAAACCCGTCACCGTCCTCTTCGATGGAATGGTTACTGTAGGATTCATTGAACTGAAAAAGGATATTTTTGGAGTCCCAAGCCCAAATTCCCGAAGAACCGGAACACTCCGCCCCGTTGTCATGCGCCACGCATCTTTCAACGGTTCCCCCGTCAACCGATGACAAGATGATTCCCGATCCCCCTTTCATCCCATAGGTCAGGCAATCGCTGATGTGGATGCCACGATGCGCGTAGATACCTGGCACCCACGGACCCCAGGTGAAAATGCCGGCCTCCAGATTGTCGTGGGCTGTGCAGCAGGTGATAGTCACACCCTTGCAGCCGGTGTGTGTTCTCCAAGTGCCGATGCAAATTCCGTTTTTTCCGAACCCGTAAATCTCCAGATTCTCCATCCGGATGTTGCGGATTCCTTCGCCGCGCGAGGAGAGGATCATGACGCCGCTCTGATAGTTTCTCTTCGCCCCTTTGCCCACGATGATGAGGTCTCTGAGGTGGATTCCCGACGTGTTGTAAACATCGACCCCCGTTCCCAGCCCTGCAGAGATTGTTGCTCTCCCCGCTTCGCCCAAACGGTAAGATCCAATGACAATGGGGGCATCAGCCGTTCCGCGGTCCTTCTTATCAAATATCAGCGGTCCCTTGAACATTGCCCCCCCTTCAAAAAGAATCGTGTCGCCGGGAGAGAAAACCGTTTGATTGACCTTGCGGATAGTGCGCCAAGCTTGCGCCGGAGCCAGACCGGAGGCGTTGTCATTTCCGTTTGAACCGATATAGAATGTCACCGCTGAGGCGGGAAGCAAACCGCTGTGCCAAAGGCAGGAAATGACGAAGACGAGAAAGAAAACTTTTGAGAAACGCACGCGCGAAGTAGCATCTCATTGTTGCTGCGGAGATTCAAGCCTGAACCACACGATTCTGTTGCCCACTTTGAGGAGGAAGCCAAGAATATGGGGTGAACTCCCCATTCCCTGCTCAGGGATTAAGCGAGTATGGATATGAACCATGAGAAACAAGATTATCACCGAACTCGCCAAAGATGCAGGGGCTTTGGTGGCGGCAACGAAAGATGTCGCTGGAGAACAAGTCCAAGAAGCCCGCAAGCGGCTGGACCATGCATTGGAGAGTGCGAAGGGAATCTACGGTCAGGTTTGTGGCAAAGCGGTTGATGGCACCACTGCCGTCAACGAGCTGGTGCACAAAAACTCGTATCAAGCCATTGCCATCGGGCTCGGGGTTGGCGCAATCCTCGGCTATTTTATCGCCCGAAGTTGCAAAGGCGGTTGTTCCATGAGAGGCACTGAGGAAGGAGAATAAATGAAAGCACATCTACCGAGAGAAACTATTTTGACCGGTGAATCCGTCGATACCGACCCCGTAGCCGGGCGCATGGTCATGGAACGAGCAATTGAAATCGCCACCAGCGATGGTCGATTGGCGATTGATCTATCTGCACACGATTGGCAGCAGGCCAAGCGGGAGTTGACCGGCGAGACCGAATAAATCTCCTCACCGGAGGTTTGGCCGGGGATCCATCCCGGCATGTGCCTGAAAATCCCGATGGTCCGGGGTTGTTGTCACAAAATCGTCTTCCCCTTGGAGGGCAGGCGGTTGGGGTATTGGCGGATGAACTCGTTCGTGTTGGCTTCGCACCGGAGGAGGAATTCTTCACCGACTCGCGTGAACCTGTGGGTTCGCTTCCCCGACGCCCGTAGGCGAAGTTGACCTGCCGCAGGTGCTTGATCCGCTCGTCGAAGTTTTGCTGATCCTCCGTCGAGGTCCCGAGCCAGATATCCACCGGGAATTTTTCATGGGTTTCGACCAGTTTCCCCTGGTCATCGTAAATTCGTCAGCCCCAGACGCCGGCAATCTTGGTTTGGCAGTGTTTGCACCGGCCGTCCGCGATGTCCATGCGCGTGACGGCAAAAATGTCGCGCTCGACGATGGCGCGACGGCAGTTCGGGCAGAAGGTGGTTTCGGCGTCGGGCAGCCCGCGGACATTGCCGATATAGACGTAGCGCAAGCCGGCGGCCCGCGCGATGTCGCGGGCTTTCACGAGGGTCTCGACCGGCGTGGGCGGCAGGTGGGCCAGTTTGTAGAGCGGCTGGAAACGGGAGAAGTGGAGCGGGCGGTCGGGGCCGAGGTTGTCCGCCAGCCAGCCGCACATGCGCTTGATCATCTCGGCATTTTCCGTGTAGGTCGGGATGACCAGGTTGATCACCTCGAACCAGATGTGCTCCATGCTGCCGAGAGTCTTCAACGTATCGAGAATCCCCCGCAGGCTTCCCGCGTTGAGTTTCCAGTAGGTCTGCTCGTCGAACCCCTTGAGATCGACGTGGGCCGCATCCACGTATTGCCCGAGGTCACGCAAGGCGCGCTCGTCGATCGAACCGCAGGTCACCAGGATGTTTTTCAGGTTTTTCTCCCGGGCCAATTTGCACGTGTCGTAGGTGTATTCGTAATAGGCCACCGGATCCGAGTAGGTGTAGGCGATCGAGGGGGCGCGCAAGGATTCCGCCACGGCGACAACGTCCTCTGGGAACATGCTCAGCCGTGCCATTTCCTGGTAACTTAACGAATCCGGCACGGGCGGCCGCAGGCGGAATTCCGGCCCGGCCGCATCCTTCGTCTCCTCCGGCGTTTTCTGGGAAATCTCCCAGTTTTGGCAGTTGAGGCAGCGGAAGACGCAGCCGGCGGTGGCGATCGAGAACGAGGCGCTGCCGGGCAGAAAGTGGAACAGCGGCTTTTTTTCGACCGGGTCCAAATGGAACGCGCACGGGTTCCCGTAGGCGAGCGTGTAGAGGGTGCCGTCCTTGTTGATTTTGTTGCGGCAGTGGCTGCGGTCGCCGGGCGCGAGGATGCAGTTGTTCGGGCAAATTTTGCACTGCACGTTGTTGCCGAGTTTCAGGTAATGGTAGCCCTCCTTGACCCAGCCGCGCTGCTGCCAGAGGTGCCATTGCTCGCCCGCAGGCGCATCCCCGGGAAAAACCGCCCCCGGATTCGGCTGCATCGCATTGCGGACCATCCACGCGGTCGCTCCGCCGCCGGCAACACCGGCCGCCGCGACCAGGCAGTAGTTGATCGCCTCGCGCCGCGTGATTCCTTTGCGGGCAGCCGGCGTTATTCTGTAATGTTCACCCATCGTCTTATTGCAAGATACATCGCCGGCAGGGAATGCAAGAGGACCAGCGCCAGCAGCGGCCCATGAAGCATCTTGTGAATCGCGAGGGCGCGTTTCGCGTCGATCAGCGCACCCAGCCCGTAGTCCCCGCTCATGGCGTAACCGGTCAGAAAAAACATGATGATGACGAGGAACAATGGCCAGCTGCTGATCCGGACAATTTTGTTCAACACGTAATGCGGCGGGCGTTGCATGACAGGTTTCATGGCGGTCAATTTTTTCGCAGAAGAAGCATGGTCCCGCCCAGAATATTAAGTCCGGCGGTCAAGAGGCAAACCCCGGTCACACCGACCAGGGGAATCAGGAATGTGCTGGATAGCAGGGCGCCGAGGGACGCTCCGACGAAATCCGCCGTGTAGAGCTTTGAAGCTGTCGACACCCCGTTTCCGAAACAAACCCGGCATGCGGTGGGGAATCCCATCCCGATCAGCATGGCCAGCAGCAAGGTGAGCCCCGCAATCGTGACCTGGACGCCGGCCAACGCGAGCGGCCCGCTTCCCGCCTTGCCGAGCACGGCGAGCACAAGCGGCAATGCTGCCGCGAAAGCAGCGATCGCAAAGGCGAGCCCCGCCAATCGCGATTTCGCGCGGGCTTGTTGAGCCGACGATTCGCCGCCCTTTGCCCGGATGGCGACCCATGCGCCGGCCGCCAGGCCTGCCATGAAGAGCGTGACGATCACGCCCAGTTGGCGGTAAACCGAGCCGTAGAGAATCTGGAACCCGAAGAGCAGGACGATTTCGAGGGCCGAGGCGGCAAAGCCCGAAACGAAGATCACAAGCGGGACCGGCCGCAGCCTCCACAGATAAACCCCCAGCGCGGCCAGCAGAGCCCCTTCGAGCAGGCCGAAGCGCACCTTGAACTGGCTCATCCAATACATCAGGTGGTAGTAATAAAGCACGGGGCTGAAATCCCGGTTCACGGCCGCCGGTTGCGCCAGCGCGCGGCCCATGTCGGCAATCCGGTCCGTCGCCAGCATCGCGTCGAGATAATGCCGCTCCACCAGGCGGGTCGGTATGCCCTTCCGCTCGATGCGCGCCGCGATATCCGCGAACAGCTCTCCGTCGGACGCAAGAAAATACACCCGCCCGCCCGGGATCACGAGCAGGTTCCGGAATGAGCCTTTCACCGTCCGTCCCGCTGAAGCCAGCATCCGGGCCAGTTGCGGGCTGACGTAGTTCGCGTAGCTCCCCGGCGAAAACGACACGACCCCGCCCGGCTTCAAAACGCGTTTGACCTCGCCGAAAAACTCGGCGGAATAAAACCTGTTGATCTGCGAGGTGGACGGCTCGGGCACATCCACGATCACCACGTCGAACCGCTCGTCCGTTTGCCGGATGAAAAGCCGCCCGTCGGTGCTGACAACGCGGATGCGCGGGTCGCCGAGATTTCCAGGCAGCATCTCGCGTCCCGCCGCGATGATGAGCGGATCGAGTTCGACGTAAGTGAGCCGCGAGGGGCCGTATTTGAGGATCTCCCGTGCCGTCCCCGAGACTCCGCCCGACACGAGCAGGACGTTGCGCGCGTCGGGTCGCTGCGCCATCGCGTAATGCGCGGTCTCCTCGATTTGCTCCGTGTTGTTTGTCGAGAAGAGCGGCAGGCCATTTTCGATGAAGGTGAATTGCCCGGCGGCTTCGATAACCAGAAGCTTGCCGTAAGGCGAGTTGGCCCGGAACACGATTTTCTGCCCCGGATATTCCAGGGCCGTAGAAACGGCATCCCCATCACAGCACAGAAGCAAAGCAACAAGCCCCGCGGTCATCGCCGCAACCGCGGCAAGGGAAAGCCTTTTTCCGAACAGAGCTGCGGCCACCCCGGCCATCGCGAGATTCAGCAGGGCGGGAAAGCAGAGAATGGCGAAATGGTCGAAGAACCGGATGAGGACGAAGCTGAAAACCGCACCGCCGACGATGCTGCCGAGGCTGTCGGCAATATAGACCTTTCCCATCGCCGCCGGGCCTTCACCCGGTGCCAGGATCATGCATGCCAGCGTCAGCAAAAAGCCCGACACGAGGCAATAAGGGAGCAACAAAACAAAGCTGCCGGCCACGGTCCCGGTGATACCGACGGCCGCGCCCCGGATGAAAACCGCGTTGTGAAAAGCCCGGAGCACGACGACTTGCGCGAGCGGAAGAACAGCCACCAGAGCCAGCCCGGCGGGCAGAAGTCTCCGGGGATCTGCAAGCCGTCCGGCTGTTTTCCCGAGCCACGCCCCGGTTCCGGTCAGCAAAAGCCAATTCCCGAGAATGATGCCGAAGACCATTTCATTCCCGCTGAATGTTCCCAGCATCTCCCGCAACAGAGCCAGTTGCGTCATCACGCTCTATGCGCCGACCGCCGCGAGCGCGGCGAGGACGAGCCCGCGGTCTGCGGATCTACTTGCCCGATTCACCGAACGACTCCACCTGGTAAACGAACACCTCGGTGCCCGGTTTGCGCCAGGCCGACCGTTCGCAGCCGGCCTTCTGCGCGAGGGAGTCGAGAAAATCCGCCTTGTCGGGAATTTGCGCCCAGACTTGCGGCAGATAAGTCGCCATCCGGTCGCCGATCCTGAGCACGACGCCGTCGCGATGCGGGCACAGTTTTCCCAGCAGGTCGTCCGGAGAGCTGAAAGAAAGCGGGGCCGGCTCGGTAAGGACGCTGATTTCGATTTCGATTTTATCCAGTTCGGCGGGCTGCACGGGATCGAACCGCGGGTCGCGCAGCGCGGCGTTCCGGGCGTTATCGGCGATAGCGCGGCCCAGCGGCTCCTGCGGGAGGATGTTGCCGATGCAACCGCGCAATTGGCCGCCAGTGGTGAGCGTCACGAAGCAGCCCTTCTTTTCCGAAAGCTTCGCGGGGAGACCGGCGGTGTCGGGAGGGGCGTCTTGGGCGACGGCATTCTTCAACGATTGCCGGGCGAGCGCCAGGAGCTGGCTGCGCTCTGCGGCCGTGAAGTTCTGCTGGTGCGGTGCGTAAAAGGCGATGGCCGCGTAGCCGACCACGCTGTCCTTCTTGCCCGCGGTGTCGCCGCTGTTCCGGCAGTCGAGCAGCTTCGCTTTCCAACCCATCTGGCGGGCCAGATACATCAGGGCCAGAATCGGCGTGCGGCCGCAGGCTTCCTGCGATTTCATTTTTTCGACATCCATCTCGCAGATCGCCTGCACGCACCGGGTGTCCAGTTCCCGCGACTGGTCGTAAGGGTGGTAGTGGCTCAGGTCGCTACTCGCCACAACGAGCGTGGAATCATCCAGCAGGCCGGCCAGCACGCGCGCCATCCACTCGGGGTCCACGTCGCCGGTCACGACTGGCACGATCTGGAAATTTCCGAGCGTCTTTTGGAGGAACGGCACCTCGACCTCGGCGGAGTGTTCCCATGTTTCCGGCGTGTCGGTGCCGTCGGGCGGCTGGGGGTGCGACGCCTGCGACGACCACGGCGGCCGTTGCACTTGGCAGCGCGGCTCAAGAACAAACGGCGGCTCTTTTGCCAGTTGTCCCGCCTTCGGTGAAACCGGCACATCTCCGAGCGGGGTGCGGTAAAGGTCCGCATTGGCCACGGAGGAGCCTGCGAACGCCGCATAGTGGCTCACTCCCAGCAGCACCACGGTCTGGTATTTTCTCCCCTGCAACAGCCGGTAAGACGATGAGGCCACCGGCCCGGAAAACTGGTAGCCCGCGTGCGGGCAGATCAGCGCCCGCAGGTCGCCTTCGATGGTCTGAGGCTTCGCGTTCGCCAGCAGTTCATCGAGCATCCGCGACAACTCGGACGGATCCTTAGGATAAAACAACCCGGCAACAGCCGGCTCCCGGACGAGTTTGGGGGCCGGGGTCGCGACGGATGGCTGCGCCTGCGACGGCCGCCCCTTGCAGCCGGCAAAGAGCGCCAGCGACAAAGCGGCCGCAAGCGCAGAGGCAAGGCAAACTGATTTTCGTCCCGCTGACATGGCGATTCGCAAACGTCTTGACCCTATCCCGTTTCCCGCGCCTGTTCAAGGACGCAGATATTGCCCTGATGTGACCTCCGATGGAAGCCCTTGTTGATCCTGGTGCTCAAAAAATGATATTGCAAACCTCCATCCTCTGTTGCCTACTCCCGATATGGACATCAAACACCTCACCAGCGACACCCTGCGTAGTTTGCTCAGCATCACCTCGAAGAAGGAGGATCTCATCAAGGCCGTCGCCGATATTGAAAACGAAATCGCCAAGGTAATCAAAGGCGCAGTCACATCGGTTGTCGAAACCGCTGAAGCCGTCACTCCCTCCAAGCCCACCAAGAAGAGGAAGAAACGCAGCAAGAAGGCCAAAGCAACCAAAGCCGCCAAGAAGCCAGCCAAATCCAAGAAGCGGAAAAGCGGTCTTACTCCCGAGGGACGTGCCAAGCTCGCCGCCAACATGAAGGCCCGTTGGGCGGCAAGGAAGGCAGGCAAGAAAGCGTAATTCTCACGACTTCCAGACACAAAAAGGGCCAGCTTTTGGTTTATTCACCATGGCTGGCCTTTTCGCTTTGCTGACAGCAGATGTATGTGGAGTCAGGTGGATCGCATAGCCGAGCCTGAATCATCCTGCAGGGTATACAAATGCCAGCGGATCTTCCGCCCAGTCCTCGCCTGTCGCTCGAAATAGATCTTCATCCTTTCTCCGGCTTGCGTAACAACCTCGAACCAGTGCTTCCTCAGGTAACGTTCTCCGCTCCCGTGATGGCAATCTCCAATTTCATGCCAGGTCCTCAACACGCGCTCAATCTTGATGACCTGCTTCTTCAACAGGAACTCTCGCGGCAGGCCTGGCTCTCCCAAGCCCATGCGAGCTGGATCGATCGTATTTTCCACAGGCCGAATCGATGCTCCAATAAAACGTTCACTCATACCAATACGCTCCGCCAAAGTCACCCACGGCTCTCGGGAAGCGGCGGGTGAATGCTGGTGGATGGTTTAATCATGGTGAGCATTTTCAACGACCCGCCCGGAGAGCCGTTGGTGTGCACTGTCTTGTTGGGTGGGTGCAACACGGGAGTCAAGCCACTGGTTCATGCGGGTTACTGTCTCATCTATATCAATGTCGCTTGTGTCGCATATGGTTACGTCCTGTCCAAAGTCCTGGCGGCGGAACCAATCGGCCCATTTCTGGTGTGTCTCAATGAAGCCTTCATTGCCAGATTTCCGCCAACTAGGCCTCGCCTTAAGGCGACGCTCAATCTCATCATTTCTAGCAATGAACGCCAAGTAGTGGATGCCGCTGAAGTACCTGAACTCGTCACATTGCTCAAACTCCCCTGGACTGCTTGAGCCACAAAGCACAACCGGTCGTCCAGATTAACCAATGTTCTTCGCCACGCGGAGGCAGAGATCACGAAACTCAAGTGTGCGATTCGCTGCAAATTCATTTCGCCACAGCACATCGCCCTCAAAGACAACCACATCTCTACGTGACTGCATCAGCATGCGACAAGCAGTTGTCTTGCCACAACCACTCGGACCTGTGACCGAGAAAAGAGGCAACTGCAGAAAACTCATTTGATGGCCGCACTGTGGACAGACCGATACTCCCTTGTCGCGTAGGATTTCCCTGCGCACCGAGTATTCTCCGCATTCAGGACATACGTTCATCATTGCTGTCTTTGCTCCACCCAACAGTATTATTGAACAACGCGCCGCATTTTACGTGCAAATGCCGCGTGCAGTGGTTCTCCTACAAATGCTGCACCGGAGGGTAGACTTCGTCCATGGCGTTGCCTGGATCGCATTATGCGTCCGACGAGCACCAGGGCAAGAACATTTCCATCCTGCGGTGGGGTGCAGGACAAAAATCTTCAATCACGCAGCGAGAGGGAGCGTGTCATTCTCAGCCGCGTGTGAGTTGAGGTGGTGTTTCCAGAACGAGTCCATTCTACGCCTGGCATGAATGCAGCGGAAGGC
>Ga0118677_10016245_pt1 | contig 10227 bp, 7 predicted proteins | sample AliMusrvi5mmetaG_FD_86154 | JGI IMG/M metagenome (GOLD analysis project Ga0118677, IMG submission 86154)
GTTGGTAATGGCGCCGCACGGGTGGGAGGGGGAATCTTTTCCCGTAATTGCTTACGAAACTCCACCATCTCTTCTTCCGCTTTTTTTGCCCGTCGCTGCTCGCGTTCCACCCGTCCTTCACTATCTGCCAGTTGCTTGCGCAGCGCCGTCTCGCGTTCCTCAGCCTGCGCCAATTGTCTGCTTGTTTCTTCCAGTTCATGGCGCAACGAATCGCGCTGTTGCTCTAACTCAGTTACGCGCCGTTCCAGTCCGATCGTCTTTTCCCGTCGCGATGGCTCTGTAGCCTGCCTGGCGTCGCACGGCACCGGCGGCGTCTTCGGGGGGGTGTAGTCGCGAATCTCCGTCATGCGCGCTACCCAGCCCGTTGCTTCCTCACGAGTTGCCTGACCCAGGCCGTACTCCAGTGCATCGCTACCGAATTCTTTGCATAACACGTATAACACATCCAGGGTGAGCGGCATGCCGCAATCATTCAATTGGAGCATGAGGGGGGTATGAATCTGCATCCAACTCTGCAGCAGTTCGTTTGCCAGTGTCGGTTGCTGTTGCAACACCCGCTCCAACCGCTGGCGCACAACCGGCTTGCGCAACGCAGATTCACGCACGGAAAATCCCTGCAGTACACTGCGTAGCAGTGTCACATCATGCTTAATGAATTCAAGCAGCAGGCGCGGCGGCAACGAGTTAAGCAGCAACGCAAAAGGCTCAGGTGATGGCGATGATTGGTGTTGGTCGGTTGGCATATAACCTGTAGTATAGCAGGGAGTATGGATAGTCTCAAGGCAGCAGGTGTATTAGTTTTAGATTCAGGATTCAGGATGGTGCTGTCCCTTGCGGAATGGTTATACGACCCTTACCCTAGGGGACTGCTTAAAAAGTGGGTATGCGAATCGCACCGATCTTTTCGCGCAGGGCTTCGTTATAGATATAGTGTTTATATGCTATATAAGACGCTATATCTGTGCCTTGCCCTGCACAAAAATCGCGGCACGATTCGCATACCCACTTTTTCAGCAGTCCCCTAGCTCTCCCCCATTGCGACAGAGTGGGAGTGATTTATAGTTTAGTATAATCGATTCTGTCTAAGAGTAGATGGATTGATTTCTCTTTGACATATCTTCTGCCGAAATAGTTATAAAAGAGCAAATTACTTGCTGGTAATTTGATAATGATAGCATTACCTTTATCACGTATTATTGTCCCGGCAACTCTGCTCAATCGCCACTGTGCATGCCAGAATCAGTGGTGCATCTTCCTCGTCCGCGACATCCACGCCATAGGTTTCTGCCCAGGTGAACCAAGCTTTTGACACTGAAGCTATCACCTGGTCATCGCGCGTGAACGTATATTCATGATTGGTATAATCACCCTCTACTACCAGTTGACAAGGCCCGGGCATCTCGATGATAAATTTACTGGTGAAGAGGATAAATAATTCTTTATGTATCACCGCATAGAGTGTGCCGGAACGGTAAATCTCATAAGTCGGACTCAGGGTGAGCAATCTTTGCTTAATATAGGCCAGTTCATTGCCAGCCATATCCCAAAATGCTAACTGGTGTCCAATGCTGAATACCTTCCCATGCACTTGAAAGACGTCCTGCTCCCGTGCATCTTTGATGATAAAGGTATCACCCCAGGTGAACAGGCGCTGTTTCATCATATAACGCATCGCGTAAACCTCCGATATCATTATTCTTCTCTTCACCCCGCTGTCAACTGTTTCTTTCTCTGTGCTGAGCGTAAGAAACAGTTGACAGCGGGGTGAAGAGAAGAATCATGGTAGCTTCGTCAATAAACCTATTCCAAAAATTATACACCAAAAGCGGTATGTACAAAACATTTCCAGCGATCAGGGCAGAGGAATCGGTTTGAGCTTGCGGTTATCCGTCTTTATTGCAAGAAACAGGATGAGTCGCGAGGACAATCCGGGCACAAACGGCCTGGTGTCACTGCGGCGCATTTTTACCGCGTCGCTGTTTCGCTGTATACATGGCATGGTCAGCATGGCTTAGCAATTCATCAGTGTTTGTGCCATCAATAGGTGCGATGGCAATCCCGATGCTCGTGGTCATTGTGCTGCGAGTGTCTCCCAGCAGGAAGGGTTCGACAAAGAGTTGTTGCACGCGCGCAATCACGTTTTCCGGAGCGAAATTTTCGTCTAAATCCGGCAGGAGGATGACGAACTCATCCCCACCAAGGCGCGCCAGCGTGTCGCTGTCGCGTACCTGTGTGCGCAACCGTTGCGCGACTTGACGGAGTAGCTCATCACCCATCGTGTGCCCCAGCGAGTCATTCACCTGTTTAAATTGATCAAGATCGAGAAAGAGCAACGCGGTTTTGGTCGACTTGCGGGCGTTGCGCGCGAGTGCCTGTTCCATTCTATCGAAAAATAGGGCACGGTTCGGAAGCTCGGTCAGCAAGTCATAAAAAGCCAATCGTTGTAATTGTGAGTCCAGGCGACGACGCTCGGTAATATCTCGCACCAGCATTATTCTACCGACACTGACGGAACCTTTGGTCTCAAGCGGCATGATACGCGCTTCATACACCGGTTCCGCGGCGTCATCCGGGGTGATGATATGCGCCATATCGCGGTCAATAGTGATGTCCTGGGTGGAAAGATTGGCCCACGCCGGTGGAAGTGTTGCCAGACCACCGGGAAGGATCATTTCGCGGGGCAAACCAAGCATCCGGCAGGCTGTCGGGTTCACCTCTACCACATGATTGAAGGCATCGAGCACAATAACTCCATCGGCAATACTCTGGACAATCATCTGGTGCGCGATCGGCGTTAGCTTCAGCAGGCGATAATACACAATTCCCCAGAGGAGAAAGCCGGCGGAGAGGGCAAAGGTTAGCGGGGTGAGTTCCATAAAGCCGATTATCGGCAAATGTGTGATATAGGCCACTTCGGTGAAGACGGGCAGTAGCATGCAGCAAAAAATGAGCATGGCCTGGCGTTGATAGATGGCTGAGGTTTTTGTGATCGCCAGAATGCAAATCACCAGTGCGGCGGTGAAGAGTAAATACGCATACGCGATAAAGATCCAGCACGCGAAGGCGTAATTGGGTCGCAGCACCAGCATACCATGTTCGTGGACCATTTTAATATGGGAGTAAAACAAGTGATGGTAATCATTGGTCCAGTTGAGGAGAATGGTGGCCGTTGGGATCACGCAGAGAAGGGCAAGCTTGCGCATGGTTAAGACATGGCCATAGCCCAGGTAATCCAGCAGCATGACAAAACAGGCGACGGGGACAAACGCCAGGCCAAGGTATTCAAATTTGACCAGCAGGCATTTGGTGGCCATATCCTGCGCGCCGACTTCAAATACTGATCCCAACCCCCAGATCGCCAATAAAATGAATAAAATCGCCGTTGGGCGTGCGCCGGACGTAGCACGATTGCGCCATGCAAATAATGCAAGGCCAAGTGAAAGCAATCCCCCGGCAATGGCCGGAAGTTGATACCATAACGAAAACGACACCATCAGCGACTCTCTCTGCTAACTGCAATGTGAACGGCTGGTGATTATCTTATTCCATAATTATAGCGTATGTTACACAATACGACAATTCGGGATGGTAAATGTTCAGATGTATCGCAAGAGCAGTGCTATCTGTAATAAACAAAGCCAGGTTGTATTGACTTTTTGGGTTGTGGGCAGGGCTCACGTTAGTACCTTAAGCCTTCGAAACTGCGATAAAAAACGATCATTATTACGTATGTTGATGGTTCTATCGTAGTTCCGAAGGCTTAAGGTACCCGCAATAACAGTGCTACCTGTAATCAACAAATCCAGGTTGTATTGACTTTTTGGGTTGTGGGCAGGGATCACGTTAGATTTAGAATTTAGGATATAGGAGGATGCTCCCATCTCCAGCTCTTCTCCCGTTGCGACAAGCGAAAAGAGTGGCTGGAGGGTCAGCCAGAACTGTGCTTGAGCAGGAGTAAGAGCAGGAAGAAAAAGCAGGAAGATCACTCCCTCCCCTCTCGCAACGGGGGAGGGGTGGGGTAAGGACCGTATTACCAATCAGCAAGGGTTAGAACAATGCTGAATCCTGAATCTAAAACGATACTCCTGTGTAAATGTTTGGAGAACCGCATCCCTCCAACTTCTCATTTTGCGTCATCCGGATTTGCAATCATGATGATTTTGCGGACGGTCGGTAGCACACGGAAGTATGCCACAGCCTGAGAATCTGCTTGTATAGTCACCTCGAATTCAGCGACTTCCAGTTTGTGGTAAGGCGGAAGATTATAGCCATACGCTTTCAGATGCCAGGTGCCGGGGTGCAAACGTTCAAAGAGGAATTGGCCACTATCATCAGTCATCCGTCGTAGCACCTCCTGACCATTGGTAAGCTCGATAAGTATATTCCCCAGTCCTGTTGCGCCACGTTGTAAGTCGATACGCGTCTGTAAGGGTATGGATGCCTCTCTCAGTAGCGCCGGGGATACGTCATTTTTGCCCGGGGTACTCTCCGAGCGATTCGGGTCTCCCTGTACGACAGGTTCGTTCACCATAGCAGGCGTTGGCATATGGGAGTCAGTCGACACCGTCGGATTCTCGCGGAGCACCAATACGGCGCCACTCAGGCTTGCACCGTTAATTACACCGATCTCCACGGTAGTTGTTTTTCCACCCGTGATGGTCAGCGAGATCGGTGACGTCCGGTCAGTGATGCGCTGCAAGCCGATAGATTTCCGGTCCACATTCAATAGATACTGGCCCGGAGGGAGCGCAGGAAAGATAAAATTTCCGTGTGTATCGGTAACCGCGCCGGCGCCGTTGAGCGAGAGCACGACATTCGGTATGCCCGGCTTATTCGGTCGTGTGGCATCAAAGACGCGTCCCCGGATCATCCCCACGTCTTTCCGTTTGCCGGTCAGGATGTCCAGCGGTATGGTATACGTCAGCCGGAATGCGGTGCCTACCGGGGTCGTATCAGCGGTGGTGCCGCGCATTGCCTGCAGGGTGATCACGCACCCACCGGACATGGCATAGCGCGCGGAAATCGCCATTGATCGGCTCCACATGCCGGTATCCGCAACATTGGCATTTAACCATCCGGAGAGGAGGAGACACGCAGACGGCGTCCAATTCATCGCGGTGCCGATAAATCGGTTCGCACCGAGTAAATGGCTCTCCTGTGCGTTCGAGCTATATCCTCCATACAGCGTGACGAATTGCTGCGGGGAAAAGCGATAGGTACTATACAGTTGGCATTTCTGGGTCATCGCCTGCGTTTGCGTCAGCAGGTCCTCCTGGCGACCGAGACGATACTCGGCATTCCAGCTCAGCGCCGTCCCGGACCGTCCGAGTGTCAGATTGAGTTCGTGCAATCGGGTACTGTAATCCGTCGGCGCTAGCCGATCGATGCGGCGCTCGTCATCCACGCCGATCGCCATATTCCATAATGGCGCGAATTGCCATTGCAGACTCGCTTGTCTCAACTGCTCATATGGGGCATCGCTGCGTATCAAACGTTGTTCCAGATTTTCCTGCCAGTTGGTATAAGAGACATTGGCGCTGATGCATGGCGTCACGCTGTAGGCATATGCGGCTTTGCTAGACGCGCTATCGTGATAGTAGCCGGTAAAGTCGGGACCCGCCTGGATACGACTCAGTAAAAAACGTCCCTGGCGCCCGGTCATTCCGTTTACCTCAACATGATAGGCGGCATCCGCGGGTATCGCTGCCTGCGTCGAGCTGCTGCCGGCATATTCCATCTGTATGCCGTATTGCCCGTGCGCCAGGGTGGTGGCTGCTTCCACGCTGCAAAGATCATTGGCCTCAGGAACTCTATTCGTCAGTGCAAGATAAGATGAATCCACGCCATTGACTTTAATCCATGTACCGGGCCAGAAGGTATGGCGGAAATAGGCGCCGGTTGTCTCTTGCCTGGTCGGGTTCCAGCGATCGCCGAGATGATACGCGCCCACGTCGTTGCCGGATGCGACGTTCCGCAGATCGATATCGATGCCGCGCCCATAATGGAAGTTATCCGTCAATGCCGATAATCCCACCGTCTGGTCACCCAGCCGGATATTCATATCACGAGTGGTATAGGCGAGATGGTATTCATCTGGTTGACCAAAGAACCTTGTTCCGCGGGTATCGGGGAGTTGGAACAGAAAGTCAATCTGGCGGGTGCCGGTTTCGTCAAGCGCGCCGGCGCCTTTCCAGGTAGTCTGCAGTCCGGAGACGCCATTATGTCCGCTGGCATCGAGGATAAATTCGGTATGTAGCACGTTATAAATATCATTCTTCACGGTGGCACGGGCGAGGACAGGAATCTCGATACTCAAGGTCGCGACTATGCCTTTGTCAATTGCTGAGGCTTTTACCAGCAGGCGATGGATTACTGAATGTGCTAACTTCACGTCGGTGGGCACCGTGATAATGACCGTCTGACTTCCGCCGGCTGGTATGGTCATAGTGGCGGGCTCGATACGCAACGGGGCGTGCAACTGCTGTTCTTCGACGGTGACGGCAATTTTCGTCGCGCTATTTGCCTTGTTGATGACTCGGACGATACTCTGGTAGTTTTGACCGGCGATGACATTCTCCGGCTTTTCCTCCAGTAGCAGTGCTAATTTCGTAACAGGCAACACCACGATTGTGGCGGTATCGGCATCCTGGAAAGTCGGATCCTGTTGACTCAGAACACGATATGTCAGCGGATAACTGCCGGCGGGCATACCGTTGGGCACCTGAATTGCGACAATCCGCACTGTAGATTCCGCGGCAGTCAGTGAGAAAGGCATTGGGGGAATAATTGTCTGCCATCCTGGCGGCAAGGAGATCGTTTCGGATAAATCTTCTTCCACGGTCATGCTATTCGTCACGCGGAAGCGCAGGCTGATGATAGCGCCTGGTCCCGCACTGACCAATCCGGGAGCGAGAGCCAATACTTCGATACCATGGCCTTTGCCCGCGGCAGATGCTGATGAAGACCATATTGCCGCCAGGATTATTGCGGCTATTGCATATACCGCTGGTAGGGTAGATATCCGCTTCCTGTATTGCATTGTTGTTCCATTTACTTAACTTCGAGCTTTACCTGGGTGCCAAAAATATACTCATCGCCATTATCCGCGACTAACAAACCGTTATAGACTCCTGCCGGAATCGTGGACAGGTCAATCTGAAAGTGTGCCGAACCGCTGGGGTAGATGCGCCACCTATTGCCTGTGAAACGTCCCAGAGATGCGCCATCAGTAGTGTATAATTCGAGCCAGAGTGTTGGCGTCAGCACATGCTCGCCAGTATTGTCAATATCGATCTGATAAAATCGCTGTTTATCCTGTACTACCAGTTGCCGTTTTGAGAATTTGATCGATCGTTTCCCGGTTTCCCCGATATTGGTGATCATTTGCACCGCATAGCGCATGATGGTGTTAATGCCTAATTTGACTTTGTCTTTCTCTGCAGTCGGCGGTTCCAGGCTGCCTTTGGCAATAGGCTCTACCATCAACACACTCCAGTACGTGCCGGCCAATTCACTCGCCTGTGGTATCTGAATCGTATAATAAATCGTCACGGTGGCCTTTGCCGGCACCGTACATTGATGCGGGGTGAAGGTGATCCATGCGGCGTTTGAGCGAGGACTATTGCCGGCATCACTATAATCACTTACCCCATTAGCAAACCGTTGATAATCCGTGAGAAAAACTTTAACTTCTTGCGGCTCGTTTTGAGAATTCTGTAAGGTGATGACTCCTTCTGATTTCTCACCGCGATTGATGGAGACCGACCTGGTCAGACCATCAAGGACATTCAAGCCGCCGGCTACGGCTATCTGGGGCTGTGCCAGCAGGCATAGGCCGCAGAGTAATGTGATTAGCCAGGCATAATGTGTATTCATAAATCTACCACCGTGTAAGATATTTCCGTGCCATACGTGTTTGCTGGTACCAGCACCGACATTCCCCCGAGTTGAAATTGGAGCGTGATATTCGCTCGATCACCGGTACCGAAGAAGAATGCCGTATTGGTGGCTTCTATCGGTTGGTATGTTGTCCCGCTAACAATCGAACCACTGCCCAGTCCGCCTCCTGTTCGTTTGACCGAGAAGGTGAGGCGATTGTCCCAGATGCTGTCCGAACGGTGTATGTCAATGCGCCAGCTCTCGGAGTTGCCAGAGGTGCCGCACACCGTGAGCGCCACTTGATTATTTGTGCTTTCATACATCGTGGGAAGTCCACAGCCTCCAAGCCCGAGCAGGTCGTTGGCAGTAATGGGCAATGACCAGCTTCCGATGGCCGTCACACCAATCGTGGCGTTGGCCGGGAGTGCAAAAGACATGATTCCACAAGTCAGGAGAAGCAGGGCGCGCATTATGTCGATCATACGGAAGGTGGTGTTCATCATCTTTGTCCTTAATCGGTCGTAGGGGGCCTAAACGGCCCCCCACGCGTTAGGTGAGTGTCAGGCGGTTTATGCGCCATCATTGAGAGTGAATGTTAAGGTGATGCTATTCGATGATGTTAACACTACCGAGCTGATGTCAGAGACACTGAGTTGATAGCCGAGATTGACGCCGTCAGTAGCGCCCGTGCCGGTGTTGCAACTGCCGATCCCCGTGACGATGCTTGCCGCGGTACTCGTCAGCGTGACTTGTGATGCTTTGGTGCCGACATTTCCGGTACCACCGGGCACACCCGCCGTCAATTTGAGCGTGGTGCCTGCCGGAATGGAGCCGGTGGTAATTTTCGCATCGAGGATACGTGTTTTACCGGTGGCAATCACTGACGTGTATTGCGCATAGGTCGCTGAATCGCTGACGGCAGCGATCGCTGCGCCGCCGGTACTCGGTGCGGCCAGGACCAGATTGCCTGCGCCCGACGTGATGTTCAGAACGGCCATCTCATTCACATCAGTATTGAATGACGAAGTTGCGGTGGTGCTGACGCCGGTGGCGAAAGCTGCAGTTGCCAGGGCCATCAGTCCGCTGATGGCGACGAGAGAGAGAAGCTGTTTCATGTTTTTACCCCTTTGTGTTGATACCGTGGGTGGGAACAGGCGGTATTTTCCTGCGCAGACTCACGGCTCGATTGGACGGTGTATTTTCCTGTCCACTACTACCTTCCACAAAACACCAGCAATCGAATGGTAGGGAATCCCTACCTGAAGACGGCGAAAATCCTACCAAACATCGCTAACCTGGTATGAGAGTTAATCCGCAGGCCTTAAATTGGCGCGATGGAGTTTTTTGTGGGTATAGGGTGATTGTGTCTAGGATGAGTGTGTCGCTTTTTGCACATTCCCAGGGACCGTAGCGTGCGCCTCTGGGTCATACGAGGCGCGCGCTACATCATTCCTCCGAGCATCCAAGGAACAGGGCTATTGCTTACGTATAAAGATGAGTTGAAGATCAATTGCCCACAAACCCAAGAGTATCGATTTTTAGGTCACCGATTGTGTAGGATAGATTCCCAAGGTGTTGAATTAAGAAGGTACTCCAATAATCGAGTCCAATTCCTGCTCCTACTCCTGCTCAAAAACCAGTAATTGTCGATTGAGGATTCAAAGTAGGAGCAGGAAGAAGGAGCAGGAAGAAAACTTGCAGGCTAAAAATGATACTCCTGCCCACAAACCCTATAACGCCAAAATGGATGGGGTGGCCCCGCGGCCGTCCCCATCCATCTTGTCGCTATAAGGTTGTCAGGCGGTTTATGCGCCATCATTGAGGGTGAACGTTAAGGTGATGCTATTCGATGATGTTAACACTACCGCGCTGATGTCAGAGACACTGAGTTGATAGCCGAGATTGACGCCGTCAGTGCTGCCCGTGCCCGTGTTGCAACTGCCGATTCCCGTGACGATGCTTGCTGCGGTACCCGTCAGCGTTACTTGTGATGCTTTGGTGCCGACATTTCCGGTACCGCCGGGCACACCCGCCGTCAATTTGAGCGTGGTGCCTGCCGGAATGGAGCCGGTGGTAATTTTCGCATCGAGGATACGTGTTTTAGTGCTGGCAATCACTGACGTGTATTGCGCATAGGTCGTTGAATCGCTGACGGCAGCGATCGCGGCGCCGCCGGTGCTCGGTGCGGCCAGGACCAGGTTGCCTGCGCCCGACGTGATGTTCAGAACGGCCATCTCATTCACATCGGTGTTGAATGACGAAGTTGCGGTGGTGCTGACGCCGGTGGCGAAAGCTGCAGTTGCCAGGGCCATCAGTCCGCTGATGGCGACGAGAGAGAGAAGCTGTTTC
>Ga0118677_10005487_pt1 | contig 10226 bp, 7 predicted proteins | sample AliMusrvi5mmetaG_FD_86154 | JGI IMG/M metagenome (GOLD analysis project Ga0118677, IMG submission 86154)
GTATCTGGTAGACACAGGTTTTGTTGATGCAAATCAGATCCCGTCCGAAGAGGTTATCAATGGATGTTTCTGTTGTAATTTCGATAGCTTAAGTGAGAAAATTGAATTGCTGAATAAAAGTTTTCAACCCGAATATATCTTTGCAGAGAGCGTTGGTTCATGTACCGATCTTGTTGCAACGGTGGTCAAGCCATTGATGATTTTCAAGAAAGATATCTTTGAAAGTCTCACCTTTTCTATTTTTGTCGACGCCCGACTGCTGTTATCCTACCTGAAAGGGGATAAACTACTGTTCAGCAACGATATCATCTACATTTTCGGGAAGCAAATAGAAGAGGCCGACCTGTTGATTGTGAACAAGATTGACCTTGTCCCTGAAACAGAATTACCCGAACTAAAAAAACTGATTGACTCCAAACTCAAAAAGAAAAAACACCTCAAATTGGGAAATAACCGAAAAAAAAATAAAAAAACAGAATTAATGCGGGAAATAAGGGATTACGAATTAGCTCTTATGCCCTTTAAGCCAATTCATATAATCCATATAAAGCTTCTCTGAATTCGGATGCCCAACGGATGCCAGGGATCCCGGTTTATTCATGATTCCCACATATTGGTAGATCAGGATTTTCTCAACAAATGGTGAAATATCTTCCATTTGCTTAAGGACCCTCTCAAAATTGGCAGGAATTAATGCGCTGGTATATACCCCCTTTTCAAATTCAAAAACTTCCATGTCAGCCCAGATTTTAGACCGGCCGGCTTTGGAATGAGCGTTATGCAGAATTTCAAAAAATTTGCCGGCACTCCCTACCTGGGTTTTCCGAACTCCAATCTCATCCTGGTAGGCTATGATATCAATATCGAGCTTTTCAAGCTGTTTGATATACTGATCATTGGGACGCATCGATTTGGTGCCGTAGGGTGCAATCAGATTAACAGAATTGGGAGTTAGCCGTTTTGCTATCTTCGTACAATTGTTCACATACTTGAGGGTTAAATCATCGATCGAATTATTAAGTCCCGACTCATTGGGGTAATACCACCCATAAAAACTCTTATGGTGTGAATATTTTTCGGCAACCTCTGCCATCCCCTGCTCCCTGAGCTTAGCAATTTCACGATCTTTCATCATCTTCGTGGTATTTGACCACTTATCCCAGAAATCGTTACTCACGAAAAATTTCATTCCGCACTCATCGGCAGCTGACAACACAGCCTCTAGCGGATCAGGACAGGCAAAGTCGTACCGGGGCTGAATTTTGGATGGATAATAGGTCTTCCCATCATTGGCAACCGCCATCAGGACAAGGTATTCCATACCGGTTTCGCGAATTTCCCGGACCTTTGCCTTCCACTGTTCGGTTGTAAAATTCGGTAATACGTCATTCCAGTATTTGCCTTCCACATCGAGGGTGTGACTGAACTCAAACCATGATCCGCTGATTGGTTTGATCTTAGGATTCTGCTGCGCCTGTGAGGAGAGCATTGAAAAGGCCTGGTTTGCCAACAGTAAGGAAGCTGATGTGACTCCGAATGATCTGAGAAAGTAGCGTCTGTCCATGATGTCCCGTATTTTATTAAATTATTCTATCTCAATTACAGGCTGTGCGCCAGCCAGATCTGATTTTGCAACATTGGCAATGATCGTTTTTACTTCTCCGGGAAATAACGTGATGTAATTATCGCTCCAGAATGTGGGGAGTACTTCATTTGCCGATTTATCGGTGTGAAGGTTCAGCCTGTTAAAAAAGGAGAGTGAACCGGTTTCATTTTTCAAGTTAACCTCAATCTTCAGTTCCTTACCTAAATCATTTATTGTAACTGTCTTTTTTAATTTTAATTTGGGCAACACGGCAAGTGCTGAGAAATCCTCGTGCTGCGAACACTGCCAGTAGAGGTTATCCGAAATCAGCTGACCCTCTTTACTTTTAAGTGTGAGTTTGACGAAATAGATTGGTGTGCAACTGGTTGGTTTAGGGATTTTCACACATTCGGTATAATGATCGGCAGGCACAGAAACAGTTTCAGAATATTTCCAGACTACTTTCATATTAAAATCAATCAACTGCGCCTCCACAGACATTTCCTGATGACTTTTCCCGGTTGAATTGATAACCGAGAGAACCCTGTTGTTTCCATTCATCTGAATATGTAGTGGCTCCATCGCCTTTTTAGAATAGAAATAGGCGGCACTTGGATTTAAAAACCAGTCGTAAATCTGCCAGCCAACATCAGGCCAGCAGGAATTTAGTTTCCAGAGCATTACTCCGCTGGTGATATTCCACATCCGATGACCTGCAGCCTCAAACATCGCCCGATAGCAGTCGGCATTAACCAATTGGGCATTATCCGCATATTGCTTCACCGTGGTGGGGTTACCGTACAGCGTGCGAATTGCATTATCATATCCTCTGAAACAATAATTTAGTCCATCCCATGCACCATGTTCTGCCCAGATACTGTCCAAAGGATAAATCATATTGCTTCTGCCAGGTTTATTTGCCAGATTGGCTGAAGGGATAAACTTTTGCAGGCTGCTATAAGCCGGAATCGCAGGAACACCCAACTCATTGCGGAACATTTGAAGGTGAACCTCCTCCACTTTATCAAAATAATAAGCAGGTGGGTTCCAATTGTAGTCGGGCGCCCCATCATCGGTAGTGCCGGTAGGTAAATCATCCTTGATATAAGGTGTCAGTTTATCCACATCCCAGTCGATGCTTGTTGTTGGGATAAAGGGGCGCGACGGGTCAAGGGTTTTGACTGCTGTTTTGGATGCAGTATAAAGTTCCTCATCGACAATGACCTCATTGGCAGTAAACCACGCTAAAATTGCAGGACTGTTTCGGTACCGCCTGACCAGATCATTGACTTCATTGATTGCTAACCGGTGATCAAGCGGATAGTGGGCAGTTTCGCCTCCGGGATACATACGCCAGCATTGAAAGAAGACCTCCCAGTACATCAATCCATATTTATCATAACTTTCAATCATATCCTCTGTTGGAGTCGGAGCATCTTCACTACCAATCAGATTTACATTTGCTTCAGCTAAAAGACGCGCCTCATCAAATACCCTTTTGCGGTTCATATCGAGCATCATATCGGGTTGAAGCCACCCTCCCCTGCAAAAAATACGTTGACCATTGACATAAAATATTCGGCCATAATCGTCTCCAATTCGTTTCAAATCAGTGGTTATCTGACGTATTCCGAATGTTACTTCCTGTTTATCCGAGACTTTTCCACCAATTTCGAAGGAAATTTTAAGTTTATGAAGGTATTGTTTGCCATAACCATTGGGATGCCATAAATAGGGATTTTTAATCGCAAGAGCGGCAAATTCTTTGGAATCCAGCTTCACCGTTTGGATTTCGTTTGCCTTTAAAGTAATCTCCTTTCTTACGTTAACTGTCGGCATTGAACCTCCAAGGTGTTTGGTATAGGTTGGAAATTCAAGATCACTGATCAGATCTATCGTTCCAACCAGAACCCCATTAACCATTTTATCAGAGTTATTTCTGACTTCGGTTTGAAGGTGAATATCGGACAGGGTAGTATCCGGCAATGGAAGTGTAGTGGTCACATACGGATTCTCAAGTGAGACATTTCCGGTAGCTTCAAGAAAGACATCCTGATAAATCCCCATATTCCGGTCGCGTACAACAGGGGCGCAATCCCACCCACCTGACATTTTAAGCGTTTCGTCCTTGAAAATATCAATGGCATGACCGCGTGTAGATCCAAATACTTCAAACTGAGTGCCGGGATCGGGTTCTCCCGGGTGATCGACCTGATGGATTTTTACCGCAATACAATTTTTTTCACCCGGATTCGCGTATGCGGTAATATTGAATTTAAATCGCCGGAACATCCCAACAGTCTGTTTGCTGTCGGCCACCAAATGTCCGTTTACCCATACATCGGCACGATAATTAATCCCCTGAAAATTCAACCAGATTTGCTTATTCTTAAATGTTTTCGGCACCACGATTTCTGTGCGGAACCACCACGGATCTTTCCAGGGATTCTCCTTTCCCTTGAGAAAACTGTATTTGGCAAGATCATGTTTTGCGTTGAATGCATCGGAGACATCTGGAATGCGAAAGTTATTCATTGCAAAATGGGGATCGGGATAGGTCCCATTTTTAACAAATACGCTTAAAACAGTGGTTGGAACCGATGTTTTATACCAATCATCAGTGTTGTAATGGACTGTCGAAACAATATTGTCTGAAAATTTTACCTCAATGGAATTTTTCACAAACCAGTTTTCCGATAGTTTGATCTTCTGGGCATCCACGATTAAAAAAGAGAGGAGCAAAAAGAGAAAAATGGTAATTTTCATCGTGTTACAAAGATTGTCAATAGTTATCCTTTGAAATTTAAACAATTAATTATATGCATATTAGCCTTTGCGGCTTTGCGTGATTTTTTATTGCTTTCAGTTTTTATGTTGGATTTTCGCCGCCTCCGAAAACCTAGCAGCAAAATAGTTAAAGGAAAAATAAATCTGAATTAAAAGACCAACGCCGCTGCACCAATAAACCCGGCATTATCGCCCAATTGAGCCTTTACAATTTTTAAATTTTCAGCCGGCACCGGGCAGATACTTTTTACCAATGCATCATGAAGAGACTGAAAAAACAGCGGCATCGCATTTGAAATCGATCCGCCGATTATCACAATTTCCGGATCAAGCAGGTTGATCGACCAGGAGAGGGCAAATGCGACCGCTTTTCCAAATTCTTCCCAGACAGTTTTTGCAAATTGATCACCTTCAATGGCAAGATGAGCAATCTGTTTGGAAGAAGCTTTTAATCCGGTTAAACTCTCATATAATTTACTTACTCCTGCTCCCGAAACGACCTCTTCAATAAATCCATCCCGGTATGGTGAAATCCAGATCTCACCTGCTGTTTCAGTAGCGCCCATCCAGATTTTTTGATTCAATATAATCGCACAACCGAAACCGGTTCCCAGCGTAATTCCAAGAACGCTGCATGCTCCCTTACCTGCTCCCCAGCGACTTTCGCCGAGCATCATGGCATTGGCATCGTTATTCATAAAGACAGGGAGATTAAACGCTTTTTCGATCTCACTTCGCAACGGGAAAAAGTCCATCGTGGGAAGATTGGGGCATTCCAGGATCAGACCTTTCTTTACATCCAGTGGACCGGTACACCCTAAACCGATCCCCTGAATATCTGAAATACTTAATTTATTCTGAGTGATTATCCGGGAAATTGAATCGACAATTCGTGATAAAATCAGCTCTTTACTTTCTGTGGCATTTGTAGAAACTGAAAATGATTCACCGATTAAGCTTCCATCGGCATAAACAGCTCCGGCTCTGATATTTGTTCCCCCGATATCGACTCCAATGGCAATATTATCGTTTTTCATATCATAAATGGTGATGACATTTATTAATTCAACGGATTGAAATGTCAACGGATTGAAATCCGTTACTTCAAAATATGACGAGCCGATGGCTCTAAAGAAAGCTTATTCCACAGCGGTCACTTTTGCGCCGCGTGTAAAATTCCCGGGGATGTTTTCTTCCTCAATGGACCATTGATTGACAATTAATTGCATCGGAATAAGACACAGAATTGCAAATAATGGCTCATTTGGACAGGGAATTATAATACTGCAAAGATTTTCATCCGAAATGGGGGGATTCTGATCCGTAATCAGCAGAACCTTACCCCCGAATTTAAGGATATCGGCGGCTACAGAAATACTCTGGTGATATGTTACTCCGAAAGGGGCAAAAACCACTGCCCGAAAACCCTCCTTAACCATCTCCATGGGACCATGGCGAAATTCACCACCCAACAGCGCCGAAGCAGGATTTCGTGTTGCCTCCATAAGCATCAGGGCACTCTGTTGAGCGGCAGCAAATACGGGTCCGCGGGCAACCAGCTGAACAAATGGTGTATGTGCTATGGCTTTCACAGCATTATCTAACCAATGATCCCTATTCTTAAGCAGATCAGAGACCGTTTGAATAATTGTTTCTATTTCGGAAACTGAGGTTTTGTTGAATTTATCGCTAAAACTCAGTGACAGCAAATAAGCAACAAGGTAAGTTGAGATAAATGTTTTTGTAGAGGTCATATCCTCCTTACCCGCCTTGCTTAATAATGAAATCTGAGCCTTTTTAGCCAGGGTACTTTCAGATTCATTACTGATTGCGATCACTGTAATATCTGAAGGTAATTGCTCCAGAATCTTCACAACCTCATAGCTCTCACCCGACTGGGAGATGCAGACAAAAAGGGTGGTTTTGGTAATTAATGAGAACTGATAGTGTAGTAATTCTCCTGCATTTATGGCAAACGAAGTTACATACTGAGGATTCAAAAGAGTGGTTGCTGCACAGGAGATAAAATAGGAACTCCCCATCCCGGTGAAAATGATTTTATCGAATCGTCCTGACTTCCACAGATCAATTACCTGTCTTAGACTTTCTCTCCCTTCTCCTTCTGAGAACCACAATAAGGTTGCCTTCAGCGCGTGCGGTTGTTCTTCTATCTCTTGTAAAAACTTATTCATTTGATTTTATCTTAAATTTCAAAAGATTCCCTTTTTCAACTCCTAATAGCCTAAAGCCTATTAGTCTAATCACCGATTTCCTTCTTCAGCCACATCCTTTCAATATCCTCAAGTGACTTACCCGTAGTTTCGGGAACCAGTTTCCAGGTGATATAGAGATATGGAAGGCACATGACACCAAACAACCAGAAAACCCCTGCCGGTGATAGGGTGGTCATAAGCCATGGGGTTAATTGTCCGATGAGAAACGTTCCGATCCAGAGTGAAAAACCGGCTGCCGACATTGCCAGACCGCGAACCCTGGCAGGGTACATCTCTGAAAGCAAAACCCAGATAACCACACAAATCGATATCGCACAGGAGAATATATAAACAAGGATCAGAATAAGCAGCATAATTGGAGGAACAACATTCGAAACTTTATTTACGGTGAAATAAAATCCGATAAGTATCAGCGACACTATCATTCCTGAAACACCGTAGTAGACAAGCTTCTTACGGCCTATTTTATCGATCACAGCCATCGCCAATACGGTGGATCCGAAATTTACCAAACCTACAATAACCTGATAAAATAATGAATCTCCGGCTGAAAGTCCGGTTTGCTCGAAGATCGTCGGACCGTAATAAAGTACGGCATTCACACCCATAAATTGTCCAAGAATTGCAAGGCTCACACCAATAAAAAGGGCAACCCGAAACCCCGGTTGAAAGAGTATTTTCCAGTCAGATTTCTCTTCCGACTGAACAAGGTTCTTCAAATCGGAAACCTGCTCATTGGCTTGCTCTGTTCCGTAAATACGCTTCAACGTTTTAAGGGCAGAGGTCTCCTTTGATTTTAAGACCAGCCATCTTGGACTTTCAGGGATAAAGAAGAGGATGACGAAAAACAGGATTGCAGGAAGTGATTCGGCACCGAGCATTCCCCTCCAGGTTTCTGTTACAACATATTTACCCCAGAATCCGCCAACGATTCCAAGGGCTTTCATATGAACTGCATACTCACTGATCCAATAATTAACAAGGTAGGCTCCCATGAATCCTACCGTTATTGCCAGCTGATACAGAGAAACTAAGGTTCCGCGATAACGGGCCACAGAAATCTCAGAAATATAAAGTGGCGAAATAACTGAGGCTACACCAATACCAATGCCGCCCATAATACGGTATAAAACAAGGTCTGAAATACTTCCCGATAACATGCATCCAATTCCTGAACCTGTAAAAAGAATTGCCGAAAATATAAGAACCCCTTTGCGTCCAAAATAATCACTAAGTTTTCCCGCCATCGCCACACCTATAATCGAGCCGACCAAGGCGCATCCAACATACCAGCCCGTATTGACATCATTTAGGCCGAATTGAGCGGAAACACTACCTATAGTTCCGGATATTACTGCGGTATCGTAACCAAACAGAAAACCACCCAGAGCAGCCACCGCTGCCAGAAAGATCACATAAAGCATGTTCTCGTTTTTATTTTGAATTGCCATAGAATTTTAAATTTGATATTTTTGGTACAATATGGATTAATTTATTCTTTTTTATTATCGTTTATATTTCAAAATACTCCCGGTATCTGTTATAAAGATGTCCGGCCTGAAGGTATGAAGATTGTGGGCTCATAAAATGGGAAAATTCGAAGGTGATCCCTTTGTCAAATCCGGCTCTTTTGGCAGCCTCAAGTTTCATCCGGAGTTTATCAAATTTAATTGGTAAAAAACGGATAGGCATATCCCGATCGAAAGTTTCGGCATTGGTCCAGCATTGCATTTTGTATTTATCGGCCAGCTTTTTATTTACCGAAAAGAAGGCATCCAGTTCATCATAATCGATATGCCCATCCTGAAAAGCACAGGCATCAACAACATCATGAATTCCATCAAAAATTTCTCCCCAGTCCTTCTCATGCTCCTGAACAGAAACGGCATTCTCCTTGGTTAAATTACCCCCAGCTGCATCAACGGCCTTTTTTCCGTCGATCCATGGAGAAATAAAAGTTGGCAATCCTCCCGAAACCTCCTTGCATTGTTTACCCATCGCATAGAAGGCGCCAATTGCACCTTTGGTTTTGCGGCTTATCTCACCACTGATGTACCATCCTCCAAAACTCTTGTATTTGCTTCCGTAATTTTTCCAAACTTCGTCAATCACGTATTTATTGTCTTCCACTTCCCAGCTTAAATCACCGGTGTCCCAATATTTACCCGAATCATATAACCCGAAATAAAACTTCATTCCATATTTATCAGCCAAACGTAAATACATATCGACCAAATCAACAGATGGCATATAACAATTATGCTTCTTTAGCAAATAGACTGAAGGATAAGTGATAAACTTTCGGTAGCCGGAGCGGATCAGAATTACAGTATCGATACCAATAGCTTTCATGTGGGCAAAATCCTGATCCCACTCCTTCTCCCCCCAGTTCTGGTGAGGAATATCATGCGAAATCTCATCTAGGAAAGTCCCGGTAATTTTCAGTCCCTGCGCGGCCGGTACAATCAGTTTAGGTCCATTGTCCGCATGTAAAACAGCTTTTGAATGACCGGAAGCGAATGAAGGAACAGATAGTGACAATGCCGAAAGTCCTGCAAGTGAGGACTTAGTTAAAAAATCACGACGTGAATTTTGTGTTTCCATACGTATGAATAGAAATTTTTTTGACTACAATTGAATTTTTAATTCCTCCCTACCCTATCAAGCAGGATATTATTGTTTTCCGGTTACAATTAAGGCATTTAGTGACAATATTACTCATTTTTTCACCTGCCAGCCATACCCTGGTTAATGGCTTGTTTGACATCGTCATAAAGTTGCTGATTAAATTGATTTGAACCGGCATCATCAATATGGACAAGGTCAAATAGCATGATCCCCTTTGTTTGTTGCAAGATCATTGTGATTGCATCCTGCATGTTTTTGACATTTGACCATGCTGTATTTCCAATATCGATTGAACCATATTGAATATTGGCATTCTTTAAAACTGTTTTTGCCCCTGTAATCTGCCCCTGAACAGTCCACCACCCTGCTCCGGTCAGCGTTGATGTGTAGTTTCCGGTCATAAACAGATCGAGTAATTCTGCATAACCCGTATTTTTATAGGCAGAGGTGGCCCATGAGGAGAATCCGTTTGCAGAGGGATCGTATGTGTTGCTGGCCCAGTTGACGCCTACATAATAATACGAATCATACCACGCACCCGAATAGGAACAAAATGCCATTTTGGGTTTTATTGTTTTTACAGCAGACCTTGCTTTTGCAACGAAATCGCGAATCGATTGAGACCTGAATTCGAGCCATTTTTTATATTGGGGACCTGTGACGTTGGGGACTACTGCACCGTTTGAGGATTTCCAGGTTCTTACAATATCGGTATTGGAGATGGTTGAAAGTCCGGCCCACTCCTTAAACCTAGTCAATGAATAATCTGAAAAATCGGCACAGATATCGTAATACCTGCAGTAATCAAGCACAAAACCATCGAGATTATAATTTGTTACGACCTCTTTTATCAGAGACAATTCGTAATCCTGCGCGGCCGGCTGCAACGCATTTAGCATTCCATAGGGATAAACATCCGTGATTTTTTTCACCTCTCCCGAAACTGAGATTACCTGGCTCTGGATTGCGGCGAACGCCGGATCAGTATATAC
>Ga0118677_10014927_pt1 | contig 10226 bp, 12 predicted proteins | sample AliMusrvi5mmetaG_FD_86154 | JGI IMG/M metagenome (GOLD analysis project Ga0118677, IMG submission 86154)
ATCTCGCAGCAGGTAAAGATCCTGTCCGAACGGCGTATGAGGCTGGTAATTCCGCTGAGGTTATCAAGCGTTGCTATGACGCGCTGGCATCAGCAGCGACTGCGAAACGGTTTTGGGATTTACGCCCTAACTCCGATGCGGATGATAAAATCATTCCTATGCGGCGAGCTAGTAACTAATCGATACGACGTCAGCACGAGCTATCGAGTCATGATCGCTAGCAGCTTTTTCTGATACGCCTTGCTCAATTTACGATCTGCTGCGCCCTTAAGGATTATTTCACAGTAATCTTCTGAAGCAACACCAGGTCGCGGATCGTTGTCGATGTAAACAAGAGCTGTGATGGGCTTCGCTCCGACTTTCACAGGGTGATTTTCTTTTCTGTAAAGTCCCTTGTCAACCCCTTCCCATTTATCGAGGTTCTTTTCATCAGCCTTGGTTAGCTTGTACAAAGCCCCTTCCACTCGGCCTCCAGGGCTAGGAATAACACTCGCAAAGCCACGACTAGCGATGATGAATTCGTAATTAAAGAGAACCGCCTTCCGCACAAACCGTGAATTCGGGCATCGCGACTCGAACCGCTTAGCGTTCAGGTTTGAGCCGTAAGCGAAGTAGGGGTTTAGCTTGGGCATTTGGTGATGCTAATCCCCTTAAATGATTTTAGCAATATTCTGCCCCACAAGTTTTCTGCCCTATTTTGATCTCGCCCTCCACAGGGCAATCTGGTATTATCCTCGCGGCTGTTGGTGCTTGCACAATGAGGTTTTGATCTCGCCCTCCACAGGGCAATCTGGTATTCTGCTAGGGCAGCGAGCAAGGGCAGGGTACTAGTTTTGATCTCGCCCTCCACAGGGCAATCTGGTATTCGAAACATACCTAATACCTCCCACCCTATTATGTTTTGATCTCGCCCTCCACAGGGCAATCTGGTATTTGATCGTTTCGAGTTGCTGTAACCGGCGCGTCGTTTTGATCTCGCCCTCCACAGGGCAATCTGGTATTGCGCAAGAGGTGTTGACTGAGATTCTCAACTAGTTTTGATCTCGCCCTCCACAGGGCAATCTGGTATTACGGTCAACAAAGTCATCGCTGATACTTTTTTGTTTTGATCTCGCCCTCCACAGGGCAATCTGGTATTGAACCACTGCCCGCCCTGCCACGTCGTTACTTGTTTTGATCTCGCCCTCCACAGGGCAATCTGGTATTCTGTTAGCAATGGACGAAGGTTACACCAATCCGTTTTGATCTCGCCCTCCACAGGGCAATCTGGTATTGGTGTATCCGAACCCATTTTACAAGAGTGGGTTCGGATTACCATACCTTGACGAATTCCTTTAATTCGGCCACTCGGCGGGTGCTTTCGATGCACTCGGTAATTACAACTTGAGCATCCCAAGTAGATTCTTCCATTGGAAATAGACGAATATCGCCCGGGATGCCTTTGGCAACTCGCTCCATATAGCGGATGACTCGTTCACATTCGTGCGGCTCCCCCTTGAACAGATAAATGCTGTATTGCACCCGCGTCCCACCAATACGTTCAAACTCCTTACGGAGGAAGGTTTGATCCTTCTGCTCCGAGGTATCATATGCAAGCATCACGAGCATGGAGAATAAAGGGCTGGAAGGTTTCTTTGCCGTCAAGCGAGCGCACAAATGATTCCACCATTAGACGGATAATGGAGCGCAGCTTAAACTTGTTCTCACGGTAGGTGAGTGGGGTTTCAAGCATTTCGGCAAAATGCCCAGCGAGTCGTTTAGGTTCCTGTAAATCCTCCAGGTGGCGAACCACTGTCAATTCAACTGTGCAACGCAGCGGTTCAATCAAGTCGCAAGCAAGGCTCGGTCGGTTACGACGGAGTTTATGAATGATGCCGACAGATGGATCAAGACCAGAGGCCAGACACTGCCACTCAATGGCATGGTAAAGAAACCCGTAACCGTAATTAAGCGCGGCGTTGATCGGATGCGTTGGCTTACGGTGCTCGCGCTCGAAAAGGTCGGATGAAAGTGCGGCGAAATACCGCGGCCAGAAGAATCTGGCATAAGTGGCTTCGAGACGTAGGATGCGATTAAAAGAATTCTCTTTGAGCTGCGGTTTCTCTGTCAATCGTGGATCAAACGTGTGCAACATCTGGTGTTGATTGCAAACCTTTGTCCAAAGTAGTCCACTAGCTAGTTGAGTAGCACGTTGCGGTGAGAGGCGGCAGAGTTTCCATAGAGCTGTGGGGTTCACGTAACGCGCTTTAGGCGTAAGGGAAAGCGTCCGCCACTTTTTTTGTTGTTTGTCCCAACGCGCCAAAATCACTGGGCACTGAGTGGCGAGTAATTCCAAAGCCGTCTGCGACCATTGGCTGGCAGTCGAGAGGCACTGCACGCTACCGAGCGTTTCGATAGCGATCTTTCGGTTGCCAGACACGAGCTTCCCGTCTGCGATATGCAAGCTCTGTTCCTCTGTCAGCAGGATGAGGTGGTTAATCACTTAATCCTTACATTCCCCACACTCTTATGGCACTCGGTGATATCCTATTTTGTTTTTTCGACGATAGGTGGTGCTACTGGGATGCGCCAGCCTCGCTCTTTTGCTACGATAACAGCCAATGGCATGCCAAGTAGAAACGCGAGATCGTCTGGACTACTAACGGTACGACCGAGGACATCACCGGTGAAGCGTTCTAACGGGGTTCCCTCTTTATCTTTAAAAAGCTGACAGGTCAGCTCGACAATGGGATTGCCTTTTCCGTATTTCAAAGCTGTAACCACATAGAATGATGACAAGGTAGCTTTCGGTTCTGGTTGACCAGCCAGAGTGCGCTTGCGGATGCTGCCGTCTGGTAACAGATGCAACTGAAACTCATCCCCTTTCCGAAATGCCCCAACTTTATGGGAGAACGGCAAGAGTCGCTTGCCCAACACCAAGTCGCGTAACGACACATGCGTTTCGGGCTTGTCGGGGTTGTTCTGCATGAAGACTGGGGCTAGTTTGTGTTTGTCTCTCGCAAAAGAAAAACCCATCTGTTTGGTGTGGCGTAATGCGATGGCATCTGGAATCAGTCGTTTCTGATAGATCCACCCAGCTTGCTGCCAATCTGGTAATTTAGCCATGCATGCGCGTTCAGCTTTCGTGTGATCGTAACCCAACCATAATTCCAGACGGTCGTACTTAAGACTGATGGAGCGTAATTCGCGCAATGTGCCATCCGCATTGCACTTTCCACTCCAGCCGATTGCAGAGGAGAGACTGCCTTTGCTGTCAAACTTCCATAGATTTTTTACCGGTGTTCCGTCGATAAGTGTAAGCGGCGGAAGGGATCTGTCTTTGTCCCCAGCTGCTGTTGCGGCATTAATCCATTTCTGCAAAACATCACGACTCGGAATTTTATCAGCGTTAATTCCCATCCGTTGCAGGTGGGCAGAAAGCGCCCCGCCATCAACAATCTTTAGCTTGGTTAGAGCATTTCCATCTAAAACCGTCCGTTGTGCTAGCGTTGGTTGGTCGCGACTCACCTGTCTCCAGAAAGTAGAGTCACCCAGTGATTGGGTTTTACTTTCCCTGCGTAGTTTTTGTACGGGACAGATGGCATACTCGCCGTTAGTAGGCAGCCAATGCTTAAGACGTGGTAAGGGGGAAAGTTCTGGTAATGTTTTCGTGAGAAGCCGGTAGAAAGTTTCCCCGGTTACCTGATTCCGAACGGGTTCGTGCTCGACGTAAAAGATGCCGCTACAACGGATGCTATTCATCCCCTCACTCGGTGGGATATGGGCGAGCACAGCAGCATCAATCAAATGGTGGGTGAGATTGCTTCGTACTTTTTGGTACTCATCCGGAGGTAGCCATGATTTACGCGCTTGGGCTGCCAGCCAGCCTGAAGGCGTCCCGATTCGCTTGGTCGCTTCATCTGGTTTATCCTCGACCTGCATCCAGCGCATGATTTCAGCCCTGAGTTGCCGAGCGAGTTGCGCTGTACGGGTCGTGTTGCCAAAATCGGGAACACGGAGTGAACCATTTAGGTTGTAGTGTGACTGCTGAGTGTCTTTGTTCTCGCGGACTGTGCCCCACGTGAATATTTCCCGCTTCCGCGCATTCCACCGCATTTCTTTTGTATAGGCAACCATCTGTTCAAATAAAACACCAAGCTTATCGGCAAATTGGAGTGGCGTCTGTTTGCCTTTATCACCATTTACGGTGCGCCAGGTTAAAACGAGGTTGTCCTCCACACTTAAACCACCAAGTGCCTCAGGGAATATGTGTTCAATTTCCAATGAAGGATCCAGTGGATTCTTCGGTAACTCTTTTCCAGTGTAGGGACAGATGCCTTTTTGCTGGTGCCAGAGCGTAATCCGGCGGCGTTTTGATACTACGCCGCTATCTTCTAAGTTGTGCTCTGCAAAAAGCTCACGGCGCTTTTGTCCCCGCTCATTCTGTGCAGCTTGGATTTCCTTTGCCTGTTGCCTGGTGCGCGGGGCATCGCCAATGACTTCAATTACGCAATAGTCGGGTGCGGAGATTCCACCCAAAGCTTCTCGGTGTTCAATGAAGATACGGCGCAGCAACCCTTGGCATGACTCAGCCAGCTGGCCGCGTTTTTTGCCGTGTTTAATTCGCCGCCCTAATAAGAGCTCCACCTGACGGTAAGGGTTGAAGTCTAGGGTCGCCTCTCGTCGCCATTCGTAGAACCCAATCGCCTTGAGTCGAGGTGCAAACAGGGAGGGATTGATGTCGCTACCATCATTGGTGGCGCGGGCAAATAAAGTCTCCGCAGCTAGAACTGAAAGTGACGCGCGTTGTTTGCGATTGGCAAGCGAGGGCAGTACAAGGTTGTGGAGTTGTTCTAGAAATGTCTCGTTCCATTCGCCCTTCTTGCGGGTGGCAATCTTGACCTTAGTATTGTCGGCTACTGGTAGATCTTTCTCGATAATGGCCGTTACATCATCCCATGATGGTGCGGCGGCTCTGTCGCCTGATTGGAGTGCTCGGTCGTGTTGCTCGATTGTTCCGAGCATCTGTTTCACAGCCAGGGCACTCAGCGAGTAGAGCGACCGGCGGGACCGTTTGTCTTTGCCTTTGCCGGTGATATTTTCGACTTCGACGCGACGCGCGGCACAGAATTCAAGCGCGCTCCATTTACGGATTGATACCTCACCTTTCTCGCCACAGATGATTTTCTTTCCGGCTAGATTCGGGTCAATCCGTTGCGCATAGGAGCAATCTTTCACTTTTTTAGCCCAGTGGCATTCCATTTCAGGTCGTGTCTTGCGATTGTAAAAGAAAATAGCCTTCCGACGAGCACGGGCGGCGTTTGTGATTCGCTCTTTGGGGGTAACTCCACGAGTCTTGTTTGGATCAACTGACAACTCTTTAAGGAATGCCTCTGGGTCGGAAAGAAAGGCCTTATGACGGGGATGGCGGACGATTTTCTCAATGTGTTCCCAGACTTGCTTGCGAGGAAAGTTCACCCCACGTGCGCGCGGGCGTAGGTTGTCGTGGCCACCCTTTGTATGGTCACGAAGAATGGTTTCCATGTCGTGCTGTAGTGATATTTCCAAGCGCTCACGCAGGAGTTCGCGAAACATTGTGCGCCGCTCTTCGGGGTTCTTATCGGCCTCCAACTCATCGACTTTACATTCGATGATGTCTTTGAGTTCATTCGTTATGACTGCGCTATGCAACCATTGCGAGGCGTCACTAAGTTTTGAGGAACCGCCCCAAGGATATTGCCCTTCCTCTGTGCCGCCGTAATCAAAGCCGCGATGAGCTACACAACTGCGCAGGCAGATGCTCAAAGCTTCAGGGGATGCAACTCCCGTAGTGACGGCGCGAAGGCGTTCCTTGAACGGGTTGCTGCGGCTCATACGTTCGGCAGAGAGCCACGGCAATCCATGTTTCTCGAAAAGCATCTTGAGTCGATGTAGTCGGCGCTTACGATTCTTTCGGCAGTGGCGCCATGCGCGCTTGGCACGACGATCGGCGAGCGCCTCGGTTTGCGGTAATTCTAAGATTACAGAGCGCGCGAAAATTTCTGATGGTCCTCTTCGTAAGTAAAGTCCGATACCTTCCAGTCCAATATCAATCCCAAGAACCACCGCACTTCGGTAGAACTCGTGTTTCAACCACTCTTCAGATTGAAGTTTTAAATCTGGCTGGCGGAGAATGTATTCGTTCATGATGTTGACTCTGTTTGTCGTTTGGGTTATGAAGTGTACAGATCAAAACCAGTCGAGCTGCTCACGAATGGTTGGGAAGAGCCGAAGCAGCTAGTGCCGCAAGGCGCAGACGATGACTTCCATACGGGGCTTTCGCAGCCCCGTTACTTTTTTGCAGGTACGGGAGCAGTAGCGTGTTGTGAATGAGCTTCGTTCGATAGCAAGCCGTCTTGCTGACGAAATCTGTCGCCAGATTGAATAACCAAATCATTCCAGCCTTATTCATACTTGCAGCGCCTTTGCAGGATTCTTCACCTACACAGGCTATTACTATCGTTTCCGAGATGCAAGAGCGTTAACAGTCAGCGAAATCACTGGTCTCTTTTCTAACTGTCAGCGGTTCATAATCACCCCAACCCCACCAAACCTCCACATTCGTCCATAAAAGCCCGCCGGGGCCTCGAACCCTACCCATTGGCTACCTTGATACCCCCTAAATTCAAGTGTTAGTCGTGTAACAAGCTCTATTTCAGAGGGTTACGCCCCACAAAATACAGGTCACCTTAAAACTCGCTCGAAACCTGGCATAATATCTCGAGCATTGATAACCATCGATTCTCACTCGCTGGCTGACTACCAGGTTTAAATAATTCAAATCGCTAGCGCTTCAGGTCTCGTCAACCTGGGGCGCTAGCCAGCCGCAATAGCGGCTACCAACCAACCATTGGTGGTCGCTATCAGCAGGTGAATTATCTCCTGCCGCGATCACCTTTCCAAGAAACGAGGTGACTGTGAGTCCACGAGCCGGTGAAATGTTACTGGATGAAATCATGCCGATAATTCAAGGCGTGGTTCCAACCAGTGTCCGTCAGGTCGGGTGTGAAGATGCCGAGGAGCTTGTGCAAGATGCGCTGGCTATCGCCGCGCAGATGTTGCAAGCCCTGGAAGATGCAGGCAAGCAAGTGATCATTGCCAAGAGCATCGCGTACTACAGCATCCAGCGGATCAAGAGCGGCAGGAGATCGTACAGCAGTGGTCGGACTGATGTTTGCAGTCCTGGCTGTCAGCTGGATCGACGGTGCGTGATCATGTCGCTGGACATGCCAATGGACATACAAGACGATGACAGCCAAACATTAGGTGAATCGTTGGCATGTCGCAGTGATGATCCCTCGATGATGGCAGGTCGTGACATCGATTGGAATGAACTCGAAGCAAGGCTAGATGCTCGGAAGCGGGGTGTGATTGCTGCGCTCAATGCAGGGCATGGCACGGATACGATCGCAAAGACCCTGAAAGTTAGCGCACCACGAGTCACGCAGATCAAACGTGAGATTGGTGGGGTCATCATCGAGCAGTGGGGTTCTAATTCAGTGGAGCAATTGAGTGATGAGCCACTATGGAAGTCGAGTCTCCGCGCTCGAGAGTTAATTGCGGTGTAGCACACCGTGAAGTTGCTGGTCCATATGGGTCGGCCGAGAAGTTAGGTTGTAAAACAAGAAGAGCGGGTGCTCTTTTTGTTAGCGGTCAGAGTGTTGTCAGCAACTATCTACGCCGACTGCTACTTCTTCCACCACTCGGTCAATTCTCGATCTTGTCATACTTTTTTTGCGTTCGAAGTAGGCTTGGCCTGATTTAAATTTCGCAACCAGTTCAGTAGGGTGGTGTTTGTTGAAAGCGTGCAGCAATTTTGTATCATTATTTTTTGGCTCAATCATTTGAAAAGTCTCCTCCAATCGAGATTGAGGCAAAGCAGCAACCGTGAAAGCTGAAAACAAAAATAGCGGTGACTACTCGAATTAACGAGCACCATGTTAAAACAACCCTCGAAAGATCCACTGCATGGGATGACGTTGGAAGCGATTCTGAAGCAGCTGGTTTACCATTACGGTTGGAAAGAATTAGGCCTCTGTATCAATGTTCGGTGTTTCAATTTCAATCCTAGTATCAAATCCAGTCTGCAATTCCTTCGGCGAACTCCGTGGGCAAGAGCGAAGGTTGAGGCGATGTATCTGCAACATATCGAGCAGTCCACAAACAAAAGAGGCGATCCCATTGCTAGGACCGCCCCTTGTGAATGACAATCTTACTTCACGAGGTTGTTCGAAACCAACTTAGTCATCTCAAACATCGAGACTGACTTCTTGCCACCGAAGACGGCTTTCAAAGCTTCGTCAGCATTGATCTGCGTCCGAACCTTCTTGTCCTGCAGACCATTCTTCTTGATGTACACCCAGAGTTTCTTGGTGAGCTCGGTGCGAGGTAATGGTTTGGAGCCGACAACCAAAGCGAGCTTCTCGTTGGGTTGAACGGGCTTCATGAATGCGGCACTAGGTTTACGTTTTGCGGCTTTAGCTTTCGCGGCCATGGTGTGTTCTCCTTTTAGGGTTGGTTAAATTACTTCTTCGCGGCGTTAATCTTGGCCCAGCGCGCTTTTTGGAACGCTGAGAGCTTGGCTTTGGCGGCGGCTGACATCTTGTACTTCTTTTTAGCGGGCTTAGCTGCTGTGGCTTTCACTGCATTGTGTTTCGCCCAACGAGCTTTCTGAGCTTTAAGCAACGCCTTACGGTGGGCTGGCGACATCACAAACTTCTTGGCGGGCTTGGCTTCTGTGGCGCCTGTTAAGCCTGATAAAGCAGCAATGGCTTGATCAATCTTCCTGGCTTGTTGTTCCAGACCGTTGATCTGGGTGATTAGTTGTTTCTTGGCGGACTGAAGTTCTTTAACTGCGTTGGATATCATGATGAGCTGCTTGCCTTTCTTTAGGGGTTCGGTTGATTACATCTTAGCTCTGAACTCGCATTCAGTAGCCATAGATAGCTATAGCACTGATCAAAGAGGTGTAAAGCGATAATTAACCTGACAGGACTGGGCCAATCAGTATCCCAGTTTCAGTTGATAGCGGAGGACATGGTTGCATTTGGTCTTCTTGATCAAGGCTTTGTTCTGCCAACCGTTACAACACAACTCTCCGACGACTGTTTTGGCACGCTTGGTGATGGCTTTCGCAAGCTCAGCGGTCAGCTCATGATCGCCCTGCACACATTCATCATTGCAACAATCCAGACGGAAGACTGACTTGGCATGGCTGAGGTTGACGTCGCAGGTCAATTGTCGATATCTGGTCAGACCTTTAGGTGCATAGTAGCCAGCGTTGACCGTCAGGGATTTCAACTTGCTGTATTTCTCGGACAAACTTGGTGAGGCAATTACCCGTCGGCTTTGCTCTTCACGGTATTCGGCGCGGGGACCCTTGTTGCGTACAAACATAAGCAACAAGCTATAGCAGAAGACTCCTGAAATCACAATCGAGGCGCTTACCTTAAATTGAGCTACAACTAAGCTTGTTATAACTCAACCAACGATCAACCGTTGATGTTCCTGCATCGCATACGAGTATTACGTCAAAGACTTGGAACGGAGATTATCCGCTGCGGTGGACGGATTCACAGGGGGCTAGCCTTTCCCGCTGCACCCTTGCCAGAGCTGAATACCAAAACACTAAGCATCACGCCCATTACAACAATCGGTGGGCTACGGGGTTTGGGGGAAATTCAACACAACTGCGTGGCAACCTACGCACTGTCTGTGACAAACGGAAAACGCTACGTCTACAAGGTAACAATGAATGGCAAAGCGTACACATTGTGCCTTGCGATAGACCCTTATTGTATGTGGCAAATATTAGAGCTTAAAGGCAGCAGTAATTGTCCTGCACCCAGTGCGGTCGTACAAGCCGTCCAGCAGTGGTTACAGACCGCTTAGAATCTGCGATTGCTATCGCGACAACCATGGGCCGAACCCTCTACGCAAAAATCATGGCTACACCGGATAGACTGGGTTTCCAGTTGTAGTAACAATACGCTTTTTGTTGACGATTCGAAATTCAACACCTAGAAGGGTCGTGGACGTAGGTCATATAGAAAAGGCTGGATAAAACAAAGGGTTCCATATGGACATCACGTTTAACTGTAATAAATGCGGTCAAAGTCTAACAATTAATGAAGCCGGAGCGGGGCTGCAAATTGATTGTCCGAAATGCAAAGCATCGCTAAAAGTTCCTTACAAGTCCAATCCCATAG
>Ga0118677_10016246_pt1 | contig 10226 bp, 10 predicted proteins | sample AliMusrvi5mmetaG_FD_86154 | JGI IMG/M metagenome (GOLD analysis project Ga0118677, IMG submission 86154)
GTATTAGATACTGGAGCGAGACATCTCCCGGGTGCCATGTCCTGAAGCGGCCCGAACCGGAGGTGCAGATAAATCGGGAATAGTCAGCGGATTACTCCGTTTCGCTGGCAAAACAACTGGAGTTAAGATGACAGTCGGTAGCCTCGAGCCAGCTGGCATTCGAAAACCAAGTCAGGGCTAAGCATGGAGAAAGCGTATTGCTTCCTCGTTTGGACAGGGGTTCGACTCCCCTCAGCTCCACGAAATTTTTTAAAACGTTCTTATTCAAAGTGTTGTGAGCGCAAAGTGGTACACTTTTTTAGCAAAATGGTACACTTGTGGTACAATACAAAAAAAAGTAGGTACAAATATGTACCGTGGAGTTGTTCTTCATAGGAGATTGTTGATTTAAGCCGTGGGACGCTTTAATTTCAATCAACATGAGACGACTCAAATTATATCGCTTGCCCCGGCTGCACAATGCAGGCGGCGACACCTCCAAACAATGGTGGGTCGAGATTGCGTACCGTGATCCCAGGGATGGGAAAATGAAACGCAAAAGGTATAGGGACGGCTTTGCAAAACTCAAAACACGCAAGGCCCGCAATGAGTTTGCCGAAAAATTAATCAAAGATCTTACCGATAGGTTAAAAGGGGGATGGAACCCACTGGACGATATCGAGCAGGTTGCCTATGTCGATGAACTGGAGTATCACCAGGCAGCCCAGGTGTATGGCCGCAAGCGTGAATCGATCAAGAACATACACTTCTACGGGTCTGAGTATATCACCCTGATGAAGAACACCAAGGCAAAAAAGACTTTTGAGTCCTACCGGGGTAAGATCCGGATGCTGACCTCCTGGCTTGAGAAAGAAAAATTGTCAGATAATGACTTGTCAACCATTGATAGCAATGTTTTATTTCGGTTTTTTGATCACCTGATCATAGACCAGAAGCTGGCAGGTCCTACCATTGAGAAATACCGGATGACTATAAATAGTTTATTCTCCTATCTAATAGAAAGAAAGGCACTGGTTAAAAACCCGATGCCAAAGATCCTTATACCTGAAGTGGGCGAAGATTGCGCTGCAGTGCCTTTTCTGGATGAGGACATGCACCTGCTTTTGAATGCCATCCGGGAGGAGGATCCGCAGTTATACCTGGCCGCTCTGCTGCAGTATTTTTGCTTTATCCGCCCTGGAGATGAACTACTCAAGTTAAAGGTCGGACAGATTAATTTCGCTAAACGGACCATCTTTATTCCAAAAGACATAGCCAAAGTAAGGGTGGCCAGAACAATGGACATTCCGGATCCGCTGTATGATGTGTTGATAGAACATGGATTGCACCGCCTTAATAAAGAGCTGCTGGTGATTGGACAATTCGGCAGGCCCGGAACCCAGGGAGTTGGGCATAATACCCTGAGAATGCGTTTCAATAAGTACCGCGACCGCATGAGACTCAGCCAGTCTTACAAATGGTACTCTTTTAAGCATACCGGTGCCGGGAAATTATTGGAGAGCGGTGCCTCTATTGCCGAATTAATGAACCAATTGGGTCATACCGATATCACTAGTACCTACCAGTATATCAAGCGACATTTTGGAGAACGGTCCGAGCATGTAAGAACAAAGTTCCCTGCACCTGCAGGAATGAAAAAACCAGTAAAGGTGAATACTGACTGGCTTGCGGGGCTTTGCGTGAACTAAAAAACCCCCGGCAACACGTACCAGGGGTTCAAACTAACTAACCTATCTATGAAACAACGTCAAGGCGGTTTTGCCCTTTTGTATGATCTGACAGTGACAGTTCCACAGTCGCTGAATGATTTCAAATCTGGTGGGTGCCATCCAATGCGGATGAACAGGAATTTCTTTGGCCGGGCATAATCTACCAGGTCAATCTCAGCGTTGAAGTACCGATCTTTAATTACCAGTCCGGAGGTGGATATCAATCCCGAAAAACCCCAGCATTTGTCGCCGACATTGATCGGCTTCGGTTCCAGTGCCACGGCTGCCGGTACGTTGACAATGGTAGTATCCCGGTAGGTGTTGGTGATGTTGTGCCCCTCCAGCACCCCTTTTGGGTTGAACTTATTTGCCTTAAACAGTGAATCAAGATGATGTACCCACCGCAGATCGGAGGTTTTAAGCATATCCTTAAACTCATTGGCAGTCAGGGTAAGGGTTGAATTAATCTGCTGCAGTTGTCGGACATTCTCCTGGGCACGTGCCTTTTCAATGTTCGAATTATGCAGCATGGATCCCATCACTGAGATGGTAATTACCATCAAGATGAAAAGGATCTGCTTCCAGTACAATCTAAGTATTGTTATCATGGCTTAATTTATTTCGGGTAATTCAACCGTCTGTCCTGCTAATTTATGCATGCAATCACCTAAAAATTGAATCATTCCATCAGTAATAAGTGAGTGGCATCTGTCTATTTCTATGTCGTATTTTCCAGTATCTGGGTTCTTTTTGTACGCTCTGGTTAATACTGAAGCTTTGATTGTCGGCTTATTAAAGTCGCCATTAAACGACCATATATGACCTGCAGGAAGATCGGGGATTTTAGTTTCAGCATCGTTTATAAAGTGCCTATGGCCACATCCTGGACACATAAATCCCAGCTCCCAATGATATCCACCGTCATCTTCCGTATATCTCTTAATCTTTGCCATCACTTAATGTACCGAGTAATTGCATGGATTTTGCCTATCTCCCGTTTCTTTTTATAGACTCCATCGCCCTCGCGGGATCCTGATCCATTGGTGTTGCCTTCAATGGTGATGATGTATCCGGATAGGTCCTTTCGGCAGAAAAACCCGACATGGCCAACACGGTGAAGGTTAGGATAGTAATAAGTAACCACATCACCTGGAAGCGGAGACCCTGAAAATTTCTTGGATAGATATATCGCATCCTTTTCCCTGGCATAATCCGGAGACCAGGCAGTTTTCGGATTAGGTACCTGAAACTGCTGCAGGTTGTAAGATACAAATGCAGCGCACCAGGGCGCCGGGATGGTGACCCCCACAGATCTCAGGTACTTATCGACCATTGGGCCACGATTAGGAGTGGTTTCCCTGACATTTAATTGCCCCTCCAGGGACTGAATTAATTTACCACGGATCTCGCTCGTCTCCCCCCCCACTGATCGGCTTACCAGTGCCACGCAAATCACAAATACCAGGAAGAACCTGATAGCATATTTACGTTTGATATCCTCCGGCAGCAGATAGAAGTTGTGGTAAAATTCGTCTTTAAGGTAGCGATATAGCTGAGGAAATGCAATGCGAAGTCCAACCCATGCAACCGACAGGCAGATCACAAATGACAGTACCCTGAAGGCGATGGTCTCCATCTGTGAGGCAAAGTCGAAAAACGCACTTCCCGGAAACAAAACTCCCAAGATCCAGTTCAGGGCAAAGAACCCAATGATGAGGACCGGAATGGATACCAGTTCCTCTTTGAATGTTTTGAAAAAATTTCCTTTCATGATTATTTTTTTTGTTCAGTTTTAAAATCAGACATGATTGTATGCATTTCAAGGATTGAATACCCCACCACACCAATAGTGATCAGCACCGAAACAACAATAATTCCTATGGCCACCTTTGGGTACCTAATGGCCAGGCGCCATAACTCATTTTCCTTGCGCAGGGCAATAATGGAATTATCCAGCTTTTTTATTTCAGTAATCCTGGGACAATTGATCAGGTGTCTGGACTCTCCCAGTTCGATCTCCCTCATTCTGTTTTCGTGGTCCTTGACCGTTCCATTGGTTTTTGTGGTTTGTGTCTCAATATTGGTTAGAAGGCGAAGTGTGCTTTCGTGATTGGTATCTATTTTGTCACATAACACCTTGTATAGTTCCACTGTGGTCATCGGTAATGAGATTTAATGGTTTTATTTCGAAATTACCCGCTGGATATCGAAGAGTAAAGGACAAAAAAACCGGCTTGAAAGGCCGGTTCTTATTCTGGAATCTGATTATATGCTTAAACTGAAGCAAAAGGAAGAATGGAGCTAAGGACGGTTATGTCAATTTTTTGTTCCTGATCCAGCTCCTCAAGCATGGACATTGGGATTGGGTTGCAATAGATCTTCACATCGTCTTCCAATGCCTTATTGGCCTCCCGCTGAATTTTATCCGCTTCAGCGATAGCTTTTGAATGCTTGATCCTCGCGCTTTCGAGCAGCGGAATAAACGCCTCCACATCGACCTGCTTTTTCCCATCCGTCTCGATGGTGCAGTTTTCACGGTGCAGGTTTACCTCTGTCCTGTACAGGGTAAGCCCTGGAGATGGTTCCTGACCTTCATTGTGAATCTGAACAATCCTTGTTGCCTCCATGGCCAGGGCGGCAATGGTGCAGCGAAGTTTAAACCCGCCAATGGATTTGAGATTCTTGGCTTCGGTGACAAAATCAATACATTGACGCAGGGTAACGGTAAAGTTGTTTTCTTGCTCTTGCTTTTTCATACTCGATATTTTAGTTTGTTTCTGGCCATCGGCCTATTTTTGAAACAAACATAACACGAGTGGCCCCAAGCAAAAAGGACAAAAAAGAGGTGCCTAATTTACCAGGGCATTCAATACCTCCTTAGCGAGGGCAACGGATTGCGACCGGAAGGCTTGACACTCGTTGTAATTTATTCCTTCCTGGGTGGTCTCGTCCATTTGCTTTTCCCTGAAATCTTTCAACAGGGATATCTCTGAGAGCAAGGGATACCGCTCCCTGAAAATCGATTCGGCAACCACATCCACTGTGAGTGCTGAAACCATAACAGTGTCAGCCTCAAAAACGATGCGATTTGCTGTCTGCATCATGGGGTTTTGCTCTGTCTCTTTCTCAAGGATATTCATGTGAACATACCAGGTTCCGTTTCCAAGATCCTGAATAGGAGCGATGGGTGCGGTAGATTGTGTTTTCATTTTGTCAAGTATTAAGTGAATTCGAAATGTTCCCCATTCTTTATAATCGTTGCCACAAAAGGAAGATCCTCGGGATTAACCTGCTTTATTTGCGATAGCAGCACATCAGATCCGGTGAATACGACCCTTTTCTCATTATCAACTTCTATTTGTAAGAACAAGCATTTTCCACTCTTGTTTTTTGGGAACTTGCTGTCCTCTATCCTGTAACTTACTACCGTTATCTCCCTGTTGAGTATTCGCGCAATCGTGATCTTGCTTCCTGTCATTCCCACTTCCGATTTTATCCCTAAGTCTGAGAATTTCTTCATTGGTTAATTTTTGAATAAGGTTGTAACTATTACAATGTTTCGCCCACCCCATGTATGCTGCATAAGACTTTAATAAAGGCTCTCCATGCAGATGTGCCATTTTCCGGGCAAAAGCTTTCTTTATGCTTTTTCTCAATAACGTGTGCGTGTGATAGAACCGGTATCCGACGAAATCAAGGCTTCGGGCATCAACAGGGAAAACCTGCCAATTGCCTTTGACTACCAGGCTGAGATTTTCTTTCATATACTGATCGACTTTCAGTCGAAGCGCGTGAAGCTCTGCTTTATCCCCGGAAAGGATGATCATATCATCGCAGTAACGAAAGTAATATTTTACCTTCAATTCCTCTTTAAGCCAGTGATCAAAATAAGTCAGATAGAGGTTAGCAAAATATTGGCTCAGGTAATTCCCGATTGGAACACCTGGTGCACTATCAATGATTTCATCCAGTAACCATAAAAGATCATGGTCTTTTATTTTTTTACGCAGCTTGGCCTTTAATATGTCATGATCGATATTGGGATAGAACTTCCTGATATCCAATTTTAAACAGTATTTAGTTCCATCCGGATCAGATTTCAAAATATTTTTCAATTTCTCGGCCGCCGAATGAATCCCTCTTCCTTTAATGCAGCTGTACGTGTCAGCAGTAAAAACCTTCACAAAGATGGGTTCAATGATGTTCATGATGGCGTGATGCGTGATCCGATCCGGATAATAGGGAAGCCGGGATATCTCCCTGAGTTTCCCGTTGTCACAATTGAGCATGAAATTATCGTAGCGGGAAGTGTGGTAAGTCCTTTCAAGTAAAGACGCGCGAAGATCCAGGATATTTTGTTCCCGGTTGCGATCGTGCAATTTTACGCCGTACGAATTTAACTTGCCCCGTCGGGCAAACCTGTCAGCCAACATTAGGTTCTCAATGCTGCAGATCGTTTCAAACAAATTGCCAATTCTTTTCATCTTCACCTTCCTGTGCTGTACCGTGCGGGGCATTCGCCTTTTCAGACTACCAACTCCGCTGGTAAATTTGTTGTTTTTTGCCAAGTGGCAGGGTCTGACCTCCTTAATTTTCTACAGCATAGCTGCGAACCGATATTCGGATTCGTATTCGAAGCAGCGTAATTCGTATTCACGTTCACGGGACCTGCATTCGCACCATTATTCGCATTGCCGCCCACGATAGGAGCGCGCCGGAGATCACAACCTTAATAATTTCAAAAAACCGTTCGGGGTGCTCACGCACCCTATTGATGCAACTCATTTTTCGCCCAGGCTCGGGGTGCTACGCACCCAAAAAGCACAGCCGCGAACCGATATTCGTATCCGTACCCGAAGCAGCGCCATGCGTATGCACGCACACGGGACCCGCAATCGCACCATAATACGCATAGCCGCCCACGAAAGGAGCCTTCCAGCCATTGTATGAAGCTGGATCGGTGTAGAAATAGTCACACCAAAGGGTGGTCGATCCTGAACCGCTTCCGCCCGCTAAGGTAGGAAATAAATGGCCAGGTAGCATACTGTTGACATAACCTGCAGCCCTGCCCATTTCTCCGGCAAGTGTATAACCTGTTGCAGTATCATCGGCCAATCCGGTAGTTTCATTTCTGAAGTAGAGCAATGATTTTCCTCCATCTCCGGCAGTTTGGATATTCATGTTGTAACCATCCAACCATTTCCAGATGTGTCCAAACGGGTTCTCAATTCCCCTATAAGAAGGAACCTGATGCGTTCCAAAATCATTGGAAACAGAAACGTAACCCGTGGCGTTCCCTAAGGAATCCGTTACCCCAATGGCGATAAATGGATTATATCCATTGCCCCCCCATCCACTTGCCTTAGTTACCCCCGGACCTAATCCGCCCTGGCGATATCCTTCCACAGTGGGGGTAGCAGTATAAGCCTGCTGAATATTTCTGGAAGCATACTCAGCGTAAAGCAACCTTCTCCAGGCATTATAGGCTATAGGATTCTCCAGTATCCACCCGGCGCCGCGATTTGCCGCATAAGTGCGAAAGTTTGTGCGTGAGATTGATGTTACCGGTCGTCCGAGCAAAGAATAGTTGCCACCGTCCCAGCCTGAAGTATTATCACCACCACGATAATCTGTAGCGGCATTGATTACACAGGAAAGCTTACTGGTGGACCTCTGCATGTTTGCCTCTCCGGCACTCACATAGTGTTTGGGGATCAGGATTGATCCCGGGATCCATGAAAGGGAGAATGCCCATTTTTGTTTAGTGGCGGTAAATTCTTCCCTGAAATAATGTTCAGGGATTTCAACCATAAACTGGCCATCTGCACCGGTGAGCGTGGCATCGGTTGATCCATTCTCTTTTTTTAGCGAATTACTCGCCCCAAGATAATAGTTGACCGTTCCATTATCGTTCAGGGTACACCGGCGCATTAAGGAAGCAATTGGCTGGCTTATATGCAGCGCCAAATCCCCTGTTCTTACGGCCTCTGGTGTGGATGCCATTAAATCGAATTCCACCCCGTACCATGCTACGGATCTGGAGGTCCCTCTGCTAATAATTAGTCCCATAATTATGTGTATTAAATCGTGAATATTTATGCAATTCTATATGTTGTGCGGTTTTATTCATAGCCTGGATTGTTATCGTACCAGCAATATGCTCCAGTAGTTAAAGCTGCCCACGCGGTTAGATTGGTTACGTTTGGTATAACGGTAAGGTCTCTATATTTTGTTTCTCTTAAATTTTCAGTCATCCATACCTGCGTTCCAACAACGGCAGTGGTATAAGTTTTCCCATCATTGCCAGTATATCCAGCTAAAGAATTATTATCCTTAATTAATCTCACTGAATTTCCAGAAAACTTATACATATTCGACCATGCTTCACAATCTGGATATGAATTATTAATATCCATGTTTACATAATACGGCCAGGTACCATCTAACGTTTTAAGCCAAATATGGCAAAAACCTCCAAACCCATAAAACGCCCCACCATTACTACCTGCTGGTTTTGCTGAGAATCCTGTCGCATTTGTTCCGTATGTTTTAAAAGCACTTCCAGAGGGCCATGTAGCAGGACTTACCAGTGGACATCCAGACATATTAACATCTCCCATTAAAACACCAGTATAATTCCTAAGTACTTGCCATTCTGCAAATGTTGGAACATGCCAACCATTAGCTGCAATATTTTTAGAATCATTTACAGCATACCAATTATATAGTTTCCCGTACCCGGATGGTACTAGAGGATAACTTTGTTTCGTCCAAACTAAATTAGTCCCAATGTACACCTTCGATATTTCAGTGGTACCAATGGTAATTCTCTTTTGGTTAAGTGTCGATGTACCTATCTTAATCATTCTTGAATGAAATATATAGTATTAGCATTTATTGTTCCAGCAGCTACCAGTACATTATAGGCTGTTAGTGTTCCAGTCCATTCGGCATATAAACCCAATGAGGATCTACCTGTTGCTGCATTAAACCAGTTTCCTGTTCCACCATCCCAATTGTTTCGTTCATTGTAAGCTTTATCCCAGTTCGTTGAATTGTTTGTAATCGAAACTCCCCATCCGCTTCCCGTTGATATGGAAATGCCTGCACCAGGATAAACCATGGACCCTGCTGATACTGCCTGCCAGGATCCATCCTCGCGCAAAAATCTTGTACCATTAACTGATGTAGCCAGGGAGGATATCAATCCAGTGGAGGAAAACAATGCAAGGCCGGCACCATATGCAGGGAATTGAATATAGGCATTTGCCAGCCCGGTACCATTGTCGTCAAGCACTCCGGATCCATCCCCAATTATTATGTCCGTGTTATATCCGTTTCTTCCGATAGCAAGCCGATTGCCATAAACAGTGCTTTCATATCCGTAAATATCAGGCCGCTTTAGAAGATTAACTGTGGGATAATTGGCCTTTTGATACGCTCCTCTTGTAAGAGATAGCCCGTATAACCTTGCTCCGGAAGATCCGTAGTCGATAAAGTGCTGCACATTAATCCCAGTGCCGATAAGGACGGATCCAAAAACCAATTTCCCATCCGCGTCGATATACTTCAAATAGGAGGTGTTGGTAACTTTCCATGCGGTATTGTCGTTATCCCACCATAATAACTGTCCGGATACACTACCAGAAGGGATAGATCCTCCCGGTATTGGGGTATATGCTTCATAGGCAGTATTGTTAAGATTTCGGCGCATTACCTGACCGGCCCCCAGGGCGACTCCCGAAAAGGATGTTCCGGTCCCATAGAGCGCTCCTGTTGTGGTAAGTCCGATATCGCTCAATAATTGTGATGCGGTTCTATATTTAACTACTCCACTATCTGAAACAAGGTACTTATCAGTACTGGTTGTTGCTGCAGCAAATGTCGCTGTCAAGCCCCCGGCAAAAGTCGCCATTACATTGTCCAGGTGCAATGACTGCCCATTGATCCCGTCAAAAACATAGCCGACATACCCAGATTGATTGCCGTAAAAGGTCAAATGGCCGGTGGCAGAACTCCTGCCTATATCATAGGTATGAAGTGGGTTAACCAAACCACTTCCAACACGCAGTTGGTAACTATCGGATGTGGATAATTCCAGCAATCTCCCTGGAAGCAAAGTGGAGAGACCATATTCCGTTTCTTCCCAGTATACTCCTGAATCAGTCAATTCTGTTCCGTTCCAATAAGGCAAATAATTGGCATGAATATTAGTGCCAATAGGCTGGTAGGTAGATGAGTCGAATACGAAGCCAGATCCATTGTACTTTAAAAATCCTGCAGTAAGCGTAGCGATGCTTTTATTCTTGATCTTATCCACTGTGTTGGATCCGTAGGCTCCTGATACATCACCCGCCAGGTTGTGGGCCAGGGAGGTTAAATAAGTATTGGAATCAAATACGAATCCAGATCCATCGTATTTGAAAAATCCTGCAGTAAGCGTAGCAATGCTTTTATTCTTGATCTTATCTACCGTGTTGGATCCGTAGGCTCCGGACACATCACCCGTCAGGTTGT
>Ga0118677_10016248_pt1 | contig 10226 bp, 9 predicted proteins | sample AliMusrvi5mmetaG_FD_86154 | JGI IMG/M metagenome (GOLD analysis project Ga0118677, IMG submission 86154)
CGCTATACGCAGATTAGCAACAAGGAGTTCTATTTCATTGTGGCGGCAGCCGTCAATAGCAAACCGGCCATGGAGAGAACATTGGAAGAATTTAGGGGATTTACTTCCTGCCTCAGTCGGCCAAAAGAGAAAGGAATCATTTATGGCACGGGAGCTTGGGAAAAAGGGGAGATCATCGGCAAACCCGCGATGAAAGAGGCTCATCAGATGGGAATGTCGGTGTGAAACAGAATTTTAATTATGGAACTTAGTTTTGCAAAGGAGAAAGATAAAATGGCCATGACAGAAACCGCGAACAAAAATCACGAGCTCTTGTTTCCCAATCACACCTCGAATCTGAAAAATACAGACCCGGAATTCATTGAGCTGTTCGATAATTTTGCCTTCGATGAAGTTTTAGCCTGTGGTAACCTCGATACCAAAACCAGACTGATGGTTATTTTGGCTTCGACCCTTGGGTGCCAGGCACTAACCGAATACAAGGTGATGGTGGGAGCGGCTTTGAATGTCGGAATCACTCCGGTCGAGATCAAGGAGATTCTCTATCAGGCGGTACCTTATGTCGGGATCGCCAAAGCCTACGACTTTCTCCACGGCACCAACGAAGTATTTCAAAATCGAGGCATTGCCCTCCCTCTGGAAGGACAGTCGACCACCACCCCTGATACAAGGTTCGAAAAGGGACTGGAAGCACAAAAAGCCATCTTTGGGGAGCGGATCGATCAAATGTACCGCGAATCACCTGCCAACCAGCTGCACATCCAAAAATTCCTGTCGACCAACTGTTTTGGTGATTATTATACCCGAAAGGGGCTCAATCTGAAAATCAGGGAACTGCTCACCTTTGCCATCCTCCTGTCGCTGGGCGGTTGTGATCCGCAGGTGAAGGGGCACGTACAGGGCAATCTGAATGTTGGGAACGACAAGGAGATGCTTCTGAATACAGTAACCCAACTGCTGCCTTATGTGGGCTATCCCAGAACCCTGAATGCCATCCAGTGCATCAATGAGGTGATTCCTGAATAGGCTGAAGAAAGGATTCTTCTTGATTTCTTGCGTGCAGCAGATGAATACTTTCTTGCAAAAATAAAAAAAGTAGAAAGGGTCAGTATATTAGCGGCCTTTTCTGCTTGTAGCGGAAACCATGAAACAAGGGGAAATTATTTCATCCCACGAAAAAATTGAAATGGAAGAACTTCACTTTCGCTTAAGATGGTAGTCCCAATGGTTCGAACGACGCAGTCCTCGGAGAGGTCACAGGTTTATAGCATTGGGAATTCCTGCCTTTCTGCGACCACGCCGGGGTCGAACCTTTCTGTTCAATTGCCTGCAATTATCCTTAAAGCCCTTTGGGGTTGGACTCGATTTTGAGGATCATCTTGCACCAAACTGGCCCCCGTTCGTATCCCCAATATCAATGCCTCTGTAAGAATATTCTTCAAAGGGCTATTTCGTTGCAATCGAGCGAAAAATCAACACAAGTCTAACATTATCAATTAATTGTGATTTTTAAGAGAAAAATGGTCCCAGTCGTTCAATCCTCCGCCAGGCGGTTGCTCAATTCGAATAGGATGGATTTTATTGATATTCTATTCTGTTTCTACATTGGATCTTTATATTTTCTTTTGTTCAAATTTTCAATCGTGTATTTCCTTAGAAAGAAGGGAGGTTTATAAGACATTTTATAATTGCGCCAGGAAGAAATGCCATAGTCTGCTTCAAAATTGAGATATTTTATCCCTTTTTGGTGTAAGTATTCCACATTTCTTTTTAATAAAAATTGAAAAGAACCATCATAGGCCCTGTTGCCAAGTAGAAAAGAGCAAAGTGCGTACTCGTCGTTAACCAGGTCAAATATTGAAAATGCAATTAACTCATTTTGATCAAACAAACCCAACGCCGAAATAGAATTAAATTCTCCACTGGATTCCAATAATTTAATTAACGCCTCGTATCCCAGTAGCGGATTGCCTGTTTTATTTTCTGCCTTAATTTGTTTAGTCCATTCTATGAAAAGATTGGCGACAATAACTTTTACATTTCTGTCAGATAGATCCAAAGGTTTGGTACCCATATTGGAGTAGTTTTTTTCAAACTTGTTCAGGTGCCACCTGTAATTTTTTAATTCACTTCCTTTTGCATGAACAAGCATGGAAACATCAAAGATATAATCGTGATTATCTCTATCCTCAAAGCAATGGGAACTTAACCCATTTGAGTTTCTCATCATCTCTTCAGGTATTAATCTTAGTGTGGCAGGAAATTTATTATCCTGCAGGAAGTTGACAAGTTTATCCAGCGTCATTTCTATGGAGGAGGTTCCAATGAAGGAAAAAAATGATTCACCCGTCAGGGCGTCAGAATGTCTTATTATTAGATTGTCGTATAATTTGGAAAGCTTTAAGGGTTCGTGTATATCCCAAATCCACATTTGCAGGAAATGAAAATCTGAGTAAGGAGGGAATTGCCTGGTTATGCGTTCAACCTCGTCCCTATCGGACAGCTCAAGTGTTTTAAATTCTGGGAATGTTGGGATCATCACTTGTATTTTACTGCTTATCTACTATTCCTTCTGGTCCTTATCATGGATAAATTGGCCCAAATATCATCAATCACAAACTGAGGATAAGTAGCCAGATTATCCGGATCATCCGAGTGTCTGGGCAGAGAGACAATCAGCGGCGCAACGCCAAAATGTTTTATCAGGGCATTAATGCCAGGGATGACCTTCGCTTCTACAAATCGTTTCTCATCTTTATTTTCAACGAGAAAATCTTCAATGAGTATTCCGTGACAGATGAACAGAGAGAGCCAGTAGAAATAATATTGTTCGTGCAAGGTGCGCGTAAGATTGAACCAAGGTGCAAATTGAATAATCTTCGTCCCCATTCCGGGGTGTAATTGCTCAATCATTCGATGGTGGAAATCGGAAAGTGGTTCCCCCCAAAAGCTTAGTCATCAATGATACAAGCATTCCTTTCCTCTTTTTTGCAACGGGATGAATCGTTGTGGTGCCGTCAAGTGTCCACCATTTGGTAGTTACCATATTTCGCATGTGAAATCTTAAATTTCTTCAAGAAGAAGCACGGTTTAAATTTTCGTTTCGAAAATCGCAGTCCGGGTATTCCGAGGTCTTGTTCAATGTTTAAATATCTAATCCCGTTGTCGAGCAAATATTGGCCTTCTCTCCATTGAAAATATTCAAACACTCCTTTATACTTGTTGTTTGTTTTGCCAAAATGAACGGTGGCATATTCCCTTTTAATGAATTCGATGGTGTCAAATGCTACCAGTGTATCATCCACAAAAAGTGAAAAGACTTTAATCCTGCCATCCGCGATCTGCAAATGCCTTTTGAATGCCCTGAATTCATTCGATTTCTCCGTATCAACAGTATTGCAATTACCCGCCCATTCATAAAATAGATCAAAATAGAGCTGCTTGTCGATTTCCTCAAGCCAACTTTCGGCAACATAATTATTGGGATAATCTTTCAAAAACCGTCGGATATTATTGGCAATCTTGCTCTTCCTTTGTTCGTTCAAGGAAGCGAGAAAAGGCACAGACAGGATATAGTCGTGGGCATCTTCGTCCGGAATTGCGATCAGTTCTTTCGAGTTCAGCCGATCAATAACATGTTCTGGAAGTAATTTAAGACAGGTACTCCTGATATTGCCTTCCGACCATTTTAAGAGTACCTCTGCAGTCCCAACTATATCACAATCACCGATGAACGATAGGAAATCATTGTTGGTGAGGTAATCTGTGAATAAGACCACCAGGTTGTTATTCAATTGACTAAGCTTGATCCTTTCATGCGTATTCCACGACCACAAACTGGTGAAATTAAAATCAGAGTAGGGAGGAAATCTGAAAATAAATGGCTCTACCTCTTGGTAATCCTTCCATTCAAGGAGTTTGAAATTCGGAAACGTTGGTATCATTCAGAGCAGACAGATTCGTAAATATTTAAAGAAATCGATGCCTGCCTCTACGACGATCAGCCAATAGAGATTGGAAATCGTAAGGCTGGTTAAAAAGATCATCCAATCCCTTTTTTTCATTCCATTGTATTCATTTACCCCTTTCCGCATGTAGATGGTCGTTATAAAAGGGTCGAATCGAAGAGATAGTAGTATCATAACGAACCAATCACTTTTATTGAGAAGCCTGGAGGTAAATTGGTGCAGGCGGCTGTGGGCATCGGAAGTCTTGAATTTTTTAATCATCTCAATGCCCAACCAATCCTTTTGTAAAAAATCGTAAAGAAACAAGGTCGCAAGGCAAACGATGAACGACAGAAAGATCATCAATGGACCGCCCATTTTCAGTCCAAAATTATACAGCACAAATGGATAAAGCAGATAATCAAAACTCCACACAAGCACTTGATTCCCTAATATCCCAACTGCAAGAATCGTCATTCTGTTCTTCAGCATAAATACAAATTGTATGTTTCTTTTGGGCTTTTCCCACAGTTAGATAGCTTTCGGGAACTCGAATGTGACCAAAAAGGTCCACCCTATAAAAAAAGTATTTATAGCAACTCTCCACATTTAGGACACTCTCCCGCATCTGTGCTTACCGGTTTCCCACATGCCCTGCAGGGTATTGTTGTCCCGCCCAGGAACTTGAAGCCAATCAGTGTCTCTCCACACTGCGGACATTCATTTGCCTCTGTACTGACCAGTCTCCCGCACGCCCTGCAAGGTATTGTTGTACCGCCCATCAGCTTGAATCCATCTGTTGACTCCCCACATTGGGTACAAATATTTGCATCCGTGCTTACCGGCGCACCGCAGGCCCTGCATGGTCTCGTTGTGCCACCCATCAACTTGAAACCAATCATGGACTCCCCGCATTTTGAGCATTCATTTGCATCTGTACTGACCGGTTCCCCGCATGCCCTGCAGGGTATCGTGGAACCACCCAGAAATTTGTAGCCAACCATTGACTCTCCACATTGGGGGCATTCGGTTGCATCCGTACTAACCGGTCTACCACATGCCCTGCACTGAATGGTAGAACCACCAAATAACTTAAATGAACTTTCTCTTTTAATCGGTTCCCTATTGGTTTCTTGAACTGCCGCTGTCACAGCTGTATCCCGCTCCAAAAACATTTTGTAAGCGATATAGCAGATGGCTAGGGTAAATATTATTACAATGGCAATGATTACTAAAACATATATAATAAATATCCAGGCAGATAAAAAATACAAAGCAGCCACAACGCGTGCACCATTCTTCAGTCCGCGATGGGTGAAACCATCGGTCCAATCAAAGAATTGAACAGTTAGCCAAAGAACAGGACGAATCATATAGGAAGAGAACCAACCCATACTGGCGACTGATTTCTCCTTTTGTTTCCTGATCAAACGTTCAACATATTCTGTCGCACCGTTAATGAAATCAGCATTAATGACGGCAATCAAACTGCCAATCAGGAGTGGTAAGGCGAGTAAAAGGATGTAAATTAACTTCTGGTCCATTTTATAAAGTTTTTACCGGTTTGTTAGTTTCTGAAATTAAGTCAGCGTCCCATTGTTACAACAGAGTATCCAGCTCGGTATCTTCTTAGTTTAAGCTCCCTTTCATCTTTGTTGCATTGGGCGAAAAAAAAATTCTCTTTGCTGTATATTTCTCGCGTCGATTTATGGAAATAAATGCTGGAACAATCTTTCGGTCAATGAAAATAGGGATCCAAAGCTTCTAATTTCTATTTATTTCATGAACAGTAAGGTTGGCGAAACGATTGGCATCATTTGTTGAATTAATTTAAAATTCAATTGGAAAATTTGATTTAAAATGATCATTTTATGAAACAATGGATGACTAAAAATCAGTTATTTAAGAGTATAAATTTTACATAATCAGAAAAAATGATAGCTTTGGGAATAGGAACAACCCAACTTATGGCCCTCAAGCTGCTCATCATCCTTCTTTTCTCATTTTCTGTTGCCACCTCGGCAAAAAATGAATGGACTGTATCACCGCTCAGGCAGTACACCCTTCGTGACGGCTTGTCTCAAATGCAGGTGACAAGCCTGTTTCAGGATAGCAGGGGTTATATCTGGATTGGGACCAAAGTTGGTTTAAACCGGTTCGATGGGGAGAAATTTACGACCTATACGGAAAAGGATGGCCTGGATAATCTCTTTATCAAGAATATTTTCGAAGATTATTCGGGTGTCATTTGGGTAATTACGCGAGACGGAATGTCATCGGTAAACGGGAAAAAAATTGCGAATTATCCGATACCACATTATGATTTTCAGACGGTACCAACTCCCGACGGCAAAATCTGGTATCTCGGTGCATCTTCCGATTTCAAAACGATGTTTGGATATTTCGAAAATGGCCGCTATATCAGTTTGATCGAAAAATACCAGGAATTATCGCCCACTACTTTTGCAGGGATTGGGTATTCGGCTCAAGATAAGTCGTTGATTATTAATACAGGACAAAAAATATTTGAACTACGGAATGACAATTTGAAACTACTGATGGTTCGTTCAACGGATGTTGCAGCCATCAGATTCGATCAGAAGGGCTCAGCCTTTCATTTTTATGCTTGGAATTTTGCCAACAATTTGGAAGTATACGAATTGCATAACGAAAAGGTAATTCCTGTAGCTAAGATTCTCAACGGTAAACTTGTTGGGAAAAATCTGGCGCAGGATCATCATACTTTCGTAAATATCGGTGTTCGTAGTCAGGTATTTCAGCTCCAACCAGATACTTTTGAAATTAAAAATTTTACGAATAGATACCTGAATACTTGTTTGATGGACAGGGATAAACATTTGTGGATTGGGACCGAAGAAGGATTGTGCCAGATATATTCCGGTGGATTTGAGACCTATAAAAGGGAAGTTTTACCGATGATTTGGTCAATAACCGAGGACCAACGGCAAAATATCTGGTTCGCTTCCTACAGCGATGGCCTCTTTAAAATGGATGGCAGATCAATAACAAATTATCCGGTTGGAAGTTACGGAGCAAAAGCCGAATGGTTCTACTACCAGTCACAGGTTGACGAGCGGGGGGTGCTCTATTTTCCAAACAACTATGGTATTTTGTATTATGAGGGTAAAAAATTCGGCACCATACCGAATTCACTTTGTTATGCAACCTTTTACGATGCGGAACGAAAATTATTGTTTGGCTCTTTTGTGCGGCGACTGGAAATTTATGATTTGGACCATCGGCTGGTCCGCAAAGTAGACGAACAAAGCGGATTGCACATCAAGTCTTCTATTTCCACATTTGGCAAGGATCGGAATGGCAATCTTTGGGCTGGTGGCGGATCTGATCTGGCGAAATACAACTGGGAAACAGGAAAAATTACCAATTTCAACCGGACCAATGGCAAACTACATTCCGATGGGGTCGTTTCCATTTACACCGATCCGAATGGGATCACCTGGTTTGGTGGTCTACAGGGATTGCATTGGTACGATCAAAAAAATGATTCGGTAAGGAGAGTTGACAAGGAGGAAATATCGGAAACCGTTAACCAAATCTGTTCCATCGATTCTACCTGGCTGGTGTTTAGTCAGCCTACCGGGATTTATCTGATGGATTTAAAGAAATTCAAAAAGGAAGGAAAGGTCGATTTGACCCTTTTCAACAGCATGAATGGGTTTGGTGGTCTGGAACCAGGACAGAATGGAGCCATGAAAGATTCGAAAGGTAATATCTGGATGACAACGGGAACAGAGGTGGTCAAACTTGTTCCAAAGGCGCTGGATTTTCACGAAAACAGTGTAAATATTCGGATTTCGGGGTTCAATGGATCTCAACTGTTTTACAATCAGAATAATATTAAGCTACCCCGAAACGACAGGATGGCAGTTATCCAATTCGAAACAATATGTTACAACCGCCCAAAACCTCCATTGTACTCCTGGAAGATCGAGGGAAGTCAACAGGATTGGTCGGCCTGGCAGAAGGAGGATTACGCCGTCCTGACCAATCTTCCGGATGGAAAGTCGGTGCTGATGGTCAAGACGAAGGTGCCGGGTTTGCCAAATTCAGAATCCTATGTGACCATTCCACTCCTGGTTTCATTGGCGTTATGGAAGCAGCAATGGTTTTTCCCAGCCATTACAGGATTGGTTTCCCTGTTGGTCATCCTTTCCCTTGTTCTTCTGGTCATGGCAAGGTCCCGCATGATCAGGATCAATAAACAGGCGAAGATGTTTCAACTTCAAGCCATTTTATCTCAGATGAATCCGCATTTTGTCTTCAATGTGATGGCTTCGCTGCAATCTGTGATTTTATCAGCCAATATCCAAAAGGCAAACGATTACCTGGTCAAAATGTCAAATCTGGTAAGAGGATTTCTGGATGCTTCTGCCTTGACGGGGCATTCAAGATCCAAGAGTCCTAAGAATAGCGAACTCCCGCTTAGAAAGGAACTTGATATCCTTGAAAATTTCATTCAATTTCAGCAACTGTTGTATCCGGATCGATTCGATTATGAGTTGCATTTGGATCCGAGGATTGTACCTGATAAATTGACCCTCCCTCCAATGCTCATCCAACCATTTGTTGAAAATTCAATCAAACACGGACTTCTTCAGAAAGAAGGGAAGGGGAATTTGCAAGTCCGTATTTATTTTTCAAAGGACAAGTTACTGTGCATAGAAATTGAAGATGATGGTATCGGGATTCAAAGAACGGAAGAACTGATGCGGCATTCGCATCTCCTTTATGCTTCGAGAGGAAAGGAACTTACCTTGAAACGAATAAAACTATTGAACGAAATGGGTTATGTCATCCATTTTGAAATCCTAAGTACGGATAAGGGAACCAAAATAATCTTAAAAATCAAGCAGAATGACGAATGAAATTAAAGCAGTAATTGTTGAAGACGTCCTAAAATTTCATGCCGTAATAGAAACATTTTTGGAAGAGGTCGCACCCAACGTCAAGGTGGTTGGAAATGCTACCACCCTGGTGGAGGCAGAAGAATTGATTAAGAAATTGACGCCTCAATTGGTATTTCTGGATATTCAGTTTGATGCCGAGGGCAAAACAGCTTTCGATTTATTGCAAAAATTGGAAGGTCAAAATTTGCTTAATTTTCAAATCATCGTGATCACAGCATTCAACCAAACGGAATATTATGATGAGGCTTTTAATTTCGGTGCATTGCATTTTCTTACCAAGCCTATTGACAAACTTAAACTCAAAAATGCAATTGCCAGGGTGGCCCAAAACATGATTAAATTTCCAGAGAATCAATTGTTGGCGCAATTTCAACAATTTCACGAGCAGATTCATTTGTCAAAATCAACAGATAAAATCGTGATTGATGGTCTCAATTGTACGGAAATAGCCTTGCTCAAAAACATCGTTTATTTAGAGGCTGCTGGTCGATATACCTATATTCATTCAATCACGAACAGCTCAAAGCCAATATGCTCTTCCCTAAATCTTGGAGAATATGAAAAAAGGCTGAGCAGTCATCCCGATTTTATCCGTGTTCATCGCAATTTGATTGTCAATTCCAATTTCGTTTTACGCTTTTCCAAAAAAGATCGATCAATCACGCTTCCTGACCCGTTTAAAAAACAATATGCTTCCCGGGATCGTTTCAAGGAATTCATAAAATTGCTGGAGGAATCATTTTAATTAAACATATACTATGCGATTTACAAAATTGGTTCCCAACATTTTCTACGAAGACATAAAGGACGGTCTGAATCTTTTTGTAGATTGTCTGGAGTTCAATATTGGATACAGCGATTTCGATTCCGAAAATCCTTGCTGTGTGGTCCAAAAAGAGGCACTTTCTCTATTCCTATTCCAGAATAAGGAATTTGCCGATAAGGACAGACCGGAAATCAGACTTCATACCGATAATATCGAAGATGTGTTTGCCAAGATTTCACGGACTCATCCGCATTTTTTGCATCCGAACCTGAATACCATCACCTTGCGGCCTTGGGGGGCCAGAGAATTTGCCCTAAAGGATGATACAAACGTCTGTGTGATTATCCAGCAATGGTAACGAAAAACCTGTCCAACAAATATCAAATGACCGGTTTGGAATAAATTTGGAAGAGGTCCACGCGGGATAATTAGATCAAGTTGAAATACATATCAAATCAAAAATCCTGAAAGCATTAAACTTTCAGGATTTTATCTTCCTAGTAGCGGGGGAACATTGAAATATCGAACCTTTTGGAACAATATTATATGGTTGTTGACCTTTAC
>Ga0118677_10016249_pt1 | contig 10225 bp, 6 predicted proteins | sample AliMusrvi5mmetaG_FD_86154 | JGI IMG/M metagenome (GOLD analysis project Ga0118677, IMG submission 86154)
GTGAGGGATTCGTCGAGGCAGGCTTGGAGGGCAGCGATTTCGGCGGCGGACACTTGGGGGTTGCGGGTGGCGAGGTCGGCGAGGCGATCGCGTTCCGAGCTGAGCGTGTGCGCGGCGAGTTGGCGGGCGGTATCCGCTGGAGCTTTGCCGACAGTGGTCGCGAGATTGCGGGCGGCGGTGAGCATTTTGGGGAAAATTTCGCGGCGAAACGCGGGCTGGTTCACGAGACGGTGAGGGTCACCGGGCACGAGCATGGCGCTCGGCGGCGCTGAATCCACCGCCTTGCCGTGGTGATCGACGATGACGCGGATAGGGGTTGGCGGCAGGAATCGGTCGAGGTGCAGGCGGGTGGGAGCGAGAACTTCCAGCACGAAGGCGCATTCAAGCAGAATCGCCTTGCCGTGACCGGCGTGCCAATGGGCAAAGGACGCGTTGCCCAACTCGCTATCGAGGAGATGATCCAGAGCGCCTAGAAATACCGGGTGATCGGCGGTGAGAAACGTTAGATCCTCGCGGGCCAGGGCCGTGGGGCGGTCGAAGGTGGCGGCCAGGCCGTCGGGGGGCAAATCGGCGAAGGTTTCGCTGTGGCGTTGGCCGCGCTCAAAGTGATAGGTTCGGGGGCTCAGGTCGGCCACATCGAGCCCAAGGTGATCGAAGAGCCAGACGGCAAAGCGCTCGAAACGTAGGTCGAGGTCGGCCGAGCGCAATGATTCTAGCAATCCGGCGGCTTTGGCCGAGGCGGGCGCGCCCAGCTCGAGGAGGCGGTCGTGGCCGGTGGCGAGTTCGCGGGCGACCTGGGCCTTGAGTTTGCGACTGCGGCTCAAGAATGCTTGAAATTTTGGGGAGGTGGGGGCGATGTTGTGGAGGGCGTCGAGTTCGGGCAGCAGGACACTGGCGAGGGCGGTGGCACCTTTGAGGGGGCGGCTGAAAGCATCGAGTCCCTCGTGGAGCCAGCGGGCCTGGAGTTCGGAGCGGCTATGGACACCGTAGGGCACGTGGATGTGGATGGTGCCACGCTGGCCGATGCGGTCGAGACGGCCGATGCGCTGCTCCAACAACTCGGGGTCACGCGGCAAGCCGAACAGGACGAGTTGGTGGGCAAACTGGAAATTGCGCCCCTCACTGCCGATTTCCGAACACACCAGCAAACGCGCCCCCTCGGGGTCGGCGAACCAGGCTGCGTTGCGGTCGCGTTGGAGGAGGCTGAGGTCCTCATGAAAAAGGGCGGTATCGACTTGGATTTCGGCGAGGAGTTTTTGCTGCACTGCGATGGCAGCCTCTGGCGAACCAGTGATGAGCAGGACTTTTTCAGTATCGGGCAACGAACGGAGCAACCCGGCGAGCCAGCGGTAAGGCGAGGTGCCGCGTGCCAGCGGGTGTAACTGGGGTTGGCGCTGAGGAAATCCGCTGAGTTGGTCGCGGGTGTTGCGGAATAAAACCCGGCCCGTGCCAAATAAGTCGATCAACTCGGCCATCAGCGGGGCGCGGGCACTCGCGTCGCCGCCCCGCAGGGCCGCCAGATGGGCGGCGGCACGGGGTGAACGGGCACTGAACTCATCGAGGTCGGCGGGCAATTCGCCGCGGTGGAGTGCGTCCACCGCAGCGGCGAGCGGACCATAGCTGAGGGTTTCCGCTAGAAACGCCCCGAGATCGGCGTGGCGGTCCGGGTCCAACAGGCGAAGGCGGGCGAAATGACCGGCGGGCCCGAGTTGTTGAGGCGTAGCGGTGAGCAGCAACAGCGAAGGAATGTGTCGGGCGAGCGCCTCGACCATGGTATAGGCGGCGGAGGGCTCGTTAGGTGACCATTCGAGGTGGTGGGCTTCATCGACGATGAGCAGTTCGAAGCCGGCTTCGCGGGCCTGCGCAGCGCGGTTCGGCAGGTCAGTTAGAAAGGAAGTGGCGGCGAGAATGAGTTGTGCGTCGAGAAAGGGATTGGCGTCGGAGGCATGGACTTCGAGCGAGAGGCAACGGGCTTCGTCGTAAATGGCGAAGCGCAGGTTGAAGCGGCGCAATAACTCAATAAACCACTGGTGAATGAGCGGCTCGGGAACCAATATAAGAATGCGCCCGGCCCGGCCGGTTAGGTGAAGACGGTGCAAAATCAGGCAGGCCTCGATGGTCTTGCCGAGGCCCACCTCATCGGCTAACAAAACTCTCGGATGCAGCCGGCCGGCGGCTTCAGCGACGATGGCCAATTGGTGAGGGAGCAACTCGATGCGGGCACCGGCGAACCCGCGGGCGGGGGCGTGGCGGAGGCGACTGTTCCAGGCGAGTGCCTGCATTCGACTATCGAAGTCGCGCGGATGATCGCAGAGCCCGGCAAGCAAGCGCTTGTCCGGGCGCACGAAACTCAGCGAGTCAAGCAACTCGCCTTCGACGAGTTGGCGGCCACCTCCGTGATAAGTTAGAACCCCCTCGTCGGAGGCCACCGTCTCCACGGTGAGGCGATGACCGCAGCGGTCAGCGATCACATCGCCCGGGCCGAAGCTCGCCCTAACCAGTGGGGCTGAGGCAAACGCATAAGTGCGGCTGGCCTCGGCCGCAGGAAAGTGCAAAGTGACGGTATCGCCAACCACCGCACGCACCACGCCGAGGCCCAGGGCGGGCTCTGAGGTGGAGAGCCAGCGTTGGCCGGGGGCGGGGTGGGGCATGTGGGATAAGTTCAGAACTTGAAGGTGGGTCAACAACCTGACCGAGTGTGAAAGCAAAGTTAGCGTTTGAAAGAAAACATGGCTTGGTGATTTTGGCTATTGGAACCAGTGATTGAGATGATTTCAGGAGGAGAAATTGAATTTACACCCACTGATTGGACGTTCACCCGCTGGCTAGCCGGGTTCGATCGGTCCTTTCCCGGCTGGCAAGTGCCTTAGGCTCGCAGATCGCGCTGGACGATTTCGCCGGGGCGGGTGCTGGTGTTAGGCCAGAGTTTTCGGCCTGGATAGATCGAAGTGTGAATGCCGGTGTGGACGTGGTCCCCGACAATGGCACCGAATTTGCGCCGACCGGTGTCCAGCAGCTCGCCACCGACCATCGAGCGGTGGTTTTTCCCATCGTGGCGGAAGTTGGAAATGATGGTGCCTGCACCGAAGTTGACTGCCTCGCCTAATATGGAATCGCCGACGTACGAGAGGTGACCGACGTTGGTGCGGGACAAAATCAGCGAGTTTTTGACCTCCACAGACTGGCCAATATGGCAGGCGTCGCCAATGCTGGTGTGGCCACGAATATAGCAATTCGGGCCGATCCGGCACTTGGCCCCCACCACCACGTTGCCCTCGATGAACACCCCGGGCAAAATCCGTGAGCCCACGCCCAAGTGGACAATGCCCTCCAGCACCGCCGACGAATGGACCTCCCCGAGCAGCTCGGATTTTTGCAGACCTGCCACGTAGGCCTCGTTGGCCCGCAAAAAATCCCACGGGTGGCGGATGATAAACGAGCCCGTCGCCGCCACAGCTCGCGTTGGATCGGGAGTGGTGCCACGCCATGCCAAAGGGACGAGAAAGGCGTCCACCAAGGTGTCGATGGCTCCCGTTAAAGTAGTTAGATCCAGCATTGCCAGCCAAGCGTGCGGATGGAGGGAAATCCCCTCGTTAGCCAGGCCGGCGTTGGCGACGGCTATTTTCTGGTGTTGCCACAGCGGGATGTTGCCAATGGGAAACTCCGCGATGCTTCGGGTGAGTGACAGCGGCTCGCAGTCGGATGACGCTTGGGGATCCATCACTGGGGGATGTTAGCGGATTTCATCGCTGATGGCACTGGCGAATTTGCTCACCCAGATGCGCACTTGTTCGATGTCCTTGTGCTCGACGAGCACGCGGATTTTATTCTCGGTGCCCGAATAGCGGATCAAGTGACGGCCGTCCTCGCCAAATGCCTGAGTCGCCTGGCTCATCAACTGCTGCAGTTTGGGTAGGCTTTCCAGAGGCGGCTTGGCCACCAGTGGGATGTTGGCTAGCTGCGTCGGGTATTCCTGCATCACCGCGGCGAGCTGGTTCAGGGTGGCATTGCGGGCATGCATCATTCGCAGCACTTGCAGCGCACTGAGGATCCCGTCTCCGGTGGTCGCATGATCCGCGAAAATGAGGTGGCCGGAATTCTCGCCGCCAAACGAATACCCGTGCTTGCGAATGCACTCGATGACGCTTCGGTCGCCCACCGCCGTGGTTTCCAGTTTGATGCCGTGCTGGGCCATGGCCTCCCGCAGCCCGAGATTACTCATCACGGTGGCCACCAGCGTGTTATGTCGCAATTTCCCCTGCTCCTTCAGACTGATCGCACACAGCGCCAGAATCCGGTCGCCGCTAACCACTTGACCGCTGGCATCGGTGAAGATGACCCGGTCGGCGTCGCCATCGAAGGAAATACCGAGGTCCGCGTTGTGGCGGCGCACCAGCTCGCCGGCGGTTTCCGGATAGAGAGCGCCGCAGCCTTCGTTGATGTTGATGCCGTCGGGCTGGCAGCCGGTGACAATGACTTCCGCGCCGAGTTCCTTGAAAATGAGCGGGGCAATGAAATACGCCGCCCCATGCCCGCAATCGACCACCACCTTGAGCCCGTGCAAAGGCACATTGTCCGCCGTCTGCTTCGAAAACTCAATGTAGCGGCCACGCGCATCATCAATCCGGTGCGCCTTGCCAATCTGGCGGGCCGGCAGGGGATCTGACTCTGGCTCCAGCCGCAGCACGTGGCGCTCAATGGACATTTCCAATTCATCCGACAGCTTGTAGCCATCCGGCCCGAAAATCTTCATGCCGTTGTCCTCGTACGGATTGTGCGAGGCGGTGATCATGATGCCTGCCGCCGCTCCCATCGACTTGGTCAAATGCGCGACTGCCGGCGTCGGCATCGGCCCCACCATGAACACGTCCATGCCCATCGACACCAGCCCGCTGGTGAGCGCCGTTTCCAGCATGTAGCCCGAAATCCGTGTGTCTTTGCCGACCAGTACCCGGTTGCGGTTGACGCCAGATGAGCGCAGCACTCGTGCCACCGCCTTGCCTAGCAACAGGGCAACCTCGGCGGTGATGGGAAATTCATTGGCACGGCCACGAATGCCGTCGGTTCCAAACAGTTTTTGTTTCATAGGGGAGAGAGGATTGTTCAGATATCCTTGAACAGGGGAAGGTGAAAAATGGGCGATTTGTAGGAAACTGCGTCCACCGCAGGCCATCATGACAGCAGTTTGAACGCTGGCCATGACGCGGCCAGTGGCTGAAAATTAACGGAATTCCTAAAGACACCGAAGAGACTGGCAGGCTCCTGCCTCTGGAGCAAGGCCAAAAACCACCGAACGATGCAGGATTTTCAGCTTCCCAGGCGTTCGTTCTTGCCAAAGCCTCAAAACCCAATACCCTCCCTCTTGAGCAGGTTTTTCCTACCCTCCGATGCCCGAATCCGGCCTTTTAGCCTTCCGCCTTGCACCCGCAACCGGGTGACACCGGTCGGTCGGCAACACGGAATCCAGAACATCTTGTCTCAAACGGGCGGCGGCGCAAGTCGATCCGCTCCGACCTTGGTGATGTTCGGTCCGCACCGTAGCGGAACCTCACCCCGGCACCAATAAGCCGGTCGTCGGAGAGGATTGGTCAGCACGCAGGTCCATACCAGCACCGCCGGGCTCTCCGCCCGCCGCGCCGGGCCGCCCGAAACCACGACACCCATGCGAAACCATGTCGAATGCAACACAACACTCCCACAATCCGGGAGACCCCAAACGACGCCGCTCCCGCGGCGGCCAAAACCGACGTAACAACAACAACCAACAGAACAACCGCGGCCAGGGCCGCGATTCCTCCCATGACCGCGACAACCGCGGCCAGACGCAGAATCGCAACCCCAACCCCCCAGGCAACCCGAGCAACGTGCCGTTGCGCAAGTACGCCCCTATCAAACCCAAGTGGTGGCAAAAATGGCTCCAACTCGTCACCTTCGGTGTCTATAAAGCGCCGACTCGTCCGACCCAGCGTTCCGCCCGCCAGCCCGAGCCCGCCAAACCGGCGCTCGAGACGAAGGTGAAAAGCAACACTCGCAATCTGCGTAGCGGTGAAGCCGAGCACGATGCCGGTGGCGAACGCCGCGACGGTGAAAGACGGCGCGACCGTGGCCAAGATCGCGGACAGGATCGGGGTCAAGACCGCAGCAGTGCCCGCAATGGCGAGCGCAGCCGGGGTGGTGACCGCTCCAGCGTGGAATCAGCACGGGTTTACGTTGGCAACTTGTCCTATGATGTCTCGGAAAGCGACCTGCAGGATCTCTTCAAAGGGATCGGCGGGGTGCGCAACGTGGAGATCGTTTACAATCGCAGCACCCACCGCTCAAAAGGCTACGGCTTTGTGGAAATGCTCCACATGGACGAAGCCAAACGCGCCGTGGAAGTGCTCCACGATCAGCCGTTTATGGGACGCAAATTGACCGTCTCCGGTGCCCAATCCAAGGGCCTCGATGATCGCGAAGACAAGGAAGAACGAGATGATCGCCCGGAGCGCCCGGAGCGCCCGGAACGGCGTCCCCGTGCCGCAGTGTCAGATGTCGTGGTGCCCGCCGCCATGGCGAGCGCCGAAGCAGAACCCACCGTGACCCCCGAGAGCCTCGAAGCTAGCGCTGAAATCCTCACCATCATCGAAACAGTCCCTGCACCAGAAGTCGAGGTTGCCGTCGAAGCCCCACAAGCTGAGGTCGCCGTCGAGCCTCTGCCAGTCGAGCCACCTGCTGAAGCCTGTGTTGCAGCAGTCTTCACTGCTGCGGAAACTCAGGTGCCAGTCGCATAACCCAAATTTGCGCCTCGTCGCATTCCCAAAGCCCCGTCCGGCCCCGCCGGGCCGGGCTTTTTTTTGTAAACAGTCACCCTCTCAATTGCTAGGATTCAATCAATTGGAAAATTAGAGACGCGGGCCTTGACCTTCGGGTGGCGGTGTGCCTAGCGTCGCCGCGCCGAGGCACGCGCCATGGCCGTATCTCCGCCAAATTTTCGCAGACAATATGAACATTCACGAATACCAAGCCAAGGAACTTTTTGATAGATTCGGTGTACCCAGCCCCAAAGGCAAGGCAGCTGCCACCCCCAAGGAGGCCTATGATGCCGCCAAATGGCTGGACGTGTCCAATCTGGTGGTCAAGGCCCAGGTGCATGCCGGGGGCCGGGGCAAAGGAGTGTTCAAGAGTGGCTTCAAAGGGGGAGTGCAGTTGGTGGATTCCGCAGAGGCGGTGCGGGAGGTGGCGGCGAAGATGCTGGGAGAGGTGCTGGTGACGAAGCAAACCGGGGAGGCCGGTCGCTTGGTGCGCAAGGTGATGGTGACGGAAACCGTGAGCATTGAGCGGGAAATTTATCTGGCGATTTTGATGGACCGGGAGTCCCGCCGTCCGGTGATTATCGCGTCCACGGAAGGCGGCATGGACATTGAGGAAGTGGCGGCCAAGACGCCTGAGAAGATCATCCGGGAGTCGGTCCATCCGTTGGCCGGGCTGCAAGCCTATCAGGTCCGCAAACTCTGTGAGGCGCTCGGTTTCAACACCACGGCCCGGCAGTTCGGGCGCTTGTTGCATGCGCTTTACAAGCTGTTCATTGAGTGCGATTGCTCGATGGTTGAGATCAATCCGGTGGTGGTGACCACGGATGACCATGTGTACGCGTTGGATGCGAAGTTCAACTTTGATGACAATGCGTTGTTCCGGCACCCAGAGATTTTGGCGATGCGCGATCCAGAGGAAGAGGACCCGCGGGAAGTGATGGCGTCGGAATTCGGCCTCAATTACATCGGCTTGGATGGCAATATTGCCTGTTTGGTGAATGGGGCCGGGCTGGCGATGGCCACGATGGACATCATCAAGTACTACGGAGGGGATCCGGCGAATTTCCTCGATGTGGGCGGCGGCGCCACCAAGGAACAAGTGGTGGCCGCCTTCAAGATCATTCTTGGCGACCCGGCGGTCAAAGGCATCTTGGTCAATATCTTTGGCGGCATCATGGACTGTGATGTGATCGCCAACGGCATCGTCGAGGCCACCCGCGAGGTCGGCTTGAGTCTGCCGTTGGTGGTGCGCCTCGAAGGCAACAACGTTGAGGCCGGTCGCCGGACGCTCGCCGGCTCGCAGGTGGCTCTGGTAACCGCCACCACCATGGCCGATGCCGCCCAGAAAATCGTTGCTTCGGTCAAATAGTCCGTCGCTCTTAGTCCCAACCCTTTCATCCCACCCCCATTTTTCCCATGTCTATTCTCGTTGACGAAACCACCAAGGTTCTAGTTCAAGGCATCACCGGCAGTTTTGGTGCCCGCCATGCCCAGCTCAGTATGGATTACGGCACGCAGATTGTTGCCGGGGTCACTCCGGCCAAAGGCGGGCAGACGTTCGACCACGCCGGCAAGAAAGTGCCCATCTACGACACCGTGTCGGCGGCCGCCAAGGAAAGCGGTGCCACGGTATCGGTTATTTTCGTGCCGCCGGCATACGCTGGCGACGCCATTTTGGAAGCAGTGGACGCCGGACTTGATCTGGTGGTTTGCATCACGGAAGGCATTCCGGTGATGGATATGATGCGGGTGCGCGCCATGATGGCCGGGAGCAAGACCCGACTGGTGGGACCCAACTGCCCGGGCATTGTCACGCCGGGGCATGGCGAGAAAAGTTACGGAGGTTGCCGCATCGGCATATCTCCCGGTTACATTCACAAGCGCGGCAACGTTGGCGTGGTATCGCGTTCCGGCACACTCACCTACGAGGCGGTGTGGCAATTGACGCAGGCCGGGTATGGGCAGAGCACCTGTGTGGGGATTGGTGGGGATCCGATCAATGGCACCTCACACATCGATGTACTCAAGATGTTTAATGACGACCCGGAGACGGAAGCCATCATCATGATCGGTGAAATCGGCGGCAACGCCGAAGCCGAAGCCGCCCGCTGGGCCAAGGAATTTTGCAAAAAGCCCATCGCTGGCTTCATCGCCGGTGCCACCGCGCCGGCCGGCCGCCGCATGGGCCACGCCGGTGCCATTGTGGGCGGCGAGGAAGACACGGCCCGCGCCAAGAAACGCATTCTCGCCGAGTGTGGGATTGCTGTGGCAGAAACCCCCAGCGTCTTGGCCAGCACCTTGCTGCAACACTGGGGCAAGTAAGACCTCAGTCTCAATCACACAAAAAAGCCCGATCCGTCACGTGGACAGATCGGGCTTTTGTGATTGAAGGCAGGATTATTTGCCGCTGTGATGGCTCACGGCTGGCGCTGGTGCGGGAGCCGGGGGTTTTGATGTGCAGGCAGAAGCGAACAGTGAGGCCGCAGCGGCAAGGATGGCGAGCTTGATGAATTTCATTGCTTTGATTAGTTGGTTGTTCTTGCGCGCTCCCACTAGGAAGCGCTCGCGCCAAACAATGGACATTTCGCCGGAATTGGCAAGTGAAATAGTTAATTTTTCCTTATTTTATGGTTTTTCTCATCCTTTTGGCTGGGTTAGGCCATGGAAGGGCTGATTTTTTGGAAGTTCACGCTTGGGCGGATTCTTCGATCACGATGCGAGGAAACACCGGTTTTGGCTTGCCGATGGCGTGTCCGTCGGGCAACAGGCCCCAGTGCAAGTCGGCGAGTTTGAGGCTCGTCAGGGAGGGTAAATTGAGCTGGGCGGCGAGCTTGGCGGCCGCGTCCGGGAGGATTGGGGAGAGCAGGACGGCGGCGTGTGCCACGCTTTCGGCTAGGTGATAGAGCACGGTGGCGAGTCGCTCATGGTTGGCTGGATCCTTATTGAGCTCCCACGGTTTCATCCGCTCGGCGTAGCCATTGCAGTGCACGACGTGACGGCTGATAGCCTCGAGTCCGCGTGAGATATCGCATTCGTCCATCGCGGCTTGATAGGCAGCGGTGGAGTCAGTTAGGGAAGCTTGCAGGGCGGTTTCGTCAGAGGTGAAGGGGGCTCCGTGATGGAGGATGCCATCGGTAAAGCGCTGGCTCATGTTGAGGGCGCGGTTGCAGAGGTTGCCTGTTTCGTTAGCCAGCTCGGTGTTGAAGAGCATAACGAGGCGGTCCAGATCGAAGTCTGAGTCCTTGCCGGTGACGATATCGCGCATCAGGTAGTAGCGCAGGGCATCGACGCCGAAGGAATCGGCGAGAACGTTAGGATCGACGATATTGCCGGTGGACTTGGAGAGTTTGTCGCCGCTCTTGCTGTTCCAGATGCCGTGAACGAGGAGGCGGGGGATTTGGGCATCCGGGAAGCCCATGGCATGGAGCATGCAC
>Ga0118677_10016250_pt1 | contig 10225 bp, 10 predicted proteins | sample AliMusrvi5mmetaG_FD_86154 | JGI IMG/M metagenome (GOLD analysis project Ga0118677, IMG submission 86154)
AGCATAGTGAGCCCGATGTGAGTCAAGACCGTGTTGTTTTTTGACCCAGTCGGAGTCCCGCCTGCGGGACGACGCTGTCTCCTTTCTTCTCTTTTAAATCCCCCCCTTTAGGGGATCCTGCTAAGCCTGCAGCGAAGGCGCAGGGATCCTGATGGGCGGGCATCCCTTTGCCCCTGTGTTTTCGCATGGAGTCGCCGTCGAGCTCAATGCGGTGGGAGCCATGGATGAGCCGGTCCAGGATGGCGTCGGCCACGGTGGCATCCCCGATGAGTTCATGCCACCGGGAGGGAGGGAACTGGCTGGTGATGAGCGTGGAAGCCGTGAGGTGGCGGTCGTCGAGGATCTCCAGAAAGTCCCGGTAAAGGGCGGCGGTGGCTTTTTCGACCCCAAAGTCGTCAATGACCAGGAGATTAACCTTGGCCAGCTTTTTCAAGAGGGCTGGCAGGCTACCGTCGGCCTGCCCGGCAAGGATCTCCCGGAAGAGCTTGGGGGCATAGAAGTACACCGTCCTGTGGCCGTCCCGACAGGCCTTGTGGGCCAGCGCACAGGCCAGATAGGACTTACCCACACCGGTGGGGCCAGTGATGAGGCAGTTCTGGGCATAGCGGATCCAGTCGTTCCCCGAGAGGTGCTCGATGATGCTACGCTGAAGACCACGGGGATGCCGGTAATCAATGTCTTCCATGCAGGCCGGCTGCCTTAGCTTGGCGTACTTCAGGCGGGTGGAGAGTGCCCGGTTCTCTTTCCAGAGCCACTGGCGTTCCACCAGCATGGCCAGTCGATCCTCAAAGCTGAGGCCCGCGACATCGGCGCTTTTGCGTTGCTCCTCAAGGGCTTCGGCCATCCCGTTGAGCTTCATGGCCAGCATCTTGGTGATGGTTGGTTCGTATAGCATGGTGAAGCTCCTTACTGGTAATAGCCTGCGCCGCGGAGGTTGTCATGGACGGCCACCGGGCAAGGCTTGTTAGGCTCGGGAATGGGAAGTTTATCCCGGCCCGTCCTGAGCATGTTCTCAATGCGGTTGTAAGCGGCAATGTTCAGTATCAAGGCCCGTGCACAAGCCCGCTCCAGCCGTTCATTGCCATACTGTTTACCCAGCCGTATCACGCCGAGGCAGGGCCGGTACCCATGAATGACCAGGGGGCGGGATGCCAGAATCTGGCGGGCCACCTCTGCACAGTTCGGCCCAATCGTTCCCGCCCAGGACAGCAGGCGTGGCGGCGTCCATTCCAGATACTTCTGATGTGCCGGAGGTTGGTGTTCCGTGAGGGTGGTGTGCCTGCCTTTCTGGTGGTTGCGTGCATGAACCGCGACCCGCTTGCCCTTGTGGAACAACTCGATCCCAGCTTGCGTAAAACGAGCCAGCACCCGTTGCCCGATGAGCTGATAAGGGGCGCTGTAATAGTGGCCATCGACCTCGACATGGTAGTCAAGAGGAATGGACTTGTCTGATCCAGAATGCGCACGAAGGTTACATCCCCTGGGATGAATACCAAGCCAACCAACAGATCCTGACCGGCAATGCTCAAGCCTACAGTAGTGATCGCCGTCCCCCGCCTCGCGAAGGCCCTGCTCTGCTTCAGGGGCTTATTCTGTGTGGGCGCTGTGGCAAGCGCATGACGCTCCGCTACCATCAGCGCCAAGGACATCTGACGCCACAGTACATGTGCCAGCGCGATAAGATCGAGCAGGGGCAGTCCAACGACTGCCAGCGAATCCCCGGTGCCGCGATCGACACGGCCATCGGAACACTGCTTGTGAGCATGATCAACAGCCAGAATATTGATATTGCCATAGCCGTGCGTCATGAACTGCAAACGCGTCTGGACGAAGCGGATCGCTTGCGCCATCACCAGGTCGAGCGTTGTCGGTACGAAGCGGATCTGGCACGCCAACGATACATGAAGGTGGATCCCGACAAGCGTTATGTCGCCGAAGTTCTTGAAGCGGAATGGAACGGGAAGCTCCGTGCTCTTGACGAAGCACAAAGCGCGTATGACACGGCCAGCGAGAGTGATGCCACAACACTTGATCACGACCACACCGCAGCGTTGGGGGCGCTGGCCCACGACTTCTCTACTATATGGGAGGACGCTTCACTGGCCAGCCGTGACCGCAAGAGGATGGTCCGACTGTTGATTGAAGATGTGACACTGCTCAAAAACACAAAGGTGACCTGCCATATCCGATTCAAGGGCGGCACCTGCAAGACGTTGAACTTGCCGTTGCCGCAGTCGGCATGGGAGCAACGAAAGACCGATCCTGAACTGGTCAGTGCCATCGATAAGTTGCTCGATGAATATCCGGACTATCAGCTTGCCGAGATCCTTAGAAAACGTGGGGAAACAAGTGGAACCGGTCAGCCCCTCTCGGCGGCACGAGTGACACGCATCCGCATCGTTTATCGCTTGCCGAATCGCTGGACACGACTACGAAAAGAAGGCAAATTATCTGCGCCTGAAATCGCGGCGAGGCTGGGAGTCAGTAGCGAGAAAGTCCGTCGTTGCCACGAGTTCGGGCTACTGACAGGGCATGAATATAGGAAAGGAAATTATCTCTACGACGATCCGGGGACTGACGTTGCAGAGCGAATCCCACAACTGAAGCGACACGCGCATCTAACCGCCGCTCACGCTACACAAGAGGTGCAGTATGCAACATAGCCTTTATCCTTGGGCTTGCGCACACGCGCCGGAATCACGGTGAACCCATAGTGTTGGGCCATCTCCTGATAGGTCATGTTGATGTCAGGATCGTACCAGCACGGGCTCTTCACTGCGGCTTTCGTGTTATCAGGGACGACTACCAAGGGGATTCCTCCGATGTCCTCCAGGGCATGCACCTGCGCGCCAATCCAGTCCGGCAGCTTCTCCGTCGCCGTCACTTCCGCGTAGGTGTAGTTGCTGCAACCCAGCACGCCCACAAAGAGGTGACCTCTGCTGATCTCCCCGGTTATGGGGTTATGGATCGGGATCGTGTCCCCTGCAAAATCCACAAACAGCTTCTCCCCCGCCCGGTGTTCCTGGCGCAGACTGATCGCCTGCTTGCCCAACCAGTCCCCATAGAGTTGGCAAAACTGGCTGCGCCCGTAACCATCGGGAGTGTGGCTTCGATACTCCTCCCATAACAACTGAAGCGTCACACTCTTCTTGCGCATCTCGTTGTGGATATACACCATATTCAACGCAGCTCGTGCAGAGGCGGGGGCCTCTCCCACAGGGAACAGCAACTGCTCCAACCGTTCCTCATCCATCCCCTCCGGTAAAGGCCATCCCAGTCCAGCCGCTTTGGCCCGAACCAAATAATCCGATACTGTACTCCGAGCCAGGCAGCAACTCCTGGCGATCTTCCTCACCGACACCTTCTGCCCCAGTCTCAACCGGAGCACTTCCGATAACTTCCTCATGGATAACATCTCCCTCGCCATCTGCGCCTCCTTTTTGAGGTCGCATCATGGCCTTTGTTATCCAGCGTCGCCACACCCCCTTTTCAGTGGTGTCCGTAAGCACCGGAACAGGTGTCCGGCGACTCCGGAATCAGTGTCCGGCCAAAATCGGAATGGGTGTCCGGCTCAAATCGGAATGGGTGTCCGGCCGCCGCCGGAATACGCAATTCGAGTATCATTGTGTCTAATCTGAATCTGGGCTACAGCGGGCCGATAAATCCACTCAGTCTCGGCATTCAATCAGGCTCAGTCAGTAATTCCAGGACGTTTACATTGACTGGTGACGCTGGATACAATTACCTCGTGCAGGCATCAACGAACCTTGGCGATTGGCTGCCATTTGCCCTTCTTTCAAATACAAACGGTGTTGTTCAGTTCAGTGATCCTGCCGCCACGAATTTCAGCCGACGCTTTTATCGAGCAATTCTGCCTTGAGATGTTTGCTCTCGGATCTTATATGGGATCAGGCTATCTGAGCGCTCCCGACAGGAAGGCCCGCGTGAGCACGCCTGCGGGCCTTCTGCTCCTCTGCCGCTTCACCTCTCACGCTTCTCTTATCGTCCTCAATGATGGTTTGTCGCGGAAAATTCTTTCCCGCTGATGGCCATTTCTTTGCATCAGAGCCAACATCAAGAAAACACCAAATTACCAAAAGTAAGCACTGGATCACAAGATGACCACGATCAGGTTGTGTCATGATGCGCACTTGTATTGAGGAAGGTCTTTTGAATCATGTGCGAGAAATGTGGTTGTTCAGATACGGTAGATCACGGCCACGATCATGGGCATCAGCATGGCCATGACGTCGCGGCCGCATTGTCTCATAACGACCGGCTTGCAGAACGTAATAGAGGTTATGTTCTCGCCAAACGGGTGGTTGTGATCAATTTGCTGTCGTTTCCGCGATCCAACGCCCATGCCTTGGTGCAGCGAACATGCGAGGAATATGGCAAGCGGCGGCGTCTTGCGGTGGTCACGGGTTCCGAGTTGGAGGCAATGGGGGCACTCCACGCCCATCATCATTCTCACGGGCACTCGCACGAGGGGATTCCGGACGAACTTGTTGCCATGGACGCACATGCGGTCGGCCATGTCCTGTCCCGCCTGGATCTCGACCATTTGGATCTGGTGTTGATTGAAAACAGCGGGAGCGCAGCCTGCCAGGCAGTCTATGACCTCGGAGAGACGGCTCGAGTGGCTGTCTTTTCCGTCCGTGAGGGTGAGCTCAAGCCGCTCAAGTTTCCCCTTCTCTTTTCGAATGTCCGGGCAGTGGTCATAAACGAGATGAACCAGGCAGGGGTGGTCGGATTCGATGTGAAGAAGGCGAGGGCTAGCCTTCGCGAGGTGTCCCCCCGCGCCATCACGCTGGAACTGGCGCCGGAAACAGGCTTGGAGATGGATGCCTGGTATGCTTTTCTGGATGAATTGGTGAAATTGAACGGAAGCAAATAAGGAGACAGAAGTCATGGCGAAGCAGAGTATTGTTCAGGCGGTAAAATCGGGTCGTGTGTTGGTGTCGGATGGCGCATGGGGGACCTTTCTGCAGAAAAAGGGCATGAAACCCGGCGAATGTCCCGAATTGTGGTGTGTGGAGCACCGGTCTGACGTGTTGGATATCGCCAAGGGCTATATTGCGGCCGGGGCGGACATGATTGAGACCGACAGCTTCGGTGGTACCCGCTGCAAGCTTGAGCATTTCGGTCTGGCAAACCGTACCGTTGAACTCAACAAGGCGGCGGCGGCGATTTCCCGCGAGGCGGCGGGCTCCGATAAGTGGGTGATTGCGTCCGTCGGTCCGACAGGCCTGATGACGGCGATGGGGGACGTGACCGAACAGGATTTCTACAATTATTTCAAGGAACAGGTCGTGGCGCTCGCCGCCGGTGGCGCCGACGCCATCTGTGTCGAGACGATGAGCGCGCTGGATGAAGCCGAAGCGGCGATCAAGGCCACCCGCGAGAACACGAAGTGTGAGGTGATCAGCACCTTTACCTTTGAACGCACCGTTCAGGGCGAATACCGGACGATGATGGGCGTCTCCCCGACGGATGCCGCCAAGGCCAGTGTCGCGGCGGGTGCGCATGTGATTGGCGCCAACTGCGGCAATGGAATGGAGCGGATGATCGAGATCGTGAAGGAAATGCGCAGGGCTGCCCCGGCAACCCCGATCCTGGTCCATGCGAATGCGGGGCTGCCCAAGAACGTCAATGGTGTGGACGTGTTTCCAGAGACCCCGGCGGACATGTCCGGCCGCGTGCCCTCTCTGGTCTCGGCGGGTGCCAACATCATCGGCGGCTGCTGCGGGACGACCCCCGCCCATATTGAGGCGATCAAGAAGGCGGTCATTGCCCTGAAGAAATAACCAATAACCAATAACAAGGAACGACTACAATGAGTTTTGAACCCAAATTCATGGCGACGGCGATCGGCAGTATGCCCTTTGATAATGCGGATTTCGCGGTGGATGTTTCCCTTAAGAACATCGAGGCCCCCATCTGGCCCCAGCTTCCCAAGTTCGGAATGAACGAGCAAATGGAAATCCAGTACTCCGAAGGAATGCCCGGCGCCGTCATAGACCGCGAAAAGCAGCGGATGTATTTCGATACCGCCGCCGATTCCTCCGAGGGTTTCGCCAACTTCTACGAGAAATACATGGCCGTCGCCGAGGGTGGCGATGACCTGGATTTCATGGCCATTACTCCCGAGTTCTCCCGGGGTATCTACGCTCTGGAAAAACGCCTGAAGGCCGAGGGGAAGAAACGCCCGATCGTCAAGGTTCAGACCACCGGGCCGTGCAGTTTCGCGCTGACGCTGGTGGACGAGAACAAGAGGGCAATCTATTACAATGAAGAGTTCCTCGACATGATCGTCAAGGCGTTGGCCCTCAAGTGCCGTTGGCAGATCCGTAAGTTCAAGCCCTACGCTGAACGGATCATCTGCTTCATTGACGAGCCGATCCTGTCCGCGTTCGGCAGTTCGACCTATGTGTCGGTCAAGCGGTCCGATGTGGTCGCCCGCGTCAACGAGGTGGTTGAGGCGATTCATGCCGATGGTGGTATGGCCGGCGTTCACTGCTGCGGGAACACCGAGTGGAGCATCCTGATCGATGCCGGCGTGGATATCGTGAACTTCGACGCGTTCGAGTTCGCCTCCACCATTGCGATGTATTCCGATAACGTCAAAGCCCATTTGGCCAAGGGCGGTCTTCTCGCCTGGGGCGTGGTGCCGACCTCCAAGGCCATTCGCGAGCAGACGGTGGAGTCGCTTGCCGCGAAACTGAATGAGGGCATGAATGTCCTGGCGGCCAAGGGAATTGACCTCCAGCAGATTGCACGTCAGGCGATGATCACACCGTCCTGCGGGACCGGCTCGTTGGATCCGGCGGATGCCATGAAGGTCTTCGAGAGCCTTTGTGCGTTGTCGAAGATGATGAAGACGCAATTCAAGTTCTGAAGACATGAAGATCGCAATATCAGGTAAAGGGGGAGTCGGAAAATCCACGCTGTCGGCGGCGCTGGCGCTCTTGCTGGCGCGTCAGGGGCGGACGGTACTGGCGGTGGATGCCGATCCCGACGCCAATCTGGCCGCCTCACTGGGCGTGCCGGCAGACGAGCGGCGACGGATGATTCCGATTTCCCGCCAGATTGCCCTGATCGAGGAGCGGACGGGCGCCAAGGTCGGTCGTTCCGGGCAGGTGTTCAAGCTGAACCCGGATGTGTCGGATATCGCCGATACGTTTGCCTGGCGTCATAGGGGCGTGGCCCTGCTGGTGCTCGGCGCCGTGGAACGGGGCGGGGGCGGATGTGCCTGCCCGGAGAATGTGCTGCTCAAGGCATTGGTGTCGGATGTGGTGTTGCACCGGGACGAGTCGTTGGTGATGGATATGGAAGCGGGGATCGAACATCTGGGGCGGGGAACGACCCGGGGTGTGGACTTGATGATCATTGTTGTTGAGCCCGGTCAGCGTTCGGTTGATACCGCCCGGCGTGTAGTTGAATTAGGCGGCCAGATCGGCCTGCGCCGGTTTGGCGTGGTGGCAAATAAGATCGCGACACCCGAGGATGAAGCGTTTGTGCGTGCGGCCTTCCCGGGCGAGTCCTTGTTGGGAATCATTCCGTACTCGGAAGAGTTACGGGGAGCAGACCGGGAGGGACGGTCAGTTCTGGACGGGATGTCACCCGAATTGGTGGCGATTTTTGAAGGGATTTTGAAACAGCTGCAAACGGAGAAGACCCCATGAGCGCGAATGAAATCGAGCGGGTCCGATGAGTTACACGATTGCCATAACAGGGAAGGGCGGCGTCGGCAAGACGACCTTGGCTGGATTGATCATTAACCGGTTGATTGCGCGCGGGTGCGTTCCGGTGCTGGCGGTGGACGCCGATCCGAATACCTGCCTGGATACCGTGCTCGGGGTGGCTCTTCGCCAAACGATAGGGGGTGTTCGGGAGGAAGCCCGCCAGATCGCCGGAAAAGGCTTGTCGGCCGGGGTGTCGAAGCAGGAATTATTGGAACTGAAAATTTCGGAAAGCCTGGTTGAAGGCGCCGATTTCGATTTTCTGGCCATGGGCAGGCCCGAGGGGCCGGGCTGTTATTGTTACGCGAACAACGTGCTCAAGCATGCCCTGGGCGAGATCGCGAAGAATTATCCCTATGTGGTGCTGGATAACGAGGCGGGACTGGAAAACCTGTCGCGCCGGATCGTTCAGAAGGTGGATTTGCTGGTGATGGTGGCCGATCCGTCCCGACGCGGGTTGGAGACCGTGAGACGCCTGTATTCGTTGGCTCGGGAGATGGATATCGCGTTCGACCGGCTGGCGATCGTGGTGAACCGGCTCCGGCAGGAATCCCTGCCCGCGGGGCTGGATGCGATCCGTGCGGAAACGGGCGCTCAATTTGTGGTGGGGTTGCCCGACAACGCGGAGGCCGCCGATGTGGCGGAGCGGGGTGGGGCGGTTGGAGAATTGCCATCGGACAATGAACTTGTCCGCCGGGTGGATGGATTGTTGTGCAAAGTTCTGGGTTGAAATGGAAAAAAGGGAAACACTATGACGACCGAAGTAAAGCCGGGAAAAAGTCCGGCCGACAGGGCGAGGGACGAAGCCTCCATTGCCATGATTGAAAAAGCGGGGCGGGAGTGTATTGACACCTGCTTCAGCCGTATGGATACACAGGCGAACCAATGCGCCTTTGGGAAGAAAGGCCTGTGTTGCCGGATTTGCCACATGGGACCCTGTCGGATAACGCCCAAGTCGCCCCGTGGCGTTTGCGGCGCGGATGCCGACACGGTGGTGGCCCGCAATTACCTGCGTGAGGTTACCGGTGGCACGGCCGCCCACTCCGATCATGCCCGTCACCTGGTCCTGCTTTTGAGGAACGTAGCCTTGGGACATGGCGGTGGATATGAGATCAAGGACGAGAAGGCGCTCCGGTATTCGGCCCGTCTTTACAAGGTGGAAGAAGCCGGACGCACGAAGGAATCCGTGGCTCTCGATCTGGCCAATCTGTTTCTCGGCGAGTTCACCTCGCAGGAAGAGTCTCTCAAAACCCTCAAGCTTGCGCCTGCCAAGCGGATCGCGATCTGGGAAAAACAGGGCATCATGCCCATGGGTGTGGACCGCATGGTTGTCGAGGCCATGCACCGCACCACGATGGGTGTGGATCACGATTACAAGAACCTGTTGCTCCACGCGTTCCGTACCTCGTTAGCCGACGGCTGGGGGGGGGCCCGGGTTGGTACCATTGTGTCCGACATCCTGTTCGGGAGTCCGACGCCCGTTCGCAGCAGCGCGAACCTCGGTGTGCTGGGTGAGAAGACGGTTAACATCGTGGTGCACGGCCATGAGCCGGCGTTGTCGGATATGCTGGCGGTGGCCGTCAATGATCCGGAGATCAAAGCCTATGCCAAGGCGGCTGGCGCCGAGGGTGTGACCCTTGCCGGGCTATGCTGCACAGCCAATGAAATCCTCATGCGCCACGGCATCCCGATCGCCGGAAACTTCCTGCAACAGGAACTGGCGATCATTACTGGAGCTGTGGAGATGATGGTGGTGGACGTCCAATGCGTGATGCCCAGTCTTCCCAATGTCGCGGCGTCCTACCACACCGAAGTGATTTCGACAGCGGATATTGCCAAGACGATCGGCGCCTCGCACATGGGCTTTGACGAGCACGAGGGCTACGGGTCGGCCAAGACGATCATCAAGCGGGCGATCGACAATTTCAAGAACCGTGATCCCAAGAAAGTCCTTATCCCCAAAGCTCAGGAAAAGCTGGTGGCCGGATTCAGCGTGGACGCGATCAAGTACATGCTCGGCGGCACCTATCGTGCGTCCTTCCGGCCGTTGAACGACGCCATTATTTCGGGCCGTATCCGCGGGGTGGTCGGGATCGTCGGGTGCAACAACCCGAAATCCAAGACCGACGAATACACGAACGATCTGACCACGGAGCTGATCAAGGAGAACGTGCTGGTGATCAAAACCGGCTGTTCGGCGATTGCCTCGGGCAAGCGGGGTTGGCTGACGCCGGAGACGGCGCTTCAGTACGCCGGTGCCGGCTTGCGTGAGGTTTGCGAGACCGTGGGTATCCCCCCGGTTCTGCACATGGGTAGCTGTGTGGACAATTCCCGTATTCTCGAGGCCGCCACCGAGATCGTTATGGAAGGCGGACTTGGCGATGACCTGTCCATGGTTCCCGCCGTCGGGGTGGCTCCTGAGTGGATGAGCGAGAAGGCGGTTGCCATCGGATCCTATTTTGTGGCGTCTGGTGTGGATGTTG
>Ga0118677_10016251_pt1 | contig 10224 bp, 7 predicted proteins | sample AliMusrvi5mmetaG_FD_86154 | JGI IMG/M metagenome (GOLD analysis project Ga0118677, IMG submission 86154)
CAGCAGGAGGCCGTCCTGCGCGAGGGCGGCGGGCCGGACGGACTCGCCCGGCAGCACAAGCTCGGGCGGCTGTTTGCCCGCGAGCGGATTGCCGGGCTGATCGACGATCCCAATTCCTTCCTCGAAACCGGGCTTTGGGCCGCCAACGGCATGTATCTCGACTGGGGCAAGTTCCCCGCGGCGGGCGTCGTCACGGGCATCGGCGACATCGCCGGGCACCCGTGCATGATCGTCGCCAACGACGCCACGGTGAAGGCCGGCGCGTTTGTCCCGATGACGTGCAAGAAGCTGCTCCGCGCGCAGCGCAGCGCGTTCGAGTGCAACCTGCCGCTCGTCTACCTCGTGGACTCCGCCGGCGTGTTCCTGCCGATGCAGGACGAGATTTTCCCGGACGAGGACGACTTCGGCCGCATCTTCCGCAACAACGCCGTCATCTCCGCCGCGGGCATCCCGCAATATGCCGCCATCATGGGCAACTGCGTCGCCGGCGGCGCGTATCTGCCCGTGCTCTGCGACAAGATCCTCATGACCGAGGGCAGCGGCCTCTACCTCGCCGGCCCGCAGCTCGTGAAGGCTGCCATCGGCCAGGAAACCGACACCGAAACCCTTGGCGGCGCCGCCATGCACGCCGAGATCTCCGGCACCGTGGACTTCAAGGAGAAGGATGATCCGGCCGCGCTGAAACGGCTGAAGAGCCTGATCGCGCTGCTTCCTTCCGAGGTGGAGCGCGTTGCCCCTAACGCGCTGGTTGGGGCAGAGTCCAAAGACGAACAGCGCGTTGGGGGCAACGCGCTCCACCCGCAATCCGTCGATCCCGAATTCCCCGCCTCCAAAATCTACGAGCTCGTCAGCGCCGACGGCCGGAAGGAATACGACGTCCGCGAGCTGATGAAGTGCCTCGTCGATGCCGGCAGCATCGACGAATACAAGGCCGACTACGGCAAATCGATCGTCTGCGCCTTCGCCCGCCTCGCCGGCCGGCCGGTCGGCATCGTCGCCAACCAGCGCCAGCGCGTGCAGTCGAAATCATCCGGCGCCGCGGGACTGCAGATGCCGGGCGTGATTTACGCCGACAGCGCCGACAAGAGCGCGCGGTTCATCATGGACTGCAACCAAACGCGCGTGCCGCTGCTCTTCTTGCAGGACGTATCCGGCTTCATGGTTGGCAAGGACGCCGAGCAGAGCGGCATCATCCGCTCCGGCGCCAAGATGGTGAACGCGCTCAGCAACTCCACCGTCCCGAAGATCACGCTCATCACCGGCGGCTCGTTCGGCGCCGGCAACTACGTCATGTGCGGCAAGGCCTTCGATCCGCGCTTCATCTTCGCCTGGCCCCACGCCAAATACGCCGTCATGGGCGCCGCGCAGGCCAGCGACGTGGTTTTCAACATCCTCACCCGCAGCTCTAAGGACAAATCCCCCGCCGAACTCGACGCCCTCCGCGCGAAGGTGAAAGCCGATTACACCGAGCAGACCGACATCCGCTACGGCGCCGCCCGTGGCTGGGTGGACGCCATCCTCCAACCCCACGACACCCGCGCGACCCTGATCCGCGCCTTCGCCCTCACCAGCCGTCCCACGCCAAAGGCGAGTTTTCACACCGGTGTCCTGCAGGTCTGATTTTTCTCACGCAAAGCCGCGAAGTTCCGATCCCCTTCCGAATTCAGAATTTCTGACCTTTGCGCCTTAGCGGCTTTGCGTGAACCCCATGATTCGCCCCGTCAAAATCGCCAACGCCGCCGGGTTCTGGGGCGACCAGCCCGATGCCGCCGCGCGCCTCGTCGCCGCGCAGCCGGACCTCGATTTCCTCACGCTCGACTACCTCGCCGAGGTCTCGCTCTCGATCATGGCGATCATCCGCGCGAAGGATCCCAGCGCCGGCTACGCGCGCGACTTCGTCGACGTCCTCCGCTCGCTCGGGCCGTTCTACCAGGCTGGTGGCAAAACCAAGATCGTCACCAACGCCGGCGGACTCGACCCCGCCGCCTGCGCCCGCGCCTGCCAGGAGGTCCTTAAAGCCGCCAAACTCGACCACCTCAAAATCTTCACCGTCAGCGGCGATGACGTCCTGTCCGTCGTCGGTCGGGGTTTATCCCCGATAGGGTCGATCCCAGATGTCGGGCGTAAAGCCCGACCTACAGCCGGATCAGCCCCCGCAGAAGCCAAACCCTTCGCCAACCTCGACCCAGGCGCGCCGCTCTCGTCCATCGCCCCGCGCCTCGTCACCGCCAATGCCTACCTCGGCGCGGCGCCCATCGCCGACGCCCTGCGCGCCGGCGCGGACTTCGTCATCACCGGCCGCGTGGCCGACCCTTCGCTCACCGTCGGCCCGTGCCTCGCGCACTTCGGCTGGAAACCCACCGACTACGACCGGCTCGCCGGCGCCACCGTCGCCGGCCACCTCATCGAGTGCGGCACGCAGGTCACCGGCGGTTTCTCGACAGACTGGCTCGATATCCCCGGCAATGACGACATCGGCTTTCCCATCGTTGAGGTCTCCGCCGACGGTTCCTGCGTCGTCGCCAAGCCCGCCGGCACCGGCGGCGCCGTCACCGTGCCGATCGTGAAAGAGCAGCTGCTCTACGAGATCGGTGACCCGGCCAACTACCTCTCGCCCGACGTCACCGTTTCCTTCCTCACTCTGAAGGCCGAGTCTGCCGGCGAAAACCGTGTGCGCGTCTCCGGCGCCACGGGCCGCGCGCCCACCGACAGCTACAAGGTGTCCGCCACCTACCGCGACGGCTACAAGGCTCACGGGCTGATTACCATCTTCGGCCACGACGCCGTGCGCAAGGCCCGCCAAGCCGGCGAGGGCCTGCTGCGCCGCCTCCATTCGCGCGGCTGCGTCTTCCGCGAGACACTGATCGAGTGCCTCGGCACCGGCGCGAGTGTGCGCGGAATCGTCAGCCGCATGAGCGACACGCACCTCGTCGAAACCGTGCTGCGCGTGAGCGTCGCCGCCGACACCAAGGAATCCGTGGAGCGCTTCACCAAGGAAATCGCCCCGCTCATCACCTGCGGCCCCCAAGGCGTGACCGGCTACGCCACCGGCCGGCCCAAGGTCCTCCCCATCTTCGGCTACTGGCCCGGCCTGATCTCCAAGTCGCTCGTCAAACCCATCGTCCAATCGTTGCCCGCGAATCACACGAATGAGCGCGAATAAATCCAAAACCATTCGCGCCGATTCGCGGAATTCGCGGGCAAAACTCCGGATTCCCCTCCGCGAGATCGCCCATGCCCGCAGCGGCGACAAGGGTAACTCTGCCAACGTCGCGGTCTTCGCCCGCTCGCCGGCCGCCTACGCCTGGCTGCGCGAGTATCTCACCGCCGCGGCCGTGGAAACTTATTTCAAACCGCTCGGCGTCGGCGCCGTCACGCGCTACGAGGTGCCCAACCTCGAGGCGCTCAACTTCCTCCTCCCCGACATCCTCGCCGGCGGTGGCAGCCGCTCGCTGCGGATCGATTCCCAAGGCAAAACCCTCGGCATGGCGCTGCTGGAGATGCCCGTCGACGCAGCGAAGGTGTGTCGAAGCGATAAGCTTTAAGCTCATTCGCCCGGCCGCAGCCCGCCTCTTCCGAACGCTTTCAGCTTATCGCTTAAAGGTTACACCCCTCCACCGATGTCCTCTGTTCTCCTCATTTCCACCGACGGTCCCGTCACCACCGTCACGCTCAACCGGCCGGACAAGCGCAACGCCCTCAACGTCGAGCTGCTCACGCAACTCGGCGCTGCCATCACCGCCGCGCAGGCCGACGCCTCCCAGCGCATCCTCGTGCTCCGCGGCGCCGGGACGGTCTTCTGCTCCGGCCTCGACCTCGAGGAAGCCGCCCAGCCCGACCGCGCCCACGTCTCCGCCGACCTCGTGGCGCAGGGTTTGCGCACGCTTTCGGCGACGCGGCTGATCACGATCGCCGCCGTGCAGGGCGCGGCCATCGCCGGCGGCGCGGGGCTTATGAGCGCGTGTGATTTCGCGGTCGCCACCAAGGACGCGAAATTCGGCTACCCCGAGGTCCGCCGCGGCCTCGTGCCCGCGCTCATCATGACGTTTCTCCGCCGCCAACTCCGCGAGCGCGACGCCCGCGAACTGCTGCTGCTCGGCAAGCCCTTCGATGCCGCCCACGCGCACGCCATCGGCTTGGTGAACCGCGTTGTGTCCGACGAAGCTGCGCTCGCCACTGAGGTGAAAACCCTCGTCAGCTCCCTGCTCCAGGGCGGACCCGAGGCGATCGCCGAGACGAAGAAACTCCTCGCCGAACTCTGGCCTGTCCCGGTGTCCACCGACTTGGACCACGCCCATGCGTTTCACCTGAGCGCCCGGAATTCCGCCGAGGCGAAGGAGGGCGTCGCCGCCTTCCGCGAAAAGCGCCCGCCCAAGTGGGCTCCGTGAGCAGACCACAGCCCTGTTGCCCGCGGATCACACGGAATTACGCGGATCAGAATTCGGATCGGAGGGTTCCATCCGTGCCATCGGCGTAATCCGCGGTTGCCTTGGCGTGCCCAAACAAAAGGCGGGGTCATTTGACCCCACCCTACACCTTGCCCTCAAATTTGGCAGCAATCACCCGCCGCCCCCCGGCGGCGGGTGATCACTGCGATGCCAGCATTATGCTCCCAGTGCTGGCCCTGGAAAGATTGAGCGCCACCTGCCCGCGAAGGGCGTTCGCGCCCTTCAGCATGAGGCGGTCGGCGATTTCCCGGCGCTGCGGCGTGTCGGTCGAAGCGAAGGCCTGCGTGATGACGCCGACGAAATTGCGGGCGGTAACGAGGTCGGCGTCGGGGGCGGGATTGTTCGCACCCTGCGCCACCCAGCCGCTGCGCGTCGCCTGGACCAGCGCGTGCGCCACGCCCCGGCCTTCGGCATTCACATAAACCACGGACATGCCCGGGCGGAGCTGGGCGAAATCACAGGGCGTGACCACAATCGCCGTGCCGCTGGCATAAATGGGTTCCATCGACTCGCCCGCGCCGATGAAGGCTTGCGCCCCGGCGAGATGCGACGCCGCGGCCGCGGCCGCGCGCAGTTCCTGACCCTGCTTCACCAGCACCGGCGCCGGGGCCAGGGCCACGACGGCGTCGAGATTACGGCTCGCAGTCAGCGTGCTGCAGCCGCTGAACCCCAGCGCGCCACCCACCAGCGCCAGCGCGGGCAAAACGCGGATCAAGGCGGATCCGGCGCGGGCTGCGAAGTGGGAACGGGGGGATTTCATGCCCCCAGAATAGTCTTTTCAGCCCAACCTAACTATCCGGGCCGGCCCGCGATCCACCGCGTGAATTCCGCTAGGGTATTTACCCCACGGATTTACCCCAGATTGGCCGTCGCCACTGCGGCTATTGCAACTTTTTGCCCTGCGGGACTATAATCGATTGAGTCCCACCCCGATTGGGACGATAAAACTAATCCCAACGGCCTCATCCATGCCTGCCGAATTCAACACTGCCAAGATCCGCGTTTTGTATGCGGACGATGACCCGCAGATCTCGGAAGTGGTCCAGACGTATTTCACGTGGACGGCGCCGGAGTGCATCCTGGAAACAGTCCCCAACGGCCTCGGTTGCCTCGACCGCATGCAACGCGGCGGGGTCGACGTGCTGCTGCTCGACTTCGAGATGCCCGACATCGACGGCCTCCACATCCTGAGCGAACTCGCGTCGCGGGGCGACACCACACCCGTGATCATGGTCAGCGGCAAGGGCCAGACGAAGCTCGCCGTCCGCGCCCTGCGCGCCGGCGCCGTGGACTGCGTCGACAAGACCAGCCCGCAGTTCCTCGAGCTCCCGGCCATCGTCCTCCACGTCCACGCCCGGCAGCAGAAAAACCTCAAGGTGGCGCGCCCGGCCGTTCCCGCCGCGGAGAAATACCACATCCTGCTCATCGAGGGCTCGGAGGGGCTGCGCCAGGACCTCGCGGAGTTCTTCGCCCGCACCGCGCCGCGCTTTGTCCTCGTGCCGCTGTCCGCCGTCGACCGCCTCGAGCACGCGCTGTCCAGCCGCGTGGCATTCGACGCGGTGATCGTCGGGCCCAATCCCAGCCCAGAGGGTCCGCTCGATGCCCTGCGCAAGATCCACTCCCATTTCGTCGACGCACCCGTGCTCATGCTGGCCGCGCGCAACGACGGCGAGACCGCCGTCGCCGCGTTCAAGCTCGGGGCGCAGGACTACATCCTGCAGAACGAAGGCTACCTTTCGGAGCTGGTCTTCTCGCTCAACATCCTGCTCCGCCGCGCCGACACCGAGCGGCTCAACCAGCGCCTCACGCGCGATCTCGCGGAACTCAACCTCTCGCTCGAGGCCCAGGTCGCCACACGCACGCAGGAGCTGCAGTCGGAGGTCGCGGTGCGTCAGAAGGCCGAGCGCAGCGCCGCCGAGCACGCCGTCCGCCTGCAGATCCTCTCGAAGCGCCTGTTCAAAATCCAGGAGGACGAGCGCCGCGCCATCGCGCGTGAATTACATGACCAGGTCGGCCAGATGCTGACTGGGCTCAAGATGCAGCTCGAATCCCTCGCGAAACAGGCCGCCGTCAGCGGCGCCCCAGCCGCGGCGCTGCAGGAGAGCCTGGCCGAGTCCCTCACCGTCGCCACCGATCTCATGGGCCACGTGCGCGGGCTCACGCAGCAATACCGCCCCCGCATCCTCGACGATCTCGGCCTCCGTGCCGCGCTGGAGTGGCATGCCCGGTTGTTCCAAAAGCAGACCAACGTGAACACGACCGTGGACGTTTCCCTGCCCCAGGAGCGGCTGCCGATCGAACTCGAGATCGTGGTTTTCCGCATCGTGCAGGAAGCGCTCACCAATGTCGCCCGCCATGCCAGCTGCGACACGGCAACGGTGACCCTGACCCACGCCGAACCCATACCTGGCGCGGAGGGTGGACGCCTGATCGTGGAAATCGTGGATCGCGGCCAGGGCTTCGACCTCGACGCCGTGCTGGAGTCGCGCACGTCCATCGGACTGACCGGCCTGACGGAGCGCGTGACGCTCGCGGGCGGCACCGTGGAAATCTTCTCGCGCGTTGGCCAGGGCACGCGGATCCAGGCGGAATTTCCGCTTGGCGTCGCCGCCGAGCACAAGCCCACCTTTGCCCACGGCGAAACCGGAGGTCGCACGTGAACACCGTCGTGCTGGCCGATGACCACGAGATCGTGCGCAAGGGCGTGCGCAGTGTGCTGGAGGCGGACAGGAACTTCACGGTCCTCGCCGAGGTTTCCGACGGCCTGGCCGCCGTCGCCGCCGTGGAGAAACACCAGCCCGCCCTGCTCTTCCTTGACCTCAGCCTGCCCCGCCTGCACGGGATCGAGGTTCTCCGCCAGGTGCGCTCCGTGAGCCCGCACACCCGCGTGCTCATCCTCTCGATGCACAACGACGAGCCCTACGTGATCGAGGCCCTCCGCGGCGGCGCGATGGCCTATCTGCTGAAAGGCTCCGACACCGCCGAGATCCTGCACGCCGCCAAGGAAGTGCTGGCCAACCGCCGCTTCCTCAGCGCGCCGCTCTCCGACTGGGCCATTAGCGCCCTCGTCAGCAAACCTGCCGAGGCCGCCGACCCGCTGGCGTCACTGTCCCCGCGCGAGCGCGAAGTGCTGCAGTATGCCGCCGAGGGCATGAGCAACGCCGAGATTGCCGAGAAACTCTTCCTCAGCCCGCGCACCACCGAGACCCATCGCACAAACCTGATGCGCAAGCTGAACCTGCAGACGCAGACGGATCTCGTCCGCTTCGCGATCCGCAAGGGGCTCATCCAAGCCTGAGCGGGAAGTCTGGTTTTTAGCCGGAAGCCAAGAAACCAGGAACGGAGAAGCAAGGGTTTCAACCCAGATCGCGGAAGCGCGAAAGAGCTAAAAAGCGAAACTACAGACCGCCTGTTACTTTCGCGCTTCCGCGATCTGCTTGGTTCTTGGCTTCCTGGCTTCCGGCTAGACTACTCTCACTCCTTCGTTTCGGCTTTCTTCTTCCCGCGGCCGGATGGTTTCTTGGCTTCACCGTCAGCATACTTTGATGCCTTGGCGTTGAGCCAGAGTTCGTCCTTGGCGTTCTTGTTGAGCCAGAAGATCTCGCCCGCGTGCTCAACGAACACCGGCTTCTCGCGCGCCTTCGCGGGCACCTTCAGCCCAGCCGCCACGAGCGCGGCCACAAAGTCATCCGGCGATTTGCCGAGCTGCTCGGCGAGACGGTCGGTCTTGCCGGAGAAGCCACCCGGCTTCGTTTCCGTCAGCAACAAGCGCACCGCCGCCAGCACCGGACCCGGCTTACCCGCCGTAAGCTCAGCGGAGGTGGGCGCAGTCGGGGTTGCGGCGGCGGAGTCGAGCGGAAGCTCAGCCGTCTTCGGGCCGGCGTCCGCGGGCTTTTCGCGCCCGTTGATCCAGAGGCCGCCACGCGAATCGAGATTCAGCCACCACAGGTCGGGGCCGACCTCGATCGTCACGGGCTTGTCCGCGGCATTCTCCGGGACGACGAGACCGAGCGACTTGAAGGCCGTCACGAGGTCCGCCTCGGTGCAGCGCAGCGCGCGGGACAGGAACGTCGCACTGCCCGAACCGCCCGGCTCGTGCCGGTTGCGGCGCATGTGCGGACGGATCTTTTCCAACAACGCCGGCCCCTCCGGCAGCTTCGCCCCGCCTTGCTTCGGTTTCTGATTGTCAGCCTTTCGTTCCGCCGTCGGCTCACCGGCAGCCTGTTCGCCCTCGGCTCTGCCCGCCGAAACGTCCTCAGCGGCGGACCTGCCCGCCGTAGGCTCGGCGGAGGTGGGGGAGGGATTCGCCACGTCGCTGGCCACGGCGGTACCCTTCACGACCCGGAACACCGGGCGCGGCTTTTCGCGCGTGTTGATCCACAGCTCGCCACGGCGGTTGATGTTCACCCAAAAGAGGTCGCCGTCGTATTCCACGTAGACGGGTGTTTCGTTTTCGTCGGTGGGGATCTGCATCCCGCACTCCACGAGCGCGCCCTTCACGTCGGCTTCCGCCAATTCCCATTTCTTGACGAGGTAATCGAGGCCGACCGACATGCCCGGTCCCCGCTGGTTGCGGCGCATGTGCGGCTTGAGCGCATCGAAGAACGTCGGCAGCTCGTTTTCCTCGTTGAGCTTGTCCCACTCGTCCTTCTCCGCTGCGTCGGGATCGCTGTCGCTCGAGGTGTCGACCGGCTTGCGGAACCCGTCGTCGGGCGCGGACTTCTCCTCGAGGAAGCTCGGGGATTTCTCCTCGCCCGCCGGCGAACTCGCGGCGGCGGCCTGGAACTTCGCGGCGAACTCCGCGCGGAGCTTCTCCGCCTCGGCCTTCGCGGCCGTCGCGGCGGCGTCTTCGAGGGACCAGTCGCGCTGCGTCGAGCGCCGCGCGAGGCCCGTGAAGGCGAGCATGTTGTCCGCCGGTGACTGAAAATGGACAATCTCCCACTCCTCGCGGCCGAGATCGTTGAGGAATTTTTCCAGCAGCGCGGGCGTCGCAAAGCCGCCCTTGCCGCTGGTGATTACCTTGTATTCCCAAAGTGCCATAAAATTGGTTGGTTTCGCTGGAACCCAAGCCATCCCAAAAGCCCGAACCGTTGCCGAGCCTAATCGTGCGGCGGCGGAAAGCTCATCCCGGCGAGCCTGTCACCGTGGCCAGAAACCGGTCGATCGCGTAGTCGGCCAGCTGTCCGCCGGGACCGTGGGGATTGAAGTCAAAGCCGTGCGTTCCCCACGGCAGCTGCAGGTAATAATGCGCCACGCCCAGCTCCGTGAGCCGCGCGCTCAGGCGTTCGCTGTGCCGGTACCACGACAGCGTGTCGAGCAACCCGTGCACCAGCAGCGTCGGCGGCGAGTCCGCCCCCGCCAGCAACTGGCCGCTGGCGGAAACATAGAGCGGCTGGTTCGCCGCGTCCGGGGGGCCACCCATGTATTGGCGCATCAACTTGGCGGAATTGAGCGCATCCCCTTCGCGCGAGACCGACCAGACGAACGGCATGTCGTGCGGCGCGTAGAGCGCGATCACGCCCCGAATCGCGGGATCGCGCGCCCCGTAACCCACCGCCGTGGCAATCTGTCCGCCCGCCGAACGTCCGAGCAGCACAAGACGCGTCGGGTCAATGCCCAGGCGGGGTGCGTGGACCTTGAGCCAGGCGATGGCGGACCCGATGTCGCCGGCCTGCATCGGCCATTTCCACTGCGGCGCGAGCCGGTAGCTGATGGCGGCCACCGCATAACCACGCGCCGCCCAGCGCGAATTCCAGCCATCCAGTTGTTTCCGATC
>Ga0118677_10016252_pt1 | contig 10224 bp, 4 predicted proteins | sample AliMusrvi5mmetaG_FD_86154 | JGI IMG/M metagenome (GOLD analysis project Ga0118677, IMG submission 86154)
TTCGAACTTCGATCTCCGATCCCCGACTCCCGACCTCCATATTTCAGCCGTCACAGCCTGGGACCTCGATCTCCCCCAGTCCGTGCGACCGGTCATGGTGGCCGGTCTTGGCGATGTGGCAGGCCTTTTAACGCAGGCGACCATGCAGGCCATAACGCCGCCCGTAGCTGCCGACAATGTTGAAGACGGCGTCGACGTGGTTTACTCCGATGAAATCAAAGCCCTTGCTGATTCCCAGGGCAATGACCCCATCAAACTGTATGACTATGTAAAGAACAATATCAAGTATCAGCCCAACTGGGGCAGCATGAATGGCGCGCGGCAGACCCTGCTTGAGAAACAGGGCAATGACTGCGACCAGGCAAGCCTGCTGATATCCCTGATGCGCTACTCCGGATATCCGGCCCGCTACGGCGAAGCAACTGTTACCGTTGCTATCGAGCGGACAAGGACCTGGCTTGGGGTGAAGGATGATACTTTGCCGGGCTATCTGCTTGCCAGCGCCGGCATCCCCGGAGTGACGAATTTGTATAAAGGCTCAAAGATCGTGCAGGTGCAGTTCAAGCATATTTATGCCGAGGTGTATCTGCCCTATGAGAACTACCGGGGCCAGGTGCGCTCAAACGGCGGCCAGAAGCTTTGGGTGCCACTGTCGCCTGCATTTAAGAAAGAAGAGCGCAAGCCGGGTGTTGCCGTTGATTTTGATGCTGATGCTTTTCAACAGGAACTGCAGCGACTGGTGGATGAGAATTCACCCACTAATCCCGACGGCTCCCTTTCCAACGTGATCAAGAACTATGTTCAGACCCAGAACGCTGACTATGCCACTAAGCTCCAGGCTTATTCTGCTATGTCGCTCAAGGATTTTTACGGCTATACCGAAATTGTAAAAGAAAACTACCCAATTTTGTCCATCACACTGCCGTTTAAATCAGAATCTCAGACAACCTACAGCATAATCGATGAGTACAAGCATCACCGCATACTGGTAGAGCTTTCCTACTGGGGCGTTGATCTTGACGAGGAGCTTGGAACCCTTGAAATAAACTACACTCTGAAAACGGCCGAGATTGCGGGCAAGCCCCTGACCCTGTCCTACCGGCCTGCAACGCCGCAGGATGAAGCATTGCTGCGAACGTATGACGGCAACCTGTTCGGCACGCCTCTGTGTCTCATTCATATGTACCCGCAGTTGAAGCTCGGTGGGGTCATCTTGGATGACAATACCAATGCCGGCTACAGCGGTCCTATCGACAATGCCGCCATCTCCATGGGCCTTGAAGAGACGCTGCGCGTGAAGATGCTGCAGCCCGGAGAAACTGCTCTCAGCTATATTACGCGGCAGAACGATTACAAAATTACCGTGGGCGATCACGTGGCCATAGTGCCGGGCATGGGGAACATGCCCAAGGAGCAGCTCCAGGAGAGCATGCAGCGCTTGTCAGCGGCTGCCGAAGAGGGTACGCAGGATATCGACCGGCTTCTCGGGGAGCAGCTGCACCTGACCGGCAGCACCTACTACTACCAGGCCGACACCTGGTACGATCTTATCGCCCGGCAGGCCGGTGTGCGGTGGTTTCGCAATCCCTCGGATATTATCGTGTACCGGCACCTTACGGTGGAGTTGTACCAGAACATGATCCCCGTGTCTGTCAAGGACTCAACCATCTTTATCGACGCCCCGGGCAACCGGCTTCAGGCAGTGCCCGAGCAGGGCGAGTGGAAGAGCCGCGTGGCGTTTTTTAAGACCGCTGGGCTCTACGGCTCCATCATGGAGCACACGGTGCTGGAGGAGCTGTTTCAGCAGCAAGCCGTATCAGGGGTCAAGCTTCTGAATGCCGCCATGAGCAGCGAAAATCCTATTCCTGTTTATGAAATCACCAACGAAAATAAAGGCACTGTACTAGCTAATATTCATTTGTCCGCTGAAACAATGCAGATCATTCAGATCGAGCTTGCTCTGGGCCAGACCGTGCTCGCGCCGGCAGCAAACATTGCAGTGGGCGACGATCCGCTGCACATATATAAGGGCGCTGCCGTCATTTCAAGCACGCCGCCCGTTGATCCCATGGGCGCCTACCGCGAGGGCTATCTCATAGCCCGCGCCGCCGACGGCGGGCAAATAGTGGATGTGATTCGGCCCCTGCTCAACAGTTTTGTGAATCCCAAGCAGTCAGACTGGCTACAGTTTAAAAATTCGGCGTTGGGGGCAGTTAATGGAATCATTACAAACTCAGATCAAATTCGTAATGGCAATATTCCGGTAAGGGAAACCCTCGCTGTAACTAGCGCTCTTGCAGTCGGTATTTACATGCTGCAACAAACAGCACAGGCTATGTCGTTTATGTCTCTTGAAAGCATGGCATTAGTAACCATGTCGGTTGATGCAGTAGAGAAATTTTTATCTAAAAATTATGTTATATATATCGATTTTGAAGACAACCCGTATTACTTTCCGGATTATGAATCTGGCGTCAGAATAGTTAAATTTTTGGTGCTTGATTTATTAGGCCATGGGGTAAAAGATCAAACACCGGTCATATCGGTAGACGAAAATGACGCAAGCGGTTTCACTTGCACAAAGACAACGCCAACTTCGGCAGAAGGAGAAGGTGCGTTTGTGTTTACTGCATTAAACTCTGTGCCCGGCGATTATTTCAATGTGAATCTTAAGATAGCGCAAGGAACCGACATTATAAGAACTAACGGAACATTCTATGTCGCAAAAGTCGCTATGGCGGTAGATGGCAATGGGGATGGTAATGTAATCTTTAGTGACACGGATACTGATGATAAGAAAATGGAATTTTGGGTTAATAATGATTATGACACTGATAAAGATGATAATAATAAAGATTTAGAGATTGAAGATGATGGGGAAGAGAGTGGTTATCTGGTTGCAAATTGTGATGATGATGTAATAAACACAGAAAGAGATCTCGAAGATTTTACCCGATTGCATGTGTCCGTAGAGGGTGTTTTAGATAAAAAATTTGCGCCCTCTTACTTTTTTAAATTTGAAAATATAACAACTGAATTAAAGCCTGAAATCAATATTTTTGAGGCCGTTGATGAAACACTGCATTATCTGGATGGTATGGGGAGCAATAATCACAGCTATTCTTTAAAACAATTAAAAAAAGAAAAACTTGTTACAGTTACTGGGAATGATAGTTTCATATCTGCTCAGTATATAAACCCGAGTGATAAAAGCTATTTTATCTTTGAGGGTAAGAATGAAGGCAAAGGCGATTTAGCGTTGGTCCTTAAGATAAATGGAAAAGAAATATGTAAAACAAAAATTGAAATGACTTTAAGGGGTATTGAAAAGTATTACCAAAAATGGACACTCAGCGCCACTGATGATGATATTGTGCAAATGCCATCGTCTTATGAACCCAATGGGGATCTTGAATATAAGCCAAAGACGGATGATTATGTTATATATGTACATGGTTGGAGGATGCTGCCAGGTGAAAAGAAACGTTGGGCAGAAACTATGTTCAAGCGCCTTTGGTGGCAAGGCTATCGGGGATACTTTTCATATCTTGATTGGCCAACCTTATGGGTAAACTCAGATTATGTATCCTTGTTAAGCAATCCGGAGAATTTCGATCGAAGTGAATATCGAGCATATCAGACAGGAAAGTATCTTGCGGGAATTTTAAGTGATTTAAAAAATTCCCCACATGGTGGTAAGGTGCGGATATTAGCACATAGTATGGGAAATACTGTGGCGGGAGAAGCTATACGACAATTGCCAGATGATGGTGGTTACCTGCTCACATATATAGCGACACAGCCTGCTGTATCGGCGCATGCTTACGATAATACTTTGCCCAATGATGCCCCATTTTTATTTAATGGCATAAATTATGGACCTGATACCCCGGAAGTTTTGGAAAATTATTTTGTTAATAATCGTTGGAAAATGTTTCCTGGCGGGATGTTTAGATATTTCAATATTAAAGATCCTGCTTTAAAAGGGTGGGAAAAAAATAATTTTCTAAAGCCAGATAACAATTATCATTACATTGGCAACGAAATCTCATATACACCAGCACCCGCAGGAACTGATAGATTCTTTAAAGATATTGGTAATGGTGAAAAAGATTTAACTTTTAATATAGAGCTTGAGCGTTATGAAATCCTGTCCCGATGCGTTGAATCGCGTTCGAAAACCTTAGGGTCTGTTTCTGGACACGTGAGTGGTTTTTATGATACCGATCTCAATGATAAATTTGAGTTTGGAAGCAAAGATTATGACCATAGCCGTCAATTTATGTCTAATATAATAAGGGAATGGCCATATTGGAATCTGTTTATGATAAATTGCATGTTAAAATAAAAACAAGGAAGGTGCCGATATGAAAATACCTGTTAAGGTTTTATTAGCTTCATTGTTGTTGTTGATTGTTTTTCCACTGACAAGATCTCTTGCGGAAACATGGAAAGAAAAAATTGAACAATTGCGTCAGGATGATGAAGCTGCCGATACGGCAATAGTTTTTTATGGAAAAGTTAAGGATCAAAATGAACAGCCGGTTGCTGGCGCAAAAATAAAGGCTGAATTAATGCATTTTAGTTTAAATGCATTATACTTTGTTGGAGAAAGTGATGTTACTGCAGAGACAGATAATAATGGTAATTTTACATTTCAGAATCTTAAGGGGAAAGAATTATCTGTAGCTTCAATAAAAAAAGATGGTTACGAATTTGTTGCCGGTGAAAATCCAAATAAGAATTTTATATATGTTAGCCCTAGGCAAGAAGAAAAGTTTACACCCCTTATCGGCAATCCCATTGTCTTTATACTACATAAAAAAAATGAACCTGGTCTAGTAGTACTAAAAGATTGCCAGATGATTCTTAAACCTATTTGGGTTGGGTTTGAAATTGATTTGTTCAAAGGTTTCAAAGATCCATTAACAAAAGTAGTAAAAGAAAAAATCAAATCGGATATAATTATTTCCATTAATCCGGCTTTGGATCAGGGTATTTTTACTGTTGATATCTCTGCTGTAGGTGAAAACAATGGATTGATTGAAAAATCGGGTGATTTGCATGTAGCGCCTGATGGCGGCTATCAACATTCAATTATTTATACAATCACCAAGGGGCAAGAGACAAAGAAAACCATCTATCATAAGGGTAGAAACAGCAAAGTGTATTCTAGACTGGAAATTTCCTTAAAACCTATAGAAACAGGTATATCAGTTCGTGCGGAATTTTTTGTAAATATCGAAGGATTAAAAAATACCGAATGGGATTTTGATTTCACAGAAAAGCAGGTCGGTATAAAAATGGAAAAAAATATTGAGTATGGATCGAGAGAATATAGAGAAGCCATACAAACAATTTTAGCAAATACAATTCAAAAAAATCCATAAAATTATACTGTGATAATTTTACCTGACTCTTTCTTGTCACCACGGTTACCCGGCCCGGTGGGGCAACCGAGATTACCGAGCGGTATCTCGATGGCCGTGTCAAGAGCGTTACCGGCACGGGCGTTATACCGCGCTATTATGAGTACGGCGTTAATACAACAGACGGCACCCAGTGGGCAAAGGTGTATAACGGCGGAAGTAATTCCCCCCAATGGGAGAAAAGCACCACGGACCTGTTGGGCCGCACCGTGTCTACGGAAAAGCCCGGCTTTACCGGTACGGAAATCACCACTAATTATTATGACGCCACTGGCCGCTTGGTGAAAACCAGCACGCCCGGCATGGCCAATACGCTTTATGAATATGATGAAATGGGTAATCAGGTGCGAAGCGGCCTTGATGTCAACGGCAACGGCGCTCTTGATTCTGCCGCAACTGATCGTATCAATGAGTCCTCTACGGCCTATGTTACCAATGGCGGCAGTCTCTGGCAGAAGACCGAGCAGCGCGTGTATGCCGCTGCCGCAGCCACCACGGTGAGCACGCAGCTCTCGCGGCTCACCGGCCTTGGCGCAGGCGGGCTTGCTGCCGAGAATATATCAATTGATATCAATGGCAACCGGACCATATCCCGTGCAACAATTAATCGATTAACGCAAACCGAACAACGATCAACGAAATATCCCGATTCAACCATCGACGAGCAGCAAGTGTCGGTTGCGGGTCTTGTCACCTCGGCCACGAGCAAAACCGGCGTTACAACCACGTTTGCCTATGATGCGTTCGGCCGCAGAATCAGCGCAACCGATCCTCGCACGGGCACGGCAACCACGCAGTACGATGACAAAGGCCGGGTAGCCTCCGTTACCGATGCTGCAGGCAAAACAACCACGTATCAGTACGACGACACCACGGGCCGCAAAAAGGCCGAAATAAATGCCGATGGCAAGTACACGCGCTATGCCTACAACACGCAGGGCCAGGTCACTGCCACCTGGGGCGATGCAGCATACCCGGTCAGCTATGAGTACGACGCCTACGGTAGGCTTTCAGCGATGAAAACTTATCGTGAGGGACGGGGCTGGAGCGGTGAGACCTTTCCCACCGGGTCCGCGGGTGACGCCACCACCTGGACCTATCAAGCTGCAACAGGCCTGCTTACTTCCAAGACCGACGCCGCAGGCAAGGCGGTCTCCTACACCTACGGAACCGCTGGCCGCCTTGCCACGCGCACCTGGGCGCGGGGCGGGGGCACAACGTACAGCTATGATTCCAAAACCGGCGAGCTTTTAAAAATCGACTATGCCGATACCACGCCCGATGTCACTTTTACCTATGACCGCCTGGGCCGTCAAAATAAGGTTGTTGATGCGGTGGGCACAAGAACATTCACTTACGGCTCAAATCTCCAGCTTGCGACGGAAGTCATCACCGGCACAACTTCAGGAACCATTACCCGCACCTATGACGCACTAGGCAGGGCAGGGGGCTTCAGCCTCGGCACGGACTACAGCGCTACCTACGGTTATGACGACGCCACGGGTAGATTTAATACTGTAGGCTGGACTGCCGCAGGCAAGTCCGGCACAGTGTCGTACTCATATCTTGCAAACTCTGATCTTCTTTCCAGTCTGACTTCCGGCCTCGGCTCTCAGACCTCGTATTCTTACGAGCCCAACCGCAACCTGCACACGCAGATAAAGAACGAGTTTGGCGGAAGTGTTATTTCAAATTATCAGTACAACTATGACAACCTGGGAAGAAGGGACCGGGTAGACACCACGGGCCAGGCTTTCGTAGGCACACCCCACAACTCTTACGGCTATAATCCACGCTCAGAGCTGGAAGAATCAAAAAGGTTTTTGGGAACCACGGACGATCCCGCTCAGCTCGTCAATGCCGAATACCGCAAGTATCTTTATGGCCCCATCGGCAACCGCACGAGCGCAACCGAAGGAGCCAGCACGGGCGCAAAGCAATTAACCTACACAGCCAACCTGCTTAATCAGTACACGCTGATTGCCTCGCCGGTCGAGGCTTCGCCCGGCTACGATGCTGACGGAAATCTTACCGCAGCCCCGGCAGGCATTGCCGGAGCCGTTGACACGCTGCTGAAATATGATGCTGAAAATAGATTGATCTCCGTTGAGCCGCAAGCGCCCGCGGCTGGATCAACGAAGGTTGAATTTGTGTACGACTATATGAGTCGCCGCACTGCGAAAAAAGTTTCTGCCTATGCTGGCGGCGCTTGGTCGCTGCAGTCAACGTCAACATTCATTTATGACGGCTGGAACCTGATCTGTGAGCGCAACACAGCGGCAACGACCCCTGTTTATTACACTTGGGGGCTCGATCTGTCTGGAACCCTGCAGGGAGCTGGCGGCATTGGCGGATTGCTGGCACGCGTTAAGGACGGCGCAGCGCAGCAATACACGTTTGACGGCAACGGCAATGTGGCGCAGCTCATAAGCAGCACCGGCGATATCGTGGCTCAATACGAATATGATCCTTACGGCAATGGCATTGTGGCCACCGGTGACAACCCGTTCCGCTTTAGCACTAAATTTTTTGACGATGAAACAGGCCTTCTTTACTACGGCTACCGGTTCTATTCGCCGGTGCTTGGGCGGTGGTTGAATAGAGACCCGTTGGGCCAGCAAGGTGGATTGAATCTCTATGGATTTGCAACCAATAGTCCACTCAACCAAGGTGACTATTTGGGGCTTGCAAAGCTTTGGACATTTTCTGGTGTGAATAGCTTGAACTTAAAGAATTTCAAGATTGAAGACTATGTTAATATGTATTTTCAGGGGCGAGGGATGACAGTTAATAAAAGCTTTCCAAGTCAATCTGGAATACTTCCTTTCCCCTATTTGGTATGGAACGGTAAATTTGTCTTAACTCCTTTATCAGAATGGCAACTTAATAGAGAAGCTGATGCTCGAATCAGGGATGCCCAGAATGAACAAGATTCATCGGAATGCCAAAAGGGTGGATTGTGTTGCAAAAATATAAAAATGCTTATGGTTGCGCCTAAAACTCACACCTATTTACCTCAAAAGAGTTGTTGTAAAATTTCCACAGAAGTCTATTGGAGCCCCTATGACCCTGTTCCTAACCAAGGATTATTCCATATAGAAACTGAACAATTCTGGCAGCAATACGGGAATGTCCATACCGTTGATAATAATGGAATTGCAGTTGGGGCACATAAGTTTGAAAATTATATGAAAGATAATCCTATAATTGAAAATAAAACAGTTACTGTAAGAGGAGAAGCCTTTGAGGAAATTGAAGAAAGTAGATGGCTGGAAAATGGGAGTGCGCCTAATCCCTTAAGTTATGTGAAACAATGGATGAGCGATGGTCAAACAGATTATGTTTTTGTTTGTCATAGCCAGGGCTGTAATATTGCAATGCGACTTTTAAATCAGGTTTGTACGAATAAATAAAGGATGAATCTTGATTCCTCAACCAATTAACAATCTAGTTTGGATACTTTAATATGGGTAAATATATTTTTGTATGTTCAATTGCATTTGTCTTAATAGGGTGTGTTGGGCCTATGGCAAGCAGAAAAGATGTAACAAATGACACACGTTATTGGGGTGAGTATAAGCCAGACGAAGAGCTTTTGCTGGTTGCTGATGTATATTTGCAAAAAAAATATAATAACCTCATTCCGGAAAAATATTACAACAACACCAGTAGTAAAAAAAATCTTGATTTCTCCTGGCCTAGCAATTTTGATGAATATTTGAAAACTCCAGAACAATATCCTGAATTTGCAATTTTAAGAAAGGGTATAATTGTTAAATGTGCAAAAATTTATTTTGTTGATAATGTGTCATGGTCTACTATTGATATATCGGGTATTATAAGTACTGGCGATTTTAAAGACACCAATGTTAGCTTAAGATTTTTGTCAATCGCCGCAAACGATTCACCTGAAGGTGGCGTGTATTGTTTAAAGCCAAATCCAAGTTATTTAAAGTTGCTTGAAAAAAAATAGCCGGCAGGGTGCGCATCGCGCACCATTCATTGACAAACAAGATTACAGGCGGTTGAAGAATTTTTCTTCAACCGCTTGTTTTATGTTCCTCATCTGGCGGCTGCTTGGCCTTCGGCCTGGCGACAGCCGCCATGTTGGGCTTTTGGTTTTTGTTCCCGCGTTCGCCCGTTTTGCGCCTGCTAGTCGCTCCGCTCCGGCGACAGGCGTTATCTTAGGGAACTATATTGAGGAAGATAACTGCTATCGTAATACCGATTCTATAAATTTTTTGATCGTTGTTTTTCTGGTTGCAATTACAAATTTAGAATCTTTCCAGGTGGTCAACATACCTTCTAAAATCAACATTTCTATTTCATCCTGTTCATTGATTAAAGCTCTAAATAATGGCCCCCCGCTTATACCATGCGGCAACGGTGCTTTTTGTTGTATTCCATCCTGATTTTTAGTTGCCTTGGGATCGTATTGTACAATCATATGGATTTCTTGTGAGCAATCATACTTTTTGTAAACAGAAGGGTCAGTTACGGGGATTGTAAAATATTTAAGCGGCTTGGCTGTTAGCTCTTTATCAGCCCTATCGTATTTTGCGCCGCGAAAAGGAAAACCAAAAATAAAAAAATATTCTTTCTGAAACTCAGCTTTCCCGCTAAATTCCTCCAGGGTAATTGTGCAATAGCCAGCTAAATGTTCTATCAAGGGAACCAATTGGGGTCACATCTTCATATGTCATATTATAGTTGACAAAGCCACAGTGAATAAGTACTGTACAGGGCATGGCACGACCACTTCGCATAGATTTTCCTGATACTTATTATCATGTTC
>Ga0118677_10016254_pt1 | contig 10223 bp, 5 predicted proteins | sample AliMusrvi5mmetaG_FD_86154 | JGI IMG/M metagenome (GOLD analysis project Ga0118677, IMG submission 86154)
ATGCAACGATATAAACATTACTTTTCATTTACAATTAAATTAAACAACAATAAAATATAAGCAAATTAATAGCCAATAATAACATTAATAGTAATTATAAAAAGATAGGTTTTAATTATGACACACATAACAAATATACCAAGATCTACTACTGAAGATCCGATAGCTATCCCATCTAACGACCTACAACAACAGCAGCGTATAGTCGCAGGTTCCCCCTTAAGCTCTAGCTCAACTAGCACTTTAGCTCCCTCGGCTATTGCAGTTACCCTACCTACCTCAGAGGGTGGGGCAATAGCGGTCCCATTGCCGCCCTCGACCTCCTACCTAGATGCCATTAACATAGAGATTAAAAATCCAACTCAAGGAGCAAGTTATTGCGTCGGATCCTTAGAGCACTCTATTCCTGCGTATGTAAAAAAAGCTCACACTAGGGGAGTTCTACCGCAATTATTTTCTGTTATTAAAAATGAAGCAAATGCGCCCGGATTTACGCTGAATCCCCTAGCAAAGCCAGCTGAAGGGTCTTGTCTTGAAAGACTTGCCGAGTTGATCGCTTCTAATGCTGTAGGAGAGACTCAAGATACAAGACCCCAGGTTGACCTAGCTACAGGCAGATTATTTCCTATCCCCCTTAAAAGATTTACTCAGATCTTTGCTAAGATGAATGCAGCAATTGAGGAACTTCATCATAAAGAGATCGCTCCAGAAAAAAGAGCTCTTATCGAAGTAGCCTTAAGAAAGCGCTGCGCAGAGCTTGTAACGGAAAAGACTAAAAATAAGTTGTACGACCTAGAAGGAACTCCACTAACACTTACCAAAGAATTCTTACCCATCATGCGCGGGCTCCATGATTTTATTACAAGATCGGGAGCATTTACACCGGTCATCGATGTAAAAGCTGTGCTTGCACGCCAAATCGAGAGCTTTGTAACAGAGTCTATTGAATTGATACGTAGCCAGGGAAATCCAGCAGATAGCGTAGCCGTTATTTCTAGCGCAAGAGATCGATTAGTAGCAGAGCTTAATGCTCTGCTAAAAGAGCAACCAGAAAAGGCCGCTTATATAAACGGAGTGGTAAATGTTGCTACGGAAAAAACAATCCTTAAGTTGCAGCAAGCCGTCATTGAGCATCCGTTTAGACCAATTCTTGCAATAGATGCCGCTAGCTCGACAGATGGTGTAGAGCTTAGGAAAAATCTATTAACGATAAACGCTCTGCTCGTAGCCTTTCCTGGAGCAAATACGAGCCTTACATCGACTGTGGTCCAGAGCTTACGCGACCATCCTTCCATAAAAAACCTAGATGGACTGCTCAGATTTGCAGTAGATCTTCTAGAAAATACCCCAGCAGCAGAAAGAGCGTCTATGGCAAAAGATCTTCGGAAAGTGGTTGTTACCCTCGAAAAGCCTCGTTTTGTTAGAGCCGCTGTTGAAAACAAACTCCCAGAATCATGGTTTGCAGATTTTAGTAAAATTAAAAGCTGCCTATTCCCCCTAGCAGAAGGTACTGATCCTACAAGTACTGACACCTTTTTCACAAAACGAGTATACCTTCGCCTTCTGCGTCCCCTAACAGAAAAAATAGAGCAAGAACTGCAAACAAGAAGGCATGACCTGGAAATCGAACTCGGCCATCCACCTACAATTGAAGAAATGATCAGGTTATGTGGAGTAGATAGCTCTGTAGAATTACAAAAAATAGAAGAAAAAGTAGGTTTCTTGGGATTTAGGTCATTAACAGCTAAAAGAACAACACGACCTGCTCTAATAAATTCCTTTATTAATGATGTCGATGAACTTGAGGCTCAAGTATTTTTAAGAAGGTACCTACACAACCATCTAGCTCACCATCTATCTGCAGAATATTCATCACCAAATTCTCTAAATGAACTAGAGAGGTTCCAAACAACAGGGTACTTTCCTGAGAATACATTTTCCGATGCTATGGCCCTTCAGAGCCTTGCAACAAGAAGCGGCCTCTTTGGACAACGGACAAATTTCCTTCAGCAAAAGCTCACCTCAGTGTTTGGAAGCCCAGAGCAAATAGTGGAGCAATTAATAGCCTCAAGAGGACGAGTATCGGCATCGGAAGCAAGATCCCAAAGCGCTCTGCTTGCCACACAAATAAGAACCCTTGAGTGGGCTCTATCTATGCAAGAAGAAGGAAGAGAGACCTTTGAGGGTCCACCTGTAGCTGTTACACATGAAAAGAAAGCGCCTCCCCTTGCATCTGAGATGCGAGCTCCGAGCGCGCCTCCTAAAGAGATTCCCGAACCTGGGCCCTCGGCGCCCGCACTCACTTCGGAGGCCCAAGCCTCGATAGCAGCGGCAAGTACAGCTGCTGATTTAAGTATAGCTGCCCCTATACTTCCAAGGCAGGTAATACGAGTAAGGGCGACCGACAGATTACAGATCGATACAAGTGGTCCTGACTGGTATCAGAGACTCCCTAGAGAGCAAAGGCTGTGCCTTCTTGCGAACGTAGTTTTGAAATTATACGGCCCTAATGAACGGCTTGTAGAAGACTACTTGATGACAGAGGGTTTGGATACAAAACGCATTTTAACAAGTTTAGCAAGACGCCTTCCTGAGGAGACGGATTGCCAGTCGGTAGCCCAAAGAATTCTCGCCTCTTACGCGCTTCGCAGGGATAATTGGGACTATAAGAAGTTTATCGATAAAATCCGTGATTCCGGTATCGCTGCTGAAGAGGCTTTTCTCCAGCATGTATATGATCAATCAAAAGAAGAGCTCTACGTTGGAGCAAGAGAAATTGCCCATGAACCAGCTGGCCAAAGAGCGTGGTCAGCAAATCACTGGTATAGGGATGTCTTTGACGGGACAGCTCCTGCTGCCATAAGAGATAGGCACAGAGAGAATGTATTCCAAGCTCTGGAAAGACATATTATGGCTTAAAAGCCACTAAAAAGTTCCTACTTTGGGCTCTACTTTCTTGTAATGAAAGTAGGGCCTTTTTTATGTTGAAAAAAATTTTTCAACATTTTTTTCGGTATACTAGACCCAACCAATATGCCACTGAGTAATTTCACCAGGTCGTATTCCGTAGCGAGAACAATTCCCTTCATGGATACTCATTAACTCTGTTTCCACTATCTCTAGAAATTTTAATTGGTCTGGCTCTGAAGGTATATTTTTTTTGGCTTGCGCACGAATAAAAGCAGTCGCTTGGCGTTTATCCATTTTTTCACGAATAACCATTGCCACAGTTTCCTTTCTTAGGGCTCGATAACGGATACGAAATGGATCTGGATCTCCTAGACTTTTTCTTGCAGCTGAGTACCTAAGGCATGAGCGCTGATACGCCCAAACAAACACTTCTGCTAAAAGATCGATTTGATTTTGCTCGTAGACTCCACGAAGACCATTTACGTATATTTTCTCTGGCATATCAACAAAAGACAGAGGACAAAGATTTTCTCTTATTAACGGCAAATTAGCGGCAAGTCTAGATACTCTTTTGTTAACATCTTCAAAAGGTTGCAAATAAGGTAGGTGTACCATGAGAAAAAAGGACTGTTCAAAGGGATTTCTTATCGCTTTAGCTGTATCGATGATTTGCTGAAAACATTCGCTTATTAATTGAGGGACAGCAAGAGGAATATACACCGATCCAAAAATCCCTACGGGATTTTTTCTAAGAGATCCGCAAAGATCATCATCAAGAAGTTCGTCCGCAAGTAAGGCATGAATATTCAAAATGGAATATCGATTAAGTTCATTATTTGAGGCTATTTCGATTAGAAATTCGATTGCAGCCTTATGATTTAAAATCATTTGAGTGTCTTTCTTATCTTTACCTTCTGCAGACTCTCCTAATTCAAGCAAACGCTCAGTTTCTAAAAGAGAATAAGTATTCCCTTCAAGCCTGCTAGAATTCCATGACAGATCGATGAGTAACCGACTGTACACCTGCCGCGCGTAGGTCCCAGCCGGGCACTGCTCACCCGTTTTACCTAATTCCATTAATTTATTTTTCACAGATTCTGAAAGATACTGCGTCTCATTCGGACGATATTGATCGAGAAGGTCTCTGGAGTAACTCACATAATTTCTCTGCTGGATCGGACGACTCACAGAAAGATTGATGGATTTCGCAATAATTGATAGCGGCAACTCATTTTCGGATGGGTCTACTTCTACTATTTTAGGCATTGCCGGTAAAATAAACCTACGATGTCTTTGCCCTCCTTCAACCACAAGGCGTCCTTTTTTTACAAGGGACGCCAAGTGGTACTGAAGTGTGCGACGAGGCGGAGGGGGATTAAGCCCTAAAAGAATTTCCTCTACCGATGCACCATGTGGGAATCGACTAATAATATCTAAAATAATCTCTATTTGATTTCTAACTTTTACCATAAATACCTAGCCCTCTAAAAAACTAAGTATATTAAAGACTCCCCAATCGCGCAACTTTTATTGCGCGATTCACCCGAAAAGTTGCGCGATCGGGGTAAATTCTTGCGCGATTCACCCGAAAAGTTGCGCGATCGGGGTAAATTCTTGCGCGATCTACCCAAAAAGTTGCGCGATCGGGGTAAATTTTTGCGGGATCTACCTAAAAAGTTGCTCGGTCAAAAAAACACCCTCTACTTACTATCCCCATCTAAAATTAAACTTTTTTTTATTTGTGAATGGCTTTTTTATGAATAGATAAAGCCGCTTCCTTGATCGCCTCAGAAAGAGTCGGATGGGGATAGGAAATGGACCCTAGCTCCAAAGAGGTCATTCTCTTTTCTACTGCAAGAACACCTAAAGCTATCATCTCAGATGCATGAGCCCCTAAGATATGAATTCCAAGGATCTTATCTGTTTTTTCATCAGCGATGATTTTTACAAAGCCCTCTTCTTCCCCTGTGCACTTACCTCTAGAATTAGACTTAAAGAAATAGGTTCCCGTTTTGGTAGTAAATCCGTGCCCTTTCGCTTCGTCTTCAGTAAGGCCGCTTGCTGCCACTTCAGGATTTGTATAAACAACACTTGGTATGCTTACATAGTCGATATGGGGAGTTTGTCCGGCGATGATCTCAGCCACAGCTACCCCCTCTTCCGAGGCCTTATGCGCTAGCATCGGCCCATCTACGCTATCGCCGATAGCATAGATATGAGCAACTTTGGTTCTAAACTGGCCATTGATAGGAATTTGCCCCTTAGGAGAAAGCTCGATCCCCGCCTTATCGAGGGCCAGGTTTTGTGTATAGGGGCGCCGTCCGATGGATACCAGAACGACATCGGCGGGAAGATTTAGGAGACTGCCATCAGCTTGAGACACCTTCACAAGAGCCCCTTTGTCTGAAAGGTCAATCCCAGTCACCTTGGAAGATAAATGAAACTTCATCCCCTGTTTGATCAGAATCTCTTGGAATGCTTTGGATATCGAGGTATCGAGTGTTGGACAAATCTTATCTAAAAACTCTACAAAGGTTACATCACAGCCAAGCCGTGCATACACAGAGCCCAGCTCGACTCCGATGACTCCAGCACCCACTACCACCATCTTTTCAGGTACCTTATCTAACGATAGGGCGCCTGTTGAAGATATTATTCTCCTTTCATCAAAGGGAAGAAAGGGAAGAGGGACCGGCTCGGAGCCGGTGGCTATGATGAAATGCTTAGCGGCAAGGTGAGCGCTTGTCGCCCCTTGGGAAACGGTAACTTCGGTTGGAGAGGTAAACGAGGCGCTCCCGGTAAAAAGGGAGACCTTATTTTTTTTAAAGAGCCCTTTGACCCCTTCATTAAGCGAGGTGATCACCTCTTTTTTTCTGTCCATCATTCTGGGGAAATCGAAAGCCACGCCGGAGGATTTTAGCCCAAGCTTGGCGCCTTCAGCTTTTAGTGCATAAAGAAGCTCTGTTGTATGAAGAAGGGTTTTTGAAGGGATGCATCCAACATTTAAGCAGGTGCCGCCAAGCTCCATCCTTTTTTCTACGCAGGCAGTCTTTAAACCCAGCTGCGCGCAGCGAATTGCTGCGACGTAGCCAGCCGGCCCGGCTCCTATTATTACAACATCAAATTCCTCTGCCATAAACCCCTCTTTTTTTTATAGATCCAGTAGCATCTTTGCGGGATCTTCCAAATTCTGTTTCATAGTCACTAAAAAAAGCACCGCTTGCTTTCCATCGATAATGCGGTGATCGTAGCTAAGTGCTAAATACATCATGGGGCGTATGACAATCTCATCATCAACAACCATAGCCCTCTTTACGATAGAGTGCATGCCGAGGATCGCGCTCTGTGGAGGGTTTAGGATGGGGGTAGATAGTAAAGAGCCGAACACGCCTCCATTGGTAATGGTAAAAGTACCACCACGCATGTCATCAATACCAATTGATCCATCGCGCGCTTTTTTTGCGTAGCGATCGATCTCTTTTTCGACACCGCCGAACGAAAGAGTATCACACCCTCGAATCACTGGAACTACAAGGCCCCTATCTGTAGAGACGGCAACGCCTATGTTATAGGTTGAAAAAGTGACAATATCTTCCCCATCGATATAAGCATTTACTTCAGGATAGGCTTTTAAAGCGGCTGTGGCCGCTTTAACAAAGAACGACATAAACCCAAGCTTCACTCCATGTTTACCAAAGAACGCATCTTTTTCATGGCTGCGGATTTCCATGACAGCGCTCATATCCACCTCGTTAAATGTAGTGAGCATAGCTGTCGTATTTTTTACTTCTACAAGCCTCTGCGCGATAGTTCGGCGCAGGCCACTCATTTTCTTCCTAGTAGTGCCAGGAGCCGGTGGTATTGGAGCTGTAGACACCACCTGAGGTACAGCTACAGCTTTTGGTGTTTTAATGTCAGCGATAAATTCAGAGACCATCATCCGAGAAGAGGGGCCCTCTATAGTTTTAGGTGCCGGCTCTGCGGATTTTACAGTAGGGGCTGGTTTTTCTATCGCGGCCACTTTACAAGCTGGCTCGGCGGGAGCTTTCTCTACAGGAGCTCCTTTGGCATCGGTATCAACTGAGCCAATTACCTGACCGACAGCAACTGTCTGATCAACAGCTACTGTTATCTGTAGCTGTCCTTTAGCGGGAGCATAAAGTACCTGGTTTACTTTATCTGTTTCCAACTCGAGGATTTCTTGGGCTTCAGCTACCATGCTTCCATTTGGAGTGATGATACGACTGACGACTGCTTCAGAGATAGATTCTCCAAGGGGGGGGATTTTGATTTCAACTTTCATAAATAGGCCTCATCCATCATCTTTTGGAATTGTTTTTTATGTATGGCGTAGGAGCCAGCGGCCGTCGCGGCCGAGCGGGGCCGTCCTACATACTCCGGAGCCATGCCAAAGGCTTCTTGCAATTGGGGGCGAATATATTCCCACGCGCCCATATTACTATGTTCTTCTTGGACCCATGCAAGGATAGTAAAGCCCTTATAAGCACGGAGGACTTCCTGTAGTTTATCCTTAGGAAAGGGGTAAAGCTGCTCTATACGAATTATTGCGACATCTTCAATAGTTCGTTTTTCTCTTTCTTGCAGTAGATCGTAATAAACCTTGCCACTGCAAAGAAGAATCTTTTTAGGATTTGTGATGAGAGGATCTGTGATCACCTCTTGAAAACATCCATTTACAAGGTCATCTACTGAGCTTGTGCAGGCAGGCAGGCGCAAAAGAGCTTTTGGGGTAAATACCACTAGGGGCTTTTTATTTAGAAGGAAGGCCTGGCGGCGGAGGACATGAAAATATTGGGCCGGTGTTGAGCAATTAACCAGTATGACATTGCCTTGGGCGGCTAGTTGCAAATACCGTTCCATGCGGGCCGAGGAGTGCTCTGGCCCCTGCCCCTCATACCCATGGGGGAGAAGTAGAGTTAAATTAGAGCCGAGCCCCCACTTCTGCTCCGAGCCAGAGATAAACTGGTCTATGATCACCTGCGCGGTGTTGGCAAAGTCCCCATATTGCGCTTCCCAAAGAGTCAGGGTGCTCGGATAGGACATACTATAGCCGAGATCAAACCCAAGCACAGCATACTCAGAAAGGGGAGAGTTAAGTACTTGAATAGGGGCCTGGGACTTTGATAGGTTCTGTAGAGGGAAATATTTCTCTGCACTTAGTTGATCCACCCATACGGCATGCCGCTGAGAAAAGGTACCCCTTTGGCAGTCCTGCCCCGAAAGGCGGACATGAATCCCCTTTGTTAACATAGACGCAAAACTCAAATGCTCAGCCATACCCCAGTCAATTGTTTTAGAATCCCCTTTTACCATTGCAAGCCTATCGGCAAACAGACGCCGGATCTTTGGATGGATCGAAAAACCATCAGGCACGGCGCAAAAACTCTGCGCAAGGGTTATGATAGACTCCTTAGTAATAGAAGGAATTTTCGATAGGATCTCCTCACTTACTTGGTAATGATCACCCTCTTCTTGCGTTTTTTTATCCGGAGGAGGGATAGCCTCTATGGCCTTATGAAGGCTATTTTTAAATTCCTCTTCTTTTAGCTCTGATAGCTTAGGGGTCAAAACCCCTTCTTCGATCAGCTGGAGTTTAAATAGCTCTCTAATGCTTTTCTTAGCTCTTATGATATTATATTGCAGGGGCTGGGTAAATGCAGGCTCATCCCCTTCATTATGTCCATATTTCCTATAACAGTTTAAGTCGATGAACACATCACATGCAAACCGGTGCCTAAGCTCTATGGCAAGGAGAGCGGCACTAATACAGCTTTCTGGATCTTCTGCATTTACATGAAATACCGGGCAGTTAAAGGCCTTTGCTATGTCAGTACAGTATTTTGTTGAACGAGCCTCCGAGGGCAGGGTGGTAAAACCAATTTGGTTATTAATCACGATATGAATCGTTCCGCCAGTGGCATACCCAGGAAGGCGGGAGAGCTGCAATGTCTCATAGACAACGCCCTGACCGGCAACAGAGGCATCCCCATGGATAAGTATCGGAAGGGCTTTAGAAAAATCTCCCCCCTTAAGCTCTTGGGCAGCTCTTGCCCTTCCTTCAACAAGTGGGTCAACAGACTCCAGGTGGCTGGGGTTAGCGGCTAACGTGATAAAAACCTCTTTGCCGCTATGGGTCTTTAATGACCCTTGAAAACCTTTATGGTATTTAACATCCCCCGTTCCCTGACCTACACTATTTGAGTAATGATCTTCAAACTCATGAAAGATCATCGAGTAGGATTTATTAAGAATATTGGCAAGCACGTTTAAGCGTCCCCTGTGAGCCATCCCAACAGACACCTCTTGAACACCTAGATCCGCTCCCTTATCCATAATAAAGGCTAGCATCGGGATCAGGGTTTCTGCTCCCTCTAATGAAAAACGCTTCTGGCCTACGTATTTGGTATGGATAAATGTCTCGAAAAATTCCGCTTTATTTAAGTAATGAAGAATCTGCAGCCGGTCATCAGCGGTTAAGTTCAGAGGAAATAAAGGCTCTATCTTCTTTTGGATGAACTTTTCCATTTCTAGATTTTCCAGATCCAGGTACTCGATGCCGACTTTATTAGCATAGGTAGCTTTAAGAGCTGAAAGAAGCTCTTTTAATGGAGCTTTATCCTTTGGTAAAAAGCCAAACGTCGAAAAGCTTTTACTAAGGTCCTCCTCAGTAATACCAAACGTAGAAAGAGAAAGAAGCTCAGGCTCTTTTACCTTATCTGACAAAGGATCGATCTGTGCTCCTAGGTGTCCATACATCCTATATGCCTGTACTAGCAAGTAGGCTTTGAGGTCCCCTGTTTGGATAGAGGGGGCGGCACCTTGATCTCTCCCTTTAGAAAACTCCATCCCCTCAAAAAAATATCTCCATGAGGTATCGACCGATGTGGGATCCTGCAAAAATTTACCATATAACTCTTCAATGAATGCAAGATTGCCCAGATGCGCATATGAAATTGCTTTATCTACCATGGATGCTCCTCTCCTCGCCGCCCTAAAAGCCGCTTATAGCACATGAGCTCACTTTCAAAAAGAAATATTTAAAATTTAATTTTACAATAGGGCGGCATGAAGGGATCCTTCTTACTCGATTTGGGTAAATTTTTTCGAATTAAAAAAATCTTTATACAATGGCACATGTGATACCTTGAATCAACTAAAAATACGGGACAATAACGTGCAGCAAAGCGTATCGGGTAAGAATACATCAAATAATACCGTAATGCAAGACTATATAGACAGTTTGTGCTCAACACCACATATTGTAAAAAAAGAAGACAGTTTGCGCTCAACAC
>Ga0118677_10016255_pt1 | contig 10223 bp, 10 predicted proteins | sample AliMusrvi5mmetaG_FD_86154 | JGI IMG/M metagenome (GOLD analysis project Ga0118677, IMG submission 86154)
CTTCAGAGGTGTCAGACCCGGCAGACAAACGAGAAATACCGCGGGGTAGAGCAGCCTGGTAGCTCGTCGGGCTCATAACCCGGAGGTCGGAGGTTCGAATCCTCCCCCCGCTACTTAACGCTAAGTCTAGCAGGAACAGACACTTGTGTCTGTTCCTGCGGCGTTTTTGCAGAGCGTTTTTTCGGCTACTGTAGCCAAATTGTAGCCACCCCTTGCAACGCATTGCTGAATCCCGCCGCTTATGGAACAGACACGCAGCCGGCCGCAGGCCGGAAGGAGTCAGTTCCATGGCCAGTATCTTTCGTCGCGGACAAGTCTGGTGGATCAAGTACCACCTCCACGGCCAGCGCGTGCAGCAGTCGCTGGACACCAGCCTGCAGCGGGTCGCCGAGGCCAAGCGCCGGGAAATCGAGTACCGCATGAGCACCGGCGGAATGGTCTTGCCCACCGAGACGCCTCTGGGGCCGTTCCTGGAGGAGTTTTGCCAGCACCTCCGGAGCCTCCGGACGTTCAAGAGCTTCAAGAACGACGTTTCGTGTCTCCGCACATTCTTCGGCCCCGTCTGCGAAGTGCTCAAGCGGGGCCGGCCGGGCGGAGGCGGCAAGGCCCAACCCCAGGACAAAGCCAAGGACCCGCTCGCCAACAAGCACGTGGCCGCAACCCACCTCGAGCAGGTCACGTCCGAGCGGATCTCACGGTTCATCTCCCTTCGTATGCAGGATGATGGCATCTCGCCCAAGACCGCCAACCGGCTGCGGGAGGTGCTCCACCGCATGTTCGCCTACGCCATCAAGGAAAAAGGTTACCGCGGTTCGGACGGCAGCGGCCGCAACCCGGTGGCCCAGGTCGATCGCCGCCGGGAAAAGGCGCCCATCATCCGCTACCTATCCCTGACGCAGGTGGACGAACAACTGCGGGCCTTGGAGGACCATCCGCTGATCCGGACGATGTGGGACAGGCAAGAGTGAGGGCGTAAGGCAGGCACTGGGAATATCGCCAGCGGTTGAGGCCGTAAGCGGTGGCATCCGCCGCGTCCTGCATGTGGAGGGGCATATGCAGCCTTTCGGGCTCTATCGTCACTTGTGGGAGTACCGGGATTGCCCCGTGGTCTTGGACGACCTGGACGGTCTTTACGCCGAATCACATTGTGTTCGACTGCTCAAATCCCTCTGCAATACGCAACCCGTCAGGCGGATTCACTGGTTGACGAACATCACCGCTAATTCCAGTGACACGCCCGCGTCCTTCTGCACGACCAGCAGCGTCATCCTCATTGCCAATGAGTGGCGAACCTTGAACGCCAACGTCCGGGCGTTGGAAGACCGGGCGATCATTCTGCATTTCGCGCCCTCGAACGAGGAAGTCCACCGCAAGGTTGCGGATTGGTGTGCGGATAGAGAAGTGTACGATTTTGTCGCGCGCTGCCTGCCGATGATTTCGACGCTGTCGATGCGCTACTACGCCAAAGCATCGCGTCTGAAGAAGGCCGGCCTGGGGGATTGGCGCAATAGCCTGTTGCAGATGATCCTGCCGGACAGACCGGCGGCTATCGCCTTGGCCCTGCAACTTGACGCCGATCTCACGAAGAAACAGCGGGTCGCTCGCTTCATGGCCAATTCCGGGCAGTCCCGGGCAACCTACTTCAGAATCAAGAGACAATTGCCCAGCCTGCCCGAGCCGAAGATCGCCGCGTCCGACTTCCCGGCGAGCGGCGACGCTGGTTGAAATGGGTGTGGGATCTGTCCGGCTTGGAATAGAAGTCGATCCGCGCGGCACCACTACTGCCGTGTACCGGAGACCAAGCTTCCGAGGATGGATGTTTGGGGCTGTTCCATGGAGCCGCCCGGAAACCAGATGGACTGGGCAAGGCCTGGGTTATGGAGCTGCGCGCGGTAAGTTATCCATATGAAGTTCGACGGCGGCATACTGCGAATTCGACCGCAAAGCCTTGCCAACGAAATCTGCGCGGGGGACACCAGCAGGACCCGAAATCCCTTGAGCTGGCAGGCCCAAGCCTGCTCATGCCGTTTGTACTCCCCCAGCCGAAAGTGGTCTTGGTAAACGCGGATCTTCTTCTCGATGCTGGAGCATGCCGGGCGCTCGCTGTTCAACGGTTCGGTCTCCATGTCGGCTTCCAGATAAAAGAGGACCGTCTTGTTTCGCGAGACATCAGTGATACGGATGACGCCGTCGGGGATGAAGGCGGTCGCCAAATCGCCTTCCTGACGTGCGACGAAAGCGTCGCTGGCGCCTTGGTAATGCACACGAAGCTTCGGAAAAGCAGCCGGCAATTGCGCCAGTGCGACGCGGAAGTCATTGATGAGAAGTTGGTGTTCCACCGAGCCGTTCGGACCTTTGCGGTTGGTTTCTGATGGAGGTTCGAGGGCGATGCCCACCTGTGCGAGCATTCGAAGGGCTTTGTCGGTGGCCGCGAACCACATGGGAGGTTTGCCCGGCTCTCGGCAAAGCGCTGGACCCACTTGGCCGGTTCTGAGCAGCTCTTCGCCGACCAGTGCCTGAAGACGACGTTGAACGGCTCGTACGTTCCCATCGCATAGCTTCACGATCTGCAGGGCGGTCAAGACTTGGTGATCGGCTATCGTGCGGAGTAAGTGGTGATCGCGTTTTTGTAGGCGAAGCGGCATGGAACACCCCAGGTAAAGGCCACGGGTTCCGGTGAACACCCCTAAAGCGGCGAAGCGTGTGAACCTGTTGCGGCTCGGGCGGTCGGCAATCCCCCGCCAACGTGAGTAAGTCTCTCAGCCCAAGGCGCGACAAAAGGGCTGTTTTCCTGTGCGCTTATTCGTCCTGGCGCGCCTTTCTGTTGTACAGTTAGCGCACATCGTGTGAGTTGATAAGTGCCTGCCAACGCGAGAGTTGCGCGTTGTGCGCTTAAGTGACTAATGAATCAATGAGATGAGGATTGATTGGATCACCCGATCTGCGGCCGTGGTGGGACTTTGCCGTCCAGCTGGATCATGTTTGACAATGCTGGTAACCGCCCAATGCCAGTGAATGTTCATCGACCGTTGTACGTCGTCGGATCTTGGTTGGGACGGACGTGACGGTTGGTTCGCTGAGGATCGAGCGAACCAACCGTTTGGTTGGCTCGGAGGAACAAAAAATGAATCGATACAAGGTAAGAGCGGTAATCGAGCTGATTCGCCAGCGGGGTCATCTGCCGATGGACGATTTTGGGAACTTGCTCAGTCCCGACGAGATCATGGATCGCTTGGCACTAAAGGACGTACTCACGCCCGGTGAGTGTCTGGCGGTTCGATGGGAGCTGGTGGCGATCATGGAAGCCCAACAAGCGATTGACCACATCAAAGCGAACATGTCATAACGGACATGTGTGACGAACGACACTCGGTGTCGGTTCGCCCAGGGGTGAGCGAACCGACACGGAGTGGTGTCGCTCGGAGGTAATCAGCATGGAGAACGAAGAACAAGCGGTGGACGGCGTCAGATATGGGCCAGTGGTTCCGGAACGACCAGACCGATATGGACGTGTGCCAGGACTGGACGATGAGGAAATGGCTGATCCGGCGGAGCTGGAACGATGGGTCAGGTTCCAAGAGTGGGGGCCGATTCTGATGCTGCCCGTGAAAAAGCGTCAGAGGTGGATCCAACCGACAGTCGATGAGTCAGGGCATCTGGACTGGGGCGCGTTTGGCACTGTGGATTTCGAACGGCTTTACGGCAAGTTCGACAAGGCCAGGTACAAGGCGGATAAGCTTCGCGAAGAGCTGGATTCGCAACTGATCATGCTTAGCATGCTGATGGAGCGGGTTCCAGGCCGGGCAAAGTTCATCGTACTCAAGTATTTGAACATGGGCGTCATCGCCCGCGTGAAAAACGCCGGCGGCTGCAGCGCCCACAGGGCCTGGCGGGTCTGATTGACCGTGTCCATGAGCGTCCAGACGGCAGCCTCGTCAAAGCGGCGGCAAAAGTCACCGGCGGCGCCGGTGGTAGAGTCTCAGTGGTGGCGAAGGTCACCTGCGGTGGCGGAGTGACCGGAGGCTGGGGCGACGGTGCGGGGGAAGGCGTAGCGGCAGGCGGGGGAGCCGGCGACCGTTCTGGAATACCGAGTGGAACCGGAGGAGCCTGGGGCGGTATTTGCCCGGGTCGCGGGAAGCCTGTGTTCGATCGCTCGCGATAGAGACAATTGATCTCATCGCGTAAATGCCGCACCGTGCTGGCCAGCGAGCTATACGCGATGATGAGCCCGATCACGGCAAAAAACAGCAGGGTGACGATAAATTCTTCCATTGAGCATACCCCCGGAACGTCAATACGAACAACAACAGTCAGGGCACACGGAAGATGCGGCATCACGGCGAAACTGCTGCCGAGTTGAGCACCAGCCAACCATCTATTGCAAGTCTACGAGGCAAGCAACCGCCTGTCAAGCGTTTTCGAGGGCTGTCCCCTTGCACACAGAAATCCAACCGTCCATACATATAAAAGGAAAGTACTCCGCCAGCGCGAACAATACACTCACTCGATTATGCATGGAGTTCCACATGACACTGACCGAACGGGATACCTTGCGGCAGCTTGCCGAACGGTGGATGGCACTGGCGCAGCAGCCGGTGATGGCGGAACGGCGGCGGCAGTGGACCGCGCTGAAAGACCTGCGGGCCGAGCGACCGATGGTCCTCTTCGAAACGGCGACACTGGAGCACTATGTCGCCGATGACGAATTGGCCTGCACCGACCCTTTCCTGCGCGAGGTGGAACTGGCGATGCGCTGGAAAATCCGTCACGTTGAAGAGGTGGGCGACGACACCGTCATCGAACCGTGCTATACCATCGACTGGGCCATTTCCTCATCGGGCTATGGCGTGGAGAATGCGATTACCCAGGCCACCGACAGCGCCGGGGAAAGCCATGGCTACAGCTACGCTCACCCCATCCGCACCCCGGACGACCTGGACCGCCTGCAGCCCCGTATCTGGCAGGTGGACAAAGACCGCACGCTGCGGGAATGTACGCAACTGGGCATGCTTTTCGGCGACCTGCTCCCGGTGGTGCTGCGCGGCACCGGCTGCCTCTATGTCGGCATAACCTCAGACGTTTTTCGCCTCATTGGCAACGACAATCTGCTGAGTTGGCTCTATGACGAGCCGGAAGCGATGCACCGGCTGATGGCCTACCTGCGTGATGACCGGCTGGCTTATTACCAATGGCTCGAAGCGGAGAAACTGCTCGGCCTCAACGTCGCCTGCGGCTATATCGGCTCCGGCAGCCCCGGCTATACCAGCGCGCTGCCGCAACTCGACTACGCCGGCACCCCCCGCCTGCAAGATCTCTGGGTGTGGATGGAATCGCAGGAAACGACGATGATTTCACCGGCGATGTTCGCCGAATTCTTCCTGCCCTATATGGCCGAGGTCGCCAACCGTTTCGGACTGGTCTACTACGGCTGCTGCGAGCCGCTGCACGACCGCTGGGACAGCATCAGCATGGCGATCCCCAAGGTGCGCGCCGCCTCTATCTCTCCCTGGTGCGACATGCCCGCCATCGCCGAAAAACTCGGTAGCACCTGCGTCTTCTCCCGCAAGCCCGCGCCCGCGCCCATGAGCGGCGACACCCCCGATTGGCATGCGCTGCAACAGGACATCGACGCCACCCTCGCCTCGGCAAAGGACTGCAACCTGGAATTCGTCTTCCGCGACGTCTACCGCATCAACCACGACCGCCCCCGCCTGCGCCAATGGGTGGATCTGGTACGGAAACGCGTAGGAATGTGAATGCCCCCTTCGGGGACTGACACCGACTACAGAGGCAGGCCGGAAGATGCCCGACCCGGCCAAGTGTCTGTACCCGAAGGCGACCTATAGACAAAGCCTTACTAATACTTATCCGTCTCGGGTACAGTCACTCGACGCTTCCCGAAACTTCCATCGTATGAGCGGTTACGATGACAGTCCCCGAGACTCCCGCATACCCTCACTTCCCCGCCTGCCACTCCACGTCAATCACAAACGACCCAGAGTCGAAGAAGAGAGTGGCAGGCTGGTTCGGTTTGAGTGGGTAATGTAATAATTTCTGCCAGTAGGTCTCCGGGCCTCCGATGGTGCCAGGGCGTTCAATGATCAACAACGTGCGGCCATCCGGTGTCCAGCCGAGTAGCTTATGCATGGGGTCGCCGCCCGGTGTGTTCCCCAGCATGGCATTCCACTCTGTCAGGCGCTGCGCGGCGCCTGTCGGTACCGATACCGTCCAGAGTTCTTCGTGAATATTAACGTGCGGTTCACCGGTAGCTTGCGAAATGAGCAACGCCAACGAAGTGCCGTCAGGCGAAAAGCTCGCATTGGTAGAGGGATGTTCCTCACCCACCATGACGCGCAGGGTATACAGCAGTTTGCCGCGGTTGTCGAGCAGGTAATGCCCGCGCGCATCGGCCAGCGTGATATAACTGCCGTTCGACGACACCGCCAAGCCGTAGATGAAGCGCGGCCAGGTGAAGAGCACGTGGGCGTGCCCTCCTCCGGTCAATTGCAGCACGCGCCCCGTCCCATCATCGGATTGATCGACGACATAGATACCCTGTCCATGGGCCGGCCACGCGGAGATTACCGGGTGCGCGACGGAATTGATATTGAGCGATTTGCCGACCAACGGGTCAAAGAGGCGCAACGAGGCAAACTTGCCCTTGTTTCGGCGCACAAACAGATACAGCAAATGACCGCGCGGCGTCCAGGACAGATTGTGGACTTTATCGTGCGGACCGGCGAGCACCAGCTTCCGCAAGCGTCCATCAGCCAACCGCAACCAGGTAGCGCCCGGTGTCGACGACACAACTTTCTCGGTACTCGAATCCAGGCTGTAGGTTCCGCCGAGCATCCGCCGCGTGGCCCCCGTCTTGATGTTGCGGATGGTCGTCACCCGACTCTCCCCCAACAACAAGAGCGTGCCGTCAGGCGAAGGTTGCGCACTCTCGATTCTCCCCTTGAAAGCAACCGGCAATGACTGGTGCGCGATCAGCACCCGTGCCTGCCCGTCCGGAACTTCCTGCAAGCAGACATCCGACGACGCATCCGAAGCACTCCCCGTCAACTTGACGAAGTACACCTTGCCAAAAGGTGCGGCATAGGCCACCGTCGCACAAACCAGCGCGAACACCAACAGGAGCAACACAAATCCATAACGCATAGACCCCTCCCTATGTCCGGTAAAGCAAGTTGAATAGGACTATTATACCATACTCATCCGTGTCCCATTCACCGGCGCGCATCCCGCCCCTCACCTCCACTGCCCAAAATACAGCGTAGTATCGTAAATAAAGTCGACCTGTCCCTGCACTTCGCATTGTGCGAAGATGCGAGCCAATTCCGCCAGCATCGGCTCGTGTTGCGGATGGCCGGCACTTGGAGTATAGGAAGAGGAAAGCAGGCGTCCCTGTACCCCGGCCAGGTCCAGCCGTTGCACGTTCTCGCACCCGCGGGCGTGGTAGGCATTGGGGGTGAAGAACGCAGCCAGTTCCGCCTCGCCGATATTGCGATGGCTCACCTGTAGATATTCCGGGGCGTAGGTACGGAGCAACTGCTCATATGCCTCCATGAACGGCGTGCCGCCGGTCCGTCGCTCGTTCCAGAAGAGAGCTACCCAACCGGCGGGCTTGAGGATGCGGCGAAACTCGCGTCGGGCCTGTTCGCGGTCAAACCAGTGAAAAGCCTGCCCGGCAACGACCAGTTCGGCGCAGGCCGCGGGTAGCGTGGTGGCCTCCGCCGTGCCGTCAATGCTGATAAAGCTGGAAAAAACCGAGAGGAGCGCTTCCGCCGCCTCCCGCATCGCCGCGTTCGGTTCCACCGCGTAGACGCGGTTGCCGTGTTGCAGAAACAGTTCAGACGAGATCCCCGTCCCGGAGCCGATATCCGCCACCGTCCAGCCCGGAGTCAACCCGCATTCGTCTCGCAACACCTCCAGCAGTTGCCGGGGGTAGTGCGGGCGATATTTGACATAGTTCTCTACGCGAGAGGTGAAGCGCTGTGTTGGGTCTTGCATGCTCGTTCCCCTTCGTGATGATCATATACCTTTTGTGGGGGCGATCACAAGATGATGCACCCCATGCTGATCAGGCTTTTCTGCATCAGCAGCGCCCCCCACCCTCTTGCAAAACAATATCCATCTATTGTTGGTATATCAACCTCCCATGCGAAATAATAGGATTTCATCCGTGAAGAGGTCTCGACCATGACCTGGCAAGACCACATCGAAATAAACCATGAGATCCTCGCGGGCAAGCCCATTATTAAAGGCACCCGCATTGCAGTAGAGCACATCATTGACCTGCTGGCCGGTGGATGGGGATTTACCGAGATTATCGAGAATTACCCGGGCATCACTATGGAAGACATCCGCGCCTGCTTGTCCTATGCCGGCGCGCGCCTCCACGCTGAAAAAATCTGTCCCCTTGCGAGTTAACGACGATGCGATTGCGCTGATGAGAATATCCCCCGGATTGTCGTTATGGCACTCCGCAATCATGGGCATGAAGTAATATGGATCGCTGAAGAAATGCTCGGAGCCAGAGACCACATCGTGATGCAATTGGCACCTCCCTGCATCGCCTGCTGCTCATTTTGATCTGGATTTCGGGGAACTAGTTTTCCGCCATCAAGAGCGGTCTCCTGATGGCATCATCATCCTGCGGATTCCCTCACTCTATCCTGAAGAGATGGCTCAATTCGTCGTGCAGACCCTTGCCAGTCGAGAAGATTGGGCAAATCACTTCAGCGTCATTGATCCGAAGACGATACGCCTGATCCAACTCCCGGAATAACCTTCCTTCATAATAACCAACCGCGTACATCATGACAGGCCGAATTATTTATCCCTTCTCAGCATCCTTACCTCTTTGGAACTATTTCACCTCTCCCACCGTCTAATAGCATAGCAACGACCTGTTACGGAGGAGCACCCGTGCATAAATTCCTGTTGATCGCCGGCACCCTTTTCCTGCTATCCGCCATGACGCACGCCGTCCCCGTGCTGAGATCTTCGCCGGAGCAACTCGTGCGGAAGGCGGACTTGATTATCATCGGCACGGTGACACGGTCCCGACAGGTCGGGTCCAGGCAATATACGGCCACCGTGAACATCGGGCGGACACTGAGAGGACCACGCCATCGGCAAATCCTGCTGGTCTACCCTCCGATGGTAGGTCCGAACGAGCATGCCGTTTTCCTTTCAACGCAGAAACCCTACCTCCTTATCCTGCAGCGAACGAAAGGTGGCTACACGCTGCCCACCGGGGTCGATAGCGTGCGTCAGATTTCCGAGGCGCCTGCTTTCAAGAAAGCCATTACGGCAACACGGCTTCCGCTCCGAGTAGGTTCACTATGCCCTCACCGTTACATCAACCGGGACGGCGCGGAACTGGTGTACATCCCCGCCGGTTCGTTTAAATTGGGGATCAGCACTGCGAATATCGCCGCCATCAAGCGGCGCCACCCGGAGTGGACCGCGGCCGATCTGCAGGCCGAAATGCCCGCGCGCAAGATCTATTTGTCGGGGTACTGGATCTACAAATACCCGGTTACCGTCGCACAATACCGCCGGTTCTGCCGGGCGACCGGGCGTAAAATGCCGGATGCGCCTTCGTGGGGATGGTCGGACAAGCAGCCCATGGTCAATGTCTCTACCTTTACCGAGGCACAAGCCTATGCCCGATGGGCCGACGCTCGCCTACCCACGGAAGCCGAATGGGAAAAAACCGCTCGGGGCACCGACGGCAGGCTCTACCCCTGGGGCAATACCTGGGACATGGCAAAATGCTCGGTGAGCGCTGATGGTAAGTCCCCCACCCCGGTCGGCAGTAAACGGACCGGAGCCAGCCCTTACGGCGTGATGGACATGCTGGGATGGAATTGGGAGTGGTGCAGCGACTGGTACAGCGAAACCGCCTATCGCACCCTGCGCGCCCGCAACCCTCGCGGCCCCGCCCACGGCAGCTTCCACGTCCTGCGCGGCGGCTGTCAATTCACCACCAGCCGCGAAATCAGCGACCACGAAGGCCTCCCCCTCTACGACACCGGCCTCCGCTGCGTCATCGATAAACCGAAATAGCGAAGCTTATTCAACCGGATAGCAACGAGCGCCGTTCACGCGGTGCCTCGCCTCTGTTCGCGATAGAACAGCCAGCCGGCGATCCCGAGCATGCCGCAAGATACGAGCACCGGAAGCCAGACCGGGGCATACCACGACACGGGAAG
>Ga0118677_10016256_pt1 | contig 10223 bp, 6 predicted proteins | sample AliMusrvi5mmetaG_FD_86154 | JGI IMG/M metagenome (GOLD analysis project Ga0118677, IMG submission 86154)
ATTCACTGCTGTCCAAGGTAATCAGTTGGGGAGATACCCGTGAAGAGGCACGGACAGGGCTTATCAACGCTTTAAACGGATATCACATCGAGGGAGTGATCACCAATGTGGATTTTGTCAATCTCATTTTGAACCATTCGTCTTTTGTATCCGGAGACATTTCAACCAGTTTCATCTCCCAGCATTTTGATAATGATAAAATGAAGGTTCCCCCCCGGATGGACAGGCTGTGCTTGATGGCCCTTGCCACCACTCTGGTATATCACAGCCGTCAAAATCTGGTCAGAGATTCCCTGAAGCCGATGGCAGCCCATATCGGCAGCTCTGTAAAGTCCATAGACTGGCATCACTATATGGTCAAAAGTGAAGAGGACATATTTGAACTCAAACTTCAGGAAAATCCGGATTTGCGAACTTGGACTATCTTGACCAACGGCAAGCAGCATCAGGTCATCACACCGGAACTGGAGTTCTATCGCAGACGGATCAAGCTGGATATCAATGGCCACTCTCATAGATTCAGGCTTCAGTTTCGGGGAAATTTCATCTGGGCAGCTTATTGTGGCATTACCCGTATTTTTGAAATTTATAGTCCGCAGGAATGGAGCCTGTCACAGTTCATGCCCAAAATACGGAAACATGTCCTGGACAATGTTCTGGAGTGCCCCATGCCCGGCCTGGTAGTCGATATAAGGGTTCAAAAAGGCGACAGGGTTTACCGCGGACAAGAGCTGGTGATTGTGGAGTCCATGAAAATGGAAAGCGGTGTAGCATCTCCATGTGATGGAGAAGTCCTCGACGTCTTGGTTGAAAAGGGTCAGGCTGTTGATACCGGAAATATTTTAATGCGGTTCAAGCATTGACGAACTCGAAACAAATCAAAATTATGAGATAGGAAAGAAAAAGGTTCACGATCAAGGTGAGTAAATCTTGTCCATGATGCGTACTATCGGATGAAGATCAACGCTGATAGAAGCAGTCAATCCCACATGTTTTTGATGATTATGATACCCTTATGACTGTTTAGGTCGTATCTGATGGCTGAAATATCCGAAAGACTCCAGCCGCTTTTTGACTTTGTTCAGATGTTGTGAAGCAATAAGTACATGATAGCCTTCCGCTTTCAGAATATATGGCTGCAATACTTCATCCCGGGCCATCAATGCGATGAGTTCCGGTTGATTCTTCAACTGAAGCACCAGCAGATCTGGCTTTAAGATCAGCGGATCAATCTTGTCCCGAATCTCGTTAAAAAAATTCTCCCACACTTGCGATGGGTTAGCCGCTACTTTGTTTTTAAACAATGAAATTCTGTTTTCAATATCTTCAGAAGTATTGCAGCCTTTCAAAAAAGAATCGTATGTCACCTTGTAGCTGCTGTCGCTGATTTTCTCCGAGAATTGCCCAAGAATCATGTCCTTGATTCGGTCTTTGCCATCCAGATGAATCCATAACCGTTTATCGTCCAGCAAAAAATGGGCGTTTTCTTTTTCAACAGCTGTAATACTGGTTTCTGTCAACCCGACAATATATGCCCCCAGAGGTGTCAATCGAATATAGCGCAGGCCGTCGAACACCGAAAGATAGGGTACATCTTTTCTCTGAAACTGCTCGTTCCGGGGAAGATTGTAGGCAATATCCACCATACCGAACGCAGCCATCAGAAACATGAATCCCTGGAAAAACGGATAAACGATGGTTTTTGAATAAATAGAATCTGAAATACGGACAGTCTGATAAATTCAGATCGATATCCCGATAATTGCAATAATCAATCAGCCTGTCAATGGAATACCAGAGTCCCGGAGACAATTCCCGGAGCAGATTGTAGAGACTGGCACGGACAGTTTGCTCATTTTTGCGTTGGCTCTGCTCATGATATCCGTACTGCAGATTATAGAGTCCCTTGACATGAAACAGTAAACTGTTCAGACGATAGGCGGCATTGACCGGATCAAACTTCAAAAAAAACAAACGGAATATCTTCCGCAGAAACTTTGATGGGTCCGACATTTCACTGACTGGCTGATTCCTGAGAAAATCAACCAGAAGCGTGGTATGTAAATACTCCAGTTCCGTATTTTTTTCGGCATAGAATTCACAGAGATGGCAATAAGCGATGATCTCCTTGGCAGACGTTTTCAATAACTTTGCCCCGTTTTTTGAGTACTTTAAATTCCCATGGGCAATATATGAACACAACAATCTGATATCGTTAAGTATTTGATCGGTATTCTCATATATGAAATCGGTTTTTTCAATTATGCTCAGGCCATCCAGATAATACCCCTCAGGGGCGGGCAGATATGTTTTTAAAATGTTCCGGATCGGATCCGGAAGGTATAACATCAATTCTCTTTTATTATAATACGATGAATAGGTGTAATATTGGTCCCTGTCGATCGGAACAATTACATAATCAGGGGTGCAGGACATAAAAGATGCTGGGTTTCCAAACCGTACACCAGTGTCCGTAACCAGAAACGGGGGATCGAGCGGCTCTGTAAAGGATTGAACAGAATGCCTCCCCTTATGCCATGTCAGTCGCGTCAGCACCTGAATGACGCCCTGAGGAAGAAAAGACAATAAACTTTCTATCATCTCTTTTTGTGAAAAAACCTGCTCCTTCTTGAGGATATCGAGTTCTTTCTGAACCCATAATCTGGTTGGGAAACTGATTTCATTTGCTGAATAACCGATGCAGACGATGCGTGCAGTAAATGCAGCCTCTTCGATGGCAGCTGGGTAAGTAAAAGGATTTCCTGCTGCTTCGATTACCACATCGGGACCATGTCCATCGGTGATTTTCTCCAAAATTTCGTGCAGGCTTTCAGTCTTTGAATTGATGCAATATTTTGCTCCGATTTTTTGGGCAAGCTGAAGCTTTTGATCGTCGATATCCACAGCGATTACTGTCGCACCTCTGGTTGCAGCCCCGATAATGGCCCCGGAACCTATCATTCCACAACCAAAAACCATGACGAAGTCTTCTTTTGAAACCCTTCCCCTGTCCACAGCATGAAATCCAACTGTAAGCGGTTCGACCATGGCAAGTTCTTTGGCGGAAAGACTGTCCTCTGCAATTATTTTCTGCCAGGGCACGACGATGAATTCCTGCATCGCCCCTTCCCGCTGTACACCGAGGGTCTGGTTGTACCTACAGGCATTGTAACGACCTCTGCGACAAGAAGAACATGTGCCGCAGCTGGTATAAGGCACTACCGTGACTGCCAGTCCTGCAACAAAAACATCGGGGACCTCTTCCCCAACTGAAACGACTACGGCCGAAATTTCGTGTCCCGGTACTCTTGGATACGCAGCCAGGGCATTTTTGCCGAGGAAGGTACTCATATCGGAGCCGCAGAAACCGACGTAAATAATCTTTAGGAGTACTTCTCCTTTACCTGCGATTGGTGATGGAACATCCACCATCCGGACATTTTTGGGCGAAGTAATTTGTATGGCCTTCATCTATTTATTTTTTTCAATATTGTATATTCTCGCTGCATTCCCACCCATTATCTTTGTTTGTTCTGAAGCAGAAAATGTTGAAATATTTTCACGGACCAGTTCGATCCATTGCTGGTAAGTAGTGGCCACCAGACAAACGGGCCAATCAGAACCAAACAGCAGTCGGTCCGGACCAAAAGCCTCTAAAACAACGTCGAAATAAGGACGCAGCTGCGAGGCAGTCCAGGCTGAAATATCAGCTTCTGTGACCATTCCTGAAATCTTGCAGCTCACATTTTGGCGCTTTGCCAATTCCTGGATATTTTCCTTCCAGGGTGATAAAATGTTGCTTTTTATCAAAGGTTTAGCAATGTGATCCAGCACGAATACTTGTTCATCATGCTTATCAACAAACCTGATAGTGTTGGGCAGCTGCCTTTCGACTACCAGAATTTCATAAACTAGCTGATATTTCTTCAGAAGGGTAACACCGTTGTTAAAATCACTTCTGAACATAAATTCAGGATCCGGTTCTCCCTGAATCACATGTCGTAATCCCTTTAGTAATATTTCATCTGCAAAACGCCCTAGCAGTTGTTCTATATCCCTGTTGCACAAGGGCAACCAGCCTACAACACCTTTTATGAAGGAATGTTGTCGGGCCATTTCGAGCAGCCAGCCGGTCTCGGTCAGGGACTGTCGCGCCTGAACAGATATCACCCCACCGACGCCGGCAGCACAAATCGTCTGCTCCAGCTTTCCCGGTAGGAAGTCTGAACGGATGGATTTCATGGAGTCATCTATCCAGTCGTATTCAGCCGGATTATAATTCCAGAAATGATGATGCGAATCGATTACCATGATGCTATCGAGGGTAAACCCTTGTCCCACTTAATCTTCACATTGGAAATAAACCAATTTTTTCCGTTGGTATTATTCCCTTGAAAAAAGAGATAATCGGCTCCAACAGGATTGGCGAAAATATGCGGATGGCCGGATTCACTGGAATTCCACTCCCCGGGTTTCCCGTTAGGAAGAAAAGGCTCGTTGGATAAACGGGTCCAGTGAATACCATCCGTGCTCTTTGCAACGCCCAGTTGCTGTGGGGCATTGTTGTAGGCACCAGCATAGAACAGAAACAATTGGCCATTTTTGTTGATGACGGAAGCTCCTTCGATACAGTCCCGCTCCCAGGGCAGTTCAGGTTTCAACATCGGTCCGTCGACTGAAAGGTTCTTCCAATCCTGTCTCTTAAAGTCCGAGTTGCCGGGAGCAACTGCAACCCCTTGCATCTGAATTTTGTAACTGGAATCGCGGGTGGCATAATATAAAAAGTATTTACCCTTGAACCGGATCACTTCGGCATCGATGGCACGGCCGCAATTCCATAATCCATTGGGGTGGAAAATCGGATTGGTAGCATTGCGGGTAAAACTGATCCCATCCTCCGACCAGGCGTGACAAACAGCATCTTTCCTGCCATTGCCGTAGGTCTGGTAAAAAAGATGCACTTTTTTGCCGATAACCAAGGCACACGGGGCACATATCCCTTTGACTTCATAGGTGGCATTGGGATCTGTATTCACTTCGGCGATTCTCTTCCAACTGATAAGATCCTGACTTTCAGCTATTCCAATACCCCATCCATGTGTGGTGCCAGATTTGTCCTTGTATCCAGGGATCGAATAATACATGAGAAAGCGATTCTGAAATCTGATGACGTAAGGATCCTTGGAAAATGGGACTCCCAATCGAGCTGAATCACCGAACATCATAGGAGGATTATACATCTGTTGGCCTGCGACAAACAGAGACGTCAACATCAATGTCAGGATCAGAAATTGTCTGAACTTAATCATGGTAAGAGATTAAACATATTTAAAGCGTTCATCGATAATCCCATGAGTCTTTAAATCCTGCCAGAACCCATCGGGAAGATCAGAAGCAATCACCTCCACATTCCTTCCTATGCGGGATGGTTTGCTTGGATTCAATGCCACTGCACTGACCTGGGGCATGGCGATAGCAAATTTGAGACAAGCGTCTCCAGGGGTTACGTTATATTTTTCACAAATGGAAAAGAACTTCTCACGCCACACAAGCAATTTTTTGTCTTGCGGGTTTTCGGGATCAATTTTTCTATAATCGAAGTAGTCACCTCCTGTTAGAAATCCGGCATTAAATATGGCAGAATTGATGATGCCAACGCCATCACTGCTTATTCGTTCAATAAAATCAATTATTTCGGGTGGATGGTGGTAGATCGTTAGCTTATTGGCAAACATGACCCAGTCAAATCTTACAAATTCATAAAGTTCTTTGATGGTAAGCCAGTCTTTAGCCCCAATTCCGACAGCCTTCACTTCTCCCTTATCCTTTAATTCGAATAATGCCTTATAAGCTTGCAGTACATCGCTAAGCCTTTTTGCCCGATCTTCGGGCCCTTTAGCCGCAAAGAGATATTCATCGGGATCATGAACCGAAACTGCCTGTGGTTGGTAATATCCGCCGAGTAGTTCGCATCCCTGTTCCCAGCAATCAAGAATTCCCTGATAACTGATCTTCTGAACTGCGTCATTCTTCAGATTAGCCCATGCGCCGGGTTCAAAAGTGGGTTCGCTGGTAGTCAGGGGAACCCTGTACCAGCCAAGTTTATTGCTGATGATAATATCTTCCTTTTTAATCCCCATCTCCTTTAACCCCTTACCTATCACCTCCAACGCGAGACCAGCGCCGTACTTGCCAGCACAATCAATCATTGGGGCTGAAGATGAAACTTTAAACCACTTTTCCATGATTTGCAGTTTAACCACCCAAGCTAATTCGTGGTATAAATTACCCATGAAACTCGTTCCATAGATAATTTGAGGCACGGAAAGTCCGGTTTTTCCGAAACTTCTGGAGGGTTCAAAAGATTGATCGGAGCTCATACCATTAATGTCCTGTTCCAATCTTCACACCGCTTAATCCGTCTGAACCACTGAGGTTTGTCCAGAAGAATCCATACAGCGCAATCACAATAAAACAAGCGGCAGGAACGACGTATCCTGCCGACATACCGTCAGCGTCGGCTATTGCCCCCATTACTTTGGGCAATACGGCTCCACCCATTATGGCCATGACAATGAACGAAGAGGCCAATTTTGATTTTTCTCCCAATCCAAAGATCCCAAGAGAGAAGATAGTTGGGAACATGATTGACATAAAGAAGAAGCTGAGGAAAACAGCCAAAACTGATACCCATCCCAGTTTGGCAACTATAACGATCATTAATATCACGTTAATTAATGCATACAGGCCCAGCATTTTATGGGCTTTTGTAACCCTTAAAATAAACGAACCGGAAAAACGGCCTAAGAGGAACAAGGGGAATGCCATCCACGACATGAGGGAGGTAGCGCCCTTTTCGGTGAGGAAATAAGCCCCATTCCGAAGAATTGAACCATTGTCGCCGCCAATAAACCAGCTTGATTTCAAGCTTTCGCCTATGGCCGGAACATCTTCCACCATGTAATTGATAAAGAAACTGAATATACCTGCCTGAGCTGCCACATAGAGAAACTGCGAAATAGTAGCACCGGTAAAGTGAGGGGCAGACCATATGCTATTCTCGTGAATCAGTTTTTTCCTTTGCATCGTGATAAAGATAATTGAAGCCAGACCTGCTAAAATAGTAACGACATCGAATACCATGGCCAAAGTGTGGTTTACGGCTATCATTGCAGTAGGATTGGCAAGAGTTGCCCGGTCCATGTATACCAATTGGGCAAAAAAGCGGAAAATCATGCCAATGGCAAAACTGAACAAAACGGCACAAACATATAGGAGAATTGTTGACAACAGGGGTTGTTGCGCAAATACATTAGTTGTGGCTGTATTATTATCGGCCTTGTTATTATCATTCTTATTTTCAACAATTTCAGGCATCTTGCTCTTAATAAATGCGAAAATCAATACCGCAATAATAAGAGCTAGCGCGACATACGGTATCCACATTGTTTTATGGGCAATCTCCGCATTTTGCTGAGCGGAAAGCGTGACATCGGAATGGTAAAAATATAATCCTCCAATATATGGGGCAATAGGCCAGCCAATGGCATTGAAAGATTGTGCCAGGTTAATACGGGAAGCAGCATATTGGGGATGTCCCAACACCGTGGTGTAAGGATTGGCAACGGTTTCGAGGAATGAAAAACCCATGGCTACCAGACAAACGCCCAGGAGAACTGCCCAGAATCCGTCAATTTTAGTAGCAGGATAAAACCATAAGCATCCTACCGCCGCTAAACTCAGACCTAAAATAATCCCCCATTTATACCCAAGTTTATGAATAAACCATCCTGCAGGTAAGGCCATGAAAAAATAGCCCAGATAGTGAGAAAACTGAACATTGGCTGAGTCGGCTTTAGTCAGGTGGTAAAAATCCTGAAAATGCTTGTCCATGGTATCTATCAAGCTATTTCCAACCGCCCATAAAGTAAAAAGAAGCGCAACCAGGAAGAAAATTACTACATGGTTTCTTCCGTCTTCAGTGGTAAAAAGACCCTTTTTTGTTCTTTCCATTTCTTAAAGAATAAGTATTTATTAATCAGCATTTCAAAAGTCATGAAACTATTCCGTTTTGCCAAATTACGAATGCTTTGCAAAGCTTTGCAGAACAAAAAAAATGTTCTATAACATATAAACGCCCCTCCTGATTTTCTTCATTTGGCACATAATAAAAGTGCCACCCCTCAGGATGGCACTATATCATGTTTGAAACAATCTTATTTCGCTTTTGTAAAGACAACTTCCTGTCCTCCGGCAAGACCTGCCTTAACAAATTCCATTTTCACCTGGGTTACTCCAAGGGGCCAATATCTTCTTAGCCCCTTATCTTTTATCTCGATAAATTTTATAACCGGTTTTACGATTTTGGGATTATAGGTCATGTTCAATACGAAACCATCCCCCGTAAAGGAAAGTAATCCAAGCTTTACCTCGGCTACCTTGCAATAAGTGATTAGATTCGAACTTGTCTTTGCATCAGCGGCATTGCTAAGTTCGTATTTATCCTTGATTGTGAAGCTCTTACCCCGATTCAGTACATAACTGCGGACCCAGCTTTTTACATTGGCCTGTTTCGGATAGGCGCCTGCAATATCAGTAGAGAAGGTTGCCGACTTGGCATTGGCAGAAAAAGTAGAATTTTTTGCCTTAAATGCGCCTCCATCTTTTTGATCTACGCCATTGATAACAGGAAGGTTATGAAAACCCGACTGCATCGTCCAAATCTCATAGCGCCTCGAACTGAAGGTCTTGGCTGTATATTCCTCCCTGCCCACGTCGATCAGGCAAGGTTTTCCGTCAAAATACATCAGACAGGAACCCACATCGTTGTGATTATGACTCTCGGCATTAAATCCACCTTTGGCGCCGAAAAAGAATCCCTTGAAGCTACCTTCCACATCGCGTGCTCCGGCGACTTCTGTGTCGGGCAGCCAAAAATCAGCCACCAGGGCTTCCTTGGCCTCAGCCGACTTGATCTCATTCAAAAGCGTCAGGTTACGGATCTGATCGCCGATCTTCCCTCCCATCGGATGTTCGCCCCAGTTGCCAAGTTTAGCAAGATAGGCTCCAAATTGCTGCATCTTAGGATCCTTTATGGCCTTACCATATCTGTAAACAGCGGAAGCATTTCCCCCCGTAGTCGCATCAGCATCCGCAAAATTGATAAAATAGGGTGCATGAATATTGACCTGATAAAAATACTTTCCAATATTTTGAACCAAAGGATTTTCAAAAACATCAAATTTTCCGTTGGTAATATTCTTTAATACCTCGAGACTTTCATACAACAAAGCACCCGCTGCCCCCCAATAGGATGGTCCTTCATCACAGCCGCCATCATCCGAATAGCCATTCAGAAATTTATCCAGCGAATTGATGATCTTTTGCACTTCAGCGACCTTCTTACCAGGATCGCTTTCAATCAGCAAGTAACTGTTTAGCATGTTATTGTTAATCCAGGGGTTCCAGTTGTTAGGTCTTCCTCCCTTAAATCCCATATAACCAAAGTCATCCCTTTCGAAATAGGGCTTCAGGGATTTATTGGTGATCTCCTGTTTCAGCCGTTTTGAAATCAGCGGATGAACCTTGTCAAATTCCTCTTTGAAAAGGTATAAGGTCCACGACAGATTGTTCGTAATCTCGCCGACCCCCAGGTCAATGATGGGTTCATTGACATCAGGAAGTCCGGTACCTGCCTTCTGTGCGCCAAGATGGGCCGACCATCCCCACCAGGTCTGTTCGCTGAAATACCAGACAGCATTAATAATCTGATCCCTGAAACGCCCTTTGCCTTCAACCAATTCCCCCATGACCAGGGTGATTAAAGCATTGCTGCAGGCTGCATACACACCCTGACGGCGATCGCCTGACCGGATAAATTCCAGGTAATCTGTGGCTTTAACAACAGGCCAGTTATAATCAAGATAACCCTCCGCCTTAGAAATATATTCCTGTCTGATATTCTCCGGCAGTCCCGCCCAAAATTGCCTGTTTTTATAGTCCGGAAATTTGTTCCATGAATTATCTGTAATCATCACCTGGGCAAGGTTTATGGCTTTGGCTTCGTTGGCCAGAATATTTCTCTCCTTATTAGTGAGCGCTGCTTTCACCGGATGGGAAACAGAAAATAAAATCAGCGCGGTCAGAATAAGGACCAGAGGTTTTACATTAGTTTGAAATCTATTCATTGCTTAAATTTTTTAGTTTTTAACAGGAATACCTGA
>Ga0118677_10016257_pt1 | contig 10222 bp, 6 predicted proteins | sample AliMusrvi5mmetaG_FD_86154 | JGI IMG/M metagenome (GOLD analysis project Ga0118677, IMG submission 86154)
GATCAAGAAGCACTACCACGAGGCCCGGCACGAGTCCGAGGGCATCGCCTGGTTCGCTGTCTGGCCCGATTGGCCCGACAACGTGGTGCAGGGCACGTTCAACCTGGCCGTTTGATCTCATGGGCCTGGAAGTTGCGAAAAAGCGCAACTTTCTCTTTTTGCCAAACTGAGCCGAAATGCTTGAGCGCTCATGTTGATTTTTCTCGCCTCGTTTGAGGGGGCGAGAATTCGCTGTGGAACATTGCGGGGCGGGGGCAAAACCCTCCCCGAAGTTAGCGACAAATTGCGACAAAAAAGGGTGTTGGAATGCGGTTTGAACGCGTGGTCTAAAAGAACTGCATTTCTTGTTTCTCTGTAATCCAACTCGATCTTGCGTAATTCGTGCGCTTTTCGAGCTATCGTTGCGGGTTCAAGTCCCCCCCCGAGCACTTTTATTTATCAGGGTTGGCGGGTTTCGACCCCGAAATCGTAGTGAAATTGTAGTAAGAAACGACATCATGTCTTGGAAAGCGGCTCAGGAAGAGGCTTCGCGCTGGTTGGACAGCATCCAACTAAAAAACGGCGAAATCCGTGGAACAGTGGTCGATTTACGGCCCTATGCGCATCTTTTGAACGCCGAGGCTCAATTTCGAGTGATGGTTTACGATGCCGCCAAACGGGCGCTCAAGAAACGGGGCGCGGATTGCATTCTTCCGGATCAGACGCCTCGGACTTCCTGGGACTGATGATCAGCTCCCGGTAGGTTTTTGATTTCGGGTTCCGGTTGTTGATCCCTTTGGCTCGCTCCACAGGGATCATGTCGCATCCCTCGAAAATTGCCCGAACGGTCGGCGAATCGTTCAGCGTGACCACCCATTTTCCTTTGAGCAGATCAAGGCGAGCCCGGAGCCGTTTGACGTCTTCCACCTTCCACGCGGCATAGGACGTGTCGCTGCACTCGGTATAGGGCGGATCCAGAAAGAAAAATGTGGTGGGCCGATCATAGAGACCAACGCATTTTTCCCAGTCCACATGCTCGATGCAGGTACGGTCCAGACGCACGTTTAACGCGCGGATCGTCTCCATGCGGGCAGCCCGCGATCCGAGCGAGGCTCCGCCGCCGGAAACGGCCGAAGTGCCGAAGGACCGCATATCGCATCCGCCGAAGCAGGTCTTGTTGCGAAAATACCAGCGTGCCGCACGTTGGATATCGGTGAGGCCGAGTTGCGTGCGGAAATCGTAAAACTCCTCCCGGCTGTTGAGAACAAACTCAATCTCGGTGAGGAGCGTCTCGGCGTGGTACCGGACGCAGCGGTAGAAGTTGACCAAGTCGCCGTTCAGGTTATTGATCACCTCGAGGGGCGATCGCTTTTTGGCGAGGAACACCGCGAGGCCTCCGCCGAAGGGTTCGACGTAGCATTGGTGCTCGGGGATGAGCGGGAGAATATGTTTGAGCAGCCGGGATTTTCCTCCGAGCCAGCTCACAGCGGGTTTGATCCGATTCTCGGCTTCTATTGGGAAGATTTAAGCGTCTCCAGCGCTAGGTTCGTGTTCATGTTGGTTGAAAGTAGCGGACGCCATGTCAAGCAGCTCGGGCGCGGTTAACTCCCATGGGGAGTTTCTGCGCCTTGGAAATCAGCGCATTCTTCCCGATCGTACCCAAGTCTGGGACAAGGGTAATGATGTCCTCCTTGGTAGCCGTCGAAGCCTTGTTCTTGCCGGGAGCGGCGTCGATCATCTCTTGTATGTCCTCGGGCGTTGCCTCTTTCCAGCAAATGCGGTCGCCCGTATCATGACAGTAATATTTGGTGCAAGTTCGTTCTCCATACGCATCTTCCCAATCCAGATGCCGCCCACGCTTTGCCGCAATGAATTTGAACACATGGGGCGCATGCGTGGGTTCGATCACCAATATGCTGCGGGTCCAATTCGTGATGTCGGCGCTTCCCGCGCCTGCATACTGCCAATCGCTCTGGCGATAGTTGGAGGTATCGCGGTTGTTAGCCTTCGGGGTGTGGTGAACTAGGATTGCCGCACAGTCATATTTGGCGAGGAGTGGGTTCAATCCGTTGCGAAGGAATTTTGCTGTTTCAGCGGCGACGTTAACGTCGGCTCCGAGGTAGGCGAGCAGTGGATCAATCCGAATAATGTCGGGGCGGTATTTTGCCAACGGTGGCTCCACGACATCCGACAAGAAAGCCATTCCAGTGCGGGACTTTTCGGTCACGTAAAGAACCTTGTCTGTAATGTCGATTCCCCCGCCGACCTCCTTGCCGTCCTGCCTCTGGCCATCAATATACGACCAATCAAACAATCCGTTGATGACGCCTCGCGCCATCTCTCAAAGATCGCCATCATCATTTTCGGCTTGGATTGTGAGAAGTTTTAGCGGCCGTGCAGGTTGGACTCCAAACGCAGACTTACCCTGAGCCCAGGAAATATCCATTTGAACGTTTGTGCTGGATTTGCCGATCCCGCTCGGCCCGACCAAGGTCATCGCGCCGCCCTTACAAAGAAAGCGGTTCCCAAGCAGTATCTTCTCCGGGTCGGGAAATTGGTCCGCCAAGGTCAACAGTGGCACATGCTCCAGAGCATGACGCAGAGTGTAAGGAAGGCTGCATCCCGGTTCGGGGTTAACCCGAAGACGGCGTTCCGGTGGAGACATCGGTTGCTGGACGGGGTTCGCTATCTCCAGCCTGGCATTCTCCGGGGGCTTGTGGAGGCGGACGAGACCTATTTCAGGCAGTCCTTCAAGGGATCCCGCCATCTGCCGCTAGGCCGGAAGGCGAAGAAACGCGGCATGCCTGCCGAGAAGCGTGGCCTTTCCAGGGAGCAGATTCCAGTTCTGGTGGCCCGGGACCGTTCCAGCGGGGAGACGCTTGCCCAGGTAGTGGAGTCCCTATTTGAGGTGCATAACTGGTGCTTTCCCAAGCTGCGAAAAAGACGTTAAATACCGTGTCTCGATGGGGATGCCTGCGATTCTTACCATGTGGTGAGTCCACCATATCCATAGGCAAAGTAACCCCAAAATGGCAATGGCGCCGGCGCTCACATACCCCACGAAACATGCAGTGATCGCCGCCGTAGTGAAGCCAGCGGCTAATAGCGCCATGCCCACATCAAAAAGCGGGTAAAGTAGAGATACTAGGTGGTAACGCCACCCAGCGCTCCAAGACCCGAAACAATGGGTGCCAACCGGAAGGAAAAGAGAGGGTATATTCATCCCCCGGGTCATCCCGTCACTTACCTTGTGCCGCAAGCCTCAATATTGGAAGTCAACCCAAAGGGAACAGAGCCTTTGGAAAACGCTCTACCACGCCCTCTCAGGGCAAGGAAATACACACCAAGCTTCATTGCACTCAGCTCGTCTGTGTGAAAGATATAAAAATTGCAGAGGCGTGCGGTTCTGGATAAAGTGATATTTAGATCTTCAGGAAATTCTTCTTACCCCCCCAAGAAATTCGACCCCGTGTGTATATTTACGATTGGATTGCTGTTTTATCACTGTGGAACCGCTGATTAAAGCGAGCTATGCCGCAAGCTTGCCATTTTGGCGTCTTTCCAACCCGATTTTCCTCACCTGCCTTCAGACAGGCTGCGGAAAATCGACTTGGAAATCCATCCAAACTTGTCGGCGCTTTCGTCATGCTCCATTTCATCAGCGATTCACTATGTGTCGATAGGGTAATATTCTAATGTGCTATCGTCTTTTTATGGATTTGTTTAACCGCTTGAGTCTTAAAATAATCCTTTGCGCTATAGTTTTGGGCCTTCTTATTAATCTCCCGGTTTACTGCGCCACCTACGCTTCATGGAAAGCCAGCGTTTTTAGCGCGAGCGAACAAGGTAGTTCAGCGATCAGCGGTGAACTTGCCAACCCAAGCGGCGACGGAATTTCAAACCTGCTGAAGTACGCCTTGGGGCTTGATCCGCATAAAATCCAGACTCCGTTTTTACCCGGCGTATCCATTATCAAGACAAGCGGCACCAACTACCTCGCGATTACCTATCAAACCCCGGCGGCTGATCCTCCCACGGACCTCATCTACACCCCCCAGCTCAGCACGAATTTGGGGAATTGGTCCCAGGGTGCCGGAGTCGTCAGCCTTTATAGCCAGACCGGCTCCAACGCCACCTATATTGCGAACACTCCAGCAAGCGTGCTCGGGGGGGCCTTTATGCGCTTGCAAGTGGCGCAGAGAGGGACGCTCGACATCAGTCTGGCATCCGGCTCGTTGAGCGCGGCGACCTCCGCGACGATCTCCGGGGTAACGGGCGCCACGTATTATTACACCCAGGACGGAACCATCCCAACCTTGAGCTCCAAGCTTTATACCGGGCCGATTACGATCAGCTACGGGCAAACCTTGATGTGTCAGGCCTACGTCGCAGGGGTGGCCTACGGCAGCGTGGTCGCGGCAGACTACACGATGAACCCGAATCAGCATCCCGTGCCGTATGCCGTTAACCTGAGCGTGCTAAACAGTTTTGTGGGCGTCCATCCCAGGCTGTTTATCAATTCGGGCACGGGTTCGGGATCAATCCCCTACCTCACAGCCCAGATCAACACGGGCACATCAATGTATTACACGATCTGGACTTCCTACGTGAAGCCCTACGCGGATTCCATTGTGGACCAGGTTCCCTATGCGGCAAGCTATACCGGAGATGGAACAGGCACGGTTATGCTGTGGCAGCGCACCGTGGGCAACAATATGCCAACGCTGGCCATGGCCTACCTGTTGACCAAACCAACTCCGCCAGCCAGCCCAATCTATACGTGGATTGAAGCGGAGGAGACGGCACTGACTTTACCCATGGCGGTCACGACGGATACCTCGGCCTCCGCTCAGGGCTATATATCCACCTCATCCACCACCGCCACCAATAACCCCAACGCACTCACCACGCCCAGCGCTCAATACAGTTTCCCCGCCGCGGTTTCCGGCACCTACTACTTTTGGGCCCGCGTCCAGGCCAGCGACACCAGCAGCGACTCCTTCTGGTTCGGTCTCGATGGGCAGCCCCCCGGCGCCTACTCCAACATCACCATTCCAGCGCCCTACAAGCAATGGAACTGGAGCAAGATCGGGGTCTCCAAGCTGACCCCTGGCAACCATCTCATCAACATCACCTACCGTGAGGCCGGAGCCAAGATCGACAAATTCCTGGTGACGACAGCCACCGGGTACACCCCCACCGGATTCGGCACAGAGCAGCACCAGATTGAAGCGGAAGACTTCGTGGTCAACACGGGAACCATGCAGGCTTACAGCACGGATGCGATCGCTTACGGCCAACAGTATCTTGGGGCGATCTCCGGCGCTAAATCCATTACATCGACGCCCTCCAGCACCTCCACCCCGGATGCCTCCCGTGTCTTTACTATTTCCAGCGGGGTCAGTGGGAACTACGACATTTACGTGCGCCTGAAAGGCACCAACTCAAGCCAATATTGTTACTTTGCGTTGGACTCGGGCACTTATTCCAAGCTTGCGACCACGGTGAACAATGATTGGGTTTGGTTAAAATCCAATACCAACACAAGCCTGAAATCAGGCACCCACGTGCTCAAGATCACCAACGGCCAGACCGGAACGATGATGGACCAGGTGATCGTGATGCCTACGGGAACAACCGCCCCGCTTGATCCGAGCAAATACGCCGTGGGGACCATGGCTTGGGCTTTGGCGGCGTGCAATTACACCAACTGGGGGCTTACCACCTCGGGAACCGTCACCAATCAGGATGGCGTCGATCTGCCCGCCGGGCACGAATTGCTGGGCTTGGGGTGTGTGTACGATTGGCTCTATAGCGATCTGGGAACAGCCGACCTCAACACCATCACCTCCACCCTTGGAACCAGGGCGGCGAACATGTACGCCGCCGCCAGCACTCGCTATTCCGGGGCATACTGGCAAACAGAATGGCTGCAGAATCATATGTGGATATGTGAGGGAGGGTTGACCGTCGCGGGCCTGGCTATCTACGGGGATGCAGGCACGACCGGCACCGCCGCCGTCTACAACTGGCTCCAGGATGGGATGATGAGATTCGGCAACACCATGAACTATCTGGGAACCGACGGAGCCAGCCAGGAAGGCCCCGCTTATTGGGAATATGGAGTCGAGTGGATGCTCAAATACATGCACCTGAGCAAGGCCTTGATGGGGGCGGATATGTTCAACACGCCATGGTTTGGCAACACAGCCATGTACCGCCTCTATTTCGCCCAGCCCTTTAGCAGCGTCGTTCCAGGCAACTCAAACAATATCTCCCATATCGACTTTGCCGACGACGCGCGGGTCAACTGGTATGGCCCCAGCCACATTTTCCGAAAACTGGCCACGCTCTCCCTCACTTATCCGCAATACACCAATCCAGAAGTGGCCCAATGGTATGCGCATCAACTCGAAACCAATGGGATCAACGCAGAAGGGGCGGCGGACTGGCTCGATTTGGTTTGGTTTAGCCCCAGCATCGCCGAACTATCGCCCGTGCAGGCGAGCCTGCCCACCAGCCAGTATTTCCCCGATATGGACATGTTCGTAGCGCGTTCCGCATGGAGCGGGAGCGAATCGGTCGTGGCGTTTCAATGCGGGCCATTCATGGGCCATAGCGTGCAGACTTCCAATACCACCGGCTTTTTGAACTACAATAATTACGTCGATTGGGGGGGCGGCCACTCGCATCCGGCAGCAAACAATTTCTGCATCTTCGGCTACGGTGATTGGCTGCTGCAAAACGATGGCTACCTCCTGTACAAGGTCACGGGACAAGCCAACACCCTGCTAACTGGAACCGTGCCCAGTGGAGAGGGGCACACTGCAAGCCCCACCCCCGATAGCACCATCGACGTCGGACGCGGCCAGTATGGCGAGGTGGACAGCGGCTCGGCGGCCAACTGGTTTTCCCCTTACACAGCCGGGGCGCAGGCAGAGAACCCGTCGATAGACAACACGCTGACCCATTCCACGCCGCTCCTGGATTACATGGTGGGCGATGCCTGCACGGCCTACCCGGCCACCTCCAAGCTGACCAAATTCAAGCGGCATTTGCTTTACCTCAAGCCCGACGTGCTTGTTGTTGTGGACGATATTACCGCAAGCAGCGCCCAGACCTTCGAGTTGCGCTTCTACCCCGAACAGCAGAACGCGACCCTTATGAGCGGGACAGCGTATCCATTCACCACCTACCGGACCAGTGGGACGCACGGCACGTTGAATTTGAGCTATCTGACGCCCACGCCGGGGGGGATCAACACGGAGCTGTTTGCCACGCAAACCCATAACAGCACAACGGTCAACCGGTTGTGCTACAGCATCGTCACCGGCTCGGCGGTGACTTCCTGGTCCAACGCAGTGGCCTTTGCATGGGCGCCCAATGCTTCCGGCACTAACCCTGGCACGCCCAAACAGGTGACGATGGTGCAGGATGCGGACGGGACGGCATGGAAATTCAAAGTCGCAGCCCTCGGGCAAACCATTGTATTGGATCGCAACAAAGTGAGCGGATACCTGGATGAGAAAGCGCGCGTGGTCAACTGCATGGAAGCGGAAAGCGGCACGCTGACCTCCCCCATGAAGAGCGTTGCCGGCGACGCGACGGCTTCGGGCACCAGCTATATCGTTGAAACGACTCTTACGAACAACCCAGACACGCTCACCCAGCCCAGTGCCCAATACACCTTCAGCGTGGCTACTTCCGGCACGTATGCGACCTGGGCCCGTGCTCGCGGATCGAGCAATGGCAATGCGTTTTGGTATGCGTTCAATCCCACCGCCAACTCATATTACACCAATACGCTGACGACAAATACGACCGGCGTGTGGGGCTGGGTCAAGGTTGCCACGGTCACGCTCAACGCAGGCTCCAACACCATCGCGATTAAATACAAGCTTCCGAACGCGCAGCTTGATCAGATCATCGTGACAGATGATGTGAGTTATACGCCGGAAGCTACGTACTGATGTTCCGTTGCGGCCCGGTGAGCGGCAAACGGAGTGTGTGAAAACGCTCTCCATGCAGGAGAAGCGCCCGGCGATTTTTTGGTGGGCAAACCCGCCCCATCAAACGCCCCCTCCGATTTCACCTAGACTACAACCCCGCCTTATCCGCGCCCTTTTTGCGTTGAGTGTGAATTCGATCTGCCGTATCGTGGCCCTGTGCTAAAGGAGGTTTTCATTGCGTTGAGCGTTATGGCGGGGGCTGCCATTTTTGGGCCGCCTCTGGTGCTTTTCCTTATCAATGTGCTCGCTCAGATCGCGGGCCTGTTCATCTAACCCGTTTTGCCCAGAAGGCGGCGGCTGGAAACCCAGGTCGGCAGAATCGAGCCTACAACCCGAACTTTTACACGTCCTTTACAAAATCCGGGGAGTATTGAAACAAATCCTTAACAGTGCGGTGTCTAACTCAGTGCAGCGTGGAACAGGCGATTCCCGCGTTTAACCGTTAACAAAATACGAATTCTATGAAAAAAACGGCACTCACAATCACATTGATCTTGGCTGCGTCGGCATTCGCCGCCGTTGCACAACAGCCTGCTTCATCGTCCACACCCACGCCGGCTTCCTCCAGCGATTCAGGCGAAGGCAGTAAGCTTCGCCAAAAATTGGAAGCGATGACACCTCAGGAACGGCAAACGTTCTTGCAAAACCACCCGGCAATCAGCAAGCGAATCGAGGAGCATCGCCAGGAAATGTTGGGAAAATATTCGCAAATGCCCCCGGCCCAACAGCAGCAGTTTTTGCAGAACCACCCCCAATTCCAACAATTTATCCAAAACCACCCGCAAGCGGTTGCCAAAGCGGCAGCCAATGCGAGCGAAGCGAAACCCGGAGTCAATGATCCCGGCCACCCTCGCGTAAATGAAGTCAACCAGCGGGAGCAAAATCAGCAGCAGCGCATCAATCAGGGGGTTGCCAGTGGCTCCCTGACGCCTGCGGAGCAAGCCCGGCTTGCGAAGGGGGAAAACAAGATCCAGTCGCAGGAAACTGCGGATATGGACAAGAACAACGGCCATCTGCCCCCCGCCGAAGCCCAAAAGCTAAAAAAGGAACAAAACCAGGAAAGCCGCCGCATCCATCGTCTCAAGCACAATGAATCCGGCACACCGGCTTCGTAAACCTACAGACGAGGACCTTGGCGGCAGAGGCGCGGGGCGGAATCAACGGATTAATGGGGAGTTGGCGCGGTTCTGGATGAGCATCGCGCCCAAAAGGTCATCCAAGCCCTCCAACTTTCGCCATGGCGGCGTGTTGGCTTGCCAGACTTAGGTGGACGTATCGCTTGTGCGACGATTCCGAATCGTGACCGGAAATCAGCTTGCGCACATCCTCTGATACGTCTGCCTCCGCCATGCGGGAAATCATTGGAGGGAAGAAAAACATATCAGCAGACACCCGCAGAAAGCGGTGCGCATGGTCTTAGTGTGGGTCTTAGATGTCTATATCAGGCCCGTTCCAAATACGCACGGTGCTCATAACGAGATACTTGTGAAAAAGTGGAGGCGAGGGGAGTTGAACCCACCGCCGGGTCCTGTGTTTATAAGGCGTAGAGCCGTTTTTAGAAAAGTTATGTACTTTCTATGCAAAAATGGAGCGCAATCACTCCCGATTTGAGGTGTTTTTGACCCCCTCTGATGAAGCCCTTTGATTCCTCATCACTCACTCGGGAGCCTGAGAGCCCCCAAGAGAGGGTGCAAAACGTGTGCGGTGCGTTATCCCAGCCGACTCAACGGGCACTCTCCGCCCCGTCCGCTGGGATCGGCTTTGGCGGCATCCGCAGGGTGGAAAGGCAAAGCAGCGCCACGACCAGAATCGCGGAAGCGGCCCAGAACGGTGTCTGTCCGTAGAGGTGATGCGCCCGGGCGGCATCCGTGGAAAGCATCCACCCGCCAAGGAACGGGCCCACCCAGCGGCCCAGGCTCCCGGCGGATTGCATCAAGCCGATGACGCGGCCCTGCCATTTGCGGTCGGCGGTTTGAGACGCGAGTCCATTCAGCGTGGGAGTGACCAGACTGTTCCCGATCCCCACCACGGCAGTGAAGGCCAGCAACGAGGCAAGGTCTCCGCTTAAGGGCAGCAGAACCAGGCCGATGGCCAGCACGGCGCAGCCCACCGCCGCAATTTTCTTTTCCTGGCAAATTTTTAAGAGGCGTCGCAGAACCCCGCCCTGCATCAGCGCTCCCACTAGTCCGATAAACGCGAAAATATAGCCATTGTGGCGGGCGTCATAGTGAAAG
>Ga0118677_10016258_pt1 | contig 10222 bp, 10 predicted proteins | sample AliMusrvi5mmetaG_FD_86154 | JGI IMG/M metagenome (GOLD analysis project Ga0118677, IMG submission 86154)
GGAGTTGTCGGCGGGCGAGATCCGCCGCTTGATCGCGGGATACACCGCGGGTGAGGTGCCGGACTATCAGATGGCGGCGTTCGCGATGGCGGTGTGTTTCAAGGGTATGACGGCGGCGGAGACGGCGGTTCTCACCCGGGCCATGATGGAAAGCGGCGATCGTTTCACGCACCGGGCCGGCCATCCGCCGGTGGTGGATAAACACTCCACGGGCGGCATCGGCGACAAGGTGTCACTGGTGCTCGCGCCGCTGGTGGCCTGCTCCGGGTGCTGGGTGCCGATGGTTTCCGGCAGGGGACTGGGAATCACCGGGGGAACCCTCGACAAGCTGGAAGCCATTCCGGGATTCGACGTACACCTCAGTCTCGATGATGCGGCGGCCCAACTCGAACGGTTGGGAGTCGTGATGATGGGACAGACCGAGCGCTTTTGTCCGGCCGACAAGAAGCTTTACGCATTGCGCGATGTGACTGGCACGGTGCCGTCGATCCCGTTGATCACCGCCTCGATCATGTCGAAAAAACTCGCGGAATCGCTGGATCGTTTGGTGCTCGACGTGAAGTTCGGCAGCGGCGCGTTCATGCGGACGCGCAAGGATGCGGAAACGCTGGCCGCCAGCCTGACCGCGGTGGGCGCGGAGATGGGGGTGGCGGTGCATGCCGTGCTCAACCCGGCCAACGAACCCACCGGCCGCGCCGTGGGCAACGCGCTGGAGGTCATCGAGGCACTGGAATGTCTCGCGGGCGGCGGGCCGGCGGATTTGCGCGAAATCACGCTCGATCTGGCGGAAAAAATCGCCGGCGTTCCGCGCGGGGATTTGGCACGGTGGCTCGATGACGGCAGTGCCCGGCGGAAATTCGAGGGCCTCGTCGCGGCCCAGGGCGGACGCCCCGGAGATCTGCCACGGCTGGGGGAAATCCACCGCGCACCCATCCGACGCGAAATGCTCGCCCCCCTCACCGGCACCGTCACCAAAGTGGACGCGGGAATGATCGGCCAAGCCGCAATGCAACTCGGCGCGGGCCGCGCCATGGCTAACGACGGGGTGGACGCCGCCGTCGGCTTCGACCGCCTGGTCAAGGTGGGCGAGACGGTTCATGCCGGTCACCCGCTGTGCCGGATCCACGCGCGCCGCGCGGTGGATTTCGATATGGCCGAGGCGATGCTCGGTTTGGCGGTCAAAATCTCGGCGCATTGATTGCTTTTCCCTGTTGCCAAATGTCCGCTGGTCGGTTTACGCTTCGCCCGCCGCAGGGCGGCTTGCCCCGGACAGCCTCGTAGTGTAATGGTAGCACCCCGGATTTTGATTCCGTTAGTCTAGGTTCGAGCCCTAGCGAGGCTAGCGTCGCATAAAAAACCGCCTGCGCATGGAGCACAGGCGGTTGCGGGAATGGTTACGGTCCTGCCCGCTTATGCGGCGGGAGTTTCGGCGGTCTCGGTTTTGGCCTTGGCCTTTTTCTTGGACGGTTTCACCTCAGCGGCGACATCCACCACCGCCTCGGCGGCAGGTTCTGCGGTTTGCGTTTCGCGGTCCACCCATTCGATGATGGCCATCGGGGCGGAATCACTCATGCGGGCGCCCAGTTTGGTGATCCGGCAATAGCCGCCCTGACGGGTGGCCGAAAGCGGCGCCACTTCGGCGAAGAGTTTCTTGACGGCATCCTTCTCGTGCAGGAAGGCGATGGCCAAACGGCGGGAATGCAGATCGTTGCGCTTGGCAAGGGTGACCAGTTTTTCCGCCACCGGGCGCAGGGCCTTGGCCTTGCCGAGGGTGGTTTTGATTTTTCCATGATCGATCAAGCTGCACGCCAGGTTGGCGAGCAGGGCCCGGCGGTGCGAGGCGTTGCGCTTGAGTTTGGCGGTTTTGCTGCGATGTCTCATCGGGTGCTAAGTGTTCTATGAGTTAGGGGTTAGTCGTCAAGATTCTGGGCGATCAAGTCGGCGAGACCGACCGGGGTTTCGTCTTCCGCACCGAGGCGCGGTCCGCGCGAGGCGGCGGCGGGTCCGGTGAGCATGTAAGGCTCGAAGGACAGGCCGAGACCGAGACCGAGTTCGACCAGTTTGTCCTTGATCTCGTTGAGCGACTTCTTGCCGAAGTTGCGGTATTTGAGCATTTCCGCTTCGGACTTCATCGCCAATTGGCCCACCGTGGTGATGTTGGCGTTGTTGAGGCAGTTGGCGGCGCGCACCGACAGTTCGATTTCGTTGACCGACATGTTGAGCAGCTTTTTGAGGGCGGCGTTTTCCTCGCTGGATTCGGCTGGTGCTTCCTCGAAGTTCACCGCGTTTTCGTCATAGTTGACAAACACGTCAAGGTGGTGGCGCAGAATCGAGGAGGCTTGCAACAGCGCGTCCTGGGGCGTGATCCGTCCGTCCGTCCAGATGTCGATTACCAGCTTGTCATACTCGGTCATCTGGCCGACACGGGTGGTCTCCACCGAGTACTTGACGCGGGTGACCGGCGAGAAGATCGAGTCGATGGCGATTACGCCGATCGGCTGGTCCTTGCGCTTGTTTTCATCGCCGGTGGAAAACCCGCGGCCGACACGCACCTCGAATTCGCAGTCGAACTTCACCTTCTTGTCGAGCGTGCAGATGATCTGGTCCTTGTTGACCACGTCGTAAATGTGGTCGGCCACGATATCGCTGGCGGTGATGACGCCTTCCTTCTCCACTTTGATGACCAGGATCCGCGGTTCCTTCTCGTTGTGGCTGAATTTCACCTTTTTGAGGTTGAGCACGATGTCCGTGACGTCCTCGACTACTCCGGGGAGGCTCGAGAATTCATGCTGGACGCCGGAGATCCTGACGGAGGTGATCGCGGCTCCTTCCAAGGAGGACAGGAGCACGCGGCGGAGTGAATTGCCGATCGTGTGGCCATATCCCCGCTCGAAGGGTTCGGCGATGAATTGGGCGTAGGTCTCGGTGGCGGTTTCCTCGTTGCAAACGAGATGGTTTGGGAGCTCGAAACGAGCAAGTTTGACTGCTGACATGTGGTTTGGTGATTGCCGGGTTTCCCTCCAACGGGCGGCTTCACCCTGCTATCAGGGCGAACCGGAGGACCGACGGCGTGTTTCAATTGCCCGCGGGGCGTGAATAAATGACGGCCCGGCCCCGCTTGCAAAGCATTTTTAGCCATTTCCGGACAAAAAATCCCGGGTTCCCCATTCCGGGGCGAAAAACCCATCGGGTTTCTAGCAGAGAATGTGCATCATTGCTTCGCACTCAAGCCCCACAACCAGGAAATCGAAAAAGAATCTGACTCGATGTTGTTGGACAGGTCACGCCCAGTTCGGCACTTCCAGGAGGAACTCCGGAATGCGTGTGAAGATCCACTCACCGGCTGCCGTTTCACCGAAGAACGCGCCTGAAACCCGGGCCCGCCTTGCAACCACATGATAGCTGTTATAGGAAAAATGCCCGCCGGGTCCGATCACCGGGCATTGTCCCACCACGCCATCTCCCTCGACCACGACAACTTCCCCGCCATCCTCTCGAACCACCCACTTGCGGCCGCGGATGGTCACCGGAATCGGCGAATCGTTGTGAATGGAAATGAAATAGACGAACGGATGGGGTTTTTCCGGCGGCGCATCAAGGCTGGGCATATAAACCACGTCGTCCACCGTTACGCGGAGTCCCTCGAATTCCCGGATCGCACCTGCCATGGCCTCATCGTCCCGCCTGTCGTCCCCCGTGCCAAGCACGAAAGACGGCACGAAAGACGGGTGCTCGACTGCGGTGCCCTCATCCTCCCGACTAACTTGGGAATGGACTTGCGTGGGAGGACCGGTTACCCTAGTCATGCACCGCGCTTCCGGCATGGGGGTTCGGCTTCCGGCATGGATCGCGCGACATGCGAAGCTCTATCCGCGATCACTTCAGATTTCCACCATCCCATGAGAATACTCGTTACCGGCGGTGCCGGATTCATCGGATCGAATCTGGTCCATTTCCTGTTAGGGAAAGAGGCTGCGCAACTCGGCCTGGAGATCGGCCAGGTCGTCACCATGGACAAATTGACCTACGCCGGCAACCGCTCGAGCTTGGCGGCGGCCGACGCCGATCCCCGGCATGTTTTTGTTCACGGGGACATCTGCGACAGCGTGTTGTTCGCCGCGCTGCTCCGTGACCACCGGATTGACGCCGTCATGCATCTGGCCGCCGAATCCCATGTGGACCGCTCGATCGACAACCCGGATGAGTTCGTCATGACCAACATGGTGGGAACCTACCGCCTGCTTGAAACATTCCGCCGTTACCTCGCCGAAACAGGTCGTTTGGCGGGCTGCGGACAGCCTCTGGCAGGGGGTGGGCGCAGCGCGTTCCTGCATGTTTCCACCGACGAGGTGTTCGGATCGCTGGGTCCGGCGGATCCGGCGTTCTGCGAGGATACCGGGTACGCGCCTAACAGCCCGTACAGCGCCTCCAAGGCTGGCAGCGACCACTTGGCGCGGGCATACTACCACACCTACGGCTTGCCCGTCATCACCACCAATTGCTCGAACAATTACGGCCCCTACCAGTTTCCCGAAAAACTGCTACCCCTCATGATCCGCAAGACCCTCAAGGGTGAAGCGCTGCCCGTCTATGGCGATGGAGCGAACGTCCGCGACTGGCTCTACGTCGGCGACCATTGCCGCGGCCTGGCCGTCGCGCTGTGGCGCGGTCTGCCCGGCAGAACCTACGCTATCGGCGGCAACTGCGAGCTGAGAAACATTGATGTCGTGCGCGCCATCATCGATACCGTGCGCGAACTCGCGCCGGAAAAAGCGATCAAACCCGCCAGTGAGCTCATCACCTACGTGAAGGATCGCCCGGGACACGACCGCCGATATGCGATCAATCCTTCGCGGATCCGCAACGAACTCGGCTGGTCGCCGTGCGAGAATTTCGTCTCCGGCCTGCGCAAGACCGTGCAATGGTACCTCGACCACGAGGATTGGATTCGCGCGATCGAGGACGGAAGTTACTCCGGCCAACGGCTCGGAACCCTTGAACCTTCTGCCTAACAAATTGGCTTGGTTGAGACCGGGCAGTGAGTCAACAGGGTTCCATGTTACTGGATTATGGGCAATCCGCCAGCGCCACATAAGGTGCCTCATGGATTTCCGCAGGCTTGTCACCGCGGAGGATGCGCCACCATTCCCACACGCAGCCCATCGTGATCACCGCCACGAAACCGAGAAACACCACCACCACCGCGATGTCGAGCCGCGCATTGAACAACGCCGTCTCCACAGCCCGCAATTTGTCCGCAGGCACACCGGCGGCCAATTGCTCCTCCAGCTTGCGGATCGCCGGTAGAAATCCGGCCGCCTGCGGCGAAAAGATCTTCATCCACCCGGCGGTGAAGGTGACGATGGTCAGAAACACCAGCGGCACCAGCGTGACCCAGCAATAGCGGGTCTTGCCGGACTTGATCAACAGGGTGGTGCCCAAGCAGAAGGCGATCACCGCGAGCAGTTGGTTGGAAATACCGAACAGCGGCCACAAGCTTTTGGCGATGCCTTCGGGATCAATCGCCCCCTGATAGAGGAAGAACCCCCAGGCGGCAACCAGCAGGCCAGTGGCGGTGATGTTGCCCAGCCAGTTGCCGGTTTGGCCGAGCGGTTTCCACACCTGCCCTAGCATATCCTGCAGGATGAAACGCCCCACCCGCGTGCCGGCGTCCAAGGTTGTTAGAATGAACAACGCCTCGAACATGATGGCGAAGTGATACCACAGCGAGATCGCCGTGCGGCCGGGAATCACCTTGGCGAACATCGCCGCCATGCCCACCGCGAAGGTCGGCGCGCCGCCGGTCCGACCGATGAGCGTCGGCTCCTGGAGGGCGGCCGCCAACTTCTCCATCTCGCCCGCGCTTGTCTGATAGATCGGGCCGTAGCTGTTGATTTTGGCGAATTGGGCTTCGATGGCCACCGGGTCGCGCGGGTTGATGGGTGAATTGATGGCGAGGTATTGGCCCGGCGGCAGGGCGCAGGCGGCGATGATGGCCATCAGGGCGACGAGCATTTCGGTAACCATCGCGCCATAGCCGATGAGGCGGATGTCCTGTTCCCGGGCCAGCAGTTTCGGGGTGGTGCCCGAGGAAATCAGCGCGTGGAATCCGCTCACCGCACCGCAGGCGATGGTGATGCAGACAAACGGGAACACCGGCCCCGGCACGACGAAGCCGCTGCCATCGACGAAGCGGGTCACGGCCGGCATGTGCAGCGGCGGCATGGCGATCACGATGAACACGCCGAGCACCGTCACCGTGCCGAGTTTCATGAACGTGCTGAGGTAATCGCGCGGGGCTAACAACAACCACACCGGCAACACCGACGCGGAAAAACCATAGATCATGATCGCCCAGGCAAGCGTAGTGGCATCCAGCCGCAGCGCCTGGTTCCAGCTTTCCGGCAGGTATTTCCCAACCACCACCGAAAGCAACAGGCCGGCCACGCCGAGGATCGACACGCCGGTGATCCGCATGGCACCGGATCTGAGGAGCAATCCCATAACCATGGCCAGCGGGATGGTGGCCGTGATCGTGAACAATCCCCATGGACTCTCCGCCAGCGCCTTGACCACCACCAACCCGAGCACTGCTAACAGAATCGTCATGATGGCTAACAGGGACAGCATCGCCATCACGCCCACCACCGGATGGATCTCCTCCTTGAGCATTTGGCCGAGCGACTTGCCATCGCGCCGCATGCTGGCAAACAACACCACCGCGTCATGCACCCCACCGCCCAGCGTCGCTCCTATCAGAATCCACAAGGTGCCCGGCAGGTAACCGAACTGCGCCGCCAACACCGGCCCAACCAAGGGTCCGGGTCCCGCAATGGCCGCAAAGTGGTGCCCGAAAACCATCCACCGCGGAGTCGGCACAAAATCCTTGCCATCGGCCCGCGTCACCGCCGCCGGCGCGCGCATCGGGTCGATCGTCAGCACCTTGGCCATCAGCCAGGCGCTGTAAAACCGGTAACTCACCGCGAACGTGCAGACGCCCGCGACCACCAGCCAGAGCGCGTTGACCGGTTCCGCCCGGCGGAACGCCGCCACCGCCACCGCCACCACTCCGAGAACGGCCACGGCGGTCCAAATGAGTATGCGCAATAAGCGGGGCATCGTGCGGGAGGTGTAGGGAACCAAGCTGGCTCTGCCAAGGAAGAATCTTGCGGGGACTTGGTCTGTCAGCCATCGGGATGGTAGGGACAAGCGACCGGTGGGGCGTGGCGGCCTCGCCGCGCCCACTCTACCCCCGAGGGCGATGTGTCATATGCGGTCCATGTTCCGCGCATCGCACCGCCCATGCGGGCGGACAAGTCGGCGGACCGAGGCCGGTCAGCCCTATCCCAAAAAAATTCCCGCCGACGGATGAACCGTCGGCGGGATGTGAAAAGCGGCTGGGTATTCCCGTTAGACTCAGTTGGCCTGTGTGCGGGAATAGTTATAGTAAGTTTGGAAACCGAGTTCCGGCGGGAATTCGGAGAGGCCGTCGTGCACGTTCATCTCGATGCGGTTGTCTTCGCCACAGCGCTCGTAAGGCGGTTTGAAGGTGCCGCGATACGTCGGGCAAGTGAAGGTGATCAGCTCGTAGCATCCGTAACCGAGGCGGCGCAACGCGCGGCTGGTTCCGTCAACGATCCCGTAGGACCAGGCTTCCTTGCGGCCGCCTTCCTCGTTCTTGAGGATCATCTGTTCGGGGATTTCCATAAAGCCGTAAATGATGTTGCTGATGGCCCGCCCGAGTTTGCGGGTGGAGTTGTAGGTGGATCCGGGAGGGGCCTGAATGTCGGCCGATACCATACCGGTGAAAGTGGCGAGAACACTGGCGATGACGAGAAGTTTTTTCATTCCGGGAAGAAGCTAATGGCCCCCGATCCCGGTTGGCAATGCGAAATTTCGGATTTTTTTCGGGTGGGAGGCTTGGACAAGCCGGAAGGCGGGAAAAGCCGCGACGAGATCCGCTCAATCACGCCGCCCGGTAGATTTTAGGGATGAAGCCGGGCGGGGTTTTCATTTCAAACAATTCCTCACCGACATGCACCAGATGCCAGCCCTGCGCCAACACCGCCTGGCGGGCCGCCGCGCTGCCATCCACATAAGCGACCATGCCTTGGAACTCCTTGTCCCGATGCTCGGGCATCCAGTGGAAGAGTCGGTCCATTTTGCGCTTCATCTGCTTGATGACCGCCATGTCCAGGCTGCTTTTCACCTCGACAATCATCCCCTGTTTGAGGTCGCCATTGCTGTAGGCCAAGACATCGAACTCCTGGCTCTCCCCGCCTTTGATCACTTCAAACCGGGGGGTGACCGACTCCATGCCGAAGTCCGAGCGCAGGATGCGCGCGATGGATGAAAACGCCAAGCCTTCGGCGAAGGCCCCGAATTTGTTGCCGAGCCCGCCGATCTGTTTGCCAAGTTTCGTGAGCTTGCGGTCCGTCTCCTTCATCTGGCGGTCCGTCTCCCGTTGGGAGATCGCGATGGATTCGATGAATTGTTTGAGCTCGACCGTGGACATGAGCGATGCTTGCACCCGCATGCGGCGTTGTCAAGGCGAGAGCCCGACAGGCGGGACCGCGAGTCTCCAGACTCGCCCGCCAATGAGATGAGAAAGAACAGTGCCGGAGGCACTTGTCCTTTCTCCTTCCATTGGCCCACGACAAGAGTGTCGTGGCTCCTTACTTTCACATGTCTCCGCATTTGCCGGCCCTTACTCCGCCGGTTTCGCTTGAACCAACACCAACGGTGCAAACGACGCACCCAATGAGAAGATCCAAGAAACAGAAATCCCCATGAAACACTGCTCACTGCTCACTGCGCTGATGCTGGCTGCCGCCCCGGCGGTTAGCGCCCAAATCACCGCAGGTAATGTCCGTGCCGCTCAACGCGCGGGAACCAAATTGGTCGATATCGACTACGACGTCACCGGCATCGCCACCTCGGTCACCGTCATTCTCGAAATCTCGTCGGACGGCGGCACGACCTGGGCGGTGCCCGCTACTACGCTGAGCGGCGCCATTGGTTCTAACATAACTCCCGGCGGCAACCTGCGAATCACCTGGAACGCGGGTCAGGATTGGAACAACCAGACGTCGGCCCAGACGCGGTTCCGGGTCAGGGTCAGCGATGGACTGCCGGATTCGACGGTCTTCGCGCTCATTCCCGCCGGCAGTTTCACAATGGGCGACACGCTTGACGGAATTTCAGACGGTCCCCCGCACACGGTCAACGTGAGCGCGTTCTACATGCAGACGAAAGGCGTAACCAAGGCGGAATGGGACGCGGTGCGGATCTGGGGTACGGCCCATGGCTACACCGATCTTAATGTCGGTGTGGGCAATCCGCCGCCACGTTGCCTGCTCCTAACAAACCATTCAAGCGTCAAATTTCACATCTCATGAACACTCCGAAACTCTTCCAACGTCTGGGACACGGATGGCGACGGATTTTCCGACGGGTTTGAAGTGGCCAGCGGGTTCAGCCCGACCGCTCCTAACAGCAGGCCGGACTCCCAAATGGAGATCACCACGGCGGTGGAGGTGCGCTTTCCGTCGGCGCCGGGCCAGCCGTACCGGATCGAATCGTCCACGGACATGCAGACCTGGTCGGCGGTGACGGATGGAGTCGGAGTGGACGGCGGTAAGAACATCGTCCGTGGCGGACACATCACCGGCACCGGCGACACGATCACGCTGTGGTACACCACCCGGGAAATCCCCAAGCGTTATTTCCGCGCGGTGCGGGAGTGAGTCGGAGGTCAGGGGCTAGGGGCTAGCGAAGAAGTGACACTTCTTTATCTGGTCTCTGGTTTCTGGAATCTGGTTTCTTGTTTTAGCATTTCAGCTTCTATTCACGCGAGTCCGACGGCGCGGCGGACGCGGGCGAGGACTTTGGCGGATTCCTCGCGGGCGCGGGCGGCACCGGTGGCGAGCACCTGATCGACATATCCGGGATCGGCCAGGACTTCGGCCCGCCGCGTGCGCATCGGCGCGAAGAATTCCCAGTAGGCATCGGCGAGGCGTTTCTTGAGATCCCCGTAGCCCACGCCACCGCGCTCGTGGTCGGCTACCATCGCTTCATGATCGGAGGTTTTCGCGAAAAGTTTGTGGAGCGCGAGAATCGTCGAGTTGGCCACCGGTTTGGGGGCCTCCACCGGGGTCGAGTCGGTGGGATTTTCATGATGAGCTTCCTAAGCGGCTTTTCGTCGCCGTACATCGGCAGGGTG
>Ga0118677_10016259_pt1 | contig 10222 bp, 8 predicted proteins | sample AliMusrvi5mmetaG_FD_86154 | JGI IMG/M metagenome (GOLD analysis project Ga0118677, IMG submission 86154)
GAATGGGATTATCCTAGGCAATCCAGACTTCATCAAGACCCAACAGGCTATAAAGAACACGAATTACCCGTTCCAGGAGCCGGTGTCTACAGGAACGCCAGCGAGCGCTCAACCGATTGAGACCCACGGATCTCCCTTCGGACAGCTAGTAGGTCAGGCGGAGAAGCATAATTGGGCGCCGCGTATCGGCTTTGCCTACGACCTGTTTGGGAACGGCAAGACGGTACTGCGTGGTGGTTACGGAATAGCCTACGACGCTTCCTCAGTTCATCAGTACGAGATGGAGATTTTCAACAATCCTCCGTATGTATCGGTGAAAACCTACACGACCGCGGTGCTGGATGCAGTAAGCAGTACCACTGCGGCAAGTCTGGCTCCGCCTTCGCTATACGCTTCCCCTGTGATTTACAAGACGCCTTATGTGCAGCAATACTCTCTGGATGTGCAGGCAGCGATTTCGCCTAGAACTACCTTGGACATTGGCTACTTCGGTGACCACGGGACTCATTTGCAAGGCGCGGTAGACATCAACGAGGTTAAGCCCGGCGCGTTTACGCAGACCAGCATTGGCTATTCACAGGGCGGACCGAACTGCTCCTCGTTTAGCAGCCAGGCGTGCGAAGCGCCGTTGAACCAGCTGCGTCCGTATTTGGGCTACACCGCGATCAACGACATGCAGAACATCTTCAATTCGAACTACAACGCTCTGCAGACGAAGATTACCAAGCGGTTCGGCGGCAAGTCCATGATCGATGTGAACTATACCTGGAGCCGGGGTCTAACTAATTCACAATACGACTCGGCCACGGCACCCCAGAACACATATAACCTGGCAGCTCAATATGGACCCAGCATCTACAACCGCAACAACGTTCTTACCATCGATGGCGTATGGGAGCTTCCGTGGATGAAAGAACAGAAGGACGTGATGGGTAGAATCCTTGGCGGATGGGAGCTGTCCGGCATTTACTCCGGCGCCTCCGGTCTTCCGCTTACAGCTACCATGACGGCCGGAGGTACGGTTAACTATGGCGGATTGACCAGCACCTACAACGGTCAAACCAATGGCGGCCCGGTATCCGATGCAGCTGGCTTGGGAATACTTGGACCGAGTTTGGCTAGTTTGAGGCCGAATGTTGTGCTGAATCCGAAGAACGGATATGGTCAGGTGAATCTCAAGTCGAGTGGACCTGCTGGTTACTGGTTCAACCCGACGGCGTTCGTTGCGCCATCGGCTACATCCTTCCAGGTTGGGAACGAGAAGCCAGGAATGATCACTGGGCCGGGCTTCAACAAGTTCGACATCGGTATCTTCCGTACCTTCAGGATCTACCGTGGAACTACCTTTACGCTGCGCGGCGAGGGATTCAATGTCCTCAACCACGTCAACTGGGGCACGGTAGGAACATCGGCAACCAGCAGCACCTTTGGACGGGTTACAGCAACACGCGATCCTCGCATCCTGCAGGTAGCCGGCAAGTTCAACTTCTAACTCAATCGAACGAAGCGGCGCTTGTCTTCAGTGACAGGCGCCGTTTTTATTTAAGTGGCTTATACAGTTCGTCGATCATCACCGATTGGAGGTTAACGGCATCGCCAGTCAATGCGGAATCTCGCATTTCACGGCTTGGTTCTCGCCGGAGGGGTTCAACGTTTTGCAGCATCCTGAGTGCGAGGGTAAAATCGTAGGGTTGTATAAGAACTCGAAGCATAAGTAATGGAGGCAATGATTTGGCGAAACGCGACCGTTTTTTGTTTACCAGTGAATCCGTGACCGAGGGCCATCCGGACAAGATCGCCGATCAGATATCAGACGCTATTCTGGATGCTTGTCTGGAACAGGACCCATTCAGCCGGGTGGCCTGCGAGACGCTTACCTGTACCGGACTGGTGGTGATTGCCGGCGAGATTACAACGCAGGCGTATGTGGACTTCCAGAGTGTAGTGCGCGGAACGGTCGCTTCGATCGGCTACGACAATGCTTTGTATGGCTTCGATTCGAATACCTGTGCAGTGATCTCGACCATCAATAAGCAATCGGGCGATATCGCGATGGGTGTGGATACGGGCGGTGCGGGTGATCAGGGAATGATGTTCGGCTATGCCAGCAATGAGACGCCTGAGCTGATGCCTGTGACTATTTCTCTGGCGCACAAGCTGACACGCCGACTGTCCGAGGTGCGCAAGAGTGGGCTGATGTCTTACCTGCGGCCCGACGGCAAGAGCCAGGTGACGGTGGAATACGACGCGAACCAGAAGCCGGTACGCGTGGATGCGGTGGTTATTTCAACACAGCACGCGGACAACGTCGGCAACGAGGAGCTGCGCGCTGACATTTTAAAGCATGTAATCCAGGCGGTGATTCCGGCGAATTTGCTGGATGCCGGAACCAAGTACCATATCAATCCGACGGGGCGGTTTGTGATCGGCGGCCCGATGGGTGACACCGGTTTGACGGGACGCAAGATCATCGTCGACACCTATGGCGGCATGGGACGTCACGGCGGCGGCGCTTTCAGCGGCAAGGACCCAACCAAGGTGGACCGCTCGGCCGCGTATATGGCACGCTATGTGGCCAAGAACATTGTCGCTGCGGGGCTGGCGGACCGCTGCGAGGTACAACTGGCCTACGCCATAGGTGTGGCCGAGCCGGTCAGCGTGCTGGTGGATACCTTCGGCACAGGCACAGTGGATGAGGACAAGCTTGAGGCGCTGGTGCGGGCCAACTTCTCCTTGACGCCCAAGGGCATTATCGAGAGCCTGAACCTGCGACGGCCGATCTACAAGGCAACTGCAGCTTACGGGCACTTTGGCCGCGAGGGCAAGGACTTTACCTGGGAGGCGACAGACAAGGCCGCTGCCCTGAAGGCCGGTGTTGCCAAGGCGGTTGCAGCCAAGTAGAAATTTCATACAGCAGATCGACAGGCGGACTCATTTGAGTTCGCCTGTTTTTTGCATGCGCATAGGACCGCACCGCGACGAGCGCGGGATGCGATATGGTGGATGGATGAGCGGAGGCGATGGGATGCGGCGGCAGTTGCCACCCTGGGCGATGGGACTGGCGATAGCGCCGCTTGGGTTCTACTACGGGTTTGTGTCGACTGCGACGCCGATTCTGTTGGCAGCGCATCACGTTTCGGTGGGCAGGATCTCGGAGGTATCGGCGATCGCATTTTCGCCTACCTTCTGGGCGTTTCTACTCTGTCCGGTACTGGATGTTCGTTTCAGTAAACGTACCTATGCGCTGTTCTTTGCCGGTATGTCAGCGGTGTGTCTTGGGGTGTCTACGCTGTTGTCGGCCAACCTTGTGGCGTATACGGCTGTATTGACTACGGGATGCGCGGCCGCAGTGATGTTCGGCAATACCCACCAGGGATGGATGCCGGACGTCATCCAGGACAAGCACTATTCTCATGTGGGGGCCAGCACCAACGTGGCCAATCTGGGTGCGGCGGGACTGTTCGCGACGCTAACCATCGTACTTGTGCGGAAGCTGCCCGCTCTGCCTGCTGCGGGACTGCTTGGGCTTACCGTGATGCTTCCAACTGTGATGCTGTTTTATATTCCACTGCCTGCAAAGGCGGCGCGAGGGGTTGCGGAGACATTTTCTACCTTCCTCCACGATCTCTATGTCGTCTGCAAACGGCCAGGGTGCATCCTTGGCGCTGTCTGCTTCCTGTCGCCGACGGCCTGTTTTGCATTATCGAATCTGTTTTCGGGAACGGGCGCGGACTTCCATACGGAAGAGTATCGCGTGACGGCACTGACCGGGATCGGCGTGGCAGTTGCGTGCTCGCTGGGATGCCTGGTGGGGATATGGTTCTGTGGCCGGTATCCACGGCGCATGGTGTACATCCTGACCGGATTTGGTGGTGCGACGGCGGCGCTGGGACTGATCATCACTCCGCATACGCTGCCGTGGTTCGCGGCCGGCGTGCTCGGATATACGTTCTGCCAGGGGATCAACTACACAGCGTTTTCAGCATTGTGCTACGAGATTGTGGGGCCGGGCAATCCGCTGGCATCGACCCAGATGGCGCTGCTGGCAGCCTGCGCGAACCTTCCCATCAGCTATATGACGGCGGTGGATGGCCACTTTCATACGACTCACGGACTGGCTGGCATGTTGGGAGTGGATGCGCTGTGCAGTGCGGCAGTGGGGACTCTGCTTCTGGTGGTCTTCCACAGAATGGGGTATTTGGGCAAGAAAGCGGAGGTTGTATTGGCGGTGGGGTAGACTGGCAATACTTCCCGAAATTGCATCTCACTCTTCATCACATCTCACTGAAATGGGGGCTACCGATGCTGATCAAGTCTGAGTTCGATATACAGTTCAACTTTGCGCACCCAACGGCGATGGTGGCGATGCTGCATCTGCATCCGTCGCTGGAGCGATTTGTGCGCACGGGCAATGTACTGGTGGTGGAGCATTTGAAAGAGGGTGTGGGGCCTGGCTTCGGCGAGTTGATCGGAACACTGGAGTATCAGGACAGTTTCGGCAATCGCTGCTCGCGGTTTGTGGCACCGGAGGGGTTGCTTCGACTGAGCGGCACGAGCACGATCGACGTGGACGGAATGCCGGAGGAGGCGGGCGTGGATGCGCGCCAGGCTCCGATCGCAGAGCTGCCGAGCGAGGTGCTACAGTTCCTGCTGCCCAGCCGGTACTGCGAGGTGGACCGCTTTACGCCGGTGGCGCAGGACCTGTTCGGCTGGATGAAACCGGGCTGGGAGCGGGCGGCGGCCATCCGCGACTGGGTGCATGAGAAGGTGCGCTTCGACTACATGATGGCGAGGCCGACCAAGACGGCGATGGATGTGTTCACGGAGAGGGTGGGCGTGTGTCGCGACTTCCAGCATCTGGCGGTGACGTTGTCGCGTTGTCAGAACATTCCGGCGCGCTATGTAACGGGCTACCTGGGCGACATTCGCTGGCCATACACCGGCGCGGGCGACTATAGCGCGTGGTATGAGGTGTGGCTGGAGGGGCGCTGGTGGACGATGGACGCGCGCCACAACGAGGCCCGGCCGGGGCGCGTGCTGATGGCCACCGGGCGTGATGCGGCGGATGTAGCGATTACCACCTCGTTCGGCAATGCCGAGCTGCGGCATTTCTATGTGGAGAGCCAGGAGGTGCTGGAGGATGGGACGGTGGTGCCGCCGCTGTTGATGGATGAGAGTGGAACAGCGCCGGTGATTGGGTAATCGACAGGCCAGAGTGAGATACGCGGAAATATTGCGGAGATCCTTGATGACTGGTTAGTAGATGGTGAAGTTGATGATCACGTCCTGATAGACAGATACTGGCGTGTTGCCTTCCATGGCTGGCTTGTATCGATACTGGTAGAGCGCCCCAATGGCCTGTTCGTCCAATCCAAGGCCCAGCGGCGTGAGGATGCTTACGTTGGAGATAGACCCATCCTTCTTCACCACAAAGCCGAGAGTTACATCGCCTCTCAATTTCATCACGCGTGCCACAGTATTGAAGGATGCCTGGATTTGCGACACGAGTACTGGCGCTGTAATCCCTTTTCCAACTCTTAGGATCGTCTCATCAGGTGCCTGTGGGGCAGGGATAGCCTGGGTGCCTGCGCTGGCTTGCGGCATGTTTGTGGACGGCTGTGGATTAGTCTGTGCGGCAGTATTCAGGAAGATTTTCTGGGCATACTGTTGCCAATAGGTTGGAAGCGAGGGCGTCAGGTCGGCTAGTCCGTCGGCGAATATCTTGTCTAATGCGGGGCCGTAGTCTGCACCGGGGGTGCCTGCGATCTCAATCTGCACGGTCTCTGGAATGTGGATTCGATCCAGGGTTGGCTTGAACTGCAGGCCCATTCGCCCACCGCTGAGTACCAGTTTGTCCTTTTGCAATTTGACGCTATCGATGTAGATTCCGCTGAGTGGGAACGGAGTGCGCGCGGAGGGTACGGTGAGCTTGCCCGCAAGGTCGAATTTAAGATTGTCTTCCTTCAAGAAGCTGCGCAGATAGAGCGGCTTATTCACAAGGCGCGCCTTGAGATCTGCTTCGGTTGACTGGGCGACTGCGAGTGGGGCGAACGCAGCGAGGATAGCCAGCGCGAATACACCGTGCAATGTTTTGTTGTGGGGCCGGAAGAGCATGAATTGATTCTCATCCTCTGATGGAACGGATTGCAAGGCGCTTGCGATTGGTTGCGGGAGCTTTACTTACCTATACAGTAGGGGATGGCCATTGAATGATGCGCGTTGACTCTAGGGAGGGCAATGGGATATTCTGATATCTCGCGCAGTCTCGAGTCTGCACGTTTACGGTAAGCTATGCCCGTATGTAGGTAAAGTTTGACGAAACGATGCAGCAGAATGGGACTACCGTGATGGAACTACCGGGAGCAGTTTGACCGGGAGCAGCTTATAGAACGGCTGCCCTAATAGCTTCCCGTTATCACTGGTACTGCTTACCCAAGCAATGTGCGACATCCAGGCGGTGAGGGTTCTCAGCGTTTGCTCGGGGAGCGAGGTTTGGCTCCGGGCAGTAATTTGGCTCAGGGCTGCCTTGCGCTGTTCCGCTTGGCTTGGAGATATGAAGATTAGCGTTCCGCCGCTGTATTTGGCGGTTCGCATGGAAGTTAAACGTCGCATAACAGCACTCTCTTCCGTACGACGCCGTGCTGGCTGATTATTTCAGCAACAAGGAAGACGGCAGAACCAGGGAGTAAGGCAAGCAATATGAATAACACGACAACGATTCCGAGTGGCAAAGATATCCAACGCAAGTGGGTTGTGCTGGACGCCTCGGGCAAGACGCTGGGACGGCTTTCGACGCAGGCGGCGTCGATCCTCGCCGGAAAGAACAATGTGCTGTACACGCCGTACATCGATATGGGCGACCACGTGATTGTGGTGAACTGCGAAAAGATTGTGCTGACGGGGCTGAAGTCGGACAAGAAGCTGTATCGCAGGTACACGGGATTTCCCGGCGGACTGCGCGAAGAGTCGTTTGTGAAGCTGCTGGCGCGTCGCCCAGAGGCGATTGTAGAGCAGTCGATCAAGGGGATGCTTCCGAAGTCCAAGATGGGCCGGCAGATGGCGACCAAGCTGAAGGTGTACAAGGGACCGCACCATCCGCACCTGGCACAGCAGCCGATTGCGATTGAAGGCAAGGCATAGGGATTAGGGAACAGGGATTAGGGAACAGGGAACAGCAAACCGAAGAGATTTGAGGAGAAACATGGCGGATTTGGTTCAGTACTACGGAACGGGGCGGCGCAAGTCGTCGATTGCGCGCGTTTTTCTGCGTCCCGGCAGCGGCAAGTTCACGGTTAACAAGAAGGAATGCGACGTATACTTTGTGACCCCGCAGCAGCGCGCCGCAGCACGGCGTTCGCTGGGGATTGCCGACATCGGCGAGACCTTCGATGTGATCACCACGGTACGCGGCGGCGGCGTGATGGGCCAAGCTGACGCGGTCAAGCTTGGAATCGCACGCGCACTGATGGTGTTCAACCCGGAACTGCGCAAGACGCTAAAGGCCGAGGGACTTGTCACCCGCGATTCGCGCGGCAAGGAACGCAAGAAGTACGGACAGAAGGGCGCGAGAGCACGGTTCCAGTTCTCGAAGAGATAGTTGCAGGTTGTGAGTTGAACGACGAGCATCAACCCCGGACTGGAGACGGTCCGGGGCACGGAGTTAAATCTCCCGTACGCGGGATTAATCCAGCCGGCCAGAGAAGCATCGGGCAGGCTTTACTAAGGAGCTAACTTGGCAAATATAACCATGAAGGAACTGCTCGAGGCGGGAGTCCACTTCGGGCATCAGACAAAGCGCTGGAATCCGAAGATGAAGGAATATATCTTCGGCGAACGCAACGGCATTTACATCATCGACCTGCAGAAGACGCTGAAGATGTTCAAGGAGGCGTCGAAGTTCATCACCGAACTGACCGGCTCGGGCAAGCTGGTGTTGTTTGTCGGCACTAAGCGGCAAGCGCAGGACGCTGTCGCCGAAGAGGCGAACCGCTGCAGCATGCCGTATATCAATAGCCGCTGGCTTGGCGGGCTGCTGACCAATTGGGTTACGGTGCAGAAGTCTGTGAAGCGCCTACAGGAGCTGGACGACATGTCCACGGACGGCCGCTACGAGCTGCTGACCAAGAAGGAAGTCATCAAGCTTGAGCGCGAGCGCAAGCATCTGTCGGTGAACTTATCCGGTATCAAGAGCATGAAGCGGCTGCCAGACGCGCTGTTTGTGGTGGACTCGAACAACGAGGCTATCGCTGTTGCAGAGGCACGCAAGCTGGGTATTCCGGTGGTTGCAGTAGTGGACACCAACTGCGATCCCACCATGGTGGACTATGTGATACCGGGGAACGACGATGCACTGCGCGCGATCCGCCTGTTTACGTCCAAGATCGCCGATTCTGCTGCGGAAGGCGTGCAGATGATTACCGAGAAGGCGTTTGCCACCGAGGTTGAGGACGTGCAGCAGGTCGAGGTTGCGCCGGAGTTCGTTGGCGAAGAGGGCGAAGCGGGGCTGGACGATGCGACGGCTGAGATCCACGAATCGGCGGGCATCGCGGCGGAATCCATCGACGATATTGCGGATGACGAGAACGTCGATATGGCTGCGGTGCTGGGCGGAAATATACGCAAGGCCCCTGTGGCTGCCGCGGAGCCCGATGCGGAGCCGGAGCACATCGCGACCGGCGCGTAGCACTCCAACTTTCTCAAGTCGAGAGCGTGGAGGCCGGCGATATCCGCTCCACGCTCTTTGTGTGTGAGGAGCGGAACGAGCGGCAGGGTTTTTATGGGATTGGTTGATTAGGAGAAGAAGAGGACAATGACGACTGAAGCAGCAGTGAAGATCGATGCCAAGCAGGTGAAGGAACTCCGCGAGAAGTCCGGCGCGCCAATGGGCGACTGCCTGAAGGCTCTGCAGGAGGCGAAGGGCGAGTTGGAGGCTGCGTTCGTGGTGCTGCGCAAGCGCGGCATGGCGACGGCGGCGAAGAAGGCAAGCCGCACCACCAACGAGGGCGCGGTGGGAACATACATCCACGCTGGCGGTAAGATCGGGGTGCTGGTGGAACTGAATTGCGAGTCGGACTTTGTAGCGCGTACTGAAGATTTCCAGGAGCTGCTGCGCGATGTGGCCATGCACATTGCGGCCAGTGAGCCGCGATTTGTGGGACGCGACGAGGTGACGCCCGAGGACATCGAGCGCGAGAAGGATATCTACCGGGCGCAGGCTGCGGCATCCGGCAAGCCACCAGAGATCGTCGAGAAGATGCTTACCGGCAAGCTGGGCAAGTTCTACGAGGAGTTCTGCCTGCTGGACCAGCCGTTCATCAAGGACCAGACCCAGACCATCGCGCAGATCGTGGCCGTCAAGGTGGCCAAGCTGGGCGAGAATATCTCGGTACGACGGTTTGCGCGCTTCAAGGTGGGCGCGGCGGATTGGACCGTGGCCCAGACCAAGCCCGCAGATACACCGCAGGGGTAAGGCACTCGGATAATATTCATAGTTGAGCAGGGCTCGGGCGAACACGTCCGAGCCCTTGCTGTTTCTATACCCAATTTGAGTTAGGATTTGTGCGAAGTGCGGTGCTTGAAGGGTGGTTGGCGCATCTGAAGATAGAAGCGAAAGCACCAACGAATGAGCTGCTAGGGGGAACGTATGGAACTAGGGATGGTTGGGCTGGGCAGGATGGGTGCAAGCATGGTGCGGCGGCTGCTACAGGCGGGACACCGCTGCGTGGTCTATGATATGTCGGCGGAGGCCGTGGCGGCATCGGTGCAGCTAGGCGCTGTGGGCAGTGGATCGCTGGCGGAACTGGTGCAGAAGCTGGAGAAGCCGCGCACGGTGTGGCTGATGGTTCCGGCGGGTGTGGTGGATGGGACGTTGACGGATCTGGTGCCACTGTTGGAGGCCGACGACGTCGTCATCGATGGCGGAAACTCGTACTATCACGACGATGTACGCCGGGCCGTTGAGCTGAAGGCGAAAAACATCCACTATGTGGACACTGGAACCAGTGGTGGAGTGTGGGGAGCGGACCGCGGGTACTGTCTGATGATCGGCGGGGAGGCAGAGGTGGTGGGGCGGCTGGACCCGATCTTCCGCAGTCTGTCTCCAGGGATGGGTGAGATTGCGCAGACGCCTGGGCGTGAGAGACTGAGCGGAACAGCGGAGCAAGGCTATCTGCACTGCGGGCCCAGCGGCGCGGGACACTTTGTGAAGATGGTGCACAACGGC
>Ga0118677_10016260_pt1 | contig 10221 bp, 7 predicted proteins | sample AliMusrvi5mmetaG_FD_86154 | JGI IMG/M metagenome (GOLD analysis project Ga0118677, IMG submission 86154)
GTTTATTACAGAGGGCACTGCTCTTGCGGGTACCTTAAGCCTTCGGAACTGCGAGAGAACCATCAGTATACGTAATAATGATCGTTATTTATCGCAGTTTCGAAGGCTTTAGGTACTAAGAAAGGAGCGCACCGCCAATGTTACCACGCACTGAATGGGTGAAAGAACGCACCGGCGTCGTCACCCAGATGCATTACGCCCGCCAGGGGCGCATGACGGAAGAGATGGCTGTTGTCGCCGCGCGCGAAGGATTGGATGGATGGTTTGTTCGCGATGAAGTGGCGGCAGGACGGCTGGTTATCCCCGCTAACATTCACCACCTCGAACTGGAACCGGCTGCTGTCGGCACCGCGGTGCGCTGTAAGGTGAATGCCAACATCGGCAACTCCGCGCTCTCCAGCGGGATTGAGGAAGAACTGGAGAAGTTGCGCACCTGCCTGCGCTATGGCGCCGATACGGTGATGGACCTGTCCACCGGTGAGAATATCCACACCATACGCGAGGCGATTATCCGCAATTCCCCGGTGCCTGTCGGCACCGTGCCCATTTATGAAGCTGTCGAAGAGGTGGACACTGTTCTCGACCTCACCGCGGACGGCCTGCTGGAGGTGATTGAGCGGCAGGCACGGCAAGGCGTGGACTATATGACGGTGCATTGCGGTGTGTTGCGCAACTTTGTGCCGCTGGTTGAGTCGCGCATCACTAAAATCGTCTCGCGCGGCGGGGCGCTGATGGCGCAGTGGATGCTGCACCACGGCCGGGAGAATCCACTTTATGAGCGTTTTGACGATTTACTGCAGATTTGCCGGCGCTACGATGTGACGCTCAGCCTGGGCGATGGCTTGCGCCCGGGGTGTCTGCACGATGCCGGAGATACCGCGCAGTTTTCCGAGTTGAAGGTGCTGGGTGAGCTGACCGAGCGTGCCTGGGCACAGGAGGTGCAGGTGATGATCGAAGGCCCGGGGCATGTGCCCATGCAGGAGATACGCCAGAACGTGGAACTGGAACAACAGATCTGCCACGGCGCGCCGTTCTATGTGCTGGGCCCGCTGGTCACCGACATCGCCCCCGGCTACGATCATATCACCACCGCTATCGGCGGCGCGCTGGCCGGTATGTATGGCGCGGCGATGATTTGCTATGTGACGCCGAAAGAGCATCTGGGCCTGCCCAACGTCGAAGATGTGCGCCAGGGCATCATAGCAGCCAAGCTTGCCGCCCACGCCGCCGACATCGCGCGCGGCCGGCCCGGCGCGCGCGAACGCGACGATGCCATGGCCCGCGCGCGCTACAATTTCGACTGGGAGACACAATTCACACTGGCGCTAGACCCCGACCGCGCACGCGAATACCGTCGCGAAACGCTGGGACTGAACTGCGATACCCACTACTGCTCCATGTGCGGCCCGAAATTCTGCTCCATGCGCCTTTCGCATGAGTTGGAAGAGATGGGTAAATCCGTGTCGTAGGCGCTGTGGGCGGACACGGACACACGGACGAACACGGACGGACACGGACACTGTAGAAACCTGAGGATGGCGTCCTTCTCTCGGGAAGGACGCCATCCTTCATCCTTCATCCTTCATCCTTCATCCTTCATCCTTCATCCTTCATCCTTCATCCTTCATCCTTCATCCTTCATTTACTTCTTCCCTCCCGCATGCTTAATCCGCAATTCTGAGACCAGGTTCACGGCTTTCTCCGGGGTGAGATTGCCGTAGACTTCGCCATTCACCAGGATAGCGGGGGCCAGGCTGCAGGCGCCGATGCAGTGGGCTTCGGAGAGGGAGAAGAGTTGGTCGGCGCTGGTTTCTCCGGGTTTAATGCCCAGTTCTCCCTCCAGCGCGTTGAGGATCTTGGCGCCGCCGTTGATGTAACAGGCGGTGCCTACGCACACGGCGACGCGGTATTCACCGCGCGCGATGAGGCTGAAGTGGTGATAGAAGGTGGCGACACCGTAGACCGTCGCAGCCGGCACGCCGACACGATAAGCGACGAAATCGAGCACATATTGCGGCAGGTAGCCAAAGATATCCTGCGCATCATGCAATACCGGGATGAGCGCTGACTCCGGATGTTCCTCATTGCGATTCGCCGCAATGGCGGCGATGAGCTGCTCCCAGCGCCCGCCGCAGGCACAATCTCCTTCCAGCTCCGGCGGCGCGACGGCGAAGGGGGTCGCGCGCAGCGATTCCGGCAGGATGCCGCGCGGCTCTTTGACGGTAAAGTGTGTGTGGAAGAGTTCATGCGCCTTTTCGCCCAATGGCTCTCCGACATAGCCGGCGTATAATTGTTGGACGCTGGCGTTTTCATGCGCCAGGCGGAAACTCCGCGAGCGGTCTATGTTATACAACACTTCGGCGCGCTTGCGCAGAATTTCACGATCTAACGGCAAACTATTGGCGCCCGCGTATGGCTGGCCGCCGCCGCCGATACATCCACCCGGGCAGCCCATGATCTCAACATATTGATAGGGGGCAGTTCCCGCGGCGACTTGCGCCATCACATGGTGCGCCGCGCCCAGGCCATTGGCAATTGCCACGCGCAATTCCTGCCCGCCAAAATCAATCACCGCTTCGCGGACACGGTCCATGCCGCGCACTGTTTCAAATTCGATGGCCGGAGGCGGCGTGCCGAATTTCAGGGCGAAAGCGGTGCGCAATGCCGATTCCATCACTCCGCCGGTGGCGCCATAAATCGCCGCGGCGCCAGTGCTCTCTCCGAGAAGTTCATCCGGCTTTTCCGGCTGCAGCGCGGGCAGGTTAATGCCCATCGACTTGCACATCCATACCAGTTCGCGCGTGGTGATCACCACGTCGGTGTCCTGGCGGCCATTCGTCGATAGCTGTGGCCGTGCCGCTTCCCACTTCTTCGCCGTGCAGCACATCGCCGTCACCACGAAGATGGACTCCGGGTCCCACCCCATTTTCTCCGCGTAGAAGGTGCGCACCAGTTTGCTGACGATGCTCATCGGTGATTTCGTGGTGGTAAGATTCTCGAGCTGGTCAGGATAGAACTGTTCGATAAATTTTTGCCAGGCGGCGGAACAGGAGGTAAGCATCGGCAGCGGCTTGCCTCCCGGCTGTCCCAGTTGCTCGATGCGCTCCAGCAATTCGCTCGCTTCTTCCACGGTGCAGACATCCGCGCCGAATTGCGTGTCAAACACCCGGTCGAAGCCCATCAAACGCAGCGCGGCAATCGTTTGGCCTTCCAGATTAGTTCCGACTGGTAAACCGAATCCTTCCCCGATAGCGGCGCGCACAGAGGGAGCAAAATGCACGACAGTGTGAATTTTCGGATCAGTGAGCGCGCGCCAGACTTCCTCGGTACGGTTGTGCTCCAGGAAGGCCGCCGTGGGGCAAACGTTGATGCACTGGCCGCAGCCGGTGCACACGCTATCGGCAAACGGTATCTCATAGGCAGGCACCACGTTGCTGCGGAAGCCGCGATGCGCCACGCCCAGTGCGGTAACTCCCTGCACTTCGGCGCACACGCGCACGCAACGATGGCAAAGCACACACTTATCCGGGTTGCGGATGACGGCTTCTGAGCTGTAATCATCCGCGAAATGCTTCTTTTCACCGGAGAAGAGCCGCTCGCGCACACCCAGACTGAAGGCGAGACGCTGCAACTCGCAGTTGCCGTCGCGTTCGCAGCACTGGCAATCCACCGGGTGGTTATCCAGCAATAGCTCGCAGATGTCGCGGCGAATCTGCCGAATCTCCGGCGTTGTAGTGCGCACCACCATGCCTTCCGCAACCGGATAGCTGCAGGAGGCGGCCAGTTTGCGCATGCCATCCACCTCGACAACGCAGATGCGGCAAGCGCCGTCAATGCTCAATAGCGGATGGTGGCATAAACGCGGAATGCGTATGCCAACCTTCTCCGCCGCGTTCATAATTGAAGTGCCTGCCGGCACGCGTACCGGCCTGTTATCGATGGTCAAATTTACCGTTGTTAGTCTGGGCATAATATTTCCTTACATGTGTTGATTCAGGATTTTCCCGTATTTCACCTAACCCTCCAACCCCCTTCCCTGAAAAGGAAGGGGGAGTTGGCTGGTGATATATTATTTTCGACTCTGGTGTCTCCACCCGTTTTCTCCCCCTTCCTTCCCAGGGAAGGGGGCCGGGGGGTTAGGTGAACGCGTGTGTGCCTATCCTTCGTTACTTCTCGCCTGAGAATGTGAAACCGCAGATGCAATTATTGATAGCACTGCAGTTAAATTTTCATTAACCTCTGCATTTGCAAAACGTAAGACTCGTAACCCAAGGCTAGAAAGAAATGTGTCTCGTACACGATCATATTCTACAGTGCTTAAATGACTCTCGCCATCCAATTCAACGATAAGTCCAATAGCATGGCAATAAAAATCAACTACAAATCCCTCAATAACCTGCTGTCGGCGGAAATGATACCCATTCAAATGGTTTTTCCTGAGTTGTTGCCACAGTATGCTCTCCTCAGCCGTCATGTCACGCCTGAGTTGCTTGGCATGTTGGATCATAGTATCCGACACCCGGTTTCCTCTGACTATCTTGCGCTCTGGCTTTCCCATTCCCCAATACCTATCCAGTTTCACCTAACTCCCCGGCTCTGTTTCACCTAACCCCCCAACCCCCTTCCCTGGAAAGGAAGGGGGAGTTTGGCTGGTGGTATATTATTTGCACATCTGGTATCTCCTACCCGTTTTCTCCCCCTTCCTTCCCAGGGAAGGGGGCCGGGGGGTTAGGTGTGTGCCTATCCTTCGTTCCTTCTCATTCTCCCCCTTCCTTCCCAGGGAAGGGGGCCGGGGGGTTAGGTGAACGCTATTGCAACGCGCCACGCTGCACTGCGTTGAAACGACAGACGCGGAAGCAGGCGCCGCATTTGATGCAGCGGGATTGGTCGATGGTGTGTTTCTGACGTGGTTCGCCGCTGATGCAGGCTGCAGGGCAGGCACGGCGACAGGCGCCGCAACCCACGCACTGCTCCGGGATGATGGTATAGCCTACCAGCGCGCGACAGACTCCCGCCGCACAGTAGTGCTCCTCGATATGCTGCCGGTATTCCTCATGGAAATGATGCATGGTGGAGAGCACCGGGTTCGGCGCCGTTTGTCCCAATCCACACAGACTGGCACGAGCGATAGTGTGTCCCAATCGTTCCAATAATTCCAAATCACGCATTGTACCTTCACCCTGGGTAATGCGGGTGAGAATTTCCAGCATGCGTTTGGTACCTTCACGGCAGGGGGTGCATTTGCCGCAGCTTTCATCCTGGGTAAATTGCAGGAAGAAGCGCGCCACATCCACCATGCAGTCGTCCTCATCGAGCACGATCATGCCGCCGGAGCCCATGATCACTCCCGCGCCGACCAGCGACTCATAATCTACCTCGGTATCCAATAGCGACTCGGGCAAGCAGCCGCCGGATGGGCCGCCTATTTGCACTGCCTTGAATTTTTTCTCGCCGCGAATGCCTCCGCCCACGGTGAAGATCGTCTCGCGCAGCGTGATGCCCATAGGCACCTCTACCAGTCCGGTGCGTTGCACTTTTCCCGCCAGCGCGAAGACTTTAGTTCCCTTGCTCTTTGCCGTACCGATGCCGGCATACCACGGAGCGCCATGCTGCACGATAGGCGGTATGCTGGCCAGCGTTTCCACGTTGTTAATGCAGGTGGGGCAATTCCACAATCCGCTGGTGGAGGGATACGGCGGACGCGGGCGCGGCATGCCGCGCTGGCCTTCGATGGAATGAATCAGCGCGGTTTCTTCGCCGCAAACAAATGCGCCGGCGCCCAGACGCAACGCGATGTCGAAGTGGAAATCGCTGCCGAGAATATTGTTCCCGAGTAGCCCCTGGGATTTCGCTGCCTCAATCGCCAGCGTCAGACGGCTTACCGCCAGCGGGTACTCAGCGCGAATGTAGATAAATCCTTGTCGTGCGCCGATAGCATAGCCGGCCAGCGCCATCCCTTCCAGCACGGTATGCGGATCGCCTTCCAACAGATTGCGGTCCATAAACGCGCCGGGGTCGCCTTCGTCCGCATTGCAAATAAGATATTTCATCTCACCCGCTGAGGTGCGCGTATCGCGCCATTTGACGCCGGTGGGATAACCACCGCCGCCGCGCCCGCGCAATCCGCTGTCGAGTACCGTCTGCAATACTGCTTCCGGCGTCTGATTGGTGAGCGCGTTAGCCAGTGCCTGATAGGCCCAGGTGACCAACGCGCCGTCGAGGGAATCCGGATCGATGACGCCGCAGTTACGGCTGGAGATGCGCAACTGGCGCAGCGCCACCGTGGGCACGTTTTGCGTGTGCACGAATGGTGGCATGGAGTCATCGCGGATGAGTAAATCTTCCACGGGATGCCCACCCAGCAGGTGCTCTTCTACCACACGGCGCGCGTCTTGCGGCGACGTAAGGCTATACACCGCGCCGCCGGGATACACCATGAGTGTCGGCGAACTCTGGCATAGACCCGGACAACCCATCTCGGAAAGCGCCACAGACTCACTCAATCCGTTCGCTTGCAGCGCCTCGGTCAGCGCATGCAGGATGCCGCGGTGATCGGTGCGCGGGCAGGATGGCCCGCCGCATACTTCCAGCTCAATGCGCCGCGCGCCATCCACCTGGTACTCCGCCAGTGGCGGGCGACCGCTGCTATGGTTATGGAAGAGTTCCACCGCAAGTTTGGGCGTAACATTGCCATAAAGGAAAGGCATGCCGCCGCGCGCGGCAATCTCTATTAGTGGTTCATAATGGCATTGGCCAATACAACCGACGCGCTTGAGCAATACATCGGTGCGTCCACTACGCGCAATCTCCGCGCTTAATGTCTCCCACACCGCCTCAGCGCCGGCGCTAATGCCGCAAGTTGCCATCCCTACGGATATCTGCAAGTGCGCATCAACGGCCTTCGCTTGCTCTCGCGCTTCCGCGTCACCGCGCAATTGTAGTAATCGATCAAGTGGACTGCTCGCCTCAGTCATGTTATCTCCCTCTATTAATATCTTCTCAGGTAACTTTGACACAGGACGTGTCGAAGTTACCTGAGAAGATATTCGACAAGACCAGTTCAGCTATTGAATAACACCCTCGACACCGTTGATCGGTCTACTCGCAAGAACAGTGCACGTTCGTAAAAAACGAAGCCTGCTCGATTTGATTCTCAAACAACGCGTTGGGTTGTGGGCAACGCCCACCTTGAGTTCAACGTTCTTTGTAGTACTATTTCGTGCTTTCGTTCTGCCTTCCTGCATTGGCAAGCACTTATTTGTGAATTTATGCACAATCTTTTGAAATCCTTCTTTGTTGAGGATATATTGTAGTTGTTGGAGCACAAGGCAACTCAAATTTACAATATGTTGTCGTTCATAGTAACATTAGCGCCTGCCGGCAATGCCGGACATCAGGAGAGGAAGAGTAGAAGTGAAATTTTATTGTGTTGGTATGGTAGTGTTGCTGGCGTTGTTCGCCGGCGTTCTGCCGGTCTTCGCGGCAGATACCGCGACGCCCGGCGCGGCGGATAAGGTAATCGTGGCGCCCAGCAAGGCAGATAAGGCGATGGCAACGCATGTGTTGGACCTGGCACATAAAGCACAGGGAACTGTGGGACAGGAATCGGCTAATTTTATTCTCAATGGTTGGCCGCATGATGGAGTGCGCGTCCTCACCGGCGAAACACCTTCCACCGCCAAGGGGATTGTATGGGCACGCGAGCTGGTGCAAAGTTTCATTGATGTGCTGGAAAAAGTGCCAACCTGGCCGAAACCACCGGCCATTGTCGTGCCGTATACGGAAAAGGCGCCGGTTATTGACGGCAAGCTGGATGACCTGGCGTGGAAGAACGCTCTGGTGCTACATGGAGCCAGCGCGCTCAATACGACAAAACAGGTTGACAATACCACCTGGCGTTTGATGTGGGATGAACACTATCTTTACCTTGGCGTCAACTGTGCCGACAAAGAAGTGATTGCGCCGAAATTGGAACACAACGGCCCAATTTATAATTACGACTGCGTGGAGTTCTTCCTGCTGCCCGACTTCAACACGCGAAAATACTGGGAGATAGAGGTAAGCGCTACCGGCGACCTGTACGAAGCGATGAATACCAAGTCGCCGGATCACTGGGGGGGGCAGAATGACCTGACCGCGCATGTGCAAGGTCTGAAATATGCCACTTCTGTGCAAGGCGTCGCCAATAAGCCCGGCGATACTACTACCACCGGCTATACCGTGACGATGGCCGTCCCCTTCGACCAGCTTCCCGGTGCAGCCACAGGCGCGAAAGGCGCCGCCGGCATGCAACTACACTTCATGCTCGCGCACATGGATAAAAACAGCGGCAGCTTCACAGCCTACGCCTTCTACCCGCTGATGAGCTGGACGCATAATATTTGGGGCTATGCGACGATGACGTTGAAGAAATAGTAGTATCTCCTCGGTGAAATTCTCAATGCATAGTTTAGAATTTACCTCAAATAAAGACCGATGCACATAGTGAAAGAGGAGAATTTCACCGAGGAGATACCAACAAGACCAGTTCAGCCTTGGAAATTTCACTCTCTGTGCTGTTGATCGGTTTATTGGTTCTGGCTTCGGGAGAGGTTGAAAGGACGAAAAGGACCTAAAGGACGAAAAGGACAAAACGACCTGTCCTTTAGGTCCTTTAGGTCCTTTAGGTCCTTTAGGTCCTTTAGGTCCTTTAAGTCCTTTTTATCACGCGCCAAGAAATTTGGCCAGCGCTTCGATGTTTAACGAGCTATATGATAATCCCGCAATGCCCATGATGATGCCGCAGGCCGCAGGGAGTAATGCCAGGTAGTAGAGCCAGGCAGCACCGGTGAGCGCGGTAATCGCGAGGACGGATATCGCCACTGTTAAGGCTGTCTCAGCGATATCGAATTGATCATGGTGAAAATTGAGCTTCTCATAACGTTTCCCGGCTTCTTCAGCGGTAATCTGTATCTTGGCCATTTTCTCTTTCTGGTCTTTGGCGTGTTTGGTAAAGTCGGCGATCTGCTTTTGATAACCGGCCTGCGCACTCGCCGGTGCGGCGAGTAGTTGCGTTTGCAATTGCGCAGCGGACGAAGACAGGATTTCCTGGCGAATATTGCGCGCCTGATACCAGTTCCAATTATCCACACGATCAGTCTGCGCCATTTGCATGGCGCGGGCGATATTATCACTTTTCACTTTGCAAACGCCCATAAAAGTAGCCAGCAAGGCAATAGTGATGGCAACAAGACTGCTCACGCGGTGTTGGCGATGCCGATGGGGACTATGCGCATGGTGTTCATCCGCACGCTCTTTGGTCTCCAGTGGATCGATTTCCATTGGGTACTCCTCCAAAAAATGAAAGTTCGCTTAAAAGGACGTAAGGGACCAACAGCTACCAAATAAATTGTCCTTTAGGTCCTTTAAGTCCTTTAGGTCCTTTAAGTCCTTTAGGTCCTTTCCAATTCAATAGCCACCGCGAAAAATGGTTCGGCGGCGAAAGTGTGGCCCAATCGCGGGCGTAAAATGGCGCCGTCAGGGTGTGGATCACTGAGCGCGCAACCCGTGGCGTGGCGTTGCGCGGCATGTTCACCGGTTTCCAGCACCAGCGCGCACGCGCCCTCGCCCAGCGCCTCAGCGCCTAACGCGCCTTCCGCGGCCAATGCGCGGTAGAGCGGTTCACTGATGCTATCCACGCCGACCGCGAGAATGATTTCGGCACGTCCAAGCTGCAGCGCTTCGCAGGCGCTCTCCAATGCGTGCCGGCCCGCCCCTTGCCCGGCGAAGGTGCCATGATGTCCGCATAATCCGAATTCGATGGCGGCCAGGCTGGTAGGCGTATTCACATACATGTGACTGAAGAGCAACGGATTGGCCAGGCGCGCACCCTTTTGTTGCAGTGCGCTGGTGTAAATCATCATCGTGCCCAGGCAACCGAATTCACTGCCCAGCACAATCCCCGCTTGCCGGGGTGCGAAATCACCTGCCGAAAGGCCGGCGTCTTGCAGTGCCAATGTCACGGCAGCCAGCGTGAAGGCTGAGGTGCGGTCGAGGTAGGTTTTCGTGCTGGGAAGCAATTCATCCAGGTTAAGATCGCGCACTTCGGCCGTCGGATACTCCGCCGCGAACAGGCTTAACGGGGTAATCCCGTTCATTCCCGCACGCCATCCCTGCTGCCAGGCAGCGCGGCCAATGCCGATGGATGATACCGGCCCAATGCCGGTGATCAATACCTTGTTC
>Ga0118677_10016261_pt1 | contig 10221 bp, 8 predicted proteins | sample AliMusrvi5mmetaG_FD_86154 | JGI IMG/M metagenome (GOLD analysis project Ga0118677, IMG submission 86154)
GAAGAGAGGCGAGAACCATGCCAAAAACCATGACTTCACGCGAACGTTTTCGTCTGGCGATGGCCCATCGTCGCGCCGACCGCGTGCCGCTGGACTTGGGCGGCACCTCGCTGACCGGCATGCGCCCGGCGGCCCAGCAGCGGCTGGCGGAGTTGCTCGGGTTTGGCCCCGCCACGGAGGCCGACAAGGGGCACAAGGGGTTCGACGAACGCCTCCTCCGCTGGGCCGGGACGGATTTTCGCGGGTTGGGCCAACTCGTCCATCTGCCCAACGTGCATGCCCGGACGATTTCCGCGACGGCGTTCGTCAACGACTGGGGCTGCCGGCACGAGTTGATCGATGGCGAGTGGCAGTTGACCGGCTGTCCGCTGGCCCAGGTCAAGACGATCGCGGATGTGCGGAACTTCCCCTGGCCTCAGCCGCGAGTCGATGAGGCGGAATTGCGGCGGTATGCCCAGCAGGCGCAGCGCCTCAAGGCCGCCGGCGAGTTTGTGGTGGTGGCCGAGCATCCGATCTGCGGCGTCATGGAGATGGGCTGCTGGATGTTCGGCTACAACCGCTACCTGGAGGCCATCGCCCTGGAGCCCGAGATCATCGATGCGTTTTCCGAAAAGATCTGGCAGATTCAAGAGCAGGTGATCACGCAGTACTACGCGGCGGTGGGGCCGTATATTGATTTGACGATCAATGGGGACGATTTTGGTACGCAGACGGGGCCGTTCCTGTCGGGAGAAATGTTTGATGCGCGGATCGCGCCGTGGTTCAAGGCCCGCATCGACCTGATCAAGAAACTGGTGCCCGGCTGCTTATTCTGGCACCACACGTGCGGATCGGTTTTCGGGATTTTGGACAACATCCTGCGGTGTGGCGTGGACATTCTCAACCCGATTCAGACCTCCGCCCATCAGATGGAGCCGGCGCTGCTGAAGCAGACGTTCGGTGAGCGCGTCGTGTTCTGGGGCGCGATGGATGTGCAGCAGTTTTTGCCCAAGGCCACGCCGGCGCAGGTGCGCAAGCATGCCCGCTGGCTGATCGACACGCTGGGCCAGGATGGCGGGTATGTCATGGCCGGGGCGCATGAGATATTGGATGATGTGCCCGCCGAGAACGTGGTGGCGTGGGTGGAGGTGGACAAGCGGGGATAGCGATTATCTTCACAGGGATGGACAGGATGGACAGGATAAGCAGATACGGCGGGTTCGCTCTTACGGAGTCGCGGAGGGAGGGCGGGCCTTAGTTGGCAGTTCGCGCCGGCTGTCCGAGCTCCATCAAGTCCGACAGGCCAGGGCGGTGAGCGGAGGGGCGTTTGGGGGTCACGACGTGCCGGGCCAGGCCGGTCCACTTGAGCAAGAGGATGGTCACGTAAGTGAGGTCGACTTCAAACCAGCGCATGCCGTGGGCAGCGGAGCGTTGCTGGGCGTGGTGGTTGTTGTGCCAGCCCTCGCCCATGGAAATCAGGGCCACCCACCAGTTGTTTCGCGAGCCATCGGCGGTGGCGAAGTTGCGGTAGCCCCAGGAATGGGCGGCGGAATTCACGAACCAGGTGGCGTGGTAGAGCAGGACGGTGCGAACCGCGATGCCCCACACGACGGCGGGCCAGCCGCCAAAGAAGTAGAGGCCGACGGCGGCGAGCAGTTGCGGGACGACCCAGAGGCGTTCGATCACGCGATGGACCGGATCGCGGGCGAGGTCCAACGCGGCGCCGCGCGGGTCGAGGCCGGGGTGTTCGGTGTAGAGGATCCAGAGGATGTGCGACCAGCCGAAGCCATCACGCGGGGAGTGCGGATCCTCAGGCTGATCGGAGGCGGCGTGATGCAGGCGGTGCGTGCCGACCCAGCGGCGCGGGCTGCCCTGCCAGGAGAGGACGGCGAAGACCGTCAGAACGTATTCGAGCCATTTGGGGGTCTGGAAGCTGCGGTGGGTGAGCAGGCGGTGAAAGCCGAGCGTCACGCCCAGGCCGCCGGCGATCCACCACATGCCGGCGAATGCCGCCAGGCCCCACCAGGAGAAGAAAGCGGGGAAGAATGCGAGCACGCAGACGGCATGGAGCAAACCCATTGTGACGATATGACCCCAAGCTAAGCGGACCTGATGACTATTGCGCATGGTCAAAACGGATGGTAGGAATCTCACAAAGCACCTCAGCCGACTGTCGGGCCTCCCGAAGCAGCCAAGCTGGGGGAACTCGAACAGAACAAATGTTGGATAATGATAGGAGGGCAGGGTGCGAATATCAGTCAAAGTGGCGAGGTGTTTTCCTTTTCCGCACGCATGACCTGGGCGTGATCGTAGACGCCGGCGATGCGGTGGCCGGGGGGGACGATGAGGAAGTCGTCGGGCGACCAGCGGCCGGCCACCAGGTCATCGACCAGACGCAGGGAACCTGGCAGAACCACGACGTTTTTGCCTTCTTCGGCGGCCTTAGCCGTAAAGCGGGTCGGGTAATCCGCTGGCGTCGTTTCCGGGATGTGGATGAAGACGGCGCGGTCGTTGGCGGGATCTTTTGGGTGCATGGATTCCCAGACGAACTGGGCATCCTCCGCGCCGTATTTCGCGACGAGTTCCTGATAACCATCGCCCATGTGAACCGTGGGCTGGCCGTCATCGACCCGCAGGAAGTATTGGCCGCGTTCCATGTAGCCGGCGGAGGAAAACGGGGTGGAGGGGGCGGCGCCGAAGTGCTCGACGAAGGCGGCCTTGCTGCCCAGGAGGATGGTGCAGCAGTCGTGGGCGCGCGGGATCACGAGTTGGGTCTGGCGGGCGATGAGGCCGACGGTCGCGTTGCCGCAGAGGCCGAAGAGCAGGCCGACGGCATCGTATTTTTTCGCGCCCTGCTCGGTGGCATCAATCTTTTGCTGGAGGATGGCCCGCAGGCTCGGCGAATGCACGTGCTCGCCGAGTTCGGTAAACTCGACATCCACCGCGGAAGGGCCGCGGGCGACGCAGTGGCAGACTTCGCGCATGAAGACGTTGCAGGCGATGATCTTGATCATGCGTGCATCGTACCGTGCCACCCCCCACGGTATGCAAGCGTGCGGGAAGGAAAGGACATGATCACGCGAATTGCGGATATGGGGCGGCGGGCGGCAGGCGGCGACTATTGACCCCGGCGTGTCGGGCCGATACTGTAAAGGCCTAAGGAGAGATGGCCGAGTGGCTGAAGGCGCCGGTTTGCTAAACCGGTGTACGGGCTTAAACCTGTACCATGGGTTCGAATCCCATTCTCTCCGTTTTCCCCGAAAATACGCATATTTCCCTGTGAACACGGCACTTATGAAAACGGAAGGCCCGGGTTCTTCCCGGGCCTTCTGTCCACTGGCGTCCACAAAAGTCTACTACCAACCACCTAACTTTGGTCCACAGCGTGGTCCACAGAAAATCACGCTAACTAGCCCGCCTGCGGCAGGTTAGCATTTCCAGTGGCCCCATTTTTAACAGGTTCGGTTGAAGTTAGGTTCGGCAGTCGATTCAGCGCCGTTTTCAGCTCGCCCTGGAACGTGTGCGTGTAGCGATCCAGCGTCAATTTCACGGTGCTGTGCCGCGCCAGTTGCTGGGCGACCTTCGGATACACGCCGCCAGAGACGAGATTGCTGATGAACGTGTGCCGGAGAGCATGGAAGTCGACGACGCGGCCTGAGACATCGCGATGAACAATGCTGGCCCGGTCGGTGTCCTGCTTGAACATTCGCGAAACACGATCGCTGGGCGGCATGGGGAACGCTCGGGCCGCCGGGGTCTTGTTGGCCAGGTACGTCCGGAGCAGCAGCACAACCTCAGGTCGGATGGGCTGACGATCTTCCCGGCGGTGCTTGGAATAGGCCGCGGCCACAATCACGCAGGGGTCGTCACCATCAAGTTGGAAAGAGGCCCGGGTCAGACTGCTCAACTCACTGGAACGCAATCCAGTTTCCACCGCCAGACGGTACAGCATCGCCCGTTCCTGTCCGGTCAGCCGCCCGCAGGGAACGCGATGCCTTGGCCGTGAGCCCACGGCCAGGTTGGCGTTCACATCCCGCCTGCCGACGACACTCCCGCGGGGCCGCTCTTATCTGAGATTAGGCCACTGCGCCGTGATGCCGGCGGCCTTTAGAAGTCCCCCGACCGACTTGGTCGCCATTTGCCAGCCGGGCTTGTCTACGCCGAAGGCCTCGCGGTAAGCCGCCTTGTCGAGGTCCTTGGTCTCGACCTGCAGAAACGAACTCATGAAGCCGAAGGGCTGCGGGGCTCCGTCCGGGATGCGGATCATGAGTTTGGATGGATCGCCGGCGATCCTGTAGAGGATGGGGTAGTAATCCGTCGCCGGCTTGGCAGGCTCAAATTTCCACGTGATGACCTGCTCCCTGGTCTGGTAGGTCGTCAGCAGGCACGGGTCGAAAAACCTGCCCGCGGCGCGGGCAAAGGCATGGGTGGAGAAAACACAGCGGCTCACCGTCACGAAATGCGCCGTGGCCGTGCGGACGTTGCCGACGATCCTGTTGTCGAAGCACTTGGAATGCTCCTTGGTGGCCCAGGAGCCGGCGCCGACACACTCCGTTCCGGCGTCGGCCAGGCCCAGATTCTCTCTGGCCATCAAGGCGAAGGCCGCGGCTAGGCAGCCGCAATCCACCGTCTTGCGCTGTCCGGTGGGGGATGCCAGCAGCATGTCGGCGGTCAGGCCGAGCACCCTGGTGGCGTTGTAGGAATAATTAGACTGGGCGTATCGGCACAAGTTGTTGAACAAGGTGTCAAGATATACCGGGCCGGTCTTGCCAGTCAGGTCTCCCCTCGAATCGGCCAGGATGGCTTCGCGTGCAGTGGGCATGGTCTCTCCTTGGTATCGGGACATGGCTTATATTCTTGGGCCGACGACCGCCGCCGGGCCTCGGGACATGTTGCGCATGTACTGCGTCGCCGGGAGGGTAAGTGCGATATTTACAGTTAACAGTCGTCCATTGCAAGCGGAACAACTGGGTGGAGCGGAAGATCGGCGGCCAGCCGGGGCACGTCAAGCACGAACGCCCGCCCTTCACCCCCGAACAGATTGACCGCATCGTCCGGCATGACCAGAAACCCTATGCGGCGCTGGTGCCGCTCAACCAGTGGACCGTACTGCAACAGATCGAATTGGCAAAATGTCCCTGCCTCATTACGGAGCATCGCGCCCGGTGCTTCTGCGATCGGGCATGTTTGCTGTGCAGCGAGCCGGCGGCGGAACATTGCCATCGGCGGCTCGTGGCCGAATACCTGCAGCGGAAATGGGGAAACGTGGTGATCGAGCACCTGTGAACCGATGTGACCCGAGGCACAAATGCCCCTTTCTCATGCCGCTCGATCCTCGGTGGCCTCCTGACAAGATGTCGTATTGTTGCCCGCGTCTGGGGCGGCGGTAATGCCGCTCTTGCGTGTGCGGCCGCCTGGCTTATGATAAGGCCCACGGATTGATTCACTTCTTCTTACCCGAAAGGATTCACATGGCTGGTAAAGTTCCCACCAAGAGCGAGATCATCAAGAGCCTCGCCGAAACCACGGAGTTGTCCCGCAAGCAGGTCGGGGCCGTCTGCGAGGCCATGGCTGGCCTGATTGCCAAGAACGTCGGCAAGAAGGGGCCGGGCATGTTTGTGATGCCGGGCCTGATGAAGATCCTCGTGGTCCAGAAGCCCGCCGTCCCGGCCCACAAGGGGATCAACCCCTTCACCAAGCAGGAGCAGATGTTCAAGGCCAAGCCCGCCCGCAAGGTCATCAAGGTACGCCCCTTGAAGGCCCTCAAGGACATGGCCAAGTAGAATTAGTTGTTGCCCGGGTGCAACCCGAACCCTCGGCACGAAAGTGTCGGGGGTTCTTTTTTGGAGGTGGCCGAAACGACGCGCGTGCCGATCAGCCGTGGCGGCAAGTTCAGACGGAAACCGCCACGCATCTCCCCCGCCGTCAGTCTTTGCGGTAGGCCACTAGGCACACGCCCAATTCAGTTTCAACCTTGGAGAGTTCCGCCAACTGCTGTGGAGTGAGCGTCGCCGGCTCAACGGGATATTCGTAGGCGATCACATACACGCCCCCCAGTTTCTGCTCCACTTCCTGAACCTTGGCCACCGCAGTGGCCGGCAGCGACGCTACCTTGGGCTTGCTGAACTCGCTCATTGTGTCCATCTCCTTCTGCAGGGCGCTCCAGCGCCAGCGTCGACCGGCACCACTTGATTACCACGCACCGACATGACCACTGCATATCCGGAAAACCTCGCACGGGGATTGGGCAGACCCGATTGTGCCGACCCCTTACCTTCGCCCGTAGGTATAGGCAAGATGGGATAAATGGGGGACTTACTCCGGGCGGTCTTCGCGCCGTCTTTGAGCCCTGGGTTTCAGGTATCTCGCGGGGAGGGGGGCACACACGTGAAATAGCCATGATGGCGGGTGCTTTCTGGCCTATATGCCATTCCCTCCAGGAATTCCGACTTCCTGAAAAATACTTGTTTGTCTCCTGTTCTCGGAGTATGAACTGGTATCGCCGAAATTTTGTTCCGGGGCGCCATGTGGATCGCATTCGGCCCGCAGGCTTTGCGCGCCGTTATAGGAAGGAAGCGGTGCATCCCAACTCGTGTTGGCACGCCCGCTCGCAGGAAATGCTTATGACCGTTCACTCCGACACCCCAGCGTCCTGTACCCACACCCACGTCGCGGCCTTGCGGCTTAAACGCTTGACCGACGCGCGGCACGTCTTGGTAGCAGTCGTGGCCGTGGTGTTGGCGGTGCTGGGTTCTGCGCGTTTATTGCGCGCGGGCCTCGTGGACTGGAATGGTGCAGGGGTCACGTCGCAGAATTGGCTCTACAGCATTCCGGAACCGAAGGCGAAAGATCCGCAGGACAAAAAGCAGCCTCCCAAAGCCATCCGTCCCACGGACATTACCGATCCAGCCGCCAACGACGAGGGCGCCGCCGCGGGCTCTGGCGGAGCCGATTCGTCTGCCGCCACACTTCTGGGCACGAATGCGCAGGGTGTTACGACGGGCTATGCGGTGCCGGCCGTGCTGGCCACTCCCCCCATGGGCGCCCTCCCGCTCTTCAGTGGCGGGTTTAGATATTTGCAGCCTGCGGCGAAAACGAGCAGTCCCCCTCCCGCCACGACCGTCGTGGATCCCAATTGGACGGGACTTGGTGGCGACAATAATTGGAGCACGGGCGCCAACTGGGACTCGACCCCGTCTGCACCCTCCAACGATGGCACCGCGGATATCCACTTTGCCGGGACCACTCGTTTAACGCCGGTGGTTGATGCCAACAATCCCTGGTATATCGCCAACATTACCTTTGACTCGGTGGCCGGCGCGTTTACGGTCAGTGGGAACCAGATCGCCTTCAACAACGTGAGTTCCGTCCTCAACCAGAACTCGGCCAACAACCAGATCATCAATAACGCGCTGCTCCTCAGTCAGCCCGTGACCGTCGGCGGCACCGGGGCTGGCACGCTGACCCTGGGCGGTGTGGTCAGCGGCACCAATAAGGGCATCACCAAGAACGGCACCAGCAACCTCACCCTCACCAACGCCAATACCTACACGGGCGCCACTTCGGTCACCGCCGGAACCTTGACCCTCAGCGGCACTGCCGGCGCCGTCGCGTCCTCCAATATCACCATCAGCGGTGGCAAGCTCCTGCTCGACAACTCCACCAACACCAACACCGCCCGCGTCAACAATGTCACTGTCACCACCGGCGGCGACCTCAGCCTCACCGGCAACGGCAGCACCTCCAGCGTCGCCGAGGCCATCGGGGTCCTGACCTTCGATACTGGCAGTTCTATCGTCTCGCTCACCGGCACCGGCGCCGGCCAGGTGCAGAGCTTTGCCGCTTCGAGTTTCGTGCGCAGCAATCGCGCCACAGGCCTTGTGAGGGGTACCTCCCTTGGCGACGGTGCCACCAACACCACCCGTTTGACACTTTCCAGTTTGACCGGCCTCACCCAGGTGGGCACCACCACCAGTTCCGCCGGCGTCAATACGGGAACCACCAAGAATCTCACCATCGTGCCTTTCTTGATCGGCGATACCAGCGGCACGGGAACCGGCGTCGCCACCACCGCCAACTTTGTCACCTACGACACCACCAGCGGCCTGCGGAAGTTGGGAACCGGCGAGCAAGATGCCATGGTCGCCGCCGCCGCCACGAATGACACCACCCTTAGCGGTGCGACCGATCACAATGTGAAGGTTCTCAAAGGTATCGCGGCCACCATGACCACCGGCGCTAAGACCTTCAACTCGCTGGTACTTTCGCCTGACAGCGCTACGAGCACCGGCGCCGTCACCTCCCTGACCGGGTTCGGCGGAGGCAGCGATTCCCTCATGCTCACCAGCGGCACCCTCCTCGACGCCGGCCTCACCGCCAATACCATCGGTGGATTCTCCTCCATCATCTTTGGCAACGGCGAAGCGGTCATCCACCGCATGAGCGGCACCGGTTCATTGTCGATTAACAGCCCCATCTCCGTCACCAGCAGCGGCGGCTTGACCAAGAGCGGCGCAGGCAACCTCATCCTGACCGCTACCAACGTCTACACCGGCCCCACTACCATAAACCAGGGCACCCTCACGATCGGCAACGGCACCTCCGGAAGTCTGAATTCCACCGGTGCCCTCACCGTGACCCCACAGGGCACCCTGTCGCTCAACATGGCCACGGGCGGCGTCTTGAGCAATACCATCACCAACAACGGCACGATCACCAAGGCGGTGGGTACCACGGTCAACGAAATCTCCAGCAACCTGACCACCGGCACTGGTACGGTGACCACCACGCTCTCTGGCGGCACGCTGGCGCTTTCCGGCAACAACAGCTACAGCGGAGCGACCACCATCACCAATGGTACGCTGCGTGCGGTGGCCAATGTGGGCAACACCTCCGGGGGTGTTTCCTCAGCCCTCAGCCCCAATTCGGCCCTGACGTTCACTCCCGGGGGCAACTCGACCACCGATTCCATCCTGCAACTGCGCGGCGATGCCGATACGGTCTTCAATACCTCCGGGGCGATCACCTTCAACCTGACCAGCCTGACCTATTCCTATGCGATCAACATCAACGTGGATCAAGCCACGGCGAACGGGTCAGGCAAGACCCTCACCTTGGGGAACTTCAACATTCCCTCTGCTTCCGGGTCTGGCCCGCATGACCAGTTTATCAATGTCACCGGTGCGAATGGCTACAAGCTCGCCATTGGTGATCTGGCGACACAGGGCACCATGACGGTGAAGATCAATGCCACGACGGCGGATCTGACCATCGCCTCCATCACCAACAACAATGCCTCCAATACGTACGATAACATTGGTTCGGGTGCGACCACGGTGACCGGGGCCGTCTACAAGGGCACTGCCTCAAAAAGCCTGACGATCACCCAGAGCGGCAGCGGCTCGCTGACGCTCAGCGGCACGGCCTCCGCCGTATCAAATGCCTCCAATGGTTCCCTAACCACTTACAACCTGACTGGCGGCACGCTGAATGTGAACAATGCCAACGCACTAGGCGGTAATGGCACCACCACGAGCACTCCCCGCATCTTCAATATCAGCGGCGGCACGCTTGACAACACCAACGGCGGGGTCACGGTGGCCGATGGCGCGACCAAACTGACGACCAACATCAGCGGCAATTTTGCGTTTGGTGGCACCAACGCTGTGAATCTGGGCACTGGTAACACGGTTTTGAGTGGCGCTCGCACGATCACGACGACGGCCAGCACCCTCACCATTGGCGGCGTCGTCTATGGCGGAACGGTGGGCGGCACCGATGGCAGCAGCCTGACCAAGGCGGGGCCTGGCACCCTCGCCCTGAGCAATATCGCTTTCTACACCGGCGGGGCCTCCGTGAATAACGGCACCTTGCTGGTCAATGGGGCCGCCGTGGCCCAGACCTCGCAGAGCACCACCACGACCGCCAGCGCCACCATCACCGGCCTCGCTAACGCCTTGACCACGCTCAAAGTCGGTCAACCCGTTAGCGGCAGCACGATCCCCACCGGTAGTTACATCACCAGCATCACCAGTGCCAACACCATCGTCATCTCGCAGACTGCAACCGCCGGCGCCACGACCTTGACCTTCAGCGCCGGCAGCGCCCTGGGCACCGGCACGGTCACCGTCAGCGGCACCGGAACCCTCGGCGGAGCGGGCGCCATCAGCGGCGCCGTGTCGATTCAGTCCGGCGGCACCCTGGCCCCCGGCAATAGCGGCGTGGGCACCATCACCTTGGGCA
>Ga0118677_10016262_pt1 | contig 10221 bp, 3 predicted proteins | sample AliMusrvi5mmetaG_FD_86154 | JGI IMG/M metagenome (GOLD analysis project Ga0118677, IMG submission 86154)
CACAGAGCACTGCTGCTTGACGCACGATGAGCTGTGCTTGTACAGGCTTGCTGGGTACCAGCTTCGCCGTCCAATCATTCTGACCAATATCCTCCATCAGCGCATCATGAATATTGCGTTGCCGGGCTTGCTCTAAGGATTCGTTGTATTCAAACATGGAGAATGGGTCTAGGCCTATTTAAAAAAGAGGATCAAACAGACTATGCTGCGCCAATGTTTTTGACAAAGCCATGCTGTGCTTTGGCTAACAGGTCTGGATGATTTTTAGTGAAGTCGAGCATCCGCTCAATACAAGCTAACGCCTCAACCCGAATAGGCTCATCAATGAAGATTTCACCAGAGGCGTTTTCAAGGCAATCTAAGATACCTTGTAAACCATTCATGGCCATCCACGGGCAATGGGCACAGCTCTTACAGGTCGCACTATTGCCGGCAGTGGGTGCTTCAATCAGTTTCTTATTGGGGGCCAACTGACGCATGCGATGCAGAATGCCATTGTCAGTTGCCACAATATATTCAGCGGCTGAACCTTCAACGACTGCCTTAATCATGGCAGAGGTAGAGCCCACCACATCTGCAAGATCGACTACGGCTTGAGGGGATTCAGGGTGAACTAAGACCAACGCATTGGGATGAGCCGACTTGAGCATTGCTAATTCAACGGCTTTAAATTCATCATGCACGATGCAGGCACCATTCCATAAGAGCATATCCGCACCGGTTTGTTCTTGAATATATCTACCAAGATGGCGATCCGGCGCCCAAAGAATTTTTTTGCCTTCCACTTTGAGTTGATGCACGATGGCAAGAGCGCATGAGCTGGTCACCATCCAATCGGCTTGCGCTTTCACTGCAGCGCTGGTGTTAGCGTAGACCACGACAATCCGTTCAGGATGCATGGCACGGAAAGCGGCAAAGTCAGTCGCATCACAACCTAAATCTAAAGAGCAAGTGGCATCTAAGTCAGGCATGAAGACGTGTTTTTCAGGACTCAGAATCTTGGCGGACTCACCCATGAAACGCACGCCAGCAACGATTAAGTTCTTAGCAGGATGATTCTTACCAAAGCGGGCCATCTCTAGGGAGTCAGCAACGAAACCTCCAGTCTCAAGCGCTAAATCTTGAATGTCACCATCAACGTAGTAATGAGCGACAAGAGCAGCATCTTTTTCAAGCAAGAGTTGCTTAATGCGGGCAATGACAGCAGCCTTTTCAGCGCCATGGAGTGGAGGAGGGGTCTTGGCCCAAGCCTGAGCAGTGCAAGTAACCCCAGCAGCATCTTGCTGAGGGTAGTCAAAGGCAATCGGGGTGCTAACAGTGGAAGTCATACGAAATCTTAAACGAGAGAGGGTATTTTCACCTGAATTGAGGGAATCGATTAATTATTCCTATTCGCCTTTGGGATAATGGGAAAATGGAGATCCAGAGTATCCTTGATGCATTATTTATCAATTACTTAGCTTCGCTAAGCGCTTATTGGTCCCCATTTTGATTTATATGACAAATCGTTTCAAGCTACATAAATCATTATTCACTTTAACGACAATAGCCTTGCTCTCATCGGGACAGGTTTTTGCTCAGGTGGATGCTGGTGCATTGCAACGTGGACTTGAGCAGCAATTGCCTTTGCCTTCTCCATTGGCTCTGCCAGAAGCAACCACCAAAGAGGATAATCGCAGAACCCAAGCTAAAGAGGGTGAAGTACGTTTTACTGTGACCTCTTTTGTCTTAGAGGGAATCAAGATTCTTCCTGAAGTAGAAATTCAAGCGGTATTAAAACCATGGCTTGGTAAGGATATTGGTTTTGATGATTTGCAAGATGCTTGCAATGCGATTCAAGAGTATTACCGCAAGAAGGGCTTTACTGTTCAAGCGATCCTACCCCCGCAAAAAATTGCTGGCGGTGTAGTCAAGATTTTAGTAACAGAAGCTAAGCTAGGAAAAGTAGTAGTTGAAAATCCCCAGGGACCCACACGCTTCAGTAAAGATCGTGCTGCACAGTACATTACTTATGCAAACCCAGTAGGTGATCCTCTCAGCATGCCGGCTATTGAACGCGCCATCATGATCTTGAATGAAACCCCCGGTGTCATGGTCTCTAGTCAACTCGAGCCGGGTGAGAACGATGGAGAGGCGGATCTACGATTGCAATTGACTCAACCCAATATGCTACAGGGGCGAGTAGAGGCTAATAACTACGGAAGTAGAACAACTGGCGCCAATCAAGGCGTGGTTGCTTTAAATATAAATAATCCCATTGGTATCGGTGATCAATTTTCATTAAATGGGATTGCTTCGCAAGGATCGCAATATATTCAAGGGGCTTTTTCTGTACCGGTATCGCCCGATGGATTGCGCTTGGGTTTAGCAGGCACTTTTCTGAATTACAAAAACGTCAGTAACTACGCTTATAACGGTGGCGCAGGTGATGCATGGACAACGGGCTTAAGTGCTGCTTATCCGCTCATTCGTAGTCAGGGCGCTAACTTAAACGGATCGGTTAATTACGATATTAAAAGTTACAACAACACGAACTTCAATACCAGTCAAACTATCAGTGCATACAACATCAACAATCTTTCTGCTGGGTTGTCCGGAAACATTGCCGATAATTTTGGCTATGGTGCGATCAGTAATGGCACTGTAAGTTTAGTGTTGGGACATTTAGATATTCTGCCAACCAGTCAAGCAAACTATGGCTTGTACGCAATTCCTAATACCTCTCCAACTACCTATGGAGTAGTGACCCCATCCAACTTTGCAAAATTGGCTTTTGCTGCAAACCGTACCCAACAATTGGTTGAAGATGGCACCACCCATCTTTATACCGCCATCACCGCACAGTTTGCCTCAGTGAACTTAAATACAGCAGAGCAATTCTATTTAGGGGGTCCATATGGGGTACGTGCCTATCCAGTAGCTCAGTCCGGCGGTACGCAGGGCGGTATCTTTACTCTGGAGCTGAGGCATCAATTGCATGAAAAGCTCACTTTATCGACTTTCTATGATGCTGGCGTAGTACAGCAGTACAAGAATTTATACCCAGGCTGGCAAGGGCAAACGAATGCCAACAACACCTATTCATTAATGGGCGCTGGGTTTGGCATCAAGTGGGATTACGAAGGCTGGGCAATTGGTGGCATGGTGGCCTGGAAGGTCGGGCAAAACCCTCTGTATAGCTCCACTGGACAGCCAGTGAATACCGACGGCACCACGACTCAGCCACGCGGCTGGGTTAGTGCTAGTTACACCTTCTAATTCACCATACCCAGAGTAATCGATGAACCCCCCCTTTAGGCAGAAATATCACCCCTTTGGGTTAATTGCATCTTGTTTATTGGCCATTTCAGCTTCTGTGGCGGCTCAAGATCTACAAAATAGCCCTTCAGCTCAAAAGCAGGAGGTCCATATTGAATTTATAGCCACCGTCAATGGCACGCCAATCACCCAAGGCCTGCTGGATATGAATGTCCAGGCCGCAGTCAACCAGGGTCAAAAGGACACGCCGCAACTACGCCAAGCCATCAAAGATGAATTGATTAATCGAACCCTGATTGCGCAAGAAGCAAGCCGTCAAGGCTTAGATAAAGAGATCGATTTTCGGGATCAATACACCCAGCTTAAGCAAAGCTTGTTATTGCAAGCCTATATCGACGAGTACCTCAAAAAGTCCCCCATGACAGAGGCTAAATTACTCGAAGAATATGAGAAGCAAAAACAGGCAATGGGTGGGGGTAATACAGCTCCGCAATACCAACTTAGTCAAATTATTCTGAGTACAGAATCGGAGGCCATTGCTGTCATTAGCAGACTTCAAAATGGCGAATCATTTGCCAAAGTGGCAAAAGACATTTCACGTGATGCGAGTACTAAATCTCAAGGTGGACTAGTGGGTTGGGTCATGCCACTACAAATTGCAACACCCATTGCCGATGTCATGGTAAATCTTCCTAGGGGATCCTTTAGCACTACGCCCATTAAATTGCAGGGTGCCTATGCAGTGATCAGAGTAGACGATATTCGTTCAACCAAAATCGCTAGCTTCAAGGACTCAAAGAATCAAATGAGACAAGCGATCATTCAAAAATATCTGAACGACAGCATCAAAAAACTCAGAGAAAGTGCCAAAGTTATTCAATAAAGTAGTGCATTAAGCGTCACCCCAAATGTACTCAAAATCCTCAAAAAATTACAACTTTTACGAATGTGGCTTTTAGGCACCTTGATAACATCAGGGGTTGCGGTTTGATCTAAATCAAATTGGCATTTATTGCTAATAATTTATATAATCAATAGCCGTAGAGTACGAGCCTTACTAGTAGAGATAAGCTCTAAAAATTAGTATGCGTATACAAGTATTTTCTCGAATGAGAAATCTCTGGGATGTTTCTTTTATATAAGAAACTTTCTCACAAATTTTCTGATAAAAATCAGCAGCGGCTAGTCTCGAACCTAAATTCGCATCACCCCAAAATTAGCGCCAATGGCGTGCATTTCTTGCACAATTTTGGATCAAACAGCCTGGAACTATTCAAGAAGTCGTGTAGGACTTTTGCCTTTAAAGTGGGTAAAAATGCAGTTCTATACCCATTATTCTTAGCGACTATTGCTGTTGGGTTCCAGTGCGAAAATGTTTTTGCACAATCAAAAACCATTCTCCCCGTTCCAAAAATAGCACTCCCAACTGGCGGTCAAGTTGTTGCTGGTAATGCTACGATTAATTCAACAAGCACTGCTAATTCTGCAGTGATGAATATCAATCAAACATCACAACGTGCAGTAGTTAATTGGGATAGTTTTAACGTTGGAAAAAATGCCACCGTTAACTTTAATCAACCCAATGCGAATGCAGTGACACTCAATCGTGTTACTGGTGGATCAGCATCTGTGATTGAAGGTGCAATCAAAGCAAATGGGCAAGTGATTTTGGTCAACAGTAATGGCGTGACTTTTGGTAGGGGCGCAGAAGTTAATGCTGCTGCAGTGGTCGCTTCGACCCTGAATACTGCCGATAAAGAATTTATGGATGGCAAAGCCAACTTTAAAGATGATGGCTCCGGAATAGGATCCAGCGCAGGCAAAATTATCAATAAAGGCACTATCCAAGCCAATAATGCCAGCGGAGAAGGGGGCTTTATTGCGCTCTTAGCCCCCGAAGTGCGTAACCAAGGTTACTTACTGGCTCAAAAAGGGGGAGCCGTAGCGATTGGCTCGGGGTCTCAGATTTCCTTACATATCCAAGGTCAGACATTGGTTGCCATTAAGGTGGAGGAAAGTGTCTACAACGGCCTGATATCGAATAAACGCATCATTGAAGCCCCCGGTGGCTTAGTAGTCCTGGCAACTGGGGCAGCCAACCAGCTGATGGCCGGGGTGATTAAGAATACCGGCCGAATCTCGGCCAATAGCCTAGTGAATAACGGCGGGACCATTGAGCTGGTTGCTAAAAATGTCGTCCAGGCTGGAACGGTAAGCGCAAATAGCAAAACCGCAGAGGGTGGCCAAGTCAACCTCGTCGGAAGCGATATCACCTTAGCGAGCAACTCTGAGACAAGTGCAACTGGCGCCAGTGCTGGTGGTCAGGTCAATGTCGGACTGGGAAATACCCAGGTATCGGGCGGTAGTCAAGTCAATACCTCAACGCAAACCGCCATCAAAGCCAATGCGGATCAATCTGCAAGTAGGGGTCAATTAGCCAAAACAGTCACCGTCCAGGAGAATGCACTGGTTGATACCTCGGCAACTAAGGCGGGTAATGGGGGCAGTATTGCCATCTGGTCAGAGCTCAAAACCACGGTAGCTGGCATCCTTAAATCTATCGGTGGGTCGATTTCAGGCAATGGGGGCTTTATTGAGACCAGTTCTAAAGGCACTGTGGCGCTAGCTCCCCAAGCCCAAATCAATACGAGTGCGAGTAACGGAAGCTCCGGAACTTGGCTTTTAGACCCGATTGATCTGACAATTGATGCCTCTACCGCGAATCTCATCTCAGCAGTTTTAGCCAATAGCAACGTCACTATTGCGGTCACCAACAACACAATTTCATGCCCAATTGGTAGCTGTACTCAAAGTGGAACTAGCAGTCTGACGATTGCCAGTGGGGCAGATATCCTCAAATTAGGCGCCAATTACACCACCTTGACCCTCTCCTCGGCAGGCATTTTTAACCTCAATGCCAACATCAGCGGTCAAAATTTAGACGTAATTATTAGTTCTTCGATCGCCTATTTGAACGTGGGTAGCTCGATTAATGCGTCCAAAGTGACGGTTCAGGCACAGACTATTTATGCCCAAGGCAGCATCCAAACCAGCAATTACTTAAATAACGTCACCCCAGGATCCCTGGGCAATGCCATCCAATTGCTAGCCCAAGCGATTTATGTATCGGGCCGATTGTCAGCAAATGGGGTGGGACAACTAGCTGGGCAGATCAGATTAGAGGCCAATACCATCACCCTAAACCCAGGTGCGCTCATAGAAGCAACCGGTGATGAAGGTGGTCAAGTCAGCATTGCAGCCAATGATTCCATCTGGAATAGTGCAGTCATTCAGGTGAATGGCGGTAACGGCAGGGGCGGTACCATTAATCTGACTGCGGCAAACGATATTTATTTCGATCAAGCAACGATTCAAGCAAACGGCACTACCGATGGCGGATCACTCACGATCACCACTCAAGTTGGTGATGTGAATGTGGCTAATTCCATCATTCAGACCAACGGCTCCATAGGTCGTGGCGGCAGCATTGGCTTATCCGCTACCAATAAAACCCAAATTGCAAACTCCAACATCAGCGCAAACGGGTATACCCAAGGTGGCAAAATATTCATAGGCAATGATGCAAGCAATGGCACATTGCCTTTTTCTATGGTCACAAGCATTGATGAGAACACTACCATCAGCACAGCTCAGTTAGACAGTAATCAGAACAACCAGCAGGGTGGCTTTATTGAAACCTCTGGTAACACCCTAAGCATGATGGCAAGTATTAATGCAGGTAGAGGGGGAATGTGGTTATTGGATCCCTATGACATTACTATCTCAGGAGCAAATACCAACACATCAAATACTGGCGGAACATTTACCGCTAGCGCAAACTCTGGAACAATCGATGCGGCAAGCATTGTTAACGCTTTGGGCTTATCGGCTGTAACAATTAGTACATCCGGGGCTGGCGTTCAGCAGGGGGATATTACTGTATCGAGCCCAATTAGTGCCGCTGGAACAAATAAGCTCACTCTCAACGCTACGCGAAATATTATTCTCAATGCAGTGATTACTCGTAGCGGTACTGGGGGGTTAGATTTAATCGCTGGAACCGGTGGTGTAAGTGGATCGAGCAATATCGTAATGTCTGGTGGCAGCACATTAACCATTACGCAGGGGGGTAACAGTACATACAGCGGAATTATTTCAGGGACAAGCGCCTCACTTACGGTTGCTGGTACGGGGGCATTAACCTTAACGGGCCAAAATTCATACACGGGAACTACTACGGTTAATTCTGGCAGTACGTTAAATTTCACGCCTGGTGCTTTTACTGAAACATTGGCTGGATATTTTGTAAATAATGGAACTGTAAATTTCGATGGTGCTAATACTGGAACAGGGGTAACCGGACTATTCATTAGCAATGCTTCCGGGTCGGGATCGTGGAATATCACTACCACTGTAAGTTCAGGCGGCCAGTGGACTAGTCGTTTGGGTTTTTATGGTGCAGCGGTTACTATCAGCGGTCAAATCACAGTTAGTAATTATGGAAATCTATGGCTATCGGCTGATACTGCATCTTCAATCAACGCTAGCTCTCCAATCTACTTAAATGGAGTCAATACTTATCTTCGGGTTTATGGTGCGGCAAATGGAGTTATCAAGGTTGGTACTCTTACTGGTAATGGTAAGGTCGATTTTTCTGACGGCGGCGGCGGTGCTGCCCTTACTTTATCCGTCGGTAATGATAATGGCACTGGCACCTTTAGCGGCATCATCTCTAATTCTGGGCTCTCATCTGGACCCACTACATTATCCATTGAAAAAGTTGGATCCGGTACTCTAACCTTAGGCGCAGCTAACACATACACTGGTCTGACCACCGTAACAGCAGGAACCTTAACCGAAGGCATTGCTAATGCTCTGTTAACTGGTGGATTAACAGTCAACGGCGGTACCTTCAGTCTTGGTACGTATTCAGATAGTGTCGGTGCTGTGATCATTGGTGTTAATGGCGGCACCATTAGCAGTAGTACTGGTGTATTAACTGCTACGGCGGGCTATACATTTAACAACACAACTACTGCAACTATCTCGGCAATATTGGGTGGTGCGGCACTAACGCAGGCTGGATCTGGTACCACAATCCTGTCAGGTGCAAATACCTATATTGGCGCTACTACCGTTAATAATGGGATTTTAAGTATCAATACCATCGAGAATGGCTCTGGCAATGCAAGCTCGATAGGGAGATCTAGTGGTGCAATTAGCAATATTGTCTTAGGCGGTGGCACCTTGCAATATACAGGTTCAAGTGTTGATTCGGTTCTCAGAGGTTTTTCTTTAACCACTGGAACAAGTTCAACCATTGAAGTTACTCAAGAATCAGCATTGTTAGGATTTCAAACTACATCTGGAAACAGTACTAATGGAAATTTAACAAAAACAGGCCCAGGACAACTTTCTTTTGCGGGTACTTATACCGGTCTAACTACCGTCAATCAGGGCACATTATCATTCTACGCTCTTAATGGGGCTCTTACGGTGAATGGCGGAACTGCTGACCTTACTAATGCTGGTGTGGTTGCTGTCGGTGCTGTCATCATAGGCGCTAATGGTGGAACGCTCAGTGGAAGTGGCAATGGTGTATTAACGGGTACGAGTTTTACCTTTAACAATACAACTACTGCAACTGTCTCAGCAAAATTAGGCGGTACAAATGTGGTGTTAACACAGTCGGGTAGTGGTGCGACATCCTTATCTGCTTCTAATACCTATACCGGTACCACTACCATTAATAGCGGCGCTACTTTAACGTTATCGGGTAGTGGCGCGATTGCGAGTAGTGCCAACGTGGTTAATAACGGTACTTTAGACATCAGTGGCATCACTGCAAACAGTAATACAGCAACTATCACTACATTAACTGGTAACGGTATAGTCACTTCTGCTAGTGGCAAGACCCTAAGTCTGAGTGGTGCCACTAGCTTTAGTGGCGCTATTAATGGTACGGGTGGCAACCTGACGATTACGGGTGGGACTACCACTTTATCAGGTGGTACTAGCAACTACTCTGGTACCACCACTATTAATAGCGGTGCTACTTTAGCGATTAGTAATAACACTGCTCTTGGTACCTCAGCAGTAACAGTAGTTAGCGGCGGTACTTTGGCCTTGTCTGGCGGCATTACGATTACTAATGCGATTGGTATTAGTGGTGCAGGGGTTAGTTCTGTTGGTGCAATTTCCAATACCAGTGGCGCTAATGCGATCAATAGTCTGATTACTCTAAGCGCAGCATCTACGATTGGTAGTGTCGCTGGTACTTTAACAATCAATCCTGCTAGCGGTAATGCGATTAGCGGTAGTGCTGCCAATCTGACTTTTATTGGTAATGGCAACATTACTATTAGCAAGATAATCTCCAATACAACCGCTAGCTTAACGAAGACTGGCAATGGTGTCTTAACCTTAGCCGCTTCTAATGCCTATACCGGTATTAACTATCTCAATGGTGGAACTGTCGTAGTTGCTAATATTGGCTCCCTAGGAACTGGTTCGGCTGGGACCATTTCTTTTGGAGGTAGCACCTTACAGTACTCAGGTATCAATACTGACTTCTCTAATCGCTTTGCCATCACTTCTGGCCAATCCTATTTAGTGGATGTCAATGGCCAATCGGTGACCTGGGCAACTGCTTTACCAATCTTGGGTACTAACGGTTTAACACTCTCTAGTACAGCAGCTAATGGGGTATTACTTTTATCGGCTACCAGCAACTACTCTGGTACCACCACTATTAATAGCGGCGCTACTTTAACGTTATCGGGTAGTGGCGCGATTGCGAGTAGCGCCAATGTGGTTAATAACGGCACTTTAAATATCAGCGGAGTCACCAGTTCAGCAACTATCACTACATTAACTGGTAACGGTATAGTCACTTCTGCTAGTGGCAAGACCCTAAGTCTGAGTGGTGCCACTAGCTTTAGTGGCGCTATTAATGGTACGGGT
>Ga0118677_10006147_pt1 | contig 10219 bp, 13 predicted proteins | sample AliMusrvi5mmetaG_FD_86154 | JGI IMG/M metagenome (GOLD analysis project Ga0118677, IMG submission 86154)
ATGATGAGGGCCAGCTCGTCCTGCGAGTAATAGTCGAGGCGGTTGATCAGGCCGAAGCGCGAGCGCAAGGGGGCGGTGAGCATGCCGGAGCGGGTGGTGGCGCCGACCAAAGTGAAGCGCGGCAAATTGATTTGGATCGAGCGGGCGGCGGGTCCGGAGTCGATGATGATATCGAGGCGGAAATCCTCCATGGCCGGATAGAGGTATTCCTCGATGGCGGGATGGAGGCGGTGGATTTCATCGATGAAGAGGACATCGCCGCGTTGGATGTTGGTGAGGATGCCGGCGAGGTCGCCGGCTTTTTCGATTTGCGGGCCGGAGGTGGTGTGGAGTTGGCTGCCGGCGGCGCGCGCCAGCAGGTTGGCGAGGGTGGTTTTGCCGAGCCCGGGCGGGCCGGAGAGCAGGACGTGGTCGAGCACGTCGCCGCGCTGTTTGGCGGCGGCGAGCATCAGCAACAGCCGATCCTTGACCTTTTCCTGGCCGATGAACTCGGAAAATGCCGGTGGGCGCAGCGATACATCGAAGGGCGTGACCGGCGCGGCGGTGGTCTGTTGGTAAAAAGTTTCGGGCATGGCGGCTGACGGGCAAGTAGAAGGCACATGACGACGGGACACAAGGGAAAGCCGGAGCGCAGCAGCTGGTCAGACTGTCTCAGGTTGGCGGGCGGGTCAGGAGTTGGACGCGCAGGGAGGAGGCGCGGGCGATGTTGAGATAATCGGCGTCGAACGTGATGATTTCCGCGTCGTGGTGGATGGCGATGGCGGCAACGACGAGGTCCAAGGATCCGGCGTTGCAACCTTGGTCGCGACACTTCTGCCCCAGCAGCGTAGCATCCCGCCACAGGCGAGGGTGCGGAGCCAAAATTGGCAGGGTGGCGAATTGAGCCTCGATCATCGGACGTTCCTGTGCGGTGGCATGGCGGAGGACCTCGAAGATGACCGGTTCACAGAGGGCGGCGAGGGGATCGAGAATCCACGGCTGAATGCGAGCCTTTAGGGCCATCGGGGTTTTCCGGCGGGTGAAGTCAACCCACAGTGATGATTCGATTAATCGCGCCATAATTCGGAAAGTGTGCAGGACTTGGCGCGGGCTGCGGCTTGCGATGCCTCAAACCCGCCCAACTCGGCCGCCCATTCGCCAGTTAGGAATTTTTCCGAGATCTCGGCGCGGCGCTGGTGCTGCAATGTGTCTCCAAGAAGTTTGCGAATGGCAGGGCCTTTTTTGGCAATGCCGGTGATACGGCAGATTTCCCGCAGGTCCTGTTCAGGAAGTTCGACGCTGATTTTCATGCCGTTAATGTAGCGGAATCGGATTTTTTTACAATAGAAGTCTGATTTTGATCAGGCAAAAGACCAACAGTCCTGAGTCAGGCCGGAATTGAGCGGGCTCATCCGCTTTCCCGCGCGGCGAACGGCTGCCGGTCAGTCACCGTAACCCAAGACCTCCAGGCCGGGGATGCGCTCGAAGTCGGCCGCATTGCGGGTCAAGATTTTGGCACCATGACAGCGGGCGGTGGCGGCAATCCAGAGGTCGTTGTGGGATCGTCCGCCGAGTAACTTTTCCTGCCGCAGATGGGCGGCGATACGCCCGTAGTGCTGGGCGGTTTCAAGATCCGCGCTGGCTATGCAGCGGCGGCGGAGAACTTGCAGGGACTCGTGAAGGCGCTGCTCGGACACCATGGCCGCCCCATCGAGAAAGTCACCCGCCGCGATGGCCGGGACGATCAGGATTTCCGCACCGTGAGCCAGCAGCGCCCGGTTGACGGGTGCATCGCGGTTGCCGCGGGCTCGGAACTCATCGATCAGGACGGTGGTGTCGATGCAAATCATGTCGGGCTTTCGATGTTCCAGTTCGTGGTGCTGCGCTTCTGGTGGAGGAGTTGCTCCATCTGGTTGGCGTCGGCATCATTGCCGATGGCATGCCAGAGCGGTGCTGCTTCGGCCACTGCGGCAGCGCAGGTTCCACTGTTGGCGGTATGGATAAGGCGACTGATGGTCTTGGTGAAGGATTCCGACGGCCGTTTCTCGCGGGCCAGCTGTTCGTACACCGAGCTTTCCACAGCGATGGTTTTGGTGCTCATGCATGTAATTTTACATGTGGACCACAAGCTGTCAAGCGGGGGATGGCTACCGGAACGGGTGCGGTGAGAAATTACAGGTGTGCCTTGCCATCAGTGGTGTGCGGGCTATGGTGGCGCCTCAACGACTCATGACGCCGTTCCTGCGGAAAATTCTTGGGATGAACTGGGTGCTGATACTGGTAATGTATGGGCTTCTGATCTTCGGTGTGTTCATGATCGAGAGTGCGGCGCGCCATTTGCCGCTCACTGCCGACCAAAAAAGCCAGTTCGGCACGGCGGGAGTCTATTACGCGTGGAGTCAGAAAAACTGGATTGTGGTGGGCAGCGTGGCGTTTTTCGGCGCGGCGCTGGTGGATTACCGCTGGATCCGCTGGCTGGGTATCCCGTTTTACGTGGTGAGCCTGGTGCTGATGTTTGTTGGCATGACCCAACCCGATGCGGTCCAGCCGGTGCGCCTGACCATCCTTGGACTGACGTTTCAGCCGGCCTCGCTGGGCATTACGTCGGGGATTCTGCTGATTTCCTGGTTGCTGCAGGATTTGCCCAAGCTGCACCCGTGGTTGGGCTCGCCGTTGGCGCGCATCGGCATCATCGGGGTGTTGGCGGGCGTGCCGTTTCGGGTGGTGATGAAAATGGGCGACATGGGCTCGGCGCTGGTGTGGATCCCCGCGTCGGTGGTTGCCCTGCTGATTGGCGGCGTGCCGTATCGCTACCTTTCGGTCATGGCCCTGATCGGCTTGATGCTGGTGCCCGTCCTCTATTATGTCGTGTTGCCGATGGTGTCCAAACGCGGACCGGCGCGCATCGACCTGTGGTTGCGCATGGTGCAGGGGCAGGAGGTCGATGTCACCGATGAGGGGTATTCCGCCCATTATGCCACGATGGCGGTGGGCAAGGCCGGCTGGAAAGGTGTGGGCTGGGGCGCTCCGGCGGAACGCAACTCATTGTTTGCCAAGGGCTACCCGTCCAAAAACACCGCGCACAACGACTATATTTTTGTGGTCATCGGCGAGGAGTTGGGGTTTCGCGGCAGTTTGCTGCTGCTCAGCGCCTATGCGTTGCTGTTAGTCCAGTGCCTGTTTGTCGCCTTTTACAGCCGGGATATGTGCGGGCGCCTGCTGGTGTCGTTGATCATCGCGCTGCTCTTCGCGCATGTGTTCGAGAGCATCGGCATGTGCGTGTTGCTGTTGCCCATCACCGGCATCCCCTTGCCGCTGGTCAGCTATTCGGGCACCTTTGTGGTGATCTGCATGTTTTTGTTAGGTCTGGTGCAGAGCGTTTGGATCCACCGCAACCAGCGGCCGGCCCTGCAATTGAAGCAGGACAAGGAATGACGCCTCAGCCCGCTTCGCAGCCGCTGCCCTGACCGTCGGCGTCGTCGGCGACATCGTCGGCTTCAAGGGCGATGCGGTTATAGATGCCCTGGATATCCTGGCGGCTCAGCGCGAGGGCCTCGAGGGTGGCGAGAAGGTGTTCGGTGAAGCGGCGCAAGTGGGCTTTGGTGATGCCATGGCCGTGGTGGACGTGGGCCAGCGGGCGGCCGGAATATTGCAGCGGGCCGCCCAGCGCCGAGGTGAAAAATTCCACCTGCATGCTGCGCAGTTTCTCCAGCGGAATCTGGGCAAAAAACGGGCTCAGTTGCGGGTCGGTTAGCACGCGGTCGTAGAAATTGTCAATCAGGCGGGTGACCCCGGCTGCTCCGCCGACTCGTTCGTAGAGAGATTGTGTTGGCATGCTGGGATTACCCTAGACGCAGGAGGGCGCGGCGGCAATGCCAATTGATTCCCTGTGGGGGCCGCCAGACGGCAAGACGCACGCGAAGAGCGACACGCCGGCTAAAGTCGGCGCTCGTGCGCTCAGAACGTCACCCGCAGCAGCATGCCGCCAACAAGCTGGTTCTTTGAACCCAGGTAGGCGGTGTCGGGGTCGTCGCTCAGCGCAATGGACCATTTCACGAACGGCGAGAGGGTGGCGGTGTGGGTGAAGCCCCAATCCAGCGAGATCTTGTTGGTCAGGGCGGTCAATTGCCCTTGCTCGACGAGGTAGCCCAACGCGACGCCACAGTTGAGGGCCAGGCAGCCGCTCAGCGCGAAGCGCTTGCCGAGGGCGAATTCCGAGTAGCCATTGTTGTCGCCTTCGACTCCCCAGAAATACACCAGCGAGGTGTCGATGCCCAAGAACTGGCGCACTATGCCGAAATAGATCTCCTGGGTGTTGAGGGTGGAGCCCGTGGAGTCGAAGTAACGGTAAATGTAGCCGATGGAGCCGGTGATCAAGCCGAAATCCCTGGATACCTGCCCGTAGAGGTCGAGTTCACTCGCATCCTGGTTGGGACTGTCAAGGCCGGGCACCGAGTTGTCCTTGAACGAACCATACCAAACCCCCGCCGCCAGGCCGAAACCGTGCAGTTGGGCGGTCACATCCGCGCCGACTTCGACGAGGTCCTGACCGAGATTGAGACCGCGGAACAAATATTCATTGGTATAGCCGGCGTGAATTTCATATTCGACTTCCGCCATCGCGTTGCCAGCCGCCGAGGCTGCAACAGCGGTCAAAGCCACAAGGAGCTTGCAGGAGGTGCGCATCGGGTGTTGTTGGTTTCGGTTGCTGCTGGCTGGCGGGACGAAGCCGGGCGCCCCACCACGGGGGAATCGCTCCCGCGCCTCCGACGAGACCGCAAGGGATCAATCCTTCCGGGCTGATAGTTCACCAATCCTAAGGATTTGTCCAGCCTTTTATGCGGTCGGAAGAAGTCCCGCAGCCCCTTGGCGCGGGCCATGAAGGTGGGATCGCGGCGGGGCTTGGGGATCCCGCCGCGGTGTGGAATTTTGTGCGAGAGGAAATTGGCACGCGATTTGCTGAGAGAGTTGTGCTGTCGTGGCCATGGGGGTTTCCCGTGGCTAAGGCCGCGCAACGACCAACCACAACCACCAATCCGATGATCCATAGATACTTGTACAAGCCCAGAATAGTGAAATATCTGATGCCCCTCTTTGTTGCCTGTTTGACGTTCGGTGCCATGGCGCCGCGGGTCGTGGCGCAGGACCCGGCGGCTCCCGCAGCGGCTCCCGCAGCCGACCCCACGGCACCGGCGGCGGCCCCCGCCGCTGCGGCGGGAGAGCCTGCCGCAGCGGCGCTTAAAGACGCCACCCTCGAACAGCGGGTTGCCGATATGGAACAGTATTTCAATAATGCTGCCCCCGGCCCTGCCGCCACGGCCAAACCCGAGGAGCAATACAAGTCGAAGCTCGCGGGCTTGCCCGGTCCCGGCCACAATGCCTTCATGATGATCTGCGCCGCACTGGTGCTGTTCATGACACTGCCGGGCTTGGCCTTGTTTTACGGCGGTCTGGTGCGCAGGAAAAACGTGCTGTCCGTCGTGGCGCAATGTTTTGGATGTGCGGGCCTGGTGACGATTCTGTGGGTGGTTTGCGGCTATTCACTGGTCTTCGGTGAACATCCCGCGGAAGGCGCCCCCGCTTGGGCGCCATTCCTTGGAAGTCTGAAATATTGTTTCTTCGAGGGCGTGGATAGCATGCCAAACACCAACTATTCCGCCTGGATCAGCCATAACGTGTTTGCGATGTATCAATTGATGTTCGCCATTATCACTCCGGCGTTGATCGTCGGTGCGATCGCCGAACGGATGAAATTTTCCGCCATCATGCTGTTCATCGGCTTGTGGATGTTCGTGGTGTACTTCCCCCTGGCACACATGGTTTGGGGCTTTGATGGCTTGATGAACGGCGTCTTCAATGGCAGTGCCAAGATCGCGGCGATCGACTTTGCCGGCGGCACCGTGGTGCACATGTCCTCAGGCTGGAGCGCGCTGGTGCTGTGTCTGTTGCTAGGCAAGCGCAAAGGCTTCGGCAAGACCGTCATGGCACCCCACAGCATGGTGCTGTGCGCCATCGGCACCGGCATGCTGTGGGTCGGTTGGTATGGCTTCAATGCGGGTTCCGCCCTGGCGGCCGACGTGGTCGGTGCCAACGCCTTCACCACCACCACGGTGGCCACGGCCGTGGCCTGCTTCGTCTGGCCGGTGCTGGAATGGATCACCCGCGGCAAACCCTCGATCCTTGGCTTCTGCTCCGGCGCGGTGGCCGGCTTGGTAGTGGTCACTCCGGCTTGCGGTTTCATCACGGTCAAAGGTGCGCTCATCGTCGGCCTGCTGGCCGGTTCGGTGCCGCTGTTCTTCTGCACCACGGTGAAGAAAATGTTCGGCTATGACGACGCGTTGGACACCTTCGGAGTCCACGCCGTGGGTGGCACGCTCGGTGCGATCCTAACCGGCTTGCTCGCCTCCAACAAGGTCAACGGCAATCTGGCCATCGCCACTCCTGCCAACTTTGCCACCACCAATGGCTGCGCCAAGCTCGTCGCCGACGGCGGACTGGTGTTTGAACAGTTGAAAGCGGTGGGAATCACCATCGTTCTGGCGGTTGTCGCTACCGCCGCGCTAGCTCTCATCGTTAAGGCCGTTTTAGGGTTGCGGCCAACCGAGGAGAATGAAGAAGTGGGCCTCGACCTCAGCGACCATGGGGAAGAAGGTTACCACGAACCTGCGTAAATTACGAATTGGGTTGACTCAGGGTTGCGCCGGGGTGGGAAACCGCCCCGGCGCATTTTTGCGTTCGCGAGCCGTTGCGCCGCTTGGCGCCCGGGCAGCAAGGGTCTGCGGCTGGAGTGAGGGCCCTCAGCGGAGCCACGGGAGCCCAGGCCGGGCAGGTCCGCGCGCGGGCCGCCGCTCAGCCGCAGGTTTGCGCCGCCTTGCGCAACTCGGCCACGAAAACCGCGAGGGGCTTGTCATCGGCCCGGGTCAGCCGATAGCCGGCGACGATGCACAGCGGTTGTGGCGGCGCGGTGAGAATTTTGAAATGCGCGCGTTTGGGAAACAGATGGTTGGTACCGCTGGTTACCACCGCCACCCCCAAGCCCGCCTCCACCGCAGCCATCAGGCTTTCCACGCCATCGAATTCGCCGCCGATGGTGGGCCGTTGTCCGTGTTCGCGCAGCCAGGCGCTGAGGATGTCCCAGTATTCCGGATACTCGCGCTGACTGAACACCAGCAAGGGCCCGCGCGCCACATCCGCAGGACTCACCCGCTGGCGGCGGGCCAAGGCATGGTGGCGACTCACCGCCACCATCCACGACGCGCCCACCAGCGCCACCCATTGCAAGCCCTGCGCTTCGCCCGCTGGTCCGACGCTGAGGACCACGTCCAATTTGTCACTCTCCAGCCCGGCCCGCATTTCCGTGGTCGACAGATCGAACAAGTCCACCCGCACCCCGGGGTGGGTCTGGGTGAAACACGCCACCGCTGCCGCCAGCAGGCCGCTGCCCACCGAGGGGGCGTAGCCCACCCGCAATCGCCCGCCCGGCGCCGCGGCACGCGCCCGTTGCAACACTTGTTCGGCGTGTTGCAACAGCTCGCGCGCCGCCGGCAGCAAGGCTTCGCCGGCCGGCGTGAGCTGGATGGAATTGGGCCGCCGCTGCAACAGACATTGGCCCAGTTCGCCTTCCAACGCCTTGATCTGGCGGCTCAGCGCCGGTTGCGTTAGAAAAATCGCCTTCGCGGCGCGGCTGATATTGCCGGTCTCGGCCACCGCCACGAAGTAACGCAATTGTCGCAGTTCCATGCGTGCCGAGCATAATCAAAAGGCATGCTCAGGCAAACAAATTAGCATTCGCCCACAGCGCGCCAGCGTCCATGTTGGCAGATGCCCGCGACTGCACCTCCAATCTTGCTGCGCCCCGCTGCTGCCCGCGGCCATTCCAACCACGGCTGGCTGCAGTCGGCGCACACGTTTTCGTTTGGCGATTATTACGCGCCGGCGCACATGGGTTTTCGCAGCCTGCGGGTGATCAATGACGACCGGGTGGCACCGGGCATGGGGTTTGGCACTCATCCGCATCGTGACATGGAGATTTTCAGCTATGTGCTGGCTGGCGCGTTGGAACACAAGGACAGCATGGGCAACGGCCGCGTGCTCGAACCCGGCCAAATCCAACTGATGAGCGCCGGTAGCGGCGTGTCCCACAGCGAATTCAATCCCTCGCCCGACACCCCGCTGCATTTTCTCCAAATCTGGATACTTCCGCGTCAACGCGGCCTGACGCCCGGCTACACCGAGTGGCATCCGTCGGCGGGCGATGCCGCCGCCGCCAAGGTGTTGGTCATCTCGCCGGACGGCCGCGAGGCCTCGGCCACTCTCCAGCAGGATGCCGACGTCTACCGCATCCGCCTGCAGCCGGGGCAAAGCGTCAGCCACGAACTCAAGGCCGGCCGCGGTGCCTGGCTGCAAGTTGGCGACGGGGAAGTGATGCTCAACGGGTTGGCCCTCGCCACCGGCGATGGTGCCAGCACCGAGCAACCCGGTGAACTGGTACTCACCGCCTCGCGACTCACCGAAGCGTTGCTTTTTGATCTGATCTAAGGCAATCGAACCCCAGGAAACCAATCCCCATGACCCGTCTCCTCGTGCTCTATTATTCCATGTACGGCCACGTCGAAACCCTAGCCGGAGCCATTGCGGAAGGGGCCGGCTCTGTGGACGGCGTTGAAGTGACCGTCAAACGAGTGCCCGAAACCATGCCGCCCGAAGTGGCCCAGCAATACGGCGCCAAACTCGACCAGGCCGCCGCGGTCGCCTCGCCCCACGAGCTGGCCGACTTTGATGCGATTCTGTTTGGCACGCCCACCCGCTTCGGCAACATGGCCGCGCAGATGCGCAATTTTCTCGATCAAACCGGCGGCCTGTGGGTCAAGGGCGCGTTGGTCGGCAAGGTCGGCAGTTGCTTCACCTCCACCGGCACCGGTGGCGGCAACGAAAGCACCATCATGAGTTTCGTCAACACCCTGATGCACCACGGCTTGGTATACGTCGGTCTGCCATACACCTGCGCCGAACTCGCCGACATCAGCGAATTGAAGGGTGGCTCACCGTGGGGTGCGGCCACCATCGCCGGCCCCGATGGCGCGCGGCGGCCCAGTGCCAAGGAACTCACCCAAGCCCGCTTCCAAGGTCGCCATGTGGCCACCATCGCGAAGAAACTCACCAGCCTATGAAACACCTCGCCACTATCGCGGGCGTCCTGCTGGGATTGCCGTTCTTCGTTTTCGGTCTCGATTTCTTCCTGAACTTCATCCCCAAGCCACCCGGCCCGCCGCCCGGTTCAGCTGCCGCGTTGTTCATGGCTGCGCTGATTCCCAGCGGCTACCTGGCCGCCGTCAAAGTCTGCGAGATGCTCGGCGGCTTGTTAGTCGCGCTGCCCAAAACCCGCAACCTCGGCCTGCTCCTCCTCGGCCCCATTATCTTCAACATCCTCTGTTTCCATATCTTCATCATGAAGGGAACCACCCTGGTCGATCCGATCAACCTGGGACTGCCGCTGCTCGCCCTGTTCCTCCTCTGGTGCGAGCGCCGGGCTTTCGCCGGGCTGGTCAGCCGCTGAGCGCGCGCCGCCAACTTTGGTGCAAAACCCGGGGGTTTGCTGTGCGCGCTTTTCCCACCTCTCCGCGGTTGCGTTTCCAATCACGATTGCAGGGAGCGACCGCGGCTAAATCATGGCAGCAAGGGAACAGGCGCGTGTCCCAAAACTTAGGGACATGACAGGAATCCAAATTTAGCGCACTTTGCTCGTGTCAGGGGGCGTGATCCCCCTTTTCATAAGGGATTGTGAAAACATCAGAGAGGTCGCGCTTCGGCGCGGCCTCTTTTGGTTTGCCGGCCAAGCGGCCACCGCTGGATAGGGAGGGCGGACCTTATTGTCCGCGAGGTTGAGAGATCCTCAGAAGCAGCGCTCGATGATTGCGCGGGCGGCGGCGAGCGAGCAATCCCGCGGCAGGCTGTGAATCACGGTGATGTAGGCGCGGCCGCGGGCGGTGTTGGCCGTGAGACAATGAATGCTTCCGCCGAGATGGCGAAACACCTTGAAGGATAGCGCGTAGACCAAGCCGCCCGCGTCGCTCGCCGTCTCATAGCGCAAGCGGCAATTGCCTGACGGCGTGGCATCCAGCGTGGGCCGGGCGTCGAGAGGCGGCAGCAGGGCTTCATCGGCATCACTGATGTGCAACTGGTTGCGGATGGCATGCTCGATTAGTTGGGGCAAATCGACCGGCAACGCCTGGGTGCCTTG
>Ga0118677_10016265_pt1 | contig 10218 bp, 9 predicted proteins | sample AliMusrvi5mmetaG_FD_86154 | JGI IMG/M metagenome (GOLD analysis project Ga0118677, IMG submission 86154)
GGAGAGAGGGGCGGGGTTCTAGGGGCGGAGAAGAGTGGGTTCCACCGTGGGATATCAAGGCCACTTTATGAAGGAGGCGTGAATGAGACAACAGTGAGACACAGAAGCGAAGTCAATTTTTTTTCAAGGAGACCCTAAATGACATTTATTTCGATTTTACCTGAGTGGTTGTGTTTGATCGTAACCCTGATATTCGTGCTGCTTTCCCAGGAAGTGGGTTATCGATTCGGGACCCGGCGGCGGTTGAGACCCGGTGATAATCCTGTCGAAGCGGCGGGGACCATGGCCGGGACCGCGATCGGACTGTTGGCCTTTATGCTGGCGTTTACATTCAATGGCGCCGCCAGCAATCATCACGCACGGAAGGATCTGGTCATCGAAGAAGCCAATGCGGTTCGAACCGCCTATCTTCAATCCATGGCGCTGCCGGCCCCGTACCGCGCCGGGGTCCGTGATCTTTTGCGGGAATATCTCGATATCCGTGTGAACGCGCTGCAGTTCAACAAAGTGGAGTTGCAGAAGGCGCTTAAACGAACGGCGACCATTCAAGGCGAATTATGGTCCGTGGCTCTGGCGCTTCAGCAAAAAGCATCGGATGCGCCGATGGTCGGACCGTTTACAGATTCGCTGCAGAAAATATTCGATTTGCATGTCCAACGTTTCGAAACCGCCCTTCAATCGCATATTCACCCCATCATCTGGATCGTATTGTATATGCTCACCTTCTTTGCGATGGCCATGATCGGCTACCGGATCGGGCTGGCTGGCCCGCGCAGTGCTTTTGTTGCGATCTCGATGGCCATGGCGTTTTCGGCGATTTTACTTTTGATCGTAACGCTGGATCGTCCGATTGGAATGATCAAGATCAGCCAAAAACCTCTGGCCGATGTTCTAACCACTCTTAGCGCCGATAAATGATGTTCAGGAGATGACCGACGGAAGCGGTGGTTGGTTCGGATAGGAAATTGGAATGATGGAATACTGGAAGAGTACGGAAATGATGGAACGATGGAATAACGGGAATTCGGATCGGAAAGCGGGATGGGGTGCCGCAGAATCTGAAAGCGCCATGAGGGGGATGGGAACTTCCTGGTTTTGCATGTCTTCCCTTTTCCCCATTCCAATATTCCATAATTCCACTCTTCCGGCTCTTGTAGAAGGATCGCAATGACCACTCAAAAAACATCCTGGCCCATCTTGGACTGGCTCCACGGCTATTCCCCGACGTGGTTGCGCCTGGATATTCTGGCCGGGCTGACGGCGGCGGCCGTGGTGATTCCCAAAGCCATGGCGTATGCCGCGATTGCCGGATTGCCGATCGAGGTGGGGCTCTACACGGCATTGGCCGCGATGGTGGTGTACCCGTTTCTGGGGAGTTCGCGTCCCCTGAGCGTCAGCACCACTTCCGAGATCGCGATGCTGTCGGCGGCTGCGATTGTGGCGGTGACGACGGCACAAACGGGCGTCGGGGCCGCAGCCGTGGCCTCGACACTGGCCTTGCTCGTAGGCGGAATTTTGCTCGCCGCGCGATTGCTTCGCCTGGGCTTCCTTGCAAATTTCGTATCCAAACCGGTTTTGGTGGGCTTTGAAGCCGGGATCGGTGCGGCGGTCATCGTGAGTCAGTTGAAGGCCGTGCTGGGCATTCATCCGGCCAGCAAGACGACGCTGGGCATCCTGCGGGAGTTGCCGGGTCTGCTGCCGCACACGCAAGGACTGACGCTTTGCGTGGCCCTTGTGGGAATCGGGGTTTTATTGGCATTGCCGCGTCTATTTCCAAGGCTTTCCGCCCCTCTGGTCTGGATGGCGTTGAGCATTGTCGCCGCCGCCGTCTTGGGGCTCCAGGCGCTGGGCGTCAACTCCGTGGGCCTTGTGCCGCCCGGCTTGCCATCGCCGGCTTTACCCGATCTCTCCCTGGTCGCGGTGCTATGGCCCGCGGCGCTGGGGATTGCGCTGATGTCGTTCACCGAATCCGTGGCCGCCGGACGAACTTTTTGCCAACGGGATGATGCGCCGATTAACGCGAACCGGGAATTGGTTGCCGTGGGAGTCGCGAATATCGCCTCAGCTTTTGTCGGTGGAATGCCCGCGGGCGGTGGCACGTCGCAGACGGCGGTTGCCGAGAAGGCCAGTGCGCGCAGCCAGATGGCGCAGTGGGTCAATGCGGCGGCGGTACTGGCGACACTGTTATTTTTGTCGCGCGTGATCGGTCTATTGCCTCAGGCGGCGTTGGGCGCTCTGGTGATCGTCACCGGTATCTCGTTGATCAAGCCCGACCACTTCCGCGCCATTGCCCGGGTGCGCAAAGATGAACTGGCCTGGGCCCTGGTGACGTTGGTCGGCGTGATCGTACTCGGCACGCTCAACGGCATTCTGATCGCGGTGGCCATTTCCATTCTGACCTTGTTTTACCAGGCGAATCATCCGCCCGTCTACGCGGTGGGCTATAACCGCGAGAAAAATATTTTCCGCCGCGCGGGCGAGCACGCGAGCGACGAAACATTTCCCGGATTGCTGATGTTGCGGACTGAAGGGCGGTTGACGTTTGCCAATGCCGCGAATGCCCAAGAGAAAATGAAGGTGCTGGTCGCTCAATATGATCCCAAAGTACTCGTGTTGGAATGCAGTGCGATTCCTGATATTGAATACACCGCCTTAACGATGTTGACCGAAGCCGAACAGAATCTGCGCGCCCGCGGCGTGACGTTATGGTTGGCGGCCGTAAATCCGGACCTGCTCAAAATCATCGAGCGTTCGCCCCTAGGTGCGGCTCTGGGGCATGAGCGCATGTTTTTCAATCTGGCAAAGGCGGTGGAGAAGTATCGGGAGAAAGAGAAGGAGTAGAGTAATCAGTGACCAGTAATCTGGATGAGGGAGAGAAGAGTAATTTAGACAGGATATACAGGATTTTAGGAAGTGGGTATCCAGTTATCCTGTCAAAGTTTTTTGCCCCGTTGAATTAAAAGGTACGCGAAGAAAATGGAGAAGAGGCGATGACTGAAAAAACAATGAAACATAACTCTCTGATCGGTTTGCTTGCCGGTGGTTTTTTTATTGTGCTCCCACTGCTGCTGGTCGGGTTGTTAGTGAAACAAATATTCCTTGCCCTCCAGGAAGCCATCCAGCCGCTACTGGATGTTATGCCCGGCACGCTGTTCAAGAATCCGTCCATCCGTTTTCTGGCCGTGTGTCTTGGTATTGCGGTGTTGTTGGGTCTGATCGGGTTACTGGCGCAAACCCGGATGGGCCGGGCCATCGGGCGATGGCTCGAATCCAAGGTCTTGAACCGTGTCCCGTTTTACTCCCTGCTTCGCAACTTGGTCGTCGGCATCGCCGGCAGAGACGATGCCGAGTCGTTGAAACCGGTTCGGGTGACCGTGGATATTCCCGGGCTGGATCAATTGGGTTTCATTATTGAACGGCATGCCGACGGACGCGCCACAGTGTTCCTGCCCTCATCACCCAATCCGAGTAGCGGCACCGTCGTGATCGTGGAACCGGAACGACTGCACGAACTGCGGAATGTGCCGGGGCGAAAAATCCTTAAGTGCCTGAGCCGCTTAGGGGATGGGACGGCGGCTCTGTTGGAGAAGGCGGAAGAGGCGGAAAGCAAGGAAAGCTAGAGGGGAGCTGGGCGGAGTGTGATCGCCGGGCAGACGTCCGTAAGGAAAGGATAAGTACCATGAAGAGAAGAATATTCCCGCTTAGAATTGGCATTCTTGTTCTCGGGGTCGCCGCGGGCGTGATCTCCGCGCAGGAGGCGCGCCCCAAACCGGTTATCGATCCCGAGGCCGAGACGGTTCTGCGTCAGTTAAGCGAACACGGCAAGCAAATGAAGTCCGGCATTTTCCGCCTGACCGACACCATTGACGACGTACAGGGGGATGGCCAAAAGATTCAATTCGCCCATGTCCGGACAATAACCGTTGTGCGTCCGAACCAACTCAAGGTCGAGACGACCGGGGACCTGACCAGCCGGATCTTGTGGAAAGACGGTAAGACCCTGACGGTGCTCGACCGGAACAAAAATGTCTACGCCCAGATTCCGGATCCCGGCACGATCGAGCAGGCGATCGATCTGCTGCAGGAGAAATATAATATGAGCCTTCCGGCGGCGGATTTGCTGTCGGGAGATTTATACCAGTCGATGACGGTCGGCTGTGAAGCGATCGACTATGTCGGGATCGGGTATGTGGGTGATGAAAAATGCCATCATCTGGCGTTTACCCGCTCCAACATCGATTGGCAAATGTGGATCAGCCTTGGGGATAAACCCGCGATGCGAAAGATGGTGATTACCTATAAACAAATGCCAGGCGAGCCGCAATATACGATGCAGCTGCTCAAAATCGAGGATGACAGTAAGATACCTGAGGCCGTGTTCGCCTGCGAGATACCCAAAGGGGCGGAGAAGATTGAATTGCAGCCCAAGGAGGAAAAACCATGAAGCCCCTGTTATTTACCAAGATCTTTTTTCTCATGGCCCTCACCTGTGGCGTTGTATTTGCGCGTGGCGGGCGTGCTAGCGGCACTTCCTTCGCCCGATCCGGATCCTATGGTTCCGTGCGGCAATCGACCTATCAATCCTCGGCTGGAACCACCGTGCGTGGGACGACGGTTGCGAATGCCGGCGACGGCCAGGCGAATTATAGCCGACAGGCGACGGGATCGGGTGGGAAGTCGGCCAGCAGTTCCGGAAGCGCCACCTACGGCGACGGGCAGGCGAATTGGAGTCGCGAAGCGACGGGACCGAACGGGAAATCGGCGGAGGTGTCCGGTAGCGCCACGTATGGCGATGGGCAGGTGAATGTGAGTCGCCAGGCGACCGGGCCCAACGGAGGAACCGCTTCCAGCCAGGGGCGCGCGGATTACAATAATGGGCAAGTGACAGTGAACCGCGGGGCCGTGGTGGTGGGGAATCAGGGCGTCGTACGAGTCGGATCGACGGTGACCCGGTTACCCGCCGGGTATACCAGCGTGTATGTGGGCAGCACTCCGTATTACTATCACGGCGGCTATTATTACCAGTCGGCCTATGTGAGCGGAGCGTATCAATATACCGTCATCCAACCTCCGGTGGGCGTTACTGTTTATGAATTGCCCAGTGGAACCACCACCCAGATTGTAGGAGGGGTCAGTTACTACACGGTCGAAGGAGCCTATTATCGGCCCACCTATGTCAGCGGCCAAGTGGGATACGTCGTGGTGGCTCGCCCCCAATGATCCTATGTCAGTTGAAAGCGTCCGAACGATGAGCGACAAAGTAATATGATACGAACCGAATTTTCACAGAAATGCGGCTGGAGAACGGCGGGGCTGGTCATGCTGGTCAGCCTGATGACCGGATGCCGGCTACTGACCGTTACAACCGTGGCGGTGGTGAGCGTTGTCGGGCTGGCCGGTTATGCGGTCTACAAAACCGGCGAAGCCGCCGTGACAGGGGTTGGCAAGGCGGCCAAGGCCACCGGCAATGCGTTCTCCTCCGGTTCCAATTCGGCTTCAACCGTTGTCTTTCGGGACGGCGAATTTCGGACGGAATACGCGGCGGGCATCGCGCCGGTCTGGCTGGCTTCCTCCGCCGCTTTGCGCAAAGCGGAGTTACAAAACATCGCTGGGACCCGCGACGGAATTTCCGGCGAATTGCGGGCGCAGACGTGGGAGGGGATGGAGATCAAACTGAAAGTTCAAAACCTGGAGCCGGACCGGACCGAGGTCCGAATCCGCGTGGGCGACAAAGGCAGTTTGAAGGACTCGGAGGTTATTCATAAATTGATCCAGGCCGAATTGACAGGGGGAGGGGCATCGTGAAGGCTTGTTGCCTATCTGGCTGGATTCCGGTGACCCTGGCGCTCTTCTACTTCGGGAGCCTGGTCGACACGTCTTCCGCTCGGGCATCGGGATCCATCGCCGGGCTCAAAAACCCGTCCGTCCGGGTACTGGTGGACTCGAGCAATACCGTGGCCCGATCCGGCACCGTGGGATGGGGGCTGTCCATGTTTCGCATCGACGCCGGTGCGAAGGTGGATCTGGCCCTGATCGATGAACGTCTGCGTCTTGCGCTCCAGGCCGGATTCGCCCGGAAGGGGCACCGGTATGTGGAGGAATCGCCGGATTACACGGTGAGCTATGCCCTGGCGATGGGGGCCGAGATCGACGAGGAGGAGTTGAACCGGACGTATGGTGATTTGCTGGAAATTCCCGCCGCCGAAACGACTGCGGCCGGTGACCTGTACTATCGGCGCGGCGTGCTGATTGTGGACGTGGTTGATCGCAAAGCAAAGCATTTGATGTGGCGGGGCGCGATTCTGGCCGAGATCGATATGAACTGGCCGGAAAAGCGCAAACAAGAGCGGTGTGACGCGGCAGTGGCCGAACTCATGCGCTTTTTCCCCCGCCCCCCGTAACGAACGATCTGGATCCGTATGGAAAGGGAAGGTCTGACATGTTGAAGTCTGTTTTTGCCCCGGCTTGGGTCCGCCCTATCCGGCTGCCGCTCCTGGGCAAAATGCTGATCCTGCTTTTGCCCTTGGTCGTGGTGCCTTTGATCATCGTGGGCGCCCTGAGCATTCGCCGCGGGGTCGAAGCGGTCGGGCAGACCGCCGAACAGGACCTCCAACGCATTGCCTCAACGGCCGGGGCCCGATTGGATCAGATCTTTACCCAGACGCAACGGCTGCAGGCGATTCTGGCCCGGTCGGAAACGCTGGTGAAAGTCTGTTCCGCACCACCCGACCAGCGCAAGGTTCTGCTTCCCGGCGTGGAGCAGTGGCTGCAGAGTGAGCTGGCGTGCGATCCGGATCTGGCTCTGGCTTACCTCGCCGATGAAAAGGGAGTCTGCCTGGTCTCCACCAGTCCGAACATGGTGGGCCGCGACTTCAGTGCGACACGCGATTACATGCGCCGCGCCCTGGGAGGCAAGGACGTTATTTCCGATCTGGCCATGGGCGTCACTACGCGGGAACCCGGCATCTATTTTGCCGGGCCGGTCAGGGATTCGGCGAGCAACCAAGTGGGCGTTATCGTGATCAAGCTCAAAGGGGCGGTCATCGACCGCGTCTGCCTCGATGTGAGTCGGGAGGCAGAACTGGGATTTGCCATGGTGGTCGACGCCAACCGGATCATCATCTCGCACCCCGATCCCCGGCAGTTGTATCGCAGCCTCGGAACGCTCTCTGCGGAAGTTCTGAAATCCATCGATTCGAAGTTGCAGTATGGGGTTGAGCGGATTGAATCCGCCGGCGAAGACGACTTGGCGTCGGCCTTGAGGCAGCGATCCCGTCGGGGCTGCCTGATGATCGCCGGGACGAACGGTCTTCAGCAGGTGGCGGGTTACGCGCGCATGACCCAGCGGCCCTGGACGGTGGCCGTGGTGCAGCCCCGTTCCCAGTTCGACCGGCCGATGAACGATTTGGCCGCAACCCAGAAATGGTGGATCGCCATCATGGGCCTGGTCGCGGCACTGAGCGCCGGCTGGATCACCTATCGACTGCTCCGGCCGATCCGATCCCTGCGCGCCGCCGGTCGCCCGGCATCTAGATTCGCCGCCCCCAGCGCAGCCCGCAGGCTCGCTGCACCGGCGGCGCGATGCTCACCAGCGGAGGTTCCCCGTTGCCGGTGACACGGGCGTCCGCCCAGTCGGCGTGGTCGTAGGCGGGACCGTCACCGCCATCTCTAACAATAAGCAGCAAGCGGGTATGACCCTTGATGTCCGCCTCCACCGCCTTGGCCGCATCGCCGCCGCGCACGGGACCGCTAGACCAGATTCGTTTGCTATCGGCATAAACCGAGAACTCCACGCATCCATTCTTGCCGACTTCGTCATCAACCCCAACGGCAGCCATGAACTTCTCCGCGCCGGGATGCACCTGCAACTCGAAAGACGCCTCCGAATGCATGCCGATGCCACGCGTATATGTCTTTCCTCCGATAGCAAGAGGCTTACTCTCCATGGACTTGTCCTTTTGCGACCTGCCCATGGATTGCCTGACCTGGGCAAGGTCCAGGTCCGAGAGCCACACCGTCGCAGGCCCGGCGGCGAGGGTAGGTATGTTAGATGCGAGGATGGCGGCAATGGCGAGTGCATGGTATTTCATGTGAGAGAAGCAGGAATCAGTTAAGCGGGATCATGGACTTGTTTCGACACGGGCACGGAGGAAGCCCTTGCCTGCCAGGCCGTTGAAGGCGGAGAAGGTGTGGTATTGCCAACCGCTGCCTGTTAGGTCAGACAAGCCGCTGCCGGCGGGCGCGGTGTCGGAGGTTCCCTGGTCGGTGATCACACCATCCCAGCTTCCGCTGAGCGAGTCGGTGCCCTCGATGGTATAGACAAGTCCGTCGTTGGAGAGCGACTTCCGGGCCTGGCCTGCCCCGGCTGCGAACACCGTGCCCCGCCGTACCGCACACGTGTAGGTCAGGCTATCATCTGCCAGGCGCGTGAAGAACATGCCGGTACTCGCACCGTTGCGTGGACCGCCATTGAATGCGAACTCGGCCAGGTTGGTGGCACCGTCGCCGTCCGGATCGGCGTCGTCCGCGGCAAGCCCGGCCGCGATTTCCTCAGTTGTGAAATGCACTTTCCGCCATGTGACGACCGCCGCCTCGCTGATCACCAACGTGCCGGTGGCCGTTCCAGTGTGGTTCGGCTCGTTGACGGTCGCCTCCACCGTATAACTGCCGATGGCCGTCGGCGGGGTGGCCGAGCCGTTGTATGTTAGATCCACCGTGAGTCCAGGAGGGATCGTTGCCGCCGTCGCCGGTTTCGGCGTGCCGTCGTAGGTTTGGGCAAGGTTGCCGAGCGTGACGCTTGCTCCGGCCTTTTGAATCACGAAACTGCCAGCCGGCGCGCCCGTTAGACTGCTGTATGAGGTGGTGTCACCCGGGGTAAAGTCGGCGGTGACGGCAAAGGTGCCGGCTGCGGTGGGAACGGTTGCCGAGCCATTGTATTTCACGTTGCTCACCGTTCCCGCCACCGAACCGGTGACCGTAGCCGCTTGCGCCGATCCATTGTAGGTCGCCGAGTTGGTCACCCACACCGCTGGCGTGGCCCTGGCAGGCCTCAACGAGGCAACCACCAGCGCGGATCGGGTGGAGGTGGTACCGTTGAATGCCACCGAGACGGTGCTGGCGTAGTTACCGGATGACGTCCGGGAAGCAGTCGTGCCCACATAACTCGTATGCGCGTTAGTTGATGCTGCCGCCGCGTACACCGCGCTGAAATCGGTCGGCGCGGTCATTGTGGTCGGCGTTCCTCCATTGGCCGCAGCGTAAAACACCAATCCCCTATTGAGATAATCAATTTGCGCGCCAAATGTCACATTCGCGGCACCGTTGAAGTTGGCGTTTGAATCGTGGACCGGGGTGGCTTGATCCACGTTCGCGTGAGATGCCCACTTGATGTGCAACCCGGATATGGTTCTGCTCGTTCCAGTGCATCCATAGGTTACCGCAAGTGTACTTGCCGCGCTTGGGATATCGACGTCCTTGAGATATCCCATATAACAGAACTCCCTGCCAGTGGTAAGAGACGAACCAATGGCAGTCAGTGCCTTCCCGCCAAATGTCGCACTGGCAGTCATTGTAACCGGGGTGCCGTTGGCTTCCATGCAGACCGCAACCACCAACAATCGATTGCTTCCACCCGATACAGTCTGGCCCGTCACATTCACCGTGCCACTTGCGTTTCCAGGCGCGGTGGAGGAGACGTTGGTCCAGGCATCGAGCGTGGCGACCGTCGGGTTCGAGGTTGTCACACCCGTGATGGTCTGGGGATTGGTGCCGGTGAGGCCGTCCGCATCGTTATAAGTGACCCTGATGTCATAGCTGGTAGCCGGGGTCAGTCCGGTGATGGTCGTCGTGTAGGGCGAGACAACGTGCGCGGCGTTGGACACCCAGGCGACCCAGGTGCTGCCGAACGAGAATTTATACTCGACGGTATAGGTGTTGTTCGCGTTGCCGTCATCGGTGTAAGGCATGGTTACCGTGATGCCCGACTGACCGGCGGCACTGGCCATCGCCGTGCCGGCGGTCGTCGTTGGCGGCGGGCTGATGACGAAGTTGCCCGCGGAGGCTCCTGTCAGGACGTTGTAATTGGCGCTGTCAGTTGGCGCGAAGTCAGCCGTGACCGCATAGGTGGCAACCGCCGAAGGGACCGTCGCCAATCCGTTATATTTCTCTCTGCTTGCGGTTCCCGCCACCGAGCCGCTGACCGCCGCCGCCTGCGCCGAT
>Ga0118677_10016272_pt1 | contig 10215 bp, 9 predicted proteins | sample AliMusrvi5mmetaG_FD_86154 | JGI IMG/M metagenome (GOLD analysis project Ga0118677, IMG submission 86154)
TCGTTGACCTCTCCCAAACTTCTGTCTCCCGCAAACTAGCCCGCGACATTGAAGCAACTCCCGAACTGAAAATTGCTGCCAACTGCATTTCGATGGACGAAGCCATCCTCAAATTCAAAAAACGTCAAGTCCGTGGCATCGTCCTCATTCCACAGTCCTTTTCCTCCGACCTCGCCGCCGACCGCCAGACCACCGTCTCGGTCTATGCCGACATGGAGTTCTTCCTTTATTACAAAGCCCTCATCTCTGGCACCAGTGCCGTCATCCTCAATACCGGAAAACAAATCCAGATTGCCAAACTCAGGGCCACCGGACTCAGTCCCAGCCAAGCCGAAACCACTGCCCAGCCCCTCAACCTCGTTGACAACATCATGGCCAACCCCGGCGGAGGCTTCGGCAGCTATGGCGTCCCCGCCTCCCTCATCCTCATCATCCACCAGACCCTCATCCTTGCCATCGGCACCATGGCCGGCGCAGCCCGCGATGGCGGTGCTTTCCATCCCATCGCCCTCTTCGGATTCTGGAAAAACCGGCCTTTCAGTTTCCTCGTCGGCAAAACCCTGGCCTACCTCGCCCTCTACTCCATGCTCTCCGTCTATATCCTCGGCATGGTCCCTCAATGGTTCGGCTACGGACAAGCCGCCAGTTTCACCACTTTGGCCGCTCTCGTCCTCCCTTTCCTTTTGTCAACCATCTTCTTCGCTTTCACCCTCTCGGCCTTTTTTGCCCACCGCGAAAGCCCAATCATGATCTACGTTTTCTCCTCCATACCCCTGCTTTTCCTCTCTGGCGCTATATGGCCCATGTCCAGTTTTGGTCCCCTCTGGCTTGCCGTTAGACAGATTTTCCCCTCTTCACCGGCCATCTTTGGCTTTGTCAAAATGTCTTCCCTCGGTGCCTCCATCAGCGAGACCCACACCGAGATCATCACCCTCTGGACCCAGACCGTCATCTACTTCCTCACCTCTTGGATACTCCTGCGCCCAAAAACAACCCATCATACCCTGACCCATACTCAACCTTCATTTGCCACAAATTCATTGATTCAAAACAAATAAACACACGAAAATGAAAACTAAAATCCAAATCCTCGTACTCATCTCGGCTCTGGCCATCATTTCCTCTGCCGCACAGGCTCAGCTTGTCCTCGGCCTCCGCCAAGGTGCTGCCGCTACCACCTTCTCCGACAAAGGAAACCTCTACAACGACAACAACCTCACCTACTCCTACACCGCCGGTGCATTCCTTACCGTGCCGCTCAACTCCAGTCTCGCCATCCAGCCCGAACTCAACTACGTCCGCAAAGGCCGCTCCAACGAAACCACCGAACTGGGCACTGCCACCGAGACCGACTTCATGATCCACTACTTCCAGGTCCCCGTCCTGCTCCAGTACCGCAATAATTCTCTGCTCAACCGCTCCAACTCCGTCTTTTTCTTCAATGTCGGTCCTTATGCAGCCTTCGCACTCAACACACAGACCCGCATCTCCGACAAAAACGGCCCCTCCATCACCCATGCCGCCGAAAACAGCAACAACACCGACTGGGGAGCTTCGCTCGGCATCGGTTTTCAGACCCCCATCCGGCACAAAGACGTCCGCTTCGACCTTCGCTACGACATGGGCCTGACCCAAATCAAAAACCAACCCACCGACTACCGCACAAAATCCCTCAGCCTTTCCATAGGCATACTGCTTTAAGATCGTTTTTAGGTGTGGTTTGGTTGACCCCCGGGGGAAGGCAGCAATGCTTTCCCCCTTTTTTTTTATTATTTGGGCGCCCCCCTACGGGTCGGTCCTCCGCTCCCAAGTCCTCGGTCCGCCCTCCAGTCCTCCCTGCGGTCGTCCTTCCGCGCGTCCCTGCGGGCTTTCCGCTCAGGCCCTGGCGCGCGCTGACATCTCGCAACCTTCTTCAGGCATACCCCTGCGCAACCCACACCGCCATCCCCTCTGATGGCTTTCCTCTTCACCGCCATACGTAGAGACGCGATGAATCGCGTCTCTACCCCCCTAGATTCCGGAGAGACGTTGCATGCAACGTCTCAACATTCATTCCCCACGCCCCCAAATCTATTTCTATTGCCCCCCGATTTATCTGAGGGTACCGATAGCAAGGGGGGTAGCCTTGACATCTTCCTTACCCAACTTATCTGCTGCAAAGTACTCCGTTCGTTGAGCCAATCGAAATGAAAACCATGCTGAATATACTTCGCACGTGCTTATAGCTAGGCTTAGCTTATAGGAAATGAAATCAAATCCGTATCAACATCAAAAACCCGTATTTTTGTAATCGCAATACCACCAAACCTCAGGACGATGGCAATCATTTCAATGTTTTACGGGATCATCATCTCGATGTATTATCTTGACAACAAGCAGCACAAACTTCCCCATATCCATGTGAAATATCAAGATGAGGAGGCCGTTGTTTCAATAAAAGATGGACACATACTGGACGGATATCTCAAGGTCAATAAGATGAAACTCGTCCAGGCCTGGATCGAAATCCATAATGATGAACTGTTGGCAAACTGGGAGTTAGCGATCAACGGAGAGTCCATCTTCAAAATCGAACCTCTTAAATAGCATCAGATGAACCCAAGAGTAAAGGACGTACAAGCAGAGCAGGATTTCACCCTTTTGATCACATTCAACAACGGTGAAGTAAAACACTTTGATGTCAAACCCTATTTGGGCATAGGTTTGTTCAAGGACCTTACAGATCCTGGCATGTTCAATTCAGTAAAACCCTTTCTTGGCAGCATCCAATGGGCCAATGGCATAGATCTTTGCCCCGACACCCTATATTTAGAAAGCAAATAGCCACAAATTGATAAGATAATCCTTTGCAACAACAAAAACCCTATCAGGGTATTTGAATTCCCAAGTGGCATTCAAGCTTTGTTTGTCTTTATCTTAACCAGATCGGGCGTGAGAAAAGCCTGCTTAAAGCAAGATACCCACAACGAAACCAAGGGACGTAGCCCTGACATCTTATTCATCCAAGAAAAGGTAGATACAGTAGCCTGTGGGGCTTCCCTTGGCATAACCCCCAGATTCATCTGGGGGTACCGATCTCTGTCATACCCAATTCATATACAGCCCCCCCCCCTAAAATAAATCCCCTTCCCAAATAGAATAAATTCTATATTTGGATTGTTTTTGGACAAAGCAAAACAAATCCCTAACCCCTTTGCCCATCAACCCCTTTATTTTTCCTATCTGTTCAACCTAACAACCAACCACCATGGGAGCTGAACCCAAACACAAGAACCTGTCAGCGGTCTGCATTGAAATAGGCCAGTATTTTGACAACAACGAAACCGACAAAAACAAACTCGCACAACTCGCCGTCGAGCTGCATGTCGCGTTGGGCCACTTCTGCTCCGTTTCCAATTTCAACAAATTCTGCAAGCTGCTGACACACCTGGCCAAATTCGACAACCCCTTGGCCCAACAGATCGAGACCGAATGCTGGCAAATGATTTTCAACCTGCCCCTTCTCCTCGAACTCGAAACTGCAACTGAAGCAACCCTTAAAGAACCCCTTCTCGCCGGCAAAACTTATCCCGACCTCGAAAAATCTAAACACTCCTCCCTATTGCAACTCGTTGAGCACGTCATCGCCAACGACAAAGAAAAATTCAAAAGGGTCGAAGCCCGCAGAGTCCACGCCCTTAACATCTACCTCCGACTGGCCATAGCTTACGAGGTCAGTGGCAGCAAACAAATCTTCCTAGAAGCCCTTCTCAGCAAAATCCTCCCCGAAGAAACTGTCGGCATGTTCGGCATGGAACACTATTACAACCAGACCCTCGAACCCGTTGACCACCGACTCATCGAATACTTCGACCGTGTCTTCGCCCATACCAACGACCGCAATGCCGCCTACGCCTGCCTGCAACTACGCGTCAAAGCAGGGCTTCTTGACAAACCCAATGCCATTCTCCGCCTTGCCGATTGGAACAAAAAGCACCATTGAGGCATCTCGCCGAAACGCGAAATCATCCCCCCATCTTCCCCCTCAAAAACATCCCCGTGTAGGACCCTTCTACATTCAATATTCCCGAAGGAATCCCTTCGTACAGTACATATCCTCCACCGTTCCCACCTTCTGGACCCAAATCAATCAGCCAATCGGCAGTCTTGATCACATCCAGGTTATGCTCTATCACCACAATCGTATGCCCCTTAGCCATCAATGCATGGAAAGCAATCAGCAAGCGGTGTATGTCGTGTATATGCAGCCCCGTGGTCGGCTCGTCGAAGATGAATAGGGTAGGGGAATCGTTAGCTCCTTTCGTCAGAAAACTCGCCAGTTTTATCCGCTGTGCTTCCCCGCCCGAAAAAGTATCCGACGACTGTCCCAATTTCAGGTAGCCCAGCCCCACATCTTCCAGCGGTTTGAGCTTCGCCACAATGCGCGCTGCATGAGTCACTTTATCAGCCCATGCCGAGAAGAATTTTATGGACTGCTCGATGGTCAAATCCAAGATATCCGATATTGTATGCTCCTGGAATTTGATTTCCAGCACCCCATCTTTATACCGTTTCCCCTTGCACACATCGCATTGCAGGTGAAGGTCGGCCATAAACTGCATCTCTACCGTCACAATGCCTTCCCCCTCGCATTCCTCGCACCTTCCGCCTTCTACATTGAAAGAGAAATAGCCCGGTTTGTACATCCTAAGCTTCGCCAGCGACTGGTCAGCAAACAAACCGCGTATATCGTCGAACGCCTTCACATAAGTCGCAGGGTTCGAACGTGTCGAACGGCCAATTGGGTTCTGGTCAATCAGCTCCACAGATGAAATCAGGCTGTAGTCGCCCAGCATGCGGTCGTACTTCCCTGTGCGTTCCCCATACCCACCATGGATTTTCTTCAACGCGGTGTAAAGTATTCGTTTCACCAAGGTCGTCTTCCCGGAACCACTCACACCGGTGACCACCGTCATCACTTTCAAAGGGAATTTTACATCAACCCCTTTCAGGTTATGCTCGCGGGCACCTTTTATTTCTATATAATCGTTCCAAGGCCGATGGCTCACGGGCAAGGGGATCTCCATCCTTCCCGAAAGGTATTGCCCGGTCAGGCTCCTTTCGTCCTGCTTTATTTCTTCGTAAGTGCCTTGAAAAACCAACTCGCCTCCCTGGCTTCCCGCTAGAGGGCCAATGTCTATCACCTGGTCAGCCGCCTTGATAATTTCTTCGTCATGCTCCACCACAATCACCGTATTCCCCAAGTTCCTCAGTTCTTTCAGTACCTTGATCAGTAGATGCGTGTCGCGAGGATGCAGGCCAATGCTCGGCTCGTCGAGTATATACATCGAACCCACGAGACTGCTCCCCAGTGATGTCGCCAGATTGATGCGTTGCGATTCGCCACCGCTCAACGAATTCGAGAGGCGGTTCAAGGTCAGATAGGGCAGCCCCACATCGCACAGAAAACTCAACCTGTTCTTGATTTCTATGAGGAGGCGGTCGGCTACTTTGTGTTCATATTCGTTCAATTCCAAACGTTGAAAGAAAGCCAACGAATCCTCAACAGGCATCAGTACCAAATCCGTAATGGAATGCCCGTTCACCTTCACATAATTTGCATCCTTCCTCAATCTGGTTCCCAAACAATCAGGGCAGACGGTCTTGCCGCGATATCTCGACAACATCACACGGTATTGTATCTTGAATGTCTGGCTTTCCACCATTTCGAAAAAGGAGTTGATTCCCTCGAAATAGCGGTTCCCAGTCCAAAGTAGTTGTTGCTGTTCCTTGCTGAGTTGATAGTAAGGGGTGTGGACTGGAAAATCAAACTTATGCGCATTCTTGATGAGTTCCTGCTTGTACTCGCTCATCTTCTCACCTTTCCAGCAAGCCACTGCCTCCTCATATACCGAAAGGCTTTTATCAGGAATCACCAAATCTTCGTCAATGCCTATCACACTTCCAAAGCCTTCACATTTCTTGCAGGCTCCAAAAGGATTATTAAAGCTGAACAAATGCACCGACGGCTCCTCAAAGCTGAGTCCGTCCAGTTCAAAGCGGTTCGAATATTCTTTCTCCCCCGAGCTTCCTTCAAATTCATGACTTACCAGGCAAGTGCCGTTCCCTTCAAAGAAAGCTGTCTGTGCAGAATCCGCTGCCCTAGCTGCTAGGTCTGGGTCCTCTGCATCAACGGTGAAACGATCAACCAGAACGGCCATATCCTCATAACTATAATCCGCGATCGCTTCCAGCACGTCCTCTATCCGGAGTACTTGCTTTCCTTTCAGCACGCGGCTGAACCCCTGTTGAAGAACCACGGTCAGGTCTTCCTTCAGGCTGCGGTCCTGCTTTTTCACCAGCGGACTGTATATCATCACCATTGCACCCTCTGGCAAATCCAAGATGCCGTTCACCACATCCGTCACCGTATGCCTTGTCACCAGTTCCCCCGACTCAGGAGAATAGGTTTTGCCGATACGTGCAAAAAGCAGTTTGATGTATTCGTAAATCTCGGTGGAAGTCCCTACCGTTGAGCGGGGATTGCGTGTGTTCACCTTCTGTTCGATTGCGATGGCTGGTGCTATACCTTTTATATAGTCCACCTCCGGTTTGCTCATCCTCCCTAAAAACTGACGGGCGTAAGAGCTAAGGCTCTCCACATAGCGTCTTTGACCATCAGCATATAAGGTATCAAATGCCAAAGACGATTTCCCTGAACCCGACAAACCGGTAATGACAACCAATTTGTTGCGCGGAATGGCTACTGAAATGTTCTTGAGGTTGTTCACCCTTGCGCCTTTGACAAGGATATATTGCTTTGGGTCTAAATGGTCTATGTCGTAAACATCCATACGCTGTTGGTTGTTGATAGAACAGCCCTCTGCAATAGCTGTTAAGGGCGGTTTGGTGGGCTGCAAAGCTACTTACATTTCAAACAAACGACAGTAGAAATGTTCTTTCTCCCCCCTCTGTTCCTCTCCAAAAAGTTTAAAATGAACTTTAAATGTGCTCCACAGGTTATCATGATGCAATCAAAAGGATGTACTTCCCCCTCCCCAACGAAAAAAAACCAAAAAAAATTTAACAAACATTCACATTGATAGGGGAGATGTTGTATATTTGCCTCCACAAAAAGGAAAGGAACCAACTAACAAGCCCTTTTCCCCGAGCCTAACAAAACGAAAATTAACTAAAAGGAACTCTATCGGTAAAACTTTACGCTCTTAAACTCAATTAATTACTAACCAAAAAGGAGGTACCATGTCAACCCCCATTGTTAGCGATCAGGAGCTTATTAGCAACTATCTCGCCGGTAATGACAATAGTCTTGAGGTTCTAATCCATAGGCACAAGCAAAAAGTTTATTCTTACATCCTGTTAGTCGTCAGGGACAAGCACCTGGCTGATGATATATTTCAGGATGCCTTCATCAAGGTGATCAACACCTTGCGTTCTGGGATTTATAAGGAAGAAGGGAAGTTCATCCAATGGGTGATGCGCATCTCGCACAACCTTATCATTGACCATTACCGCAAATCCAAACGCATTCCAATTGCTGAAAACCATTCGGCTGAAACCGATATTTTCGACAACCTTCGGATTGCCGAGGATTCCATCGAGGACAAAATGATCATGGAGCAAATCTATGAGGATGTGCGTAAATTGGTTGATTATCTGCCCGATGAGCAGCGCGAAGTATTGATGTTGCGTCACTACAGCGACATGAGCTTCAAGGACATTGCCGAACAGACCGATGTGAGCATCAACACAGCTCTCGGTCGCATGCGCTATGCTCTGATCAACTTGCGTAAGCTCATTGACAGTAATGCCATTATACTGAGCGTATAGCCGGGCAAAATTTTCTGGGTCATGCAATAAAGAATCGGCACATGTCGTTTCTTGGGTATTACGTTCAACAAATACCCAATTGATGATAAAAACCTTTACACCCTACAATGATCCTTCACAACTACCGGGCAGCGATAAATGTCATGACCTGATTCCTGGTACTGAAAAAGTGAAGATGCTGATGAACTATTCCAAGGCTTTGCAAGTGTTGCGTTGCAATGATTTTGCAACCTATTACATAGTCCTGAACTGATCAGCTTTCTTATGTTAAACCAAGAAGTCCCGCCCCTGTGCGGGATTTTTTTTTGCAATTACCAAAGCTTGATTGACTAGGCCTACTTAGAAATCATCTTGTATTTGTTCACAAAGCCTTTACTTTGTTTCTTTGCCCGATCTTGGATTGAAAACCTGAATAACCCATGAAGAACAAACCCCTCTCGATTGAAGAGCGTTTTAATGCAGTAATCGCTTATTTCGAATCGGCCATGCCTGTCGCCGAAACCGAACTAGTGTTCAAAACGCCATACCAATTGCTCGTAGCAGTGATACTGTCAGCTCAATGCACAGACAAGCGTGTCAACATCATCACTCCACCATTTTTCGAAGTGTTCCCTAATGCCGAAACACTCTCACGGGCAACAGTGGAAGAAGTTTTTGAGCTAATCAAGAGTTGTTCCTATCCTAATAATAAGGCCAAGAACCTGCTGGGCATGGCGAAGACCTTAATTGAACAATTCAATGGAGTAGTCCCTTCTGCTATTGACGAACTTCAAAAATTGCCCGGTGTTGGTCGCAAGACAGCCAACGTCATTGCCTCTGTTGTTTTCAACTTGCCTGCTATTGCTGTTGATACGCATGTATTTAGGGTTTCTAACCGCATTGGGCTTACCGATAACTCCCGTACTCCCTTAGAAACCGAAAAGCAACTTGTAAAGCATATTCCGAAAGACAAACTTTCCAAAGCTCATCATTGGCTGATCCTCCATGGCCGCTATGTCTGTATTGCAAGGAAACCAAAATGCTTGGAATGTGGAATCGCTCCTTTTTGTAAATACTTCAACGAAGGGGTTCAAAAGTAGTTTCTGCCTAGTCTGTTTCCTGATACTCTCGAACCAATCATCCATTTCGATGTTGTCCTTCTAGTAACCATCAATCCAATCTTTATGACAACACTTAGTCCGGGCGATGTAGCCCCTCTTTTTTCAGCAAACGATCAGCAAGGGAATCTGATTTCATTGGATTCATTCAAAGGGAAAAAAGTTATCCTGTATTTTTATCCAAAGGATAGCACACCCGGATGTACAGTCGAAGCCTGCAATCTGCGTGACAACCATAGCGACCTCTTGGAAAAAGGCTTCGTAGTCATCGGGGTTAGTCCTGACTCTTTGGCCTCGCACGGCAAATTTGCCGAGAAACATCAACTTCCATTTCCGCTGTTGCCCGATACTGAAAGGAAAATTATTGATGCTTATGGAGTATGGGGTTTGAAAAAGTTCTTGGGAAAGAGTTACAATGGAGTATTCCGGACTACTTTCGTGATTGACGAGGAAGGCATTATCGAAAAAGTGATCACCAAGGTGGATACCAAAAACCATACAGCACAAATTCTTGAAGCCTGATCCCTTTAGAATTAGCTACTTCCTTTGATTGGGATAAGTTAAGTCTGCCATTGTTAACATTTCTTCGCATTTTGTTGATAAATGATTTGCTTTGACCAAAATTATTTGGTTGACCTAATAGCAAACTCAGTAAATTTGCTCATGAAAGAAAAATCAAAATCCATGGCAAAAGAAGATTCAAATCAGGATAAATTGAATGCCCTCAAGCTCACAATGGATAAGCTTGAAAAGACCTACGGCAAAGGCACTATAATGAAATTGGGCGACCAGGTTGTCGAGGATACCCCTGCAATATCCACGGGCTCCATAGGTTTAGATGTCGCCCTTGGAATAGGCGGTTTACCCAAAGGCAGGGTCATCGAAATATTTGGGCCTGAATCATCAGGTAAAACCACTCTGGCTTTGCATGTCATTGCTCAATCGCAAAAAAACGGCGGCATTGCTGCTTTCATTGATGCCGAACATGCATTCGACCGCAATTATGCACATAACTTGGGAGTGGACATAGAAAACCTCTTCATATCCCAGCCCGATAATGGAGAACAGGCTCTTGAAATTACTGAAAACCTAATCCGCTCAGGAGCGATTGACGTTATCGTTATTGACTCAGTTGCAGCTCTTACTCCTCGTAGTGAAATCGAAGGAGAAATGGGCGATTCCAAAGTTGGACTTCAGGCTCGACTGATGTCCCAGGCACTCCGAAAACTGACATCCACTATTAGCAAGACAGGTTGCTGTTGCATTTTCATTAACCAATTGCGCGAGA
>Ga0118677_10016273_pt1 | contig 10214 bp, 11 predicted proteins | sample AliMusrvi5mmetaG_FD_86154 | JGI IMG/M metagenome (GOLD analysis project Ga0118677, IMG submission 86154)
ACATTAATTTTTGCTTCTTCCCATTTATCAAGGGTCAGGAGGTAATAGTTGTTTAGTGCATCTTCGTTATACCATAAGGGATCTTTTAAATAGTCATATTGAATGACTTTTTTGTTGTCTTTTCGACAGTCGTATAGACAAACATGCTTATCCAATTCATAAAAACCAATGTCAGACAATACTAAATCAGTAAGAATTGGTAAATTTTTATTTTCACAACTATCAAATAGCCAACTGCCCTTGGTAAAAGAAACACGATTTATATTATAGAGCCGGAAAAGCCCTTTTCTTAATCCGTTCTCATAAATTATAAAATAAAACTCTTTATTATTCTTCTCTTTAATTTTATAATTTCTGATCCAATTAATCTGGTCTTCAACATTAGCAGATGATTGACTCAAATAACGATTTAACTTAGGATTATTTCTTAACCCTACGATGAAAGAGGCATCTTCCTCTTCAATAAGCCTAATCAGGTAATTCATAACTTATATTATTAAATAAACTATATCAATTTTTACGTGTTAACCCTGATGAAGTGAGGCTGGTTACCGCCTTGGGATTTATCCTTTTATTTCACTCGCTTGCCCAGCAACTGGCGGGAATTGTTTCTGTCAGTGGTTTTCTCAGTACGGGAGGAGCCCAGGGTGTTCTGGTGTTGTGGATCATTGATATGACTCTGGTCCTGGTCATCACTGGCTTGAATTCATTAATTGTTGACCGTTTTGACCGCCTCAGCCTGCTTTCCTGGTTGCTAGCCGGATTTGCCCTGTTTTACCTTTTCCTGCGCCTGATGTTTTTCTTGCATGTGGCAGACCAGATTATTTACGCTTTAATGTTTATTGTTTCTGACTTGCAATTTATCATCTTCCCAATTATTTTTTGGGTTCTGGCAAATGATCTTTCTGACATTACGCAATCCAAACGGATTTTTCCGGTGATTGCCAGTTGGGGTTATTTTGGAAAATTGGTGGGAATTGCCATTGCCCTGGTTATGCCTTTTATTTTCCAGGTGTTTGGAATTCGAGTTGAAGAAGCATTATTTTTAAATGCAGGTATTTATGTTGTGGCATTTACCGTCCTTCAAATGAGCCTGAGAAAGAGTGCTAAAAAAGCCAACCAACCCCATAAGGAAACATTTAAAGAGAATATTTCAGAAGGATGGAATTTTATTCATGATGTAAAATCCTTCCGTTATTTAATCCTGGCTATTCTGGTTGGCAGTATGGCGATTACGATTGTTGAATTCCAGTTCTTGAAGCTCACACAGTCCAATTTTAATACCGAGGCAAGTTACCAGAGTTTCTACAGCTTATACCGCCTTGTTTTAACCCTGGCATCTTTTGGCATGCAAAGTTTATTGTCAGGTCGAATTATTGAAAAAGCTAATCTTAAGAATGTGTTCTTTATTTTACCCGTGACCCTTGCACTTGGCTCTTTAGCCATGCTTCTTCCAACAGGGATAATTGGGGCAGTTTCAGGTATGTTTTTCCCGAAACTGATTCAGAAAACAGTCGACGATTCGGCTGCCAACACCTTTGAAGGTCTGGTCCCTGAGGAGCGAAGGGGGCGGGTGAGCATGTTTGTTGAAAGTTATCCCCAGGCTGTGGGTACAATTTTAGGTGCTGTGGTTTGCATCGCATTGATCTCTCTGGTCAGCTCATTAAAACTGGAAAATATCCATTATTATTATATGGGTTTCTCATTAATCGCTTCGCTTGTAGGTATTGGAATGGTGGCTCAAATGAAAGCCCAGTATGATGTGAGCCTTCTCAATTGGCGCATGAAACGCCGCCAGCGCAGCAACAGCTATACAAATAAATTGGATTTTTAGGACCATCCTTCAGGAAAATCTAAATGGGCGTTACGATTGAGAATATAATTAATGGGCAAACCCGCCGGTTGGAGGAATTTATCCAACTGTTTCTGGAATTATTTCCCCAGTATGCCGGTTCGGTTGAACGCCTGAGGATGAAAGCCAACCTTCCGGAAAATTCCAACCCGAACTTTATTGCTCACCAATGGTTGGTTGAAGTGGACGGTCAGGCGGTTGGAATGACCTCTTTTAAATACAGCCCGGCAAGAGAGCTGGGTTTAACAGTATATGTTGGCGTTCGGCCCGATTTTCGGGGTTATGAAATAGATGGCAGACGATTTTCAGAATGGTTGATTCGGGCAAGCATGCGACAGATTCAGGCTGATGCACAAAAAAGCGGTCATGGGCTTCCGGCGGGTTTATGCTTTGAAGTTGAGCCTGCCCATCTGCTGTCGCGTTACCGTCAGTTTGGTTTTGAAGAATTTCCTTTGGAATATTATGAACCCCTTTTTGCGCGGGCGCGCCAGGGATGGATAGTATCTGATTTTAAACAGGTAAATTTTCAGCGCCGGTTTCTGGGATATTTCCCTTTATTACCTGTGAAAAACGAACCCGTAACCCCTGATTTACTTAACCGGGTGATCATGATGTTTTATAAAGACCATTATGGCATTCGTGAAGATCACCCAATGCTTCAAAGAGTGCTTACATCCATTCGCCCCCTTACATTAGAAGGAGAAAAATAATATGGCAGTCTTAAAACCTCAAGAGAGAATGTGGTTTATCAGTATTAATATCAAAATGTTAATCGGTTTTACGCTGGTTTTCAGTATTGTATTTGCCGTTGCTTTTTACTGGTTTTATGATTTTGCCTCACAGCAGGCAATGAACCGCATTCAAAATGACATGGTTGATACGATGATGGGGGCTGCCAAAAATATTAAAGGCGAAACATTACAGGAACTGTATCATACAGCCAAGCCCAGAGGCGATGGTTACACAGATGATCCGCGGTATTGGGATCATGTTAATTTTCTGGCGATGGTCTCTCAAATAGAGCCAAGGGCGAATTTATACACTTATGTCAAGGGCACTGAAGACAATCAAATCATCTACATAGGCAGCAGTTGGAGCACGCGCACTCCCCCTGAGGGCGTTAAATTTCTTGAACCCTATGTCAGTAAAGGCTCGTCCTGGAAGGGATTGGAAGCGACAACCCTGAAACTGACTGATGACCAGGGTAATTTTGGGTATCATGATGCCTACGGCTATTGGATTTCGGGCCGTACCCCCATTTTAAACGCCAAAGGTGAAAAAGTCGGCGCGCTTGGGATCGATTTCCGGGCTGACTATGTTCTTGAAGTCCAAAAATCGATTCTTGATAAAATTGTGCTTGCTTTTCTGGTAACCTATCTTGTTCTTTTTGTGCTGGCTTATCTATTATCACGGGCGCTCACTGGCCCCATTAAAGAACTGACACGCGTTGTTGAACTTATTGGTGAAGGTGATTATTCACAGGATTTAAAAAAGCTGACAAAAGGCGCAATCCATGACGAAATTGGAAAACTGGCAATGGTTTTCACCATCATGGTAGATAAAGTTTACATGCGTGAACAAAACTTGAAACACCAGGTCGAAGAATTAACCATTCATATTGATGAAACCAAACGGATGAAACAAGTCAGTGAAATCGTCGATTCAGACTTTTTCCAGGATATCCAGGCTAAGGCTGCCAATATTCGCAAACATATAGCTGAGACCAATGCTGCAAAAGCTGAGCATGAACTACATCCTGATTCCCCTGACGTTATCCCTTTTGAATAGACCTGGGATTGATGATTTCAAGCTCCTTCAGGCGGAATACACCGCTGGTTGTGATTTACAACAACCTTGAATTGTTTGCAACGTTTCTAAAACGCTCAAATGATTCAGAGTTGATCCATACCCGTTATTATCGTGGAGATCGCGCTATTTTTTGGCTGGGCGACCCAAAGTTGGTGGTGACTTCTTCAAGGCTGCAAAATCCTAAGGAGTTCTGCGTCCAGGTGGGTTATCCCGGGACTCAGGTGATTACCCCGGCCATTCCAACAACCGACCTGAGCCTGGACGTGCTGCGCGAACCGGAATTGCTCCATGAGATTATCTGTTATGCCGGACCTCAGAAAACGCTGATTTTGGTGCCTTATGCGACCACACGTCCATTTCTGAAGCTGGTTAATATTTTGCGCAAAGATTATGGATTAACCATTCAACTGCCTGAAAGCCCGGAAGAAGATTGTTTATGGGTGCGCGATTTTGTGGATACAAAATCAGGTTTTCGCGCGTTGGCGGCTTCCTGTTTACCCGATTCGCAAAAATGTTTGCCTGAAGGTTATCACTGTTCCGACCGCCGCCAGGCGGCCGGGGTCGCCTTCTGGTTCAATAACCGGAATATACCCTGTGTCGTAAAAGCGGACCATGGGGAAAGCGGTCTGGGACACCAGATTATCTTACCCGGCAAATACACATCGCCAACAGAAATTTTTAATTTTTTGACCAGTGACCCTTTTTTGGATGATGACCTGATCATGGTGGAAGAACTGATCCATTCTTCTCAAAAAAAATCGCCGTCCCTCGAGGTTTTTGTGCCTGCAGCAGGGAGCGGGGATGTCTGCATAACCTATCTCTCTGAACAGTTGTTTAATGGGTTTGGCAATTTTTCCGGGGTGCTGATTGCCGCTCAATCGCTGCAGGAGCCATGGTATCCAAAATTGGCTGAATATGGCCTGATTCTGGCCAGAAATATGCAGAAAATGGGCTACCAGGGTCATTTTGACCTGGATGCCGTAATTGATGATCAGGATCAGGTATGGCTTTTGGAGATTAATTCACGGCGCACCGGGGGAACATTCGTCCACGAATACGCTCGTTTCATCCTTGGCGATGATTACCTGGAAAAATATGTCATTTTAAGTCACAATAAAATTCCATGTAAAGACTGTGGAACATATGAATCGCTCAAATCCAGGTTGGGGAATTTAACCTTTCCGATTCAATCTGAACCTCGCGGTATCCTGATCACGGTGATTTCGGCCCTGGCTGTTTCTGAGTTTGGCTGCTTTTTTATCGATACAAGCGTTGATGCAGTTAAGCAAATGTATGAAACATTTGTCAAATCCCTGGCATCCGGCAAATGATGAGTGCCACTTGAACCTGTTCCGGGTCGATCAGCGCATTTTCCTTAAAATCGGGGGAGAGACGTAAGTCAGCCCGGCACGGTCTGAAGACCATGTGGCGATAGGGGCCATCGTGAGAGCTGCCAGGGACAGTAAAACAGTATCGTAATTTGTCCGCCAGCCGCTGTAATCTTTCCATGCCTGTTCAAGGTCGGGCTTAATCGGCAGGCCTTCATCGCTCAACTGCTTAATGACAGCATCAAACTCATCTCGTTTTATACTGATGGGATCTGATGGATCCGGATCCGGATTGTAAGATATGTTGAAGAAGTCTGAAATGCGCTGCAGTGCCAGGAATCCCGCCCGGATGCATAAGGAAGCCTGCGGGTCCGGAGGAATATCAATGGCAGAAAGCGTCAGTGCAGCTGTATCCATAATGGTTCCGGCTGCGGTTACCCATGAATGCTCCGGCTGGGGTGAACGGAAAAATACCAGGGCAGGCAGGGATGTGTGGCTCTCTTCGACATCGGCAAACCATGTCTCCCAAAACAACCATTGTTCTGTCAAAGCGTCCAGCCCGTGCAGCCGGTAATATCGCTGCAGCATTTGAAACGGGGAGGGCGGACTTCCTGCACGAACCTCAAGCAGAGTGACTGCCATTTCGCGGCGTGAAAAAGCCGCATAGGTGGACGGTAAATAAGATATGATCAGTGCAACCAGCATCAAACCAATTCCTGCTTCTGAAAACCCGAGTATGGTTTTTAAGAGGCTGTCGAGAGGCTCAAAACCCAGGGTAAAAAGGGATGAGCCGCTCATTCTGAAAGCCTGGAACCAGGCATCAAAAGTCCATGCACCTGTCCCAACAGACCAGAACATGGCTGTATAACCCGTCAATACCAGAAAGATCCAGGTTGGAACCATCATAAGAACAGTAATTGGCGCATAATATGCCATAATCGCGTCTTTTTGCGAATAAGTTTTTGCCCAATTCACCAGGATGTTAAAAACCCTGCGTATATTTACAAAAACGATGCTTGTCGGTAAATCAGGCGCACTGCGCGGCAGTACTATGGCTTTAATTTCTGAGATGAGGGCTTCTGCTACAATCCCCAGACCAGCTATAAATATAAGAACTCGGATCCATTCCATAAACCTGCCTCTGAATAGTGGAAGTAATTATTTTTTCTGAGGATCGATGACCTGTAATTCCCTGGTGGTCATATTTTGAATTTTCACCCTGTTTTATAAAGGAATGCTTGGATTTATATTTCTATTCCTGTTTTAATGGATCAACAGGCGCAAAATATAAAAAACCAGCATGCCCGCGCCGATGGTCAGGAAGATGTTCTTGCTGCGCCAGGCGACAATCACTGCCGTGACTGCACCAAGAATTCGCGGAAAATCCGGCGGTAACGTGACCGGGCCGTCATGCATAAAAATTTCTGGAAAGATCAATGCCGAAAGCACTGCAAGCGGCACAAACCGCAGACCGCGCTGGAAGAGATCTGGCGGTTCCCATTTTTCAAGAATAAGGATAAAAGACAATCGTGTGACCAGGGTCAGCAGCCCGACGATGATGAGTGCGATCCACAGGTCGTTCATTTGCGCTCACTCCACAACCCAACGGCAATCCCAATGATGGCCGCTGCGATGATCCCCAGTTTATAAGGCAGGCCGGAAGCCAGGATCGATACCATCCCCCCGGTAACAGCAGCTGCCAGGCCGGCGCGGTCTTTTATCATGGGCACAACCAGGGCAATAAAGGTCATTGGAAGTGCAAAATCGAGTGCCCAGGAAGAATCAATCTTTGTTCCCAGAAAAATGCCCACAGCTGTGCTGATCTGCCAGCCCAGCCAGAGTGTGAAACCGCAGCCCAGGAAAAACCAGTGCTTATAAGGAGAGTCGTCTTCCCGGTTATAGCGCATGATGGTCACACCGTAGGCTTCATCGGTCAGCAAATAACCCAGCAGAAGCTTCCAGGAGGTCGATAGTTTCCTGACATAAGGACCCAGTGAAGCACTGTATAGTGCGTGGCGCAGGTTGATGACAAAACCGGTCAATATGATCACAAACGCCGGAACCCCATCACTGACCAATTGTGTAATTGTAAACTGGGCGGAACCGGCAAAAACTACCCAGGACATATTTTGAGCCATAAGGGGGGGTAAACCGGCCTGCAGGGCCAATACACCGTAAATAACCCCAAAGGGTACCACGCCAAGCAATAAAGGCAGCTCACTGACGATGCCAGAAAAGAACTCGTTTAAACGGGATGCAGGTTGCGCTAATGAATTTTCCATGGGTAAATTGGGGCTATTATACCCTTTTGAGAATGAAAAAGAAATGGAAATAAAACGGATGCGGATTAAAAGGAGGATGCGTTTCCCCTTAAAGGGCTATTGGGCTCTCTCCAACCCGATAACCACTCCAGGTAGAAACGCATCCTGTTGAGAAGAAGATGAATTTCTTATTGTATGGAAACGCGTGCTTTACCGAGAGGTAAACCCTGGATCAGTACACGCCCTTTATTTGTGGCTGTAAAAGTTTGACCTTTTTTGATGAAATAATCTTCAGTATCATTATTCTGGGTAATCCAGAGGATGCCGTCGAGGCATTTAATACTGGCCTTCCGCGGATTGTTGTCCAATTCAAAAAGTTCTGTTCTGCTTACCGTAACATCAGCGCCCTGGCTGCTGGAAATCATTTTTCCTAATTTTCCGTTTTTATTTGAGACTGAAAATTCCATTTTATACTCCTTTATTATTTATTTAGTAATCATTCGAGGGACTACGTTCATTGTAATTAATTCATGAAACAATAATTTGCATGCATAGGGAATACACACTTTATTAAAATCAGTTCTATTCATTCGTCCCTTTGTTAAAATTTCAGTCATTCCTCCGTTTTCTCCAACTTTTTCAGAATTTGTTAATCCGTATTCTTTTGTAGCCTGACTACCGTCCATTCCTTCGTATAATATTCCATTAATTACCTTCTTGGGCCATTCCCACGCCTGAGAAAGCCCGAGGTGAATTTGTTTTCCATCAAAAATAGCACATACTGCAACTTCCATGTATCCTGACTTTGTATATGGGACTTCCATAAGCCCACCTTCAATACCAAAACCGAAATCATTATTTAAATATGCTTGCTTAGCTCTATTTATTGCACCTTCAACTGTTTCTTTGATATTTTTAGGATGTCCAAATTCTTCAATGTATATATTAACACCAATAACTTCTGCATCTTGAAATATCAAAGGATAATTCTTTAATAACTCTGGTTGGTATGTAAATACATGAATATTTTTATCATATATTTTATTAAGATGTTTTATGGTTGGAATTGCGCATAATGTATCACCCACACTATTAGACCCTATTAAAACTAAAATTTTTTTCATACTACTCTTGGTTTACTTAAAAATATCAAAATAAAGTGAAAAAGTTTATTAAAATGCTTTGTAATCTGAAAAATAGTCCGTATCTTTGTTGTGTTAAAAAGAAATAATAACTAAAAAATACAAAAATGACTCTATCTAAAATTATCTCTGACTTATTCACTTTCAGCTTTACTACTAATACTTTTGCTGACAAGAAACATGAAAACGTAGTTAAGAGTATTTTTTTAAGTAATGGTTTAACTCAGATTGTAAAAGGTGATGCTAACTTTTCAACTTTAACCAACAGAAAAAACAATCTTACTGTTGTTGAAGAATTAAAAAATACATTTTTATTTATTGATCAGCCATTTGGTTCTCAGCAATCACCTGATTTTATTATTTGTGTTGATGGTTTTATTTTATGGATTGAATGTAAGAGTGGTAAAAAAATTGTATGGAATACAGGATATCCAAAAACTGATATTTTGGTTGTATTTTCTTCCAAAAAAACAGATAGAACAATCTTATTTTTTGGTCAATTTTCTAAACTTATTGAAAATAATCCAAATTTTGAAGTTCTTTATGAAAAATTTTGCGAAAAGTGGAAAAAAATTCTTAAAGACGAATTTGACAGTTTATTTAACGCAAATGGTGAATCATCGGATTTTGATTTTTATATGAGAAGAATGTTGAATGATAAAACTAAATATGAAGTTAAGAGAGACGATTTCTTTGAAAGAACAAAAAAATTATTAGCAATCTAAAAAAAGAGCCGTAAGGCTCTTTTTTATTTAGATATTTACATCTTTGATAACCCAAAAGTCATCCGATAAATTATTACTTGTTAAATAAGCATATGGTAAGGTAAAATAACCCTTTTGACCCCAATTTGGTCCCCAGCTATTACGAATAATAAATGTTTCAGTTGAATCGTCATAACCAACACAAAGTACAGCATGACCACCAAGTGGTTGCTCATTTGGAGAAGGCATAGGAGCGATACCAGTTTTTGCTACTGCTGGAGATTCAAAACTCGCATAAACAGTAAATCCAAAAACTATTGGATCACCTGCGGCAAGAGCAGATTTCAATGAATTTAAGTCTTGTGGAACTCTTGAGTAAACTTTAGTTTTATATTTTAACGCTTCTTTAAATGCTTTGACCGCTGGTTTTGTTTTAAACTTGTTAACATTGTAGGGCCAAGTTATCTCAGTACAAGTACCTTGAGCATTAACTGTTTTCATGCCATCACGAATCATAGCACCAGAATCTTGATTAACTGTTCCTTCTATAACTCTTTCATTATAATAAATGAATAGTCTAGATGGCACAAATGCGTGTGGATCTTTTTTCTTTAATTGTTCATCTAGGGATTTTTGTTTTAAATAAGCGTCTCGATCTCGTTCCCAAAGCTCCTTGGTTTGATCTTCGGATTTTGTATCAAAAGGATCGGCCGGGTATAAATTATTAATCGGAGTCTGGCGACCGTTAGCGTCAGTAAAAATATCTTCTTTGGCGTCAATTTTAGCCATCTCGCGCCGCTGTTTAATTACATATTCATCTTCAGGCAAAAAGCTATCATCAATTGGCGGGGATTGAAAATTCGGCCGGCGATTATTTTGAGAATCATCGTCTTTTTTTAGTCCTTTCTCAGCTTGGCCAATAATTTGGTCCTCGGCAAAGCTTTTGCGATTAAAGATATTAAAGTTGCGCATAGATTTATAGTTATTTATTATTGATTTAATCATACTCTGTCGGAGCGGTGCTTGTTAATTGAGTATAGCCCCTTGCTTTAATTGTCGCAAAATGATACAATTAACATATAATAATGATACAATTAAATCTATGACTAATTTAAATC
>Ga0118677_10015458_pt2 | contig 10213 bp, 8 predicted proteins | sample AliMusrvi5mmetaG_FD_86154 | JGI IMG/M metagenome (GOLD analysis project Ga0118677, IMG submission 86154)
ATCACCGCGCACTGCATCCCGAGGCAGATCCCGAAGTAGGGGACCTTCGTCTCGCGGGCGAACCGGATGGCCTGGAGCTTCCCCTCGATACCGCGTTTCCCGAAGCCGCCAGGCACCAGGATCGCATCCGCGGTCGTGAGCGGCTCGGGGAACCCGGCGCTCTCGAGCTCCTCCGAGTCGATGAAGGCGAGCTTGACGCGGACGTTGTTCGCGATGCCGCCGTGGTAGAGGGCCTCGTTCAGGCTCTTGTAGCTGTCGCCCAGCTGGACGTACTTCCCGACGATCGCGATCGTCACCTCTCCGCTCGGGCTCTTCACGCGGTTGACGATCTCCTCCCAACGGGAGAGATCCCGGTTGTAGTGGGGGAGCGACAGGTAGTCGAGGAGGATGTCGTCCAGCCCCTCCCGGGCGAACGCGAGCGGGACCTCATAGATCGTGCCCACGTCCCGGGCCGTGATGACGGCACGCTCCTCCACGTTGCAGAAGAGGGCGATCTTCTTCTTCATCTCCTCGGGGATGGACCGGTCGGCCCGGCAGAGGAGGATGTCGGGCTGGATCCCGATCGAGAGGAGCTCCTTCACCGAGTGCTGGGTCGGCTTCGTCTTCAGCTCGTCCGAGGCCGCGATGTACGGGACGAGGGTGACGTGGATGTTGAGGACGTTGCCGCGCCCGGCCTCCTTCCGGAACTGGCGCATCGCCTCGAGGAAGGGGAGCGACTCGATGTCGCCCACGGTCCCGCCGATCTCGATCAGGACGACGTCGTTGTCCGCCGCGACCCGCCGGATCGAGTCCTTGATCTCGTCCGTGATGTGGGGGATCACCTGGACGGTCTTCCCGAGGTAGTCGCCGCGGCGCTCCTTCTCGATGACCGTCTGGTAGATCTTCCCGGTCGTCACGCTGTTGACCCGCGACGTCACGGTGGAGGTGAACCGCTCGTAGTGGCCCAGGTCCAGGTCGGTCTCCGTCCCGTCGTCGGTGACGAAGACCTCGCCGTGCTGGAACGGCGACATCGTCCCCGGGTCGACGTTGATGTAGGGGTCGAACTTCTGGAGGGTGACCTTGAAGCCCCGGGCCTCGAGGAGCGCGCCCATGGAGGCCGCCGCGATCCCCTTGCCCAGGCCCGACACGACGCCGCCGGTGATGAAGATGTACTTCGTGCCCATCGCTCAGCCTCCTTCTGCTTCTCGGATCATCTTCTCGACGAGGATCGCGTCCTCGAGAGTGTCGACCCCGATGGAATCGCCGACCGCCGGCAGGACGGCCATGGCCATCCCCGCGGCGAGGGCCCGCAGCTGCTCGAGGCTCTCGGCGCGCTCCAGCGGGTGCGTGGGAAGCTCGGTCCAACGCTTCAGGGCCTCCATCCGGTAACCGTAGAGGCCGAGGTGCTTCCAGGTCGGGAGGGCGGGCTCCTCCCGCCGGCGGAACGGGATGGGCGACCTGGAGAAATAGAGGGCCCGCCCGTCGTCCCCGAAGACCACCTTCACGTTGTTCGGGTTGGCGATCTCGGCCGGGCCGGAGACGGGGGTGGCGACCGTGGCGAGCGGGAAGGACGGGTGGGCCTTCAGGAAAGCCGCCACCCGGTCGATGTTCGCGGGCTCCATCATCGGCTCGTCCCCCTGGACGTTGACGACGATCGCGGCGCCGGTCTCCCGGGCGGCCGCGTAGACCCGATCCGTGCCCGACGGGAGGTCGGGATCCGTCAGGACCGCCGTTCCCCCGCTCTCCACGACGACGCGGGCGATCCGCTCGTCGTCGGTGGCGACCATCACGGTGTCCACTTCCGTCGCCAGAAGGGCTCTCCGGAGGACCCTGACGACCATCGGGACACCTGCGATCGGATGGAGGGGCTTTCCGGGGAAACGCTGCGAAGCGAAGCGGGCCGGGATGACAGCCACGGCCCTCGGTCCCGGTTCCGGATGGTGCACGACTGATCCTACCACTGGGACGGCTTGGAGGAATTCCCCCGAGGCTCGGGCCGGACGGGGTCCCTTCCGTCAAAGAGAAGGACGCCGCCGGGCCTACATCGGGAATCCGGCGGCGTCGAAATTTCCGGGACCGGGGGTTGCTTCGATGGGGCTCGTCAGCAGGCGCCGCTCAGGGCGCCGGGCTCTTCCGCGTTCTGGTCCTCGCCCTCTTCCTCGTCGTTCTCCAGGTCTAGGACCGGGATGGGCGAGGGGAGAGAGGAAAGCTCCCGAATCCCCTCGTGCGCGGCCGCGCAGTAGGGGTTCGACTCGTCGTACCCGGCCGAGGCGATCACCTTCTCGTAGGTCAGGATGGCCTTGACCGGCTCCAGCAGGTGCCGGTGGTACGTCTCGGCGACGGCCATCCGGGCGGTGAGGTCGTACGGGTTGAGCCTCAGGACCTTCGCGAAGAAGACGAGCGCGTCCTCGAACCTCTCTTCTCCGAGGGCCATCTCGGCCCGTTTCCGGTAGAGGGCCACCTCGTCCTCGAGTGTGAAGTCGCCTCGGGTAGGCGTCAGCGAGGTTCGAAACGTCCTGAGGAGTCTCTGGAACGACATCGCTTCTCCTGTTGATCTGCGCCGAAAGATACCGGCGCAGGCGGCGAAAATCAAGATCAAACTAGAAAAAGATTAGGTTGTATTCGATTTCCTCCTAAGAAAAGAAGGGCGAATGACCGAATCGTGCCTGCAATGGCTTCGGTCCTGGGGTGACGTGAAAGGACAGCCGAATATTCTTCGGCCCTGTTTCGGCAGACGCGATGGCTCAATAACTTGTTCGGGAAGAGTTACTTGCGGCGACTTGCGGCGTATCGGGCCGCGAGGAGCAGGGCATCCCGGGCGTCTCCGGCGGGCAGCCGGGTCGCGGCCTGGGTGGCCTCCTCGCCGTACCTGTCGATCATCTCCCGGGCAACGACCATGGAACGCGTCCGGTCGACGATCTCGAGGAGCTTCTCCGCGGGGACCGACGTGAAGCCCTTCTCGCGAACGACGGCCTCGATGAGCTTCCGCTCGGCGCGGGTCACCTTGGGAAGGCTGAGGATCAGGGGCAGGGTCAGCTTCCCCTCCCGGAGGTCGGAGAGGACCGGCTTGCCCAGGTCCTTCTCGGTCGCCGTGTAATCGAGCAGGTCGTCCTGCAGCTGGAAGGCGATGCCCAGGGCCAGGCCGAAATCCCAGAGGTCCTCGGAAAAGGCGTCCCCCTCCTCGAGGAGGTAGGACGGGATGCGGCAGGAGGCCCCGAAAAGGAGCGCGGTCTTCCGGCGGACGATGTCGAGGTAGTCGTCGAGGCTGATGTCGATCGAGCCGCTCCGCTCGGCCCCGATGATCTCCCCCTCCGTCATCGCGAGGGTGACCTCCGAGAGGAGCTTGAGGACCCGGAGGTCCCCTTCGTCGAGCGCGATCCCGATCGCCTTCATGTAGAGGTAGTCGCCGAAGAGGACGGTCAGCTCGTTGCCCCAGCGGTGGTTCACGCTCGCCCGCCCGCGGCGGGTCTCGGCCGAGTCGATGATGTCGTCGTGGACCAGCGTCGCCGTGTGGATGAGCTCGATGACCGTGGCGTAGAGGACGTCGCGGGATCCCTGGTACCCCAGTATTCGTGCGCAGAGCAGGAGGAGAGCGGGCCGGATCCTCTTCCCTCCCCCCTCGACCAGGTAGTCGCCGATCAGGGCGATGGTCGGGACGGCGGAGCGGGTCCGCGACTCCAGTTCCGCCTCCACTTGCTTGAGCTTCCCCTCGACGAGGCCGAGCGCGGCGAGCAGGCGGCGCCCGCTCTCGCGCTCCCCCGCGGGAAGGGTCGACAGGAGGAGACGGTCCTTGAGTGAGGTCTGGTTCATCGGCTGGGGGCGGATCTTACCGTGCCGGGACGATTTCCCGGCCCAGCTTGACGAGAAGGAATCTCACCCCCTGAAGTTCGTGAACTGGACCGGGATGCCGAAGTCCTTCTCCTTCAGGAGGGAGATGGCGGACTGCAGGTCGTCCTTCTTCTTCCCCGAGACGCGGACCTGCTTCTCCTGGATGGCCGCTTGGACTTTCAGCTTCGAGTCCTTGAGGGCCCGGACGATCTCCTTGGCCTTCTCGGTCTCGATGCCGTTCCGGATCTTCACCGTTTGCCGGACGGTCCCCTTGGTGGCCGGCTCCACCGTCCCGTACTCGAGGGCCTTCAGCGGGACGTTCCTCTTGACGAGCTTGTTCTGTAGGAGGTCGTTCACCGCCTTCAGGCCGAAGTCGTCGTTGGCCGTCAGGACGAGCTGCTGTTCTTTCTCCTTCAGCTCGATCCCTGCGGCCGTCCCTTTGAGGTCGAATCTCTGGACGATCTCCTTGTGCGCCTGGGTCACCGCGTTGATCACTTCCGGCAGGCTGACCTCGGAAACGACGTCGAAGCTCGGATCGCTCATGGGTTCGCTCCTCCTGGCTCCCCCTGGACGACTTTCGTGCCGTGGGGAGGGGCCAGCTCGAAATCGGAGACCGGCCTCTTCTTGCCGGCCTCCCGGTTGGTGAACGTGAAAGAGGTCCGGTTGCCCGCCGCGTCGAGGATGACGAGCTTCTTGACCTCCCCGGATTCGGCGACGAGAAGCGTCGCTTTCCTCGGCTCCCCGCCGGACCGCGGGACGAGGGTCAGCTCGGTCAGCCCGCCGCCGGGATCCGTCGCGGCGACCTCGTAGCGGGCGAGAAGCTCCCTGGGCTCCTCGAAGAAGAGAAGCGGGAGGCGAGCCCGCTCGGCCTGGGTGAGGTTCTTCACGACCATCTGTCTGTCCGCCGCGACGTACTGCCGGGCCGCCTTCCCGTCGAACGTGAAGACCTTCCCCTCGCTCCCGTCGTACTCGAAGCGGAGGGAGGAGGGCGCCTGGAGGACGAGACGGCCGGTCTCGGGCGTGGTGTCGCCGAATCCGGCCGGAGCGTACTGCTGGACGAACGTGACGCGGACGGAGGGGCTGCCGGAATAGGTCTTCCTGATAGCCGCCAGGAGCGGCTCCGGAGGCGGCGCGGCAGCGCCGGAGAAGGCGGCGGCCAGGGCGATCAGCATGGGCACGGCGGCCCAGCGGAGCCGCGATGGCCGCGGCGCGTTTCGCGTCGGTGAGATCAATGGCGGAAGTGGCGCCGGCCGCTGAACAGCATGGCCATGCCGTGCCGGTCGGCCGCCTCCACGACGGCGGCGTCCTTGACCGATCCACCCGGCTGGATGACGGCGGTGACTCCGGCCTCGGCGAGGACCTCGAGCCCGTCCGGGAACGGGAAGAAGGCGTCGGAGGCCGCCACGGCCCCCCTGGCCGACTCCCCGGCCTTCGTCACGGCGTCGCGGCAGGCGTCGACACGGCTCGTGCGTCCCCCTCCGATCCCGAGCGTTGCGGTTTCGCTGGCCACGACGATGGCGTTCGAGACGACCCCGCGGATCGCCTTCCAGGCGAACCGGAGAGCGACCCGCTCCTCGGCCGTCGGAGCCCTCCTCGTCGCCACCTTCCAGCCGGCCTCGTCCTCGACCGCGACGTCGGCTTCCTGCGCCAGGAGGCCGCCGTCGATCGCGCGGACCTCCACCCGGGGACGCGGGACCGCTTCGCGGACCACCGTCAGGACGCGGAGATTCGGCTTGGAGGCCAGGACCTCCACGGCGTGGTCGTCGACTTCGTGGGCGACGACGACCTCGAGGAACTTGCTCGTGAGGACCTCCGCTCCGGCCCGGTCGATCCGGCCCGTCCAGGCGACGACGCCCCCGAACCCGGCGACGGGGTCGGAGGCCCAGGCCTTCTCGAATGCCCGGGAGAGCGTCGGCGCGGCCGCGACTCCCGACGGGATCCGGTGCTTGACGATGGTCAGGGTCCCGTCACCGACCGACCGCGAGGTGAAGAGCGCGGCGTCGGAGTCGAGGAGGTTGTTGTACGAGAGCTCCTTCCCCTGGAGCTTCCGGAAGCGGGCCAGGGCCTCGTCGCCGGAGGCCCGGTCGACGAAGAAGGCCCCTTTCTGGTGGGGGTTCTCGCCGTACCGGAGCTCCGCCCCGAGGTCGAACGAGAGGGGGAGCCGTTCCGGGAAGGGACCTTCGCCGGCTTCCGCCGTGAACCATCTCGCGATGGCGGCGTCGTACGCGGCGGTCCGGCGGAAGACCTTCGCCGCCATCCGCTGGCGGTACTCGGGAGTGGTCCGGCCGCCGTTCGCGTCCAGCTCCGCGATGGCCGACGGGTAGTCCGCGGGGTCACACAGGACGGTGACGGTGGCGTGGTTCTTGGCCGCGGCCCGGAGGAGCGAGGGCCCCCCGATGTCGATCTTCTCGATGGCGGTCTGGAAAGACGCTCCCGAGGCGATCGTCTCCTCGAACGGATAGAGGTTCACCGCCACGAGGTCGATCGGCCCGATCCCGTTCTCCTCCGCCTGGCGGACGTGCGACTTGGCCCCGCGCTCGTAGAGGATCCCCCCGAAGACCTTGGGGTGCAGGGTCTTGACGCGACCCCCGAACACTTCCGGAAAGCCGGTGAGGTCCCCCACCGGGATGACGCTCACGGACGAGTCGGTCAGGGCCTGGGCGGTCCCGCCCGTGGAGACGATCTCGAATCCGTGGCGGGTGAGGGCGTCGGCGAGCTCCAGCAGACCGGTCCGGTTGGAGACGGAGACGAGGGCTTTTCTCGTGAGCGGTGGCACGGGGACTCCTTTCGTCCCGGCGCGGCCGGGTGTGGGACCTCGGATTCTATCCGGGGGGGAGTCGACCGACGGACCGAAGGGAAGTCCACAACGTAAAGTGTCCTCCCGGCCCGAGCGCGGCGGCGAGAAGAGACCGATCGACCAACAACTTGTTGCGGCGCTTGCGCCGGCGAACCGCCGCGAATATGCGTCGCTGCGGCCCTGCGCGCGGGCCACCCGTCGGCGGCCCGGTGCTCGTTCGGCGGGGCGCTCGCGAACTCGGCCTTCGGCCTCAGACACCGCGAGCGCCTGATCCGCCTTCACTGCGCGCCGTGCCGGACGGGTCCCTACGGCGCTCCGCGCCTGCCGGAGCTTGCTGCCGTTCAAGAGGGAAACCCCTGCCGCGGTTTCCCTCGCCGCTTCGCGGCCCTCCTTTCCGGGCCACCGTTCCCCCGGGAAAGGAGGGGTAGCGCCGGAGGCGCGCAGGGGAACACCAGCGGCGCCGGGTTCCCCTGATTCAAGTTGGCTGCCCTCGGCGAGTCCGCCTACAGGGGTGAACTAGGCCTAGTTCACCCCTGTAGGCGGACTCGAGATGTTCCCCGGGTCCGCTCCCAGCCGCGCCAGGGCGCGTTCCCAGAGCGTTTCCTCCTCGCCCGGGAACGCGAGCTCCTCGGCGTACGGCAGGACGAGCCAGGAACCTTCCTCCATCTCGTGCTCGAGCTGGCCCGGCCCCCACCCGGAGTACCCGAAGATCAGGAGGCCGGCCGGGATCCCTTTCCCGGGGATCGACGCGAAGAGCTTCGAGAGGATGTCGGGGGAGGCCGAGACGAAGAGGCCGGACGCCAGCTCGGTCGACTCGATCCCTTCCACCTTCGCCCGGTGGAGGACCAGGAGGCCCGGCGTCCCGATCGGCCCGCCGAGGCGGAGGGGCGTGTCCGGGTGGAGCGGCCCGGCCAGCTCCTCCGGGAGGAGGGCGCGAGCCCCGCCGTCGATGGAGCGGTTCACGATCCAGCCGAGCGCCCCCTCGTCGGTGTGGTGGCCCATCAGGACGACCGCCTTGCGGAAGTTCGGGTCGCCGAGCTCGGGGGTCGCGAGAAGCAGGTACGGGGTCCGGAGCGTCTCCATCCTGACGTTCGACGTCATCGCGGTCCCTCCGTCGGCCGGGGTCGGTGTCTCACGTTCGCGGTCACTCCTCGAGGTAAGTGTAGTGGGAGAGGGTCACCTCGAGGTCCTTGGCGATCGCCTTGGCCTCGGCCTCGCGGAGCTTCCCCTTCTCGGTCGCTTTCCGGAGCTGACGCCAGTACCCCTCGAGGATCTCCTGGCGTTCCCAGTTCATGTACGACAGGACCTTCTCGCAAGTCTCGCCCGGCAACAGGTCCTGGATCCGGGTCCGCCCGTTCTCGTCCACCATCGCGAGCACCTCGTGGGCCTCCCCCAGCAGGTTGTGGAGGTCGCCGAGGACGTCCTGGTAGGCCCCGATCAGGCAGATGGCGATCAGGTAGCGCTGGTGGCGCTTGAAGCTGTGGAGGGGGAGCGACTCCTTGATGTCGCGCAGGTCGATGAACTTCTCGATCTTCCCGTCGGAATCGCAGGTGATGTCGGTGAGGGTGCCGCTCTCGGTCGGCTTCTCCCGCAGCCGGTGGATCGGGAGGATCGGGAAGAGCTGGTCGATGGCCCACGAGTCGGGGATCGACTGGAAGACCGAGAAATTGAGGACGTACTTGTCCGACAGCATCACCTCGAGATCCTCGAACTCCTCCGGGACCTCCTTCAGGTTCTTGAGGTGGCGGCGGATCTTGTCGCAGATGTTCCAGAAGAGGATCTCCCCCTTCGACCGGTCCTCGAGCGACACGTAGCCGAGGTTGAACAGGGTGAAGAGCTCCTCCTTGTACTGGAGCGCGTCGTGGTAGCTCTCCCGGACGTTCTTCGCCGAGACCCCCTTGAGGACGTCGTACAGCTCCCGGACGACGTGGTTCTCGTCCCCGTCCATCTCGACCGTCTTGTCCTGCTCCAGCCGGTCGGCGACGTCGACGACGTTCGTGACCAGGACCGAGTGGAAGGCGGTCACCGCGCGGCCCGATTCGGTCACGAGGGTCGGGACCGGGACCTTCTCCTCCTCGCAGATCGCCTTGACCGTGTAGACGACGTCGTTCGCGTACTCCTGGACCGTGTAGTTCATCGACGAGTCGAACGCGGTCTTCGACCCGTCGTAGTCGACGCCGAGCCCCCCGCCCAGGTTCAGGTACTGGATCTCGACGCCCGACCGGGCCAGCTTCGCGTAGACCCGCCCAGACTCCTTGATCGCGTCCTTGATCTTCCGGATGTCGGTGATCTGCGAGCCGATGTGGAAGTGGACCATGACCAGGGCGTCCAGCATCCGGCGGGCCTTGAGCACCTCGACCGCCTCGAGGATCTCCGTCGTGGTCAGGCCGAACTTGGCCGCCTCTCCCCCCGACTTGGCCCACTTGCCCGAGCCGCGCGCGTAAAGCTTGGCCCGGAGCCCGATGAGGGGCTTGACCTTCTGCTTCGCCGCCACGTCCAGGATCCGCTCCAGCTCGGAGACCTTCTCCAGGATCATGATGACCTTCTTCCCCATCCGGATCCCGTTCAGGGCCATCCGAATGAAGGCCTCGTCCTTGTACCCGTTCGTCGTGATCAGGCACTCGGACGACAGGTCCGCCGAGAGGGCGGCGATGAGCTCTGGCTTGCTCCCCGCCTCCAGGCCGTAGCCGTACTTTCGCCCGGCCTCCTGGATCTCCCGGACGACGACCTTCTTCTGGTTGACCTTGATCGGAAAGACGCCCCGGTAGCTTCCGTCGTAGTCGTACTCGTTGATCGCCTTGACGAAGGCGTCGTTCAGCTCGCGGACGGACGACGCCAGGATCTGCGGGAAGCGGATCACCATCGGCGTCGTGATCCCGCGGGCGGAGACGTCGTCGACGACCGCCTTGAGGTTGATCGACCGGGCGGCCTCCCTCGTCGGGTGGACCAGGAGGTCCCCGTCGTCCGAGACGGAGAAGAACCCCTTCCCCCAGTTCTCGATCCCGTACAGCTCCTCGGCCCCCGCGAACTTCTCGGGGGCGCGGGAGCGCGAGGTGGCTTCGGGCTTGCGGCGCTTCTTCGTTTCCTTCGGCATCGCCGAGAGTGTACGAAACGAGCGGCCCGAACGGTTCGCCTTTCGTCGGGGCCGCCTCCGGAGGTCCCCTGGGCCCCTTGCGGTTTCCAGGGACCCTGCTAGCGTGTGCCGCGAGCGACGAATGGGCATTCCGAGCGAGGGAGCCGCCTTCACGACCGAGGTCCTCCGGCAGGGCCTCGCCTTCGGCTTCCTGGCCCTCCTCGTCCTCGCTTTCCTCCGGGAGGAGCGGCGTCAGGTCCTGAACCTCGTGGCGTTCTACCTCGCCTCCCTGGTCCTCCGCGGGGGCGCCATCCTCCTCTCGGGCTTCGCGATGCCCGGCACCGCCCGGACGACCGGCTTCCTCGGGCTGCTCCTCGAGGGGATCGCGTTCATCAACCTCACCGCCGTCCTCTTCTTCTCGTCCCTGGCGTTCGTCCGCTTCCGCCCCGCGCGGCTGTTCCGGGACCTCACGGTCGCCGTCGCGTACCTGGGGCTGCTCCTCTACCTCTTCTCGCTCCACCACGTCGACCTGGCGG
>Ga0118677_10016274_pt1 | contig 10213 bp, 8 predicted proteins | sample AliMusrvi5mmetaG_FD_86154 | JGI IMG/M metagenome (GOLD analysis project Ga0118677, IMG submission 86154)
TTTCTATGTCGAGCTGCGGAAGCGCCCGCAATGAAAGCTGGACGCATCGGGCTTTACGCCTTCCTACTCGGGGCGGCGCTGTTCTTCTCCATTCCGCTGCTGATTGTGGTAATGACCTCGCTCAAGCCGCGGTTGAGTTGTCCCAGAAGTTCCTTCTCGCCTTGCGCGACGACAAAGCCATAGCTCAAGCGGCATATCGGCTGACCGACGCATTCAATCATATCTTCAAGTTGCTGTTCCATTTCGTGCTTGCCGCTGTCAGTCGAGAGTAGTGCGCCATCGCAGTGGCCGAATGCGACCATGCGCAAGGCGTCGGCGTCGGTATCCACATCAACAATTCTGGCCGCGAGGTTGTTTGTCCTCGCGTAAACATCCATTCCGTCGCCTCGCCTCACAACGATTGCCTTGCCTTTTAGGTCGTCGAGTGAGGCAACAGGCGAATGTTTCCTGGCGAAGATCGAGTACGCAACGAGGCGATAAGGAGTGCAGAAATGGGCTGATGCAGCAATATCGTCGGTCTGAAAGACGCCAGCCAGCATTCTGATCCTACCAGACTTCAGCGCATCCGTGGCTTCATTCTGCGAACCCAGCCTTATGCTGACCTTCAGGTCGGCGGTTGACGCCACGGCTTCGAGCAGATCGATATCGAAGCCTGCTGGTTTTCCCGCAGCGTCCATGAAGTGGTAAGGGGGTTCATTGTAACTGGCGCCCGCTATTACGACTGTTCCGGTAGTCTGGAGGACTTGCGCAAACAGGGATCCCGTTGCCAGGAGAGAGACTGCCGATATCAAGGCGGATGCAGAGGCAATCCTTCTTCCCGTTTTGAAGCGACTACAACAGTCCCATCTCACTATGGACCCATCCCGACTGTTTCTGTGTGCGACCGGATGCACTTCCACAAAACTGTGTTGGCGGCATTGTACTCTATGCGTGTTGCCGCGCAAACCATTTCTATGGAGTATCGGGCGGTGGGGCGCATTTCAGCATTCCCGGGGATTCTCCCCGGGCTGACAAGTTGCTCCCCATTGGAGAGCCCGGACTCCGCCCGCTCCCCGCTCGAACTTCTGCTCTCCGGGCAGCGCGGCGGGGCATTTATTGGCAGGGACTACCATGCCGCTGCGTCACTGAGGGCGTGCTCCTTGGATTTGCAAGGTTGCAGTGCTATCGGCCCAGATACTGTTTGCGAATCTTCGTCCGAATCACGGCGGGTACTCCGAGGTCGGTGGCGATGTCATTGAACATTACCATAGCATCGACGCGCGAGAGCTCGCCGCCGAACACATCGCTCAGGAGCTTCTCAGCGATCTTGACGGACTGAGCCTCGAACATGACCTCTCGATGTTTGGCATCCCTTGCCTCTCTGAGCCTTGCTTCAAGTGCGTTGGCAGCCTGTTTCTTGACCAGCTTCTGACTGTCCGGTTCGTTTCCGGTCGCAACAGCAGTCGGACCAACTGCATTGCCATTTGCCAATCCGGCCGCAAACGGTGATTGGTCGCCTGATGGGGCAGGTTGGTCCTGCTGCTCGCATGGTTCACCTTTGTCTGAACCGGGGGCTTCATGATGTTTGTCACCAGATGCAGGCCCGGGGATCGAGCCCGTCAGTGCATCTTCCTGCAAAGCCGATGCGGGCGCTTCGGTCGTCTTTTGTCTGGACCGGTGTTTCTTGAAGCCCAGGACTGCGGGAGTCGCAAGACGCGTTTGGAGGCGCGGGAGATCGCGCATGAACTTCGCACGCAAGATCCGGCGACGAGCGCCCTTGGTCCGGTTCGTCCCTGCGACTGCGGCTATGGTTCCATGGTCAACCCAGGTCTGTACTGCCCGTCTTGTTGCCCCCAGTATTCTTGCGGCTTCATCGATGCCTATTGTGTCGATGTTTGTCCTGACGTCAGCTTCAATGTACACAAAGTCAAACTGCCACTGACCAGACTCATCCTTTCTGGCCCACCAGGGAGGATGACCCTCATGCTTCAGCACCTCCTTGTAGGCGCGAGCGACGTAGGCGGAGGGTTCGAGTGCTCCCTCTATGGCCTCGATCTCACTGCGTCCGACCCATCGGGTTTCCTGGGCAGGGCGGCTCTCTGCAACTGGTTTCGTGGCTTCTCCCTCCGCACAAGGACAGCCCAACAAAGACTGCTCCAGGCTGATGGGGTAGTATCACTATCCCGCTGGTACAAGCCAAGCCTGATTCGGTGTTGCGTTCAAGCATGGATACTTCTATTGTCAAAGGGTTTCAAAAGTTCAGGAAGAAGCAGGTTGTCAGTCACAGGCGGGTGGGGCCAGGCACGTTCCAGGTGCCACGCATGTTTCGAGAAGTGGCGAGTGGCAATGTGTATTGCCTCAGAACGCGTGAAGCGCATGTTTCAGAGACTCTCCATTATGCAGAAGAAGCGTCTTCTTTCCCAGGGGGAATTTTGATGGCAGGCGAGTTCGACGTCAAGACGCTTGGTGCGGCCAGGTTCGATTCCACTGCGGAGACCACTCTGTTTGTGGGGGATGAGGACCGTGTTCTTGTTGATGCCACGATCAAGTCTTGCAGAGCCTGCAAGAGCAATCCCCCGTCTCTGGAGAAAGCGGGGCCGCGCAGAAAGGTCTTTTTCCCTTTCGGCTCCGCCCGTGCTGCAATAGTAACCTGTGGCGGGTTGTGTCCCGGACTGAACGACGTGATTCGCGCCATAGTAATGGTGTTGTGGTACAGGTACGGAATCAGAAACGTACTCGGTTTGCGATACGGTTTCGAAGGCCTTGTGCCGGCCGGACCCAAGCCGTTGGAGCTGAACCCGGACGTAGTGGCAGATATCCACCGCAACGGCGGGACGATTCTTGGAACCTCACGGGGAGCCCAGACACCGACTGTGATGGCGGACTTTCTGGTCAGCAATAACATCAACATTCTTTTTGCGGTGGGTGGCGATGGAACGCAGAAAGGCGCGCTGGCCATCGCCAGGGAAATAGAGAAGCGGCGGCTGCCAATCAGCGTGATTGGTATACCCAAGACCATAGACAACGACATTGCCTTTACGGAGCGTTCTTTTGGCTTTGAGACGGCGGTTGAAGAAAGTCAGACCGCCATAGATGGCGCGCATATGGAGGCGAAAGGCGTACACAACGGAATAGGCCTTGTCAAACTGATGGGGCGGGAGTCCGGTTTTGTCGCGGCTTATGCCACCCTGGCATCCAGCGATGTCAATCTGGTGCTGGTGCCGGAGTCGCCCTTTTTCATGGAGAAAGTGATGGCGTTTTTGGAAGACAGATTGCGACGGAAGGCCCATGCAGTAATCGTCGTGGCCGAAGGTGCAGGACAGGACCTTGCATTAACAACCGGCACTGACGCATCGGGCAACAGGTTGTTGGGCGACATAGGCCTTTATCTTAAAGCGGCCTTCTCCGACCACTTCCGGCGGGTGGGCCTACCGGTGGCGGTGAAGTATATTGATCCTTCATATCTCATACGCAGTGTGGCGGCCAACGCAGACGACTCGGTATTCTGCTTCCAGCTTGCAGCGAATGCGGTGCACGCGGCAATGTCGGGCCGGACGGCCATGGTTACAGGGCTATGGAACGGGCAGTTCGTTCACATACCCACTGAACTCGCCATCTCCACGCGTAAGAGAATAGACACTGCGAGTCTCCTCTGGCAGAGCGTGCTGGATAACACCGGCCAACCGAAGGACTTGCTGTAGAACATTCGGCAGAACTGTATGACATTCTTAAATATCATTGCAGCATTGGTCTGTGCGATTGCGGGCGGGGCGATAGGCTATCTTGTAGCCATAGCGCTCAGGGCGAGTCAGCTCAGTTCGCTAGCCGAAGACCGGGCCAGGGCCAGGCAGGAAGCGGAAAGAGTTCCTGGCCTGGAATCAAGGATTGCCGAACTTACCCGTGAGAACTCAGGCCTGCTGGCCCGGATCGCCGAGACGGCGCAGACGGCAGAAGCCGAGAAGGAGAAGAACGTCTGGCTGGTTCGGGCGGAACAACAGCTTCGCGAGGCCTTCCAGGCACTAGCCTCGGAAGCGCTCAGGGGCAACTCTGAGCAATTCGCCGGCCGCGCGCGTGAACAATTGTTGCTGCCGATGGAGAAGAGCCTTAAGGCCCTCGATGAACACGTGCGTGAACTCGAACAGAAGCGAGAGGGCGCGTACAGAAGTCTGGATGAACATCTGGGTCAGTTGAAGGAGGCTTACAATCAGCTTCGCGCCACGACCAGCAGTCTCAGCACCGCCCTCACCACCAGCAGCGGAGCGCGCGGGGAGTGGGGCGAAGTGCAGATGCGCCGCATCGTCGAGCTCGCCGGTATGGTCAGGCATGTCGACTTTGACGAGCAGGAACAAACTGAGGCCGGCAAGCCGGACATGATCATTCGCCTGCCTAACGAGGGCATTCTCGCTGTTGACGCCAAGACGACAATGAAGACGTATCTTGATGCCATCGAGGCGCAAGAGACCGGGCAACGCAAGGCGCGACTGCAGGCACATGCGAGCGCGGTCAAAGGCCGTGTCCGGGAGTTGGCAGGCAAGGAGTATTGGAAGCAGTACGAACGGGCGCCGGATTTCGTCATCATGTTTGTGCCGCACGAGGCCTTCTTGAGCGCAGCGCTTGAGGGTGATCGGGATCTGCTGGACTACGCCTTCAACCAGCGCGTGCTGATCGCGACACCGGTAACTCTGCTCGCACTCTTGAAGACGGTGTCCTACGCCTGGCAACAGCAGAAACTGACCGAAAACACGAAAGAGATTGCGACTGAGGCGCATGAGCTGTGCGACCGCCTAGGCGTATTCGTAGGGCACTTGCAGAAGACCGGACGGAGCCTAGATTCGGCGGTGAAGTCCTACAACGATTGTATTGGATCGCTGCAGTCGCGAGTCATGCCATGCGCACGTCGCATGAAGGAGCTCGGTGCGACTGGGTCCGATCTGCCGGATGCTGAGCCGATCGGTCACCAGGTGACTCTTCCAGTTGAAGAGGAGTGAGAGTGGCAACCAGCCGCGAGGCTTTGGTTGGAGGCGATATTCAGGACTCCGGTGCCAAGATCTTGGATGCCGAACGTTCGCGATGTGGTGAAAGAAAGGTGGTTTGAACGATGCTGAGAAGATTTATGAACAAGGTGCGAAAGACACTCCGCGGAAAACGCGCAGAGCCGGTGGCGACACCACGCCCTGCCCCCGCCGTTGAGAAGAAGCCCGAGCCTTCATTGCACCGTGCGGTCGAGCAGCAAACGCCGGAGGACCGCCGCCGTAGCGAACGCCGTGGCCCGCCGGAACCACGTGGGCAAAGAGATTATCGGCACAGGGACAGTCGTGACACTGATGACCGGCGCCGTCAGCAGGAGAGACCGAGAACCGAAAGGCGCGTCGAGCACAAGGGGCGTGCAGCCGTTGAGGTCCAGCATTTGCCGAGGCACGAAGGCTGGACGATCGAGAAATTCCCGGTTGAGCCGGCCGATGGCAAGACGCGATTTCAGGACCTGAATCTCCGGTCTGAGCTACTGCATGCAGCCGCAGACCTGGGCTTCAAGTACTGCACGGCTGTGCAGGCGGGCACGCTGCCGCCAGCCCTGGCCGGCAAGGATGTTGCCGGTCAGGCTCAGACGGGCTCCGGCAAGACCGCAGCGTTCCTCATTGCGAGCTTCCAACGGTTTCTTACCGGGTCAAAGCCAGGTGAGCGCAAACACGGTGCCCCACGTGCGCTGATACTGGCGCCTACGAGGGAGTTGGTGGCGCAGATCCTTGAAGATGCGAGGAGTTTGGGAAAATATACAGGTCTCAACAGCATGGCGGTGTTTGGCGGCATGGACTACAGACTGCAGCAGGATGCCCTGGTGAATAATTGTGTTGATGTGCTTGCGGCAACGCCGGGCCGACTGCTTGATTTCAAGCGACAAGGCCATCTGGACTTGCAGTCTGTTGAAATTCTTGTCCTTGACGAGGCAGACAGAATGCTTGATATGGGGTTCATCCCCGATGTGAAGACCATCATCAGGTATCTTCCTGCGCGCGAAAAGAGGCAGACCCTGCTGTTCAGTGCCACACTTTCGCCAGAGGTGCTGAGGTTGGCCTCGCAGTGGACAGTGAACCCCGAGAAAGTGGTTGTGGAGCCTGACAAAGTTACGGTGGACACAGTTGATCAGCTGATTTACGCCGTTCGATCAGAGGATAAGTTCCCGCTTCTTGTCAACCTGCTTAAGCAGAAGGCGATGACCCGGGTAATGGTTTTTGTGAATCGCAGGGACATTGGTGCGCAGGTGGCAGATGACCTGAAGGTGTGCGGCATATCCTGCGGGCTGTTGTCGGGCGCCATGCCGCAGGAGAAGAGGATGCGTACGCTTGACGGCTTCCGCGACGGCAGAATACCTGTTGTTGTGGCGACAGATGTTGCGGTGCGCGGGATTCATGTGGACGATGTGAGCCACGTCATCAACTACGATGTCCCTTACGAGTCTGAGGACTACGTCCATCGCATTGGCAGGACCGCGCGCGTAGGAAAGAACGGTACGGCGATCATGTTTGCCTGCGAGAGGGAGGCGTTCACGATACCGGAGATCGAGAAGTTCATCGGACGCAAGATTCCATGTTCCGTGCCCGAGGAGGCGCTGGTCAAGCCGCCGTTGGGAATGCCGGTCCAGCATGTGCGCCGGACAGCGCGCCCATTCGCCGGCCGGCTGGGTGGCGGCTTCAGAGGCAGACCATCCCGCAGCGGCCCCGGAAGAGGAAGCAGCCGGGGTCGCAGGTAGTGATCCTCGCATCTGCTGGCAAAAGCGAAGCAAATCACACGTTGAAGCGGAAGTGACAGATATCGCCATCTTCCATGATGTAATCCTTGCCCTTCAACTGCGCCTTGCCAGCCTCCTTAACCGCTTTCTCACTACCCAGCGATACGAGATCGTCATATTTCATGACCTCGGCGCGGATGAACCCTCGTTCAATGTCGGTGTGAACCTTGCCCGCAGCAGCCGGGGCAAGGGTGCCCTTCCGGATCGTCCAGGCGCGCGCCTCGTCGGGGCCTATTGTATAGAACGACATCAGTCCCATTGCATCGTATGCGGCGCCGTTCAAGCGGTCCGGGCCGAGGGAATTCAATCCAAGCTCCTTCATGAATGCCAATCGTTCGGAGTTGTCTGTGAGCGACATTACCTCGCGTTCGATGCGGCATGAGACAACGAAGACACCGTCTTTCCCGCTTTCATGACTTGCCGTCTCGCTCCCGAGCCGTGCCTCATCAACGTTGTAAACCCAGAGAATGGGCTTCAATGTGAGAAAATCGAGACTCTTGATGGCGGCCAATTCGTGCGGCTCCAGTCGGACATCTCTGACGCCCTTCTCGTTCTCCAGCGCCTCTTTGCATCTCAAGAGCGTCTTCTGTTCAAGAGCCTGCGCAGTTGTTTGCCCGGATCGCTTTTCCTTCTCCATCCTTTGTAGTCGGGTTTCAACCAGCATAAGGTCGGTAAGCAGTAACTCGGTTGCGAGGTTGTTCCGGTCACGGGCCGCGTTCACCGAGCCTGCCGGATGGTAGACCTCTTCAGATGTGAAATCGCGCACTACAATGCAAAGCAGATCGCAATGTCTGGCGGCGTCTAGCCATTCCCTCTTATCGCTGCCCTCCTTGACGTCTGGACACAGGACGACCATGTTGTCGGCGTACGTGATCTTTTCCGGCTTCGTCAGCTCAGCCAGGACATCAACCCGTGGGTCTCTGATAGGCGCAATGCCTTCAAGCGATTCGGTCTCGGAATGACCCGGAGGAATAGCGCGACCCACGAGAAGCACAAAGAGCGTCTTCTTCCCGGACTGCGGCAGACCAAGCAATGCAAGTTTCATAGTCTCTCCATCTGACGGGGTATCTTTCTGGTTTCCTAAAGAGTGTGAACAAAGAGGCCGGAGCGAAGTTTGGGCTCAAACCAAGTGCTCTTGGGCGGCATTATGAGTCCCGCATCGGAGTAAGCCATGACATCGTCCATTGCAACCGGATACATCGAGAAGGCGACCGCACAACGGTCGGAATCGACGCGATGGGCGAGTTCAGCGATCGAGCGGAGGCCGCCCACAAACTCGATCCGTTTATTGGTGCGTGGGTCATCAATTCCGAGTATCGGTGACAGCAGGTGATCCTGGAGCATACTGACATCAAGAAGGTTCGGCGCGTCAGGCCGCTGTGGCGTGGTCAACTTCAGTTCGTACCACTTGCGCGAGACATACATGTGCACCAGCCCTTTTGCGGCAGGTGTACCTTGATCGACCTCTCGAAGGGAGAAGACGCCGCGCACCTTGTCCAGGAATTCATTGGTCTGCATCTTGTTCAGATCGAGGACAACCCTGTTATATGGAAGAATCTGCAATTGACTCGCGGGAAAGAGAACAGCCAGCACCCAGTTATACTCCTCGTGGCCAGTGTGATTGGGATTAGCCTCTCGCCTTTCACGTCCGACTTTTACGGCGGCAGCAAATCGATGATGGCCATCGGCGATGTAGCATCTCGGGACAGCCTCAAGCGCCGCTTCCATATCATGACTGCCGCTGATGCGCCATGCGGCGTGGCGGACACCATCGTCGGCTGTGAAGTCAAAGAGCGCTTTTGTCTTTTCCGTTGCGGCTACGATGCTGTTGATGTGAGAATTGTCCCGGAAGACGACAAATACCGGGCCTGCCTGGGCGTTCAAATCCCTGATATGCCGTGCCCGGTCATTCTCCTTTGACGGAAGAGTCTTCTCGTGCTGTCTTATGAGATTGTTCTCATAATCTTCGATGTGACAGCATGCCACCACGCCTCTCTGCACATGCTTGCCCATCTGCTGAAGATAGACGTAGAGTGATGGTTGTGCTTCGCGGGCAAGAGTGCCGTCCTTCTGGAATGTGGCAAATGCAGTCGCAGCCTGCTCATAGACGGCGTCGGAATACAGGTCGGTCCCGGCCGGCAGATCGATTTCAGCACGCGACACATGAAGGAAACTGTGGGGATTACCTGTCGCCAGCCGTCGCGCTTCCTCTGTATTCACGACATCGTATGGAACGGATGCAACGACGGATGCGAGTCCCGCCGGAGGCCTCAATGCCTTGAAAGCTCTTATGCGCACAACTCTCTCCTCAGTGAATGAGTTTCTTTGGCGGCACCTTATCAGCGTGCCGAGCCTTCCCGCAAGTTCTGTTTGATACGCTCGAGGCTGCCAGGATTTCGGTGCTTTTGGGATTTCGGCCGATAACGAGGAGTCGTTGCGCCATCTTCGTTTGTCAGGTCTTCCGGTCAACAATGTGGCTGGCAAGTGCGAGCAGCGGCTCCACGCTTCCCTTCAGACCGGCGATTGAGGTTGCCGCGCGCGGCACCAGGCGTTCTGCTTCAAAACGCGCCTCGTCCAGGCCGTGCACTGCGACCCATGTGCTCTTGCCGTGAACCTTGTCGCTCCCGACCGGCTTGCCCAGTAGTTCTGGAGAAGACATCGCGTTGAGGATGTCGTCCGCTATCTGGAACGCAAGGCCGGTGCAGGTACCGTATTCGGTTATCGCAGCCAATTCATGATCATTCGCACCCGCCGATATGGCTCCGATCCTGACAGCAGCCCTGATGAGCATGCCGGTCTTGTGAGCATGTATGTACTCGACCTGGGCCGGGGTGGGGGTGGCGCCGGTTCCGGCGATATCCTCCACTTGCCCACCGATTACTCCTCGCGATCCGGCAGCCCTGGCAAGTTCCAGAGCAAGTTGATTGGGCGGATATGGCGGCGGGGCGCTGGCGGATGCAAGCCATTCAAAAGCAAGAGTGAGCAGGGCGTCTCCCGCCAGCAGGGCATTTGCCTCGCCATAAACCTTGTGCGATGTGGGGCGGCCGCGCCGTAGATCGTCGTCATCCATGCACGGCAGATCGTCATGAATCAGAGTGTAAGTGTGCAGTACTTCCACAGCCAGCGCTGGCAGCAGGGCGGCGTCCGGTGAGCCTCCTACCGCCTCGGCGGCTGCCATAACCAGTACAGGCCGGAGCCTCTTCCCACCGGCTAGCGCGCTGTATCGCATTGCCGTATGCAGGACTGATGGCCTTTCGTCCTCCGCGGGAAGCCGTGCTGCCAGCTCGCGGTTGACAAGGCGTTGTCTCTCTTCAAGATATGAGGCAAGATTGAACACCCCGCAACAGTAGCTCCAGAAATCGGGCTAGTCAATCCGCGGAGATCCTTCTTCGATTGGCGTATTTGCGTTTGGAAGTCCTTAGCCGCTAATTGTGATGGGAGTGACGC
>Ga0118677_10016275_pt1 | contig 10212 bp, 3 predicted proteins | sample AliMusrvi5mmetaG_FD_86154 | JGI IMG/M metagenome (GOLD analysis project Ga0118677, IMG submission 86154)
TATCGATGCAGTGCTGATCGCAACCCCCACCACGTTTCACCGGGATCCACTGGCACATCACTCATCTCCGCAATCATACTGATTGCCATGGTCCCATCAGGCGACGGCTCGAAGAAGGCGTTCACATAGGCGACCGGGGTTCCCACCGGACCGAACAGGAATCCCGAGCCGTCCCGCCGGTAACACCCCCCATATTCGTGAACGCCCAGGGGCTTGTCCATCAGCGCAACAACCGGCGGTACAAGGGCGGTCGCACTGGTGGTGTCCAGCCGCGTGACCAGCCAATCCTTGGCATCGCCGACCACCCGGAATTTCGCCTCCACCGGTGAGAGCGATACAAGCGAGACCGACCCGGTACCCGTATTGCGGATACCAGCCTGGACCATAATCCCCACATTACCCGGCGCGGAGTCGAGTCGGAACAGGAGATCCACCCCGTCATTGGGAAAGCGGATCGTTGTTACCTGTCCAGTGCACACGATTCCGCCAGACGATGACAGCCCCCGTTGCCGACCCTCCTTCAGGATTCTACCAGACCACCCTCCCGTGAATCCGGTGAATCCGGGCGCCGTCAGGGTGAATCGGCGTCCATCAGCCGCCAAGGCCACTCTCACGGGTGTTCCTTGATTAGCATCGCCCCACGCCGACCACGCCGCTGTGGCTAGCCAGAAAACCACTACCCAAACACTTATTAACCGTCTCACATTTGATTGTCATACCACAAAGCGGGAGGCGGCGGGAGTGGATTTTACAGGATATGATAGGATTGTCAGGGCGGCCAAGATCTTGACCGACGCCTCGACACGCAAGGGCGGTTCGACAGGCTCACCGCAGGCAGGCTCATCACAGCGACTTCATTGGAGTTTGCGAGCATCCCAGTCATCACTGCGGAAGGGAAATGCAGGCAACCCGTCGCTGTTGTACAGCGTGTTCACCTATTACCTTCCGATAATAGATGAATGACTTTTGCGTCTTCCCCGTCGAACTGTTGGCGATATTTCTCCGCATGGTCGTAAAGCTTGAGATCTTCGGGCGACAGGCCTTCGGTGTAGTCGCCTGCGTGCGGCGCGGCCAGGTCAATCCAGCAACGGAGCTTGTCCATCTCCTCCCTCGAAAGCTTCACTCCATTGTGCCCCTTCTCCAGCATCCGGATGAGCGGACTGGTGATGGCTCCATAGGTTCCGGCCGCGATCGGTTCGGCATGCAGATTGCAGTTCAGCGGGTCAATGTACGGCAGAAGCTGGAGATAGGCGGTATTCCAGGTGCGCCGGTTCTGCGCGTTATAGGTGTCGGCACGGACCAGAAGCGGCCGATCCGGCAATTTTGCTTTCAACGGCCAGGTGTATTCCGAGCCGCTGGCAAGTCTGGCTAGCGGCCGGCAGTCGGAAAGGCCGGAGCCGTTGTGGCAACGGATGCAGTTCCGGTCGAGGATCGGCTGGATTTCCCGGTTGAAACTGAACCCGCGCACCGGCCCCCATAACGGCTTGAGAGGCTCCGGAGCACGCTTGAATGCCTGGAGGTTGGTGGAGAGCGGCGGCACCTGGCGCTTGCCCTCGTGACACCCGATGCAACCGTAGATTTCGCCGGGTTGAACCATCGTCCACGAGCGCATGGTCTGGAGGCAGTTGCCCTTCTCGTCGATCGCCTGGAAATAGACCGGGGTCCGGGCGGGAACGGTGAAGGAGGCTGAACCGTCGGACTCCACCGTGGCATCACCGAGCACACTCTTGCTCATCCATGGACCATTCAGGCGCGGAGCAATCGGCGTGTGGCGGAAATCATAGGTCACTCCGCAATCCTGCGCCTTGAAATGGAGTTGGATAACCCGCACCTTCTTCACAGCCCCGCGTGGCACACCCTTGAGCGCATCACCCGCATAGATATTCTGGAAATAGAACTGCCCGGTGGTCTTGCGGTAATCAACGTAGGTAGGAATAACCGGCGGACTGGGCCGCGCGGCGACAACAACCGGTTGCGCGCACGAATGCCTGTCGGCAGCTGCCAGAAGCTCGCGCCGTCCCTCGGCCAGCAGGAAATAAAGGTTGAAGGGGCCGGTCTCCGAGATCCCCCGCTGCTTGTAGCTGACGATGAAGGCGTCCTTGGAAAGCGGCCAGGGATAGGCAAAATCGCCACCGCTGATGACGTTGAGATCGATGTCGTGCTGGACCGGATTCGCGTCGCCATAGGGCGGAATCTTGCCCTCCTCCTGCCGTTTCCAGAGCCGGGCCAATCCTGCTGTTTCCTTGCGGACGGGCGCGACGCTGGTGAGCGAAGCGATGGTCTGGTCGCCCTCATCGCGGTTATAAAGCGCAAGCGGACCGGCCTGGGGGCAGTGGTGCCCGGCGATGATACCGACGATCAGGCTACCGCCGGGTACCGGCCGCGCATGGATAAGCGCGGGAAGCGTGGCGCTACCGCCGAACCAGGCGTACTGTCGCGTGCCGTCCGGATTCATGATGAACAGGGGATGTGCGACCAGTCGGCTCCTGTCATTGTAGTCCCACCTCGTATAGATGACCTGCCCGCCGGGAAGAACCTGCGGATAATTGTCGTGCACCTGATCAAAACAAAGGCGGCGGACAAACTTGCCATCGCGATTGCACCGGTAGAGGTTCGATACGGGGCTTGTCCAGCAGTCCACAAGTTGAACACAGCGGGTCGACCCGAAGATGATGTCGCCGTCTGGCAGGTACGCCGGCTCGATATCCGCCACGCCCACGGCATCCGTAAGCTGGCGGATCTTTCGGGTCGCCAGATCCATCTCGTACAGATGATAGTCGTCCTTCTCGGCATTTTTCTTCCAGGAAAATACCAGCGTTTTACCGTCCCACGAAATGTTCGGGTCACGGAGGGCGCCCTCCTTTTCGGAAATCAGCTCCTCGATCCTGCCGAACGGGCCGGCGGCCAGATCCAGCCGGCACAGGGCACCGCCGGGATTGTTCAGGTAACGACTATTGTTGTACTTGGCATTACCCCTGTTGTCCCAGCCGGACTGGTTGCAGATCATCAGCAGGCGGTCGGCGTTGTCGGTATTCATCTTGCCGTTGGCCCAGGCGATGGTGCCGGAATGATCCTCGGTCACCTGCCAGAAACTGGTATGTCCGGCATTGTATCGCTTGAGGAAGATGACCTCGCGCAGTGTATCCTTGTAGGGCGCCATGCGGGCGGCCCGGCGAAGGCCGCAGGCCTTCTCGTAAAGCTTGAGCCAGGCGATATCGCCAACGGGCGTTTTCGCCTCGGCGAGCGCCTTGAGATCCGCCGACAGCGGCGCTCCGGCGTCCCCCAGCTCCTGAATGACACGTCCCACCAGCGCGTTTTCATAGTCAGTCCCGGAATGGTCGAGCCAGGCCTGGAAATCACCGCGCAGATCCTGTGTCCCCGGTTTGGCGTTCGGCCGGCGAAAGTCGTTGTCCTGCATAAACCAGTCGGTTTGGTGGGGAAACGCCTGCCATGCCTGCCGGCCGACATCGTCAGCCTTGACCCCCGTTCCGGCCTGCTTCGCCTTCCAGTCGGCGGCCAGCAATCCGGCCCAAGACCCGGCGTCCGGCTCCGCCGCCACCATCGCCGGGCTGGTGCTCAAGAGCCACCCGGCAAAGAAGATCCTCAGCGATTTCACACTTAACGATACCCCCTTCATCTCGCCGTCTTCCCTTCACCCTTCAGAGGGCCTCCGGTAACGGCAAATGCGTCGAGCACAATGTTGTCAGGACCTGAGTTGACGATACGAATGGAGTGAGGACCGTCCGGCAAATCCTGTGCGCTGAAAACTGTGATTTGCGAGAGCCGGGGGAATTCAGTCTGCTTCGTGTCAATACGACCGCGCGCCTGCCCGTCAATGAACACATCGAAGCTTCCATGGTCGGCGAATTTCTCCGACACGATCGCGATACCGGTGCCGGTGAACGCCAGTTCCGCAGCATCGCCGGGCGTTTTGGTGTAGTGGACGTCATCGTTGTAATCATGCTGGCCGCGTTTCGGATTCGGCAGCCAGTGGCCGGTGTAGCGGATCGCAGGATCGTCGTCGTTAATGTTTTGCGTCAGCGGCAACGGGCGCGTTTTCACGATGAGCGGAATCCGCCAGTTTTTATAGAGCCCGGTTTTCACGTCCTGAAACGGACAACCGGACGTGAAGAGATCAACCTTCACGTCGTCGCCCCGTTGTTCCTGATATTTAGCACAGAGATTTGGCCCGTAAATGTGCTGGCCTTTCGGGAGAAAGCTGTCGTCGAACTTCGACACAAATGTCCACGGCCCCCACGGATGCGGCGATTCGTAGAATTCGTAAGTCATCAGTTGCGGCTCGAACCATTTCTTCAGCGTCGGCATAATGAACCAGGTCGTGATCAGATAACGGTTCAGGGCCGGAATGAACACCGGCGCGGTCCAACCGCACTTGGGCGACTGCGCGAGAATCGGCTTGGCCTTGGCAAGATCTTTTGTCCACGAACTGTCCGAGAGGCCGTCCCCACCAATGAAGTACATCCAATCGGCGGCGTTGAGTTTGGGCAGATCGGCGCGGCGGACGCGACCGAGAATGTAATCGTCTCCGCCGTTCCAAAAACCGTTGTTCGAGAGTGTGTACACAAACTTGTCGGCACCGTCTCGCGTGACGGCACCACCGTTCTTCCCGTAATGAATGAAACACGGCCCGCCAAACCGCGTACCCGGCCACATCGGTTGGTTATAATTCTCCTTCGCCGGGCGCGTCCACGTCAGACCGCGGTCGGTAGATTTGATGAGGCTGGTGTTAAACGATGTCTGCCGCATCAGGGGATCGAGTGATTTGTCACCGTAGATATTGCGAACGACGAACGCGTAGAACACCCCGTCAATGCATTCCTGCCCGGTGACTTTCCAGGTGGCACGGTCGGCTTCGGTCTTGCCGGCATTGCCGTAGTCGTCCATGGCGTTGATCAATTCACCTTTGAGATGAAGCTGATCGGCCCCCGTCAGTTTGTTGAAACAGAAATTCCGCTTTTGTTTACCGAACCCCCGCCCGTCGCAGGTGAAGTGGTAGAGATTGTCGTCATCCGCCCAGAACGGATCAGCAGTGTCGCCGTGCATGTCATTCCATTTCTGGAGGTGGTTGAAGTCCGGCACAACCGCCATGATTGGCGTGCTGTTCTCCGCAGCGTTCAGGAGAGTCAGGGAATAAAACAAGACGATGCTGAAAGCAGTTGCGCGATGGATCAGGCACATGTGTGTGGACTCCTTTTTCTGGCAGAATACACTGTCGGCACGGAACCGCCAGTCACTTCAATTTATTTATCGTTGCTTTACTGAATCACTTAACTCATGGCAGGGCAAGCCGGACCATGGCACACCCCCGAACCAATGGAACGCTCAGTTCCATCACGCCATCCTTCACCCCCGTGGAGATCGCAACCGGTTTCGGTATTCCCGGGTGAATGGCCTCGGCTTTAAGCTGGTCCATCGCCGGGATTCCCCGGAGCCGGACGATGGCCGTTTTCGACTCCCCGCCAAACGTGACCGGAACCAGATAAGCGGCGGACGCCTCAAAGAGATTGACTTTGACCCCGGGCGTACGGCTTTCCACACAATGGGGGGCAAGAAACCACTTCCTGCCGCGCATTGCATTCAGAAGCGGACCATAGTCCAGGTAAAGCTGGTCGGCGCGGGGCTCAGGGGTAATGCAATGGTTGTTGGCCGGATAGGGAGCGGTGGGAAACACTCCCATGTAAAGGTGCCGTTGCATATAGGAATCGGGGTCCGGCTGGTTCAGCGTTGCATTGTAACTCCAAACCGCCGCCGGCTTGCGCAGGCACAGCAAGGCCGTGGCATTGAACATAAGTCCCATGTGTCCATGTTCGCTATAGAGGCCGTCCAACTCGCGACAGAGTTCCAGCCGCGCGGGATACAGGTTGCAGAATATCACCTTATCCGCCTGGTGCATCTGCGGCCCGAGTTTCTCCATCAACGCGGCCCACGAAAGGAAAAGCGAGCGGACCGGACTGTCCTTGACCCAGCTGATCCCGTCGTCGGCCTTGGAATTGTACTGCCACAGCCAATCGGCACGGTCAATGCAGAGTCCATCTGTGTCAGGCAACAACCGGATATTGCGCGCCGCCTGCTCCAGGATGAACTTCTGGTAGGCTGGATCGCCCACGTCAACGATGTAGGCGTTATAACACGTATGAAGGCCGGGATTCCAGACAGCGTTGGGAAACGTGTTGGCCAGGTAGGCGGCAGGATCTTTCCAGAGTTGCGGATCGTCAGGCGGCAAGAGAGGCTTGCGGCCATACATGTTCTTGCCATATTCCGCGACATTGAAATAGCTGAGGACGGAAAATCCGTTCTCCTTCATGTACCTCGCATAACGGTTCATTTCCTGGCAGGACGTGGTTGGGCTCTTGTAGGCGGCCGTCTTCTCGTCGCAGGAACGCTGCCATCTCTCATCGGCATCTTTCACGGGCGGGATGAACATCCCCATGTAGGGGAAATCGTCGGAAAGTTTCCAGTTGAAGCCCAGCGCCATCTGCTTGAACTTCGCCACGTCGATCTTCTCCTCGCCACTCGAATAGGCACCGCAGCCGGCAATCTGGTGAACCCTGGGATTGGGGGGATCGAAATAGCGGGGATAGCGCGCCGTCAGGAACCGCAGCCCACCCCGCCAGGAGGCTTCATGGGGCGCCAGATGCATGGTGAATTTGACGGGGTGATTGTTCCCCAGGCGATACTGGGTCCGGGTACAACGGAGTTGACCCGTGGCGGTTACGGCGAAGTCCAGATTCAGCAACACATCCTCGGGCGAAAGAACGAGTGATACGCCCGCATCGCTCGCCGGATCGAAAACGCTGAACAACGGCAGGCAAATGAAATCACTGACAAGACCCATGATGCCATAACGCCAGTTGCGATTGGTAAACCGAGCCGGCACAAGCGGATCGACCCACCTCCCGCCAATCGCCGCCTTTCCATTCATCACCTTTTCGCTGAGTTCCTTGCTGATTATACGGACGTCGCTATCGGTCGCCCCCCATGCCGCCCAAATCTGTTTTTCCCCTGCCTTGGCGTAGTCCATCTCGGTCGTGATCGGCACGGTCCAGAACGAGTCCGGACTGGTGATTTCAAGCTCCCACCGGATCGAATCCTTTTCCGGAATGAAACGCTGAAGCAGCGTGGCGGTGTGTTTTTGCGTCTCGCTGTACCGGCGGGTGATGGTGTAGCCGCCGTCACTTCGTTTCTCCAGGGTGGTATTCTCATCGGCGCGCAGGTTGCCCAGACGGATTCGCTCGCTGAATTCAACAGGAGCGGCGGAGACGATCTCGCCCCGTCCGTCGATCTGGATCGAGATACCGGGCGCTTCGACCTTCCCGGCTATAGAGGGTAAAGTCTTCTGCCGGGACTCACCGGGTTGACTCAAGGCCACAGCTTGACTCGCGGCAAGGATTGCAAATCCAATGACGGAATATACAGTGATGAGATGAGGCGTTCGTTTCATGGCCACTTTCATTTCCGGCCTTGCTCCTCCACGACTTCTCCCGTCGTGTTCACGGCTGACACTTGCTGCAAGTATCGTTCCCTTATCCTGCCGCTGTTGCGGACAACCGCGCCACGGGCAGGACCTTCTGATGCCTCCAGCCGAACCTGGTTCATGCTCAAGCTATCAATGGCGCCACGATTGACCAGCAGATCAAGCGGGCCCGGGGTGCGGTTGAGCAAACTGGCTTGCGTGAGTTGCAGGCTCTTGATGGTGGCGCCCGGCTCAACGAAAAGGGTCGCAGCCGGCCAAAGGGTTTCGGTGCGGCAGAGGTTTGTCACCGTCAAACCACTCACAACAGCGGGCACATCAATCCAAATCAGGGAAAATGAGGAGTTCCCCGGTTTGGCCGGATCAAATTTCAGACCCATCGAGCTCTTTGCACAGAAGAGACCGTCCAGGAAGATATCCTCGAACGTGCTTTCACTTCCAGGATGCACTTTGTGGTTGGTAAAGGAGACAACATTATAGCGATAAGTTCCGAAGATATTTGCCAGCCGGATCCGGCGGACAGGCGAGCCGGCCGAGAGCAGCCTTACGGCCGTGTAGCCGTCCTTCGCCGATACCCCATCCACAGCGATGTCCTCAATGGGCCCGCGGCACATCTCGAAGATTCCGGCGTCGTCGGCATTGAGGGCGACAGCGTCGTCATTGGTTGTGCCCTTAAGGTTGGCAATCCGGCCGTGCCGCGAATTTCCATGGACGTGAATGCCGTCCATATTCCCCCGTTTCAGGTTGTAGTCGAAGGTGATGTCCTCGATGGTGAATCGATTCAAGTTCCCCAGTTGTGTTCCGTAGGATTCCGGATCTTTCAGCGTCAGGCCGCGGAGTGTGAGATCGGTAACGTTGTTAAAGCGCATCAAAACGCCGATATAGGCGTTGGAACGATATTCCCCATGCCAGTTTCTGTCGCGATGATAACTGCACAGGTCCTGCTTCTCGTTGTCCATGTCCCAGATGCCGCCAATGAGGCAAATGTTGGTGTTGCCCCTGTCATGATCATCATTGGTGATCATCACCGTGTTGCTTTTGGGCAACAGTCGGATGACTGTGGCCGGACTCAGGACGAGCGACTGGCGGGAATGGATCTTCAGCGTCCGGCTTATGGCGAGGCGCACCGGCGGATCGGGAAAACGAACCTCGGGCCGCCCGGAATCGAGCAGGGCCTGCAAACCGTCGGTATCATCGTGCACGCCGTCACCCACCACGCCCGGCGCAATCTGTGCCGTCGCCATGGCCGGGGCGGCGCCTATCGGCTCCAGGATCACTCCACAAACACGGATTGTGCCCTTCACTGGCGCAAGCGTCACATCCAGCACGCCGGGTTTAGCCAGGGCCACGGGACACGACCATTCCAGCCGGTCAGCGCGATACCGCTTGCCTTGGACCGTGATATCGTAGGCTTCGGCCCCGGAAATGAACAGCCGCAGATTGTAGTTTCCGACTGGCAACAACGACGGCCTGCCTCCCTTGCGGCTGTCCATAGCCATGATCGGGTGCACCGTGAAGTTCAATGGCTTGTCGATCTCGATTCCGGTGCGGGCTAGTTCCTGAATGGCCTCGGGATTCATGAAGGCACGGGCGCCAGTCTCCTCTTGCCCCCACACTTCCCAGGTCTTGCGATCGGCATCGAGGTAGAATGTAAACGTGCCTCGGTACTGGGCAAGCCTGTCGTGTTGCGTCGGCCCGAACTTGATGCGGACCGGCTCCAATCCAAGTGCTTGGCGGTGACTGACGAGATGGGTGAACCAGCGGAGATTCAGCGCGACGAGCAACCCTTGTTCCCCGCGAGTGATGCCACCAACGGAACTGAACTTCGCGAATTGCTCAATAACCGGTTCAGGCCGGCACTGGAGCATCAATTGACGGGCCTGCCCAACGTCGTTTTTCGCAAGCGCGGCTTGCGAGCGCTGGAAAAGATCATGCGTCTCGTAGAACGACGCGATAAACTGTTCCAGCCCCCGGAAGTAGTCGGCTTGCTCGCCGGTCGCTTCCCGGAGCAACTTCAGCCGTTCCCGGCAACCCGCCACGACCCCGGGCACATTCGTCAGCACACGGTCAATAAAGTAGTCGCCGGTCTCGCGCCCGAATTGCGGCGCTTCGGTGATCCAACGGTAGAAATACTCTCCCATTGCCCGTCCGCCCATCTGCTCGCAGGTCGCGCGTAGTGGTTCGTTCCTGGTTGTTTCGAAGACCTGCCGGATGTGACTGGCGAAGAACAGGTCCCATGGTCTTGTCATCCAGTGTATAACGCCGAAACCACTGGCTTTCGACTCGGCCAGTTTCTGATAGAAATCGTCAAAAGGCCTGAAGGGCCTGCCGACATAGGCACCGTCATCGTGCTGGGCCCAGATCACGGGGATCAATGGCCGGTGCGTGCCGACCTCGGCGAGCGTCCGGCGCTTCGCGGCGGAGCCAAGCATCGAGTCATTGTGCAGGACACCGTAGTCCAAGCCGATCAGCGGGACGCCGTTCGGCAGGAACAGACCGGCGGCGGGGAGGAACGCAAAGTTCCAAGTCCCTGCGGCAACACTGACACGATCGTTGCCGGTCTCCTTCAATGCCCGCTGGTAGGCGCGCGCAATCTTCGCGATGGCAAACAGGTGATACGAATGCCAGTAGGTCTCAGCCTTCGGTTCCCGCGCGACGGCCGCCTTGTATTCCGCCTGCCACGCCACCGGCATCTCGGAGAACTTAAAGTCCATCCAGGG
>Ga0118677_10016278_pt1 | contig 10211 bp, 3 predicted proteins | sample AliMusrvi5mmetaG_FD_86154 | JGI IMG/M metagenome (GOLD analysis project Ga0118677, IMG submission 86154)
TGTCGGTTTTTACCAGGTCGGCCCAGGCTGTGACAAACATATTTTCCAGGTCCTGCAGGATCAGCTGCACCAGGTGGGGCACGGTTTTTAACGGGCTTGATAATAAACCAAACAGCAGGGACGGGGCATTGGGGTCTGCGGTGGGGAGTTTTAGAATGAAAAGGCGCCAGAGCACAAAAATGACCAGCGCGGCCAGGTAAGGCAGCCAGCGCAAAAGGACGGTCTTTATCCTGGATGATTTATTTTCAGATACCAGGATCCACAGGACAAACGGCCGCAGCAGTTCCAGCCCGACAAAATATTCCATGGTGAACATTTGCAGCCCGGCAGCGAGCACAGCCAGCAGGGTCAATATCCAGGCTGCGGGGCCTTTCTTGCGCCAGGCAAGAATCATCAGGGCCAGGGATACACAATAAAGAAAATAACAGATCCAATGCTGGCTGAAGGCCACGGATATGGCCTGCTGGTCAAAAAGGGGGTAGATGGCGAACAAAAATGCGGCCGTGGCCGTTTCGCGCCGGTTTTTGGGCCACAGGTTGGCCAGGGACCACCACAGGGCGGCGGATGTGCCCCAGCGCAGCAGCAGTGAAAAAATCTGCCAGGTGACCGGGTTTGTGCGCAAAAGCGGCATAAAAACCACGTAGGTCCAGGCTGACACAGGCCGGTCGTAAGCATAATATTCCCAGAAGCCGGATAAGTCGCGCATGCGGGCGGTCATTAACACCGACCAATCGTCCCAGTAGAACCCAAGCCAGGGGATGAGCAGGCCAAAACTGGCGACCAGCACAACCAGCAGTCCAATCGGAACAGCCCAGGGGCGCAGTTTATTTAGCATATGCAGGCACTCCTTCAATTTTCTGGAAACCGAAAAGAGTATATCACATTTCCTGCTGCCAGCTGTTTCACCCTGGCGGATTATTCTGGTTCATTGGCAATCGCCGCAGCGGGTAGTCGGTGTGATGACATCAAGACTTTACCACGGGAAAACCCCAGGAACCATGACGATTTATCCGCTTATTTAGCAGACCGGCGGGCTAATGTTTTTTGAAACGCCTTGCCCAGGTCTGAAGTTTCACCCGCGCCAACTGCCTTGATCGCGCCCTGGTTCATTGCCTGGTTATACTGCTCGGTGGTGAGGTTTTGTGTGTCCGGGCTGTAGACCATTTCATAGAATAAATTGCGCATCCAGAAAAAGGACACAAAATCCATCTGGCTGGAATCGGCGAGGTTAATCATGTCATCCATGTAACGTGTATCCAGCGGTGTCCAGTAAGTGAACACATCCCGGTTTTGCACTTTTTCCATGTTGCCCAGGATATTGGTCGTCAATTCGCCCGCGCCTGCCTTAAACAGCCAGCATTCGCTGACGACAACCTTTTTCCCGGCGGCGCGCGCCTGGTTGGTGTAATTGACAGCGCGGTCAAGAAAAACGGCATCCTTACTGAATGGATAGATATGCAGGTCGATATAATCCAGGCCGCTCACATTAAAAGCGGCTTTCATATATTCCGGGTGTTCCCACGTGCCGCTTCCGGCGCCGTAAAGTGTCCCATCGTTGTGGTCCACTTTTTTCAGCGTCGTTTCCAGAAAAGTCTGCCAGACATCGGAGGGAATGCTTAAATGGGTGAGTGCTTCTTCGGTGGTGGGTTCGTTGGCCAGGGTGAGATAATCGGGTTTAATGTCCGTTGAAATTAACACCAGCTGGTCTTGAAGTCCCTGGAGAAATGTATCGGTTGTTTCTGTGGACCAATCCACATTGACCGATGAATAAGGTGTTCCGGAAAAAATGGCGCCAGCTTCGACCAGCACTTTTATCTTATGCTCGTGGCACATTTTTGTGATTGCCTGGTAAAACTTGAGATACTCACCGGCGCGCGGGAACCCTTTTTTGAGCAGTGGGTACTTGATTCCCAGCACCACCCCATTGACCCCCATGGCTTGCAGCCGGTCGAGCAGGATGTTGCTATATTCCAAAACCCGGGGATTTAATAGAGCCTCGCCCGCATTGCCGTTGGCAAATGCCAGCTCAACTGCAAATGTGGTTGTTTTCGCTTTTGCCTTGGGCTGCTGTGATATCTTTACTTCAAACTGGTTTAAATCGGATGAAAGTTCCTGGTAGAGCGCTTTGGATTCTTCAGGGATCACCAGGTTTTCTGGAACCGGCGTAGGCGTATCGGCGGGCAGGGTAGGCGTGTCTTCAACGGTTGGAATCAGGCTGGGCAGAATATAAGGCGTGTTGGATGGTTTTACTTCTGCCGTGGGTTGATCGGTTATTGAAGCCTGGGGCGTTTTTGCCTCGGAAAGCACGCAAGCCGCGCTGATGGTAAAGGTCAGGACCAGGACAAGGAAAATATTTTTTGAATGAATCGATTTCATTTTTCCCCTCGCGAAAAATCATAAGGTAAAGCGGGTCAATGATTTGCTTAAGATCATTTTACTCGTTTTTTAACGGGTTGGGATCAGTTTTTTGAGATTCGTTTTCGTTGCAGGGTTATATGTGACATATCCTGCGTCCTTATTTTTTTTGATAAAAATTAAGGTCCACCGGGAATTGCCGTAATCGTAGATATGGGGGCCATGCCCCCATATACAGCCTTCACCACGGGAAATCCCAAAGCCAAAATTAACAATGTTGACATTGTTTGTTGTAAAATTATAAAAAGTTTACTCTTTATACAGGCAGTTAGGTTCATTGGAATTCCCTTTTTCCAGGGAATATCATAAAAGATGAAAATTAAGTACTGGATCCTGCTGGTCCTTGTGGGAAGCCTGACGCTGGTGACAGCTGGTTTCGTGATCACCCTTTACCGGGTTCAACTTGACGCATTGGAAGCAGGCATTGACCATGAATTATTAACTGCCGCAATCATGGCGAACCACGTCCTTCCGGCGGGGTACCACGACCAGATTACCGGCCCAAATTCGGTTTCCATCCAGGAATACGACCAGATTGGAGATCAATTTAATCAAATCTGTGCTCAGGTTGATCTGCAGTACCTGTCGACTTTAATGCAGCTTGACGGCAGGATTGTTTTTACCTCTGCCACATCCCCCGGCAAAAGTGCCATCCAGCATGACCAGCCTGCCTTCCTGGATGCGCAATCCAACCCGGAGCAATATACCCGCGCGTTTGAAACCATGCAGGTGCAATACCAGGTAAATGAAGATAAATGGGGCAAGGCCCGGGTTGTTCTGCTGCCGTTGCGCGACAGTCACGGCAGAGCTTACCTGGTGGAAGCCAGCCGCAGCATGGTTGAGGTGGACAACCAGATGCGGTCCACGCTGCTGTTTTCGCTGTTGTTGGGCCTCACCGTGCTGATCATTGGGTCTGTGATCTCTTACCGTTTGGCCGCTTTTCTGGCAGGGCCGATTGAGTCGGTTACACAGGCTGCGGTGAAATTTGCGGGTGGAGATTTCACGCCTGTTGTTGAGAAGAGCGGTATTTTTGAGTTGAGACAGCTGGCGCAAAGCATAAACAGCATGAGCCAATCCACATACAGGCGCATGGAAGAAGTGGCTGCCAGCCGCGAGAATTTGCGCATCACCCTGCAGAGCATTGGCGATGGGGTGATTGCCACCAACGCGGGTGGAAAAATTGATTGGATGAACCCGGTGGCTGAATCTCTGACGGGCTGGTCTCAAGCTGAAGCTGCCGGAATGCCTTTGAGCGAGGTGTTCTGCATCTATGATGCGGAAACCCGTGCTCTGCGAGCCAACCCTGTTGACCTGGTTTTGAAGGAAGGGCGGGTGATGGGTCTGGCCAACCGCACTGTTTTGGCGCATAAAAATGGGGGTGAACACCAGATTGCTGACAGCGCGGCCCCCATTCGCAGTGACGATGGAGAAATCGTCGGCGTGGTACTGGTCTTTCGCGATGTAAGCGGGGAATACCGCAAGGATAATGCCCTTAAAATGAGCGAAGCGCGGTTTCATTCTTTATTTGATAATATGGCGGAAGGGGTGGCAATCCACCAGCTCATTTATGATGCCCGGGGCACGGTCGTAAACTACGAAATAGTTGATGTGAATCCGCAGTTTGAGAAGGTCTTGAACATAAGCCGGGAGGCTGTGGTGCATAAAACGGCCACCGAAGCCTACGCCACGGTAGATCCTCCGTACCTGGCGCAATATTCCGCTGTGTCTGAGACAGGAACCCCCGCCCGGTTTGAAACCTATTTCCCGCCGATGGACAAATATTTCTATATTTCTGTGGCAAACCTGGGTGGCGGCAGCTTTGCCACGATATTCTTTGATGTCACTGAAACCAGGCGGGCGGAAAAGGCCCTGCGTGAAAGCGAAGAACAATACCGGTTGATTTCAGAAAACTCCGGGGATGTGATCTGGCTGCTGGATGTGGATACAAACCAATATCTTTATATCAGCCCATCGGTTAAAAATCTGGCGGGCATTTCGCAGGAAGAAGCCATGACCCAGACCCTGCGCGACATCCTGACGCCCGAATCCTTTGCCATTTTTTCCAACGACCTGCGGCAGCGCATCCTGGCTTTTAAAAGAGGGGATGAAATATCGCGCTTTCAGACGTATGTGCTTGATTTAAAGCATAATGGAAAAAGCGTGGTCACCACTGAAGTCGCTACCACGCTTATGCCGGATTTAAAGGCTGAAACACTCCAGCTTCTGGGTGTCATGCGCGATATCTCCCAACGCAAACGCATTGAACAACAGCTTCAGGAAAGCGAAAACCGTTTCCGCAGCGTTGTGGAAAATGCCAACGCGGTTATCTTTATGCTGGATAAAAAAGGAACATTCCTGGTCTCCGAGGGGTTGGGATTAAAGCCGCTCGGGCTTGCGCCAGGACAGGTGGTCGGGCAATCGGCCTTTGAAGTTTATAAAGATATCCCTGGCGTTGCGGAAAGTATCCACAATGCGCTGGAGGGGAACCTGACCCGTTCTGCCACCCTGGTGGGCTCAACATTTTTTGAGACCATTTATTCGCCCTATTATAATATTGCGGGGAACCTGGTGGGGGTCATCGGAATTGCCATTGATGTCACCGAACAAAAACGGGTTGAAGAAGCGCTTGAAAAACGTATGGTCGCCCTCACCCAGCCGGTGGAAAGCAGCGCCAATATCGTCCTGGAAGAACTGTTTAACCTCGATGAAATTCGCCTTATTCAAGATGTGTTTGCAAAGGTGACCGGCGTTTCTTCGACGATTTCCCGCCTGGATGGTACGCCCATTACGCAAACCGGCAATTTTTGCCGCCTGTGCAGGAACATCATCCGCGAGACCGAAAAAGGGTCCCGCCTCTGCCGTGACTCCGATGTGCTTGCAGGAGAATATCACCCGGAAGGGCCTGTCATCCAGCTCTGTCTCACAGCCGGACTGCGCCAGGCCGGCACCAGCATATCGATAGAAGGCAGGCCGATTGCCAGGTGGATCATTGGCCAGGTCCGCAGCGAAGATCTGGACGAAGGCGTTGTCCGCGCAAAGGCGCGCGCGATTGGGGTGGATGAGGATGTTTTTATTGAAGCCTACCGTGAAATTCCGGTTATGCCGGCTGCACAATTCGAAGTCGTGTCACAGTTTTTGTTTACGATTGCCAGCCAGCTCTCAAGAATGGCTTACCAGAATATCCAGCAGGCGCGTTTTATCAACGACAGGAAACACGCCGAAGAGGACCTGCGCGAAACCCGCGACCAGCTCAATACGATTATCGACAATATTCCCGTCATTGTCGCTCATTTTGACCGCAGCAGTCATTTTTTGTATGTGAATGAGGCCCAGACAATCTTTTCTGGTAAGCCCAAGGCTTATTTTGTGGGAAAACACGTCAGTGAAATCATTGGCCAGGCGGGATACGCCACAGCCAGCCCCAATATTCAGCAGGTCCTTCAAGGGAACCAGGTATCTTTTGAGAATGTTGTTCCCAATGCAGAAGGAAAACTGCGTGATACCCTGGTCCATTACATTCCACAATTTGATGAAGAGCGGCGTGTGATGGGTTATTTCACCCTGATCCAGGATATCACCAGGCGCAAGCGGGCAGAAGAGGACATGCGAAAATGGAATGAGGAATTGGAAAGGCGCGTGACGGAACGCACGCTTTCACTCGAAGCAGCCAACCGCGAACTGGAGGCGTTTTCCTATTCGGTTTCCCATGACCTGCGCTCCCCGTTGCGCAGTATTGACGGCTTCAGCCAGGCTTTGCTTGAAGAAGCAGGAGACCAGTTAAATGCCCAGAACCGTGAATACTTAAACCGCGTCCGCAATTCGGCAAAACGGATGGGGCTCTTGATTGATTCCCTTTTGAAATTTTCGCGGGTAACTCGCGGCGAGATAAATTATACTCGCGTCAATTTAAGCCGCCTGGTTGAAAATAACATTGCCGATCTTCAGGCCAGCCAACCTGCGCGCCAGGTGACCTGGGTGGTTGCAGCGGATATCGAAGCGCCAGGAGATGAGCGCTTGCTGGATGTGGTTTTAAGTAATTTATTGAGCAATGCTTTTAAGTTCACATCACAGCATGCCAGTGCCCGGATCGAATTTGGCGTCATCCAGGAGGGCGACCAGACCGTGTATTATGTATGTGATGACGGAGCTGGATTTGATATGTCTTATGCCGATAAATTATTTGGAGTCTTCCAGCGCCTCCACAGGGACGATCATTTTGAAGGCACCGGAATTGGCCTGGCTACGGTACAGCGCATCATCCTGCGCCACGGCGGCCGGATTTGGGCCAAAAGTGAACTGGAAAAGGGTACCACGTTTTATTTCACCCTGGGAAAAGAAGAAGATTAAATAACTTTTCCTCCCCTGTTTTCGGCTTATTGAAAACGGGTGCGGGTGGGGTTAAAAACGAGGCTTGCAGGCACACTTTAATGGAACAGAGCCAATAAAAAAAGAGCGGGCGACCTTACTACAGGGTCGCCCGCTTTTAGAATTAAAGGAAGCTGCTCAGGGAGTGGAAGACTGGACGAGGACGGCAGAGACCGCGACGCGCCTGAGGTAGGCATGGGAGGCGGGGTCAAAGTCCTGGCAGGTGAGGAGGGTGATCCAGGGGGCATCCCTGTGGCCGAGGACAGAGGTGTCGTCGGGGGAGACGGAGCGCACAGAGCGCACCTCGTAAGTGAAAGTGGAGCCGTAGGCATGGATCTGGACCTTATCGCCGTAGATGAGGGAGGCGAGGTGGAGGAAGGGGCCCGGGGTGCCGTCGGCGAGGTAAACGTGGGAAGTGAGGACGGAATTGCCGGCGAAGGAAGGGAAGGCGGTGCCTTCGAGGTAACCGGCCTGGCGGGAGAGCCAGGAGATATCCCAGGAGGAGCCGTCCCTGGGGATGCCGACGACGGGCAGGGAAAGGGCCAGCCTGGGGATAAAGAGGGAGAGGTCGCCCTGGGAAGCATAAGGCTTATCCTGGGGAGGGAGGGAAGTGAGCAGGCCGGGAGCGAAGCCGGTGTTGGGCAGGCCGTCGCGGTAGTAGGGGACAAAGCCGGAAGCGGAACCCATGAACCAGGCGGTGGCAGAGCCGGAGCGGGCGGTGACGAGCGCATTGCCCGCAAGGGCGGAGCTGTCGGCGGTGATGAAGGCGACGCCCAAATCGTTGGTGCGGGCGGAAGAGGCCGAGAAGGGGATGGAGACGCCGTCGGGGGGGTCAAAGGTGACGAGCCAGCCGACGAGGGGGTTGCCCTTCTGGTTGAGGGCGGTGACCTGGAGGCGCTGGCTGCCGCGGGAGCCAAAGACAGCGGCGAGGAGGGTGGGTGAGGCGTTGTATTCAAAGGCGCCGATGTCGCAGCGCGTGACGGCAAAGAGGCCGCGCTGGTCGCGCATGGAGCAGGAAGAGGGGTTGCCCATGTCGATGGCGGGAGAGCCGTCGTTGAGGGGGATGGTGTCGGTGGGGCCGCCGTTGTCTGAAAGGTCGCCGAGGCGCGGGTCCTGGCCAAAAATGGAACCGGCGGAGTTGAGGAAACCGCAGGAGATGCCGGTGTCGAGGTTGGAACCGGCGTTGACAAAGGAAGCGGAAGCGTGGTTGGGGTCGTCGACCTTGTTGACGCAGTTTTCGGTTTCGGTGGAAGAGGCGAGGATGGAGTTGGAAAGGGTGGTGACGGCGGAGGTGGAGGCGTTGCCGTTGGCGGTGGCGACGTTGGCGACGGCGGTGGAGTTGGACTTGAAGGTGGAACTGTTGATGTGGGTGGAGGCGTTGATGCCCATGAAGGCATAATTGAGGATGGCGCCGCCGTCGACCTTGGCGGAATTGTAGGCGAAGGTGGAAGCAGAGACAGAGAGGGAGGAAGCGTTGTAAATGGCGCCGCCGCGGCCGGCATTGGAGTTGGAGAAATAGAGGCCCATCAGGCCGGTGGCCTTGTTGTGGTCAAAGGTGGAGTTGGAGATGGTGGTGACCTCGCCGGTGGCATAAATGGCGCCGCCGTCAAGGGAGGCGGAGGAGAAGGAGATGGCAGAGCGGTTGATGATCAGGGCCTGGTCGTAGGAGGAGCGGATGTAAATGGCGCCGCCGAGACGGCCGGAGGAGTTGTGAATGGAGACGGTGTCGAGGGAGAGGGAGCCGTAGGTGCGGATGGAGCCGCCGTCATTGAAAGGTCCGGCATTGCCGTTGGCGAGGGAGAGGTTCTTGAGGTTGAGGCGGGTGGGGGCGCCGGTATCCTGGACATCGAAGATGCGGTCGTTGCCGCGTCCGTCGATGGTGGTGGAGGAGATGGAGTCGCCGATGATGGAGATGGAAGCGCCGGACTTGGTGATGTCGAGGTCTCCGCCCTGGTTGGCGTCATCGCCGGGCTCGCCAAAGAGGGGATAGGAACCGGACTGGAGGTAAATGGTGACCGCGCCTGAGGTGTTGTTGGCTTTGGAGATGGCGCCGCGCAGGGAACAGTTGTTGGAGGCGGCGTTGGAGGAACAGGAAGTGGCGTTGGGGTCGTCGGAATAGGTGTTGACATAGAACGCACCGGAATCAAAGGCGGATGCGTGGACGGGCGGAGGGGGAATGAACCCGAGAGCGCCGAAGGCCAGGAAAAGGGCGAGGAGGAGGGAAGAGACCCTGGACCTCAGGGAGAAAGCGGAGGAAGGAGTCATAAGGATCAGGGTTTGTTGGCAAAAGCGACGAGGGCTGTCATGTTCCAGCGCAGGCGCTCATCCTGTTTGTCCAGGGAAATGGTGACCTTGTAAGTGATGTCGCCCTGCTTGTTGGTGCCGAGGGACTGGATGCGGAGGACCTTGCCGGAGAGCTCAAGGCCGGGGAGGGCATCAAAGGTGACCTTGACGGGATCGTTTTCGTGGATGTTGTTGATGTTGAGCTCGGTGAGGTCGGTGGTTTCAACCTGCCAGTTGGTGGAGTTGGCGAGGACAACCTGAGGGGTCAGGCCGCCGGGGGCGGCGGTCTCGCCGACCTTGAGGTTGTTGGCGATGATGGTGCCGTCGAAGGGGGCCTTGAGGGTGAGGTCGTTGAGGGCAGACTGGGCAGCAGCCACCTGGGCCTGGGCATTGGCGAGGTTGGCCTGGGCGACAGCGAGGTCGTCTGGGTTGAGACCGTCGGTGTTGAGCTTGGCCTGGTCGGCTTTGGCCTGGTCTAAATTGGCCTGGGCGACATCGAGCTTGGACTGGACGATGGCATAATCGTAGGGATCGGGCTTGTCGAGGAGGTAGTTGAGGTCGGCGAGAGCCTTGTCGCGAATCTGGCGGGTCTGGCCGAGGACGGTGAGGGCATAGGCCTTGGTGAGGTTATCATCTGAGGCGGCGGCGAGTTGGGAGTAGTTATCGTTGGCAGTCTTGAAGGCGTTCTGGGCGACGATGTAGCGCGCCTGGGCCTCGTTGATCTGGTCGCGGGTGCCGCGCTTGAAATCGGCGTTGGTCATGTCCTTTTTGGCGTCCTTGAGGGCCTTGTCGGCGTTGGCGACTTTGAGGGCGGCGGCAGCCTTGCTGACGGTGCCGGAGTCGTTGAGCTTGGTGAGGGCCTGTTGGGCAGAGGCGAGTGCGAGTTGAGCGCCGGCGAGGGCTGCCTGGAGGCGTTCCTGGCCCTGGAGGCGGGCGATGGGCTCGTCTTTGGAGACGGAGGAACCTTCGGGCTTGAGGATGGTCTCGACAATGCCGGAGGCGGGGAAGACCAGGTTGGCGGATTGGAGGGGGACCACCGAGGCTTCGGCGATGGTGGAGGCGCGGGCCTTGACAGGGGTGACGGCGGCAGCGGGGGGGGGGGCGGCGGCGGGGCTGCCCGCGGCGGGGCAGGCCGAAAGGGCCGGGCG
>Ga0118677_10006418_pt1 | contig 10210 bp, 9 predicted proteins | sample AliMusrvi5mmetaG_FD_86154 | JGI IMG/M metagenome (GOLD analysis project Ga0118677, IMG submission 86154)
CGAATAATAGATAGGGGCGTCGTCGAACAATACGTCCATGCTATCGAAATCATCTGCCTGCCAGATAATCTTCCCGATACCATCGAAATTGATATTAGTAGCCTCGACATCGGCGACTCGTTGCACCTAGGTGATATCAAATATCCGCAAGGGGTGCGCCCGACGCATGCCGCGAATGTGGTGATCGTTCACATCGGACGGGCCGGCGCAGGTACCGACGCCGACGCCGATGCCACTGCCGAAACGCCGCCTGCGGCGACCCCGGCGGCCAAAGCCACCAAGCCCTGAGTCACTCGAAGCATCCGCTAATAAGCCACAAGCCATAAGCCACAAGCCATAAAGCCACAGACGAATAATAAAGAAAGTGAGCCAATTCTTTCGCCGCCCCGGCAAAAAAAAACCAGGTTTCGAACCGCTACCTGCTACCTGCGTTAGAAAAAAATCCTTGTTATCGCGGGACGGTTGGGCACTCTTAGCCGGAACGATTATGCTCGCCCCCACCTCCTTCAGCCAGCCCCCGCAGCAAATTTCCAGCAATAACAACCGACACAATCCAAGATACTCATGAAAACCTCATTAGTTCCCCCATTCGCGTTTGCCCTCTGCGTGATGGCTCCCACGGCTGGTCAAGCCGCTAGTCTCCTCATCAATGACACGGACTTCGTCAAACCCAATATCATCATCACCGCCGGTGATTTTGAGGGCGGATTCTCGGTGAACGGCAACCAGATTGAAATAGGCTACACCTCCGGTTCCGCCACGATCAGCGAAGCGCTCGGCGTGATCAGCTTCCATGGAAGTTGGACTGATCTTGGGGCAAGCGGAGCAGGCTTCCGGACGATCTACATGATCGAGGAAGGCACCCTGAATCTGGTGAGCGACATCCTCACGATTTCCTGGTCCACCGATGGTGAAACTGCGACGATCAATGGAACGTTCCAGTCCGATATCAATGAAGAACTCGGCCTCGGGTTGCTGCCGGAGGTGCTGGGTCCCACCGACATCGTCACGGGAGAACTCGTGGACTTCAGCCTCCCTTACCTGAGTGCCACTGCCACTTCGATTCCGGAATCCAGCCAGGCGGTGTTGCCCCTCTTGGGCGCGGGCCTGTTTGCATTGCGTCGGCGTCGGCGCGTTTAGGCGCTCTTCCTGAAGTTTTTTCCCCACCACAAGCCGGAGGCAACTCCGGCTTGTTTGTTTTCAGGAAGTTCAGAAATCCAGATAGATTTCGGTGCGGCGGTTGGCGCGGCGGCCATTCGGGTTGTCTTGGCCGGTTTCGGTGACGTTGGGTCGGCGCGGTTGGCTGGCACCTTTGGCGACGGTGACGATTTGGGACGAGGCCACGCCGGCCTGAATCAGGAAATCCTTGACCACTTCGGCGCGGCGGGCGGGGAGGCTGTCGTTGTAATGTTCGGTTCCCAGGGCGTCGGTGTGGCCGCTGAGCGTGAGTTTTTTGCCGGGATCGGCCTTCAGGATCAGCGAGACAATCTCCAATTGGCGGCGGGTGCGCGGATTCATCGCATCCTGGTCGAACTCGAAATAGAGCGCGATCGTGTCGCCACCCGCCGGGTTCTTGACCAGCGGCGAGTAATAGACATCCCCGCTGGCGACGCGCTTGGCGTAATCGGCGAGAAGCTGGTCGAGATTGATTTCGGCCACCAACCAGTTTGGGGAAGCGGATGGTTGATTCAGGGTGAGGGTGAATTGGGCGTTTTGTTTGCCGTCGGCGGTTTCCACGGTGGCGAGGTAGCCCACGGTGTTCTGATGCTCGAACATCGTGCGCAACGGCTTGGATTTCCGCAGGTGGTAACCACCATCCTCGAACAGAATGCACAGCCCGGCGATCTTGGCGTCGGAAACCGTCGCCGGATCGACGAACGCGCGTGCGAACTCGAAATCCTGTTTGAGGGTCGCCTGGACGAAGCCGTCGGCCACGCTGAGCGAATCCGGCGGTGCCGTCTTGGGAAGTGCATCGGCGGGATCGGGTGGCAGGGTGAGGTTTTCCACGCGCCATTTGTCGCCGTCGCGGCGGAGGTCGAGCAAGATCCGGTCCTGGCCGGGTTTTTGGCCGTCCAATTCGAGGGCCCAGCGGTTACGGGCGTTGATTTCGAGTTCACCGACTTCACGGACGCCGTCGAGCGGGCGGAGGCGCAGACCGTCGGCGGCGAGGATCTTGAGTCGCTCGACGGTTTGCGGGTCCAGGGTGTCTGTTCCGAGCAAACGTCCGAGGGCGGCGGAATCGCCGGTTTCGAGCGCTTTGGCAACACGGTTGACGAGGTCGGCGGGATCGGCGGTGGTGGCGGTGGCGGGTTTCTTGGCCGGGGTGGCCGATTTTTCCGGCGCGGCAGGCGGGTTGGCTGGTTCGCCGGATGGGGGTGGTTCGGTTGGAGAGATCGTGGCTTCGGCGGAGGGGGCCCGATGGGGCTGGGGCACTGGTGGTTTGCCGCGCGGTCCAAGCAACAACAACACCAGCGCGAACAGGGACAGCACGGTGGCTAGACCGAGAAAAAAATGGGGGATTTTGGAGCGTTGCATGAAAGGTCGGATGAAAGGTAGGCGAGATCGCGCGGATTTCAATCCGCCTGGGTCATTTCTGGTGGGGCAGGGCGGGTGTCGTCCCGTTTTCAGCGATGGTGGCCTTGAGTTCCAGCATGCGCCCGCCGCGCCAGATTCCAAGTTTGACCGAATCACCGATGCGGGTGGCCTGGATGAGTCCGAAGAATTGGGTTGCCGAATGGATGGTTTCGCCGTTCAACGACCGGATCACATCCCTGGGCTGCAAACCCGCTGCCTCGGCTGGCGAGCCCGGTGAGATGCCCAGCACGGCCGCGCCATCACCGCCATCGTAACCGATCGCGGATCGCACCACCGGATCCAAATCGCGCATCTGCACCCCCAGGAACCCACGGATCGGACGGCCGCGTTCGAGGATTTGAAACATCGCATCCTTCACGTCGTTGGCGGGGAGCGAAAACCCGACCCCTTGGAAGCCTGGATTCTCCTTGTCCGGCGAGTAAATCGCCACGTTGATCCCGATGATTTCGCCGCGCAAATTGACCAGCGGGCCACCGGAGTTGCCCGGATTGATGGCAGCGTCGGTCTGGAACAGGTCGCGTTGGTTGTCGGACAGCGAGCGTTCCTTGGCTGAGACGATGCCATGGGTGACGGTTTCGCCGAGGCCGAACGGATTGCCGACGGCAAAGACGATCTGGCCAACCCGCACTTGCGAGGAATCGCCGAATTTGAGCGGCGTGAACGATTCGTTCGCATCGATCTTGAGTACCGCGATATCCAGCAGGGTGTCCTCGCCGATGAGGTGTGCGGGATGGGTCTTGCCACCGTGCAGCGTGATTTGGATTTGTTGCTGTCCGGCGATCACGTGATGGTTGGTCACCACATGCCCCTCTTTGGTGACGATCACTCCGGAGCCTTGGCCTTGGGTCGGGTAACGCCGGACCAAGGTGCGGCCCCACATGTCGAGCATGCGTTCGGTGCGGATGCCCGCCGTGTCGATGCTCACCACCGACGGCACCACCGCCTGGGTTAGCTTGGCGTATTCTTCGTTGAGCCGGGCGAGCAACGCGACATCCCCGAGATCGAGGGATGCTTTATCGGGCAGAGTGAAGGTTTCCGGCCGGGATTTTCCTCGCAGTTTTGCCAGGCTTGGAAACCAATCCCAGAAACTGCCACCCGCGCGGCAATTGCGCAGGGCGGAAACAGCCACAAAAGCGGCAACAAATACGGCGACAAGCGCGAGCAGACGACGAACGGCGGGATGCATGGGCAATGCGGGTTGACGTCATGGATGATGAGCCAAGATCCAGAATTTCCAAGCCCCGAAACACGCCGCCCGCCGGACGTAAATATTTTTTTCTTCGTTCTTGGCCAGGGGCCTCGGATTTGGCATGACAGAAGCCATGCGAATTCTGGCCATCGTCATTTGTGCGGCACTCACCACTGCGGCTGCCCGGGCCGATGCGCTTTCCGCGGCGGACCGCGAAGCGTTGTTGGAAAGTCTCGAGAAATTGCGTGATGCCGCCACCGCCAAAGTGGACGCACGGTTTCGCATCGCCATGAATGCCTTCCGCGATGCCTTGGCCAGCGATGAATCCGCGATGGATTTGTACCTGAAGTGCTACGACAAGGTGAACTTCGAGGATCAAGGGAAAGACAAGGCCGCCTTCCTCATTTGGAGACGGCAGGACGACGTCAAAGCGAAGCTCGGCGATTCCGGCTTCAAGTTGGCCCTCAAGATCCAACTCCGCTGGCTCATACTCACACTCCAGGCGTCATCCGAAAAGGCGAACATGAAACTGATCGGGGCCGAGGGCCAGGAAGTAGTGGACGGCATGTTCCAAAACGCCGACAAACTCAGGGGACAGGAACAGGAACTCGCGCAGGCGGTCACCTCGACGGTTTTCGCGAGGGCCTACGAGGTCGGTCATGTGGACCGCGAGAACAAGTGGCCCTTGTCGCCCATCCAACTGGAGGCGTTTTACGGGTCGATCGTGTTTCCGCCGCTGCGCTCGCTGGAGCGCGTGGAGACATTGCGTGCGGCATGGAACAAACGGATCCAGCAGGAGTTGATCAAGGTGGAAGCCTGGGGCGGCGGCAAGGGCAGGCAGCCCCCGAATCCCAAGAGCAAAGGTCATGGGGAAAAGATCGATCACAAAAACGTCGCACCCGAAAAGAGTCCGGAACACGAACGCTTTGTCACCGAAACCCTGCCGGAACTCCAGTGGCAGATGGAAATGGATTTGTTTCGCAGCGGCGATGAAGGCGGCGCGGCCAAGCGCATGCTCCTGCAAATCCGCAACCACCCCGAGCACAAGTCCTGCCGCGCCTGGAGCGAGGATTTCAAGAATCTCCTCAAACCCAAGCCCGTGGTGCCCGTGGTGCCGCCCGCCACGCCGGTCGAGTGACAGGTCTAGAGGGGCACGGGCGGCTCGCCCGTGTCTTTATTGAACGATCCATTTCATGCACGGGCGGGCCGCCCATGCCCCTCTTGAGTTGAAATCTCCGCGTGGCTGGGCTTTACTTTCGGACCGGGCATGGACCATTCTGTCGCCTCATGACCGCCGCCGAAATCCGCCAATCGTTCCTCGAATTTTTCCGTGAGAAGCAGCACACCATCGTGCCGTCCGCGTCGTTGATGCCGCAGTCGCCGGGTTTATTGTTCACCAATGCGGGGATGAATCCCTTCGTGCCGTATTTCCTCGGGGTGGAAAAGGCTCCCTACGCTCCGCCGCGTGCTGCGGACACCCAGAAATGCATCCGCGCGGGCGGCAAGCACAACGACCTTGATGACGTCGGCTACGATACCTATCACCACACGTTTTTCGAGATGCTGGGAAACTGGTCGTTCGGCGATTATTTCAAAAAGGAGGCGATCGCCTGGGCGTGGGAGTTGGTGGTCGGGCGTTGGGGGTTTCCCGCCAAGCGCCTGTACGCCACGGTCTATGCCCCCAAGCACGGCGATCCCGGAAGTTTCGACCAGGAGGCCTACGACCAATGGGCGGCGTTGTTCTCCGCGCAGGGCCTTGATCCCGCAGTCCACATCGTCAATGGCAACGTCAAGGACAACTTCTGGATGATGGGCGAAACCGGCCCCTGCGGCCCGTGCTCGGAACTCCACTTCGACCTCACGCCCGGCGGCGACACCGCAGGCACCCTCGTCAACGCCGGCTCCGACCAGTGCATCGAAATCTGGAACCTCGTTTTCATCCAATACAACGCCGAGGCCGACGGTTCGTTCCGCGAACTGCCGTCCAAACACGTCGATACCGGCATGGGCTTCGAACGCGTCTGCTCGATGCTCCAAGGAACTCACAACTTCACCGATTTTTCCCAACGCGTCTCCAACTATGGCACCGATGTGTTCCGGTCGATCCTCACCCGCCTGGAACAACTCACCGGCAAACCCTATCGCGACGTCTATCCGGCACCCGGCCAGGACCGTGCGTCCTTCCCGGACGAACTGAAAACCGCGATCGCCTTCCGCGTCATCGCCGACCACCTCCGCACGCTCTCGTTTTCCATCGCCGACGGCATCCTGCCCGGCAACAACGGCCGCAACTACGTGCTGCGCCGCATCCTCCGCCGCGCCGTCCGCTATGGCCGGCAACTCGGGTTCTCCGGCGACAAACCGTTTTTCGGCGCGCTCGTCGCCACCCTGGTGGCGGAAATGGGCGGAGTTTTCCCCGAACTGTTAGCCCGCGAGGCGGCCGTGCGGACCACCTTGGAACGCGAGGAAACGAGTTTCAACGAAACGCTTGATCGCGGACTCAAACGCTTCGAGGATGCCATGGCGGATATCGGGCATAACGAGCTGTCCGGAGATGTGGCGTTCCAACTCTACGACACGTTCGGATTTCCCATCGATCTAACGGAACTCCTGTGTTCCGAGCGCGGTCTCATCGTTGACATGCCGCGTTTCAAGAAACTGATGGACCACCAGCGGGAACTCGCGCAGGCGGCCCAGAAGACCTCCGTTGTCCGCGCCCTCGACATTTCCACGGATACGGTCACCGAGTTCACCGGTTTCGATGCCGATGAAGTGGAGGCCACCGTAATTGAAATCCACCCGCAGGAAGACGCGCTGTTTGTCATCACCGACAAGACCCCGTTCTATGCCGAAATGGGCGGCCAGGCCGGCGACACCGGCACCGTGGCGGCGGTTTCCAACCGCCAAGCCCAAATCCCCGTCACCGGCATCCAACAAATCGGCAAAGCCCGCGCGATCATTCTCTCTGCATCTTCTATCAACGATCCCCAATCCTCGATCGCCGCGGGCGACAAAGTCATCCTGCGCTTGGACACCACCCGCCGCCGTCCCATCGAGGCCCACCACACGGCCACCCACCTGCTGCATTGGGCCTTGCACGCGGTCGTTTCGCAGGATGCCACGCAGCAGGGATCCTCTGTGGATGAATTCCGCCTGCGCTTCGACTTCAACAGCGGTGCCGTCACCCCGGAGCAAATCGCCGCCATGGAGGAAAAGGTCAACGCCGCCATCAAAGCCGATGATCCGGTCTCCTGGAGCGAAGTCCCACATGCCTCTATCAAAAACCGCGCCGACATCATGCAGTTCTTCGGCGACAAATACGGCGACCTCGTGCGCGTCGTCCGGATCGGCGGCCGACCTAACAAGATCGACGGTTACTCGATGGAGTTGTGCGGCGGCGCCCACGTTCGCCGCACTTCCGAGATCGGGTTGTTCAAAATCAAATCGGAAGGTGCCATCGCCGCCGGCGTCCGGCGGATCGAAGCGGTTTGCGGTGATGCCGCCTGGGCCTATCTCAACGAGGTCGTCGAAAAATGGGACCACGAACTCAAGGCCGCCACCGCCAAACTCCACGCCGCCAACGAAAAGCTGGCAACCCTCGGCGAACCGCCCGTCACCGCCCACGAATTCCCACACATCATGGAAGACATGCTGGTCGAACGGGTCGATATTTCCCAGCTCAACGCCACCATGGCCCATGGCCACCGAACCTTGGACGAAACCAAGGAGGCCGCCATCGAAGCCGAAAAACGCCTCCGCAAAATCCAGGCATCCCAAGCCGCCCGGCTCGCCGATGAAGCGCTCGCCGATCTCATCGCCAAGGGTGACCCCATCATCGCCTCCTTCGAGGCCGACGCCTCGCTCCTCCAGGAACTCCAAAACGGCCTCCGCAAAAAGAATTTCTCCGGCCCCGCCCTGCTCATCGTCGATGACGGCGACAAACTCCACCTCGCAACCCACTGCGGACCACAGGCTCTAACAGCAGGTTTCAAGGCGGGCGACATCCTCCGCGACCTCGCCGCCCTCGCCGGCGGCAAAGGCGGCGGCAAACCCGACCAAGCCCGCGGCGCCGCACCAGAGCGCGGAAAACTGGAAGCCATCAAAGCCGCGGCGGCACGGATGCTGGGAACGTGACGTTGCGTCACAACCCAATGACCTGAAGCACCCGGTGCCGTTCGTTCCACCGGATGATTTCGTCATCCGCGGTGATCAGCGGGAGTCCCAGAGTCATTGCCGTGGCGACGACGATGCGATCGGCAGGATCGCCATGGAAATCGTGCAGGCGGCAGCTTGCCGATGAGATCTCCGCAGTGAGGGGAGCCAGCGAGACGGGTGGTTCCAGATTGGCCGAGAACCAGGATGGCTCATCCGGGATCAAACTCAGGCGGCCTTTCATCGCCAGCATGGAAACCTCCCACAGGGAAATCGCGGAAAGGATCGCCGTACCGGAAAAACCGCGCAGTTTTTCCGCCCTGGGATCTCCGACCGCCGACCACACCCAGACGTGCGTGTCGAACACCGCCGCGATAAGGTTTTCAATCTTCGGCATTCCAATGTTCTTCCGCGTTCAGAAGATCGCCCAGAATCACGGTGGATTCCTTTGACCGCCCGAACAATTCCCCCGGCGGACTCGCGGAAATCGGAATCAATTCAGCCGCCGGCCGCCCATGCCGGGTGATGGTGACGCGGGATTTCTCCTTGCGCACCTTTTCAATCACCCCGAGGCACTTCGCCTTGAATTGAGTAACGGTCATGTCCATGAAAATGACCATAGTCAGACCAGGAGCACTTGCAAGGAATTTCTTTGTTGATGCTTGATGCCATTGCCGCAAGCGGCATGCGAGAACCCAATGATCTAGCGGAGGATCCTGTGGTCAACAGGAGGGCAAGCATTGGAATGGTTTGACACCTGCCGTTTCTCAGCCCTTGGATGTCCGCGATTTCCTTCCACCGCCCGGGCGACCTCGGAATTTCCCATCCCTAACCACCGCACCACCACGATGTCACTGACCATCAAGCCAAAGTCCGCATGCGCCTTTGATCAAATCTCGCTGGGCGAGATCATGCTCCGCCTCGATCCCGGCGAAGGACGGATCCGCACCGCCCGCCAGTTCGCCGCCTGGGAAGGTGGCGGCGAATACAACACGTCCCGCGGCCTGCGCAAATGCTTCGGCCTCAAAACCGCCGTGGTGACCGCGTTGGTCGATAACGAGGTGGGTCATCTGATCGAGGATTTCATCATGCAGGGCGGCGTGGCCACCGATTTCATCCAGTGGCGTGCCGACGACGGGATCGGCCGCACCGTGCGCAACGGCCTGAACTTCACCGAGCGCGGGTTCGGCATCCGCGGTGCCGTCGGCGTGCCCGACCGCGGTAACACCGCCGCCTCCAAACTCCAACCGGGCGATGTCGATTGGACCCACATCTTCGGCACGCTCGGTGTGCGCTGGTTCCACACCGGCGGAATCTTCGCCGCCCTATCGGAAACCACCGCCGCCCTCACCGTGGAGGCCGTCAAAGCCGCCCACCAGTTCGGCACCATCGTTTCCTACGACCTCAATTACCGACCGTCGCTCTGGAAATCCATCGGCGGCCTAGCCAAGGCCCAGGAAGTCAACCGTGAGATCGCGACCTGCGTCGATGTCATGATCGGCAACGAGGAGGATTTCACCGCCTCCCTCGGCTTCGAGGTGGAAGGCGCGGATGCCAACATTTCCGCCATTGAAACCGACGCGTTCAAATGCATGATCGAGACTGCGGTGAAGGAGTTCCCCAACTTCAAAGTGGCGGCCACCACCCTGCGCCGCGTCATCACTGCCACCCGCAACGATTGGGCCGCAATTCTTTGGCACGACGGCGTTTTCCACGAAAGCCGCAAGTATCCGGAACTGGAAATCCTCGACCGCGTCGGCGGCGGCGACTCGTTCGCATCCGGGTTGCAGTTCGGATTCATCGAGTTCAACGACCCCCGTCTGGCCGTCGAATACGGCGCCGCCCACGGTGCCCTCGCCTCCACCACGCCGGGCGATACCTCGATGGCCACCCGCAGGGAAGTCGAGAAACAAATCGGCGGCGGCGGTGCCCGCGTTGTCCGCTGATCCAAATCAGAAAAAAGATTGTCAAAAAAAGGGTTGCATTGGCATGCCCCGATGCAAACACTCCTCTGGACAAGTTGTCGCCCAAACTCAGGACACATCGCATGAAAACATTCCATAGGATTCTTTGCTCGATCTTTTCACTATCGATTTTCGCTGCGGCCACCATCAACGTGGAAGCTGCCAACGTGCCCGGATCGGTGATCGCCTGGGGCGCGGGCGCGACCAACACGGGCGTTGATCCGGAATTCGGGCAATCGATCATTCCCAGCAACCTGGTTGGGGGCGCGACTTCGGTTTCGGGGGGACTCTATCACTCCGTGGCCTTGAA
>Ga0118677_10016281_pt1 | contig 10210 bp, 7 predicted proteins | sample AliMusrvi5mmetaG_FD_86154 | JGI IMG/M metagenome (GOLD analysis project Ga0118677, IMG submission 86154)
GGGTGGGCCCTTACAGTAATGTGCTGTTTGACGGGCAGACCTATCATTTCTGGTATCACGTTATGGACAGTGTGCAATGGGACCGGGGCGGCACAAACGGCTGCATTTGCTACGCGCGGTCGAGCGACGGCATCCACTGGGAAAAACCGGCGCTGGGCCTGGTTGCCTACGGAGGCGACTGGAGCAACAACATCGTGGTGGGCCACGGCGCGGCGGGGCTGATGCTGGGCCAGGACGGCGGCATGGTGTTCCTGGACCCGAACGCCAAGCTGGCGGAACGCTTCCGGTTGGCGTGCCGGTTTGATTCGCTCGGCAAGGGCGTGCATATCCTTTCGTCTCCGGACGGCATCCACTGGGCGCTGACGCATACCAACATTACAACCTACCGCGATGATGGCAAGCGCCACCACCTGGACTCGCAGAACATTGTGTTCTGGGATGACCGGGCTCGGAAGTACGTGGTGTATGGGCGGAAGAATCTCTTTGAGAACGGGGTGCAGGGCCGCGGGGTGGCGCGGGCCGAGTCGGATAATTTGGGCGAGTTCAGCGCCGTGCAGGAGATGCCGGTGGTGATCGGCCCCGAGCCGGGCGATCGCTGGGTGGATTACTATTCGAGCTCGGCGCTGAAGTATCCCTGGGCGGAGGATGCCTACTACATGTTTCCGCAGGCCTATTTCCACTACATCAAGGGTGAGATCCCAGAGTTCCCGAAGCAGACGCCGGTGAACGCCGGGCCGCTGCACACGCAATTCGGCGCGAGCCGGGACGGGATCAAGTGGAACCGGTATGATCGGCGGCCGTTCGTGTCGCTGGGGATGAAAGGCGAGTTTGACTGGGCTTCCGTGCGGATGGTTCACGGGCTGGTCCCGGATACCACGGGGCGGGAGATGTTCATGTACTACCGGGCGAGCGATTGGCTGCACGGATGGGACCGCAACGAGAGCAACAAGAGCCTGCTCACCGGGGTCGGGCTTGGGGCCGACAAGAACATTGCCGTCATCAGCCGCGTGGTGCTGCGGCGCGACGGGTTTATTTCAGTTTACGCGCCTCGCACGGGCGGGGAGTTTACGACCGAGCCGATGCGTTTTGCCGGCGGCAAGCTGCTCCTGAATGTGGACACCTCAGCCGAGGGGACGCTTCGGGTGGCGGTGCTCGATGCTGAGGGCAATCCGATCGAGGGACTGGGATTGAAGGACTGTGATCTCATTCATACGGCGAACGAGGTTAGCCGGACGGTGAAATGGAAGGGCAGTGCCGACGTGAGCCGGCTCGCGGGTAAACCTGTCCGGCTGCGGTTCGCGCTTAAGAATTGCCACCTCTACGCCTTCCAGTTCGCCGCAAACTGACAAAGCCGCAGGCGGATCCGCATCGGGCAGACCTTTGCGGCGCGGCTCAGAAGTCCAGCGCCAGGACCCGCGGCCTTGCCTCATTGGTGAAGCGAATCCAGAGCAGCCCCTGCTCGTGGGAATACACATAATCCTGAAGCGGTTGGCCCGCGAGGGTGACCGCGCTTGGAGCCTTTGGCGCGCGCAGCAGCACAATGGCGGGAGTCTCCGCCACGCCTTCGACCGTCAGCGCCAGGGAATGCGCATCCTGTTTCGAGGGCACGGTCTTGCACGCGGACGCGAGCACCTGCGGTTCGCGGCCCCGAATGATGTCGAGATCAACCAGGAACATCCGTGAGCCCGGGGCGAGGGTGATCGTGCTCTGCACGCGCAGTTCCGGATCGAACAGGTTGACGAACCGGCCGCTGAGCTTCTTGAGGCTGCCGACGGGTGACTCGTCCATGCCGGCTGCCAGGAGGTAGGGGCCGCGGCGCAGCAGCAGGTAATTGGTCTCGCGCCACTTCAGCCGGCCGCGCGCGGCGGCGGTTTTCACTGCGGCCACCACCCGCGCATCCCCTTGGGCGCTCGCTGCCAAACCCGCAGGGTTTTCGCGCATCCAGATCACGCCGCCTTTGCCCATTTCCATCAATTGCGAACTCCGCCCCGGGTCGCCGGCATCGCCTGCCCGCGCGGCTGCAATAGGGTTCATGGCCTCCAGGCCGAGTTGTGTGAACAGATCTTCCCGCGGCGTCTGGCAACGGCGTCCGTCGCTGTTCCACCACTCCCGGACTTTGTTATAGGGATCGGTGTCGTCGTCGCACACGATCAGTACGCCGCCGGCTTTGACCCACTCAGCAAGCGCCGGATGCACCTCCGGGCTGAGCGGCTTCAATCCGTGATAGGTGAGCAGCAGAACGCGGAAGCCCTTGAGGTAACCGGGCAGAGTCACATTCTCAAGCTGCACCGGCGTTACCGGGATGCCCCGCTTGAGCAGAGGCATGGCCAGGCCGTAAAGGTGGCTCAGGTGCGGATCGCTGGCGCCGGGTTCACCGCGCTCGAACATGAGCGAATCGCTAATGACCAGGCCGATGCCGGTCGTGCCGGAATCCCACTCGACGCGGTCCTGGCGCATGTCGTTGAGCGCGTTCATGACCGTCTGCACCTCGGTGGCGTATTCCGGCGGCATGGGCCGGCGGTCCTCGGGCTTGGCCTGCGCCGGGTAACGCCCGCCGAAGACGCGCTCGGGCCAGGGCGCCACCTCGAAGCGCCAGACATCGGGCTGGAGCAGCGATGCGACCATCGTGGACTCCCAGTTGACGCGGTAGTCCGTCCAGTCGTGGCCGGGGTTATCCTCGACGGGGTCGTTGAGAAACCAGACCCGGCGGCCGGTGCCGCGGACGAGGTTCATCATGGCGCCGTATTCCAGGAAGGCGGTTTCGAAGGTGCGCTCGCGCAATTGGCCGCGATACAAGTTGGGGATGCGCGCCGTGCCGGTCCAGACTTGAGCGATGTAGCCGTCGCAGCCTTGCAGCCGCGCCAGGCTCGATTCCGGGCTGACGATGCGGATGTGGGCATAGCTGGGCAGGCTGTGAGTGGCGACGTAGCAGCGCACGTCGCGGTTGGTGCGGCGGTTGTAGTCCCGCACGTAGTCGAACACCTGCTGCAAGGCGCGCCGGTAGAGGTAATACTTGAGTTTGGAGGAGCGCCACTGGGCGTCCACAGAACCATGCGGCGGCTGCCACTCCTCGGCGTAGTAACTCCGCCACTCGCGCTTGAAGCCCGCCGAGTAGCCGCCATGCACCCAGAACTCCGGCTCTTCCAGGTGAATCGCCTCCGCGCCGGCATCGAGCGCGCGCTGGACCCCCTGGCAGAGATAGGTGCCGTAGTTCGTCCCGGGGCACATGTAATAGACGTCTCCCCCGTGGCTGATCCGGTTCCCGGCCCGATCCGTCTGGGCCTCGTCCTCGTGGTTCACGCCGTCGAACCGGGCGTAGAGGTAATCCTGGTAGGAACCCCACGACACGCCCGTCATGACGTGGATGCGATAGCCGTGATCGCGCCAGGTCTGGATGCGTTGCGGCAGGCTGGGGTCAACGCCGTAAGCCATGACCACATCCGACCGCAGGTTGGCGATGCCGCTCCACGGGGCGGCAGTCTGGAAGCTGGTGCGCTCCAGCGCTTGTTGCGGATCGGGGAAGAGGGCAGGGGACGCCGCCGCGCCAAGGAGCGGGGGGGCCGTCAACAGGAGAGCCGCCAGGCGATGGATCACGCGTGGAAAACGCCGGATGGCCTGCCGTCGCGATACGCCCAGCGACGGTAGAACTGGTAATCCTTCTTCCCTGAGCACCGCTGCGCGAGGCTGGCCATCTCTTCGGGAGTCATGGGCTTGAAATTGGCTGCCACTTTGGCGTTCTTCTGCAGCCACTCCATGGTGTCAATGCCGGAGACCACCGTCGTCACCGGCAGGCTCAAGGCATAGCGCAGGCATTCCTCGGAGGTCGCCAGCCCGTCCTTGATGGGCTTGGCATTGCCCGCCAGGGTTTTCATCGCGAGCGGCGCCAACCTCTGCTTCAGCACCTCCGGCAACACGAGCTTCTGGAAGCCGTTGTCGTCCGCGTCAAACGCCGACAGCGGCATCTGCACGGAGTCAAACGGATACTTGTGGGAGAGCACGCGCAGGAGCGTTTTCGGCTTGGCGTGGCCGGTGAAGCCGCAGTAGCGAATCTTGCCTTGCTTCTTCGCCTGCTCGATTGCCTGGAGCACGCCGTCGGGAATGAAGATCGAGTCGGCCTCCGAATCCTCCAGAATCTGGTGCACCTGCCAGAGGTCCAGGTGATCGGTCTTCAGCCGCTTCAGCGACTCCTCGAGCATGGCCAGGGCCTTCTCCCTGGATTCCTTACCCGGGTTGTGCGTGCAGACCTTGGTCATGAGGAACACTTTGTCGCGCCGGTCCTGGATGGCGTTGCCCATCCATTCCTCCGCGCGTCCCTGGGAGTATTCCCAGGCATTGTCGAAGAAGGTGACCCCCATGTCTATCGCAGCATGGGCGATGCGGGTGGCCGTCTCGGCGGATTCCGCGCGGGCCAGGGTGGCGCCGCCGAGACAGAGCGATGAAACCATCTCCTTGTGGCGGCCAAACGGGCGTTTGGGCACCGGTCCGACGCTTGGGGTGTCGGCGGCAAGGATGGCTGGGGCGTTGGCGGCGAAGACCACGCCTGCGCTGGCCGCGCCCAGCGACTTGATAAAGGTGCGACGATGCTGCTTCGAGTTCGCTTTTGTCATAGGCTAGAAACTATAGACCAGGATAAGGGCTGCCGCCAATTCCGATTCTTTGTGCCTGCCCGGCGGCGGGGCGCAACTCACAGTTTCCGACGACGTGTAAGAATGCGAAACGAGCGCGGACATTCTTGTCCGCCTCGGCTGGGTTGGCAAGCCCCAGGCGGAAAAGAATGTCCGCGCTCCGATAACATGAGTTGCGCCCTGCCCGGCCGCCTGGCGGTTTGGCGGGGACGCGTGGGATCGAGCCCATGTATCGGCTTCGTGGCGGACCAGCTCACTCGGTCGCTAATGCGGGCTGCGAGCCTGCCGGTTACTGTTCCGAACTGGCAGTGCGGCCGAGCGAGCCTTAAACATCGCGCGCCTCGATCGTCGCGTTGGCGGAGCGCTCGATCACATTCACCTTTTCCATCGTCACAAGGCCGTCCCCCATGATCTTGTCCAGCACCGGCAGGAAGGATTGGATTTTCTCCTCGCTATCCACGATCTCGATCACCATGGGCAGGTTGGCCGACAGTTGCAGTATCTTGGCGCTGTGCAGGCGGCTGGACTTGCCGAAGCCCATCGGGCCACGCAGGACCGTGGCGCCGGCCAGGCACATTTCGCGCGCCTTGAAGACGATGGCTTCGTAGAGCGGCTGGTGCTCCAGGCGATCGCTTTCACCGATAAAGATGCGCAGAAGAACGGCTTCGCGAGAGGTGTGCATATCAGGCGGAGTATTGGAAACGCTGGTTGAAGTCGGGGCTCATCGTGGGGAGGCGCTCAGGGCGGCGGCCAGCAGGTGGCCAAGCCAGACCGCGGCGAGGCAGCCGAGGACGGACAGCATGACATTGCCCCCGGCGTATAACCACTCGCCGTCCTGCGCCAGGTTGAGGGTTTGCAGGCTGAACGAGGAGAAGGTGGTGTAGCCGCCGCAGAGGCCGAGCATGAAGAACTGCTGGCGAAACCATGCGGGCGCCAGCCACCTGCCATCGGGACCGGTCAAGGTGGCGAAGAAGCCTATGACGAGGCAGCCGGAGACGTTGACCAGCATCGTGCCCCACGGGAAGGCCTGGCCAAAATGCCGCGCAACAGCACCCGAAAACCAGTGCCGGGCCACGCTGCCCAGCGCGCCACCAAGTGCTATCCAGAAATATGCTGCCATGCAAATCTCCACGCAAGGTCGGGCCTCGCGTTGGGGGAGTCAACCGCAAAACACTGTCGCGGCGGGCCGTAGCCCAAAACGGATGCGGGGCGGCGTCCGGGCGGAAGGGACGCGCCGGCCTGGTAGGCGGAAGGGGCGCGGCGGTTCCGGATGGCTGATGCCCTGGTGCAAAGTCATCAAAAACCCCAATATCCCTTCGAAGCCCCATCGAAGCCCCATCGAGACCCCATCGAGGCTCCTTCGAAGCGCCAAGCCAGCACAACCGGTGCGGCTGGCTGGATTTGAGCGGGACTGCTGCCTTGTGCCCGGCGAACTGACGCGAGGGGGTGGGGACCCTTTTGGCAGACGCCGGTCCTTCTGGCTTCGGCTTTTCGTGGCCGGGCATTGCTCACGCATTCCTTGACTCCCGGCCCGGCTGTCTTATTATGAAGACCTCACTTTGAATGCAAAGTGATTGTGGAAATCAGGAACTCACGAACGGCCGCAAACCCGATGTGAGCGCAGGGGACCCGGGTGGCCGTCCTGATTCAGTGAGTTCCGAACCGAATACAAATATTTATGAGCACAATTCAAGACATACAGGCGCGTGAGATCCTTGATTCACGCGGTAACCCCACGGTGGAAGTTGATGTGACCCTGGCCGGCGGCGCGGCGGGCCGCGCGGCGGTGCCCTCGGGCGCCAGCACCGGCGAGCACGAGGCTCTGGAGCTGCGCGACGGCGACAAGAAACGCTACCTCGGCAAGGGCGTCACCAAGGCCGTAAAGAATGTAACCGACAAGATCTTCCCGGCGCTCAAGGGCATGGATGCCCTCGACCAGCTGACGATTGACCGCACGATGCTCAAGCTCGACGGCACGGAAACCAAGGCGAAGCTGGGCGCCAACGCCATCCTGGCCGTCTCCCTCGCCAACGCCAAGGCCGCGGCCGCCCTCCTGGGCCAGCCGCTCTTCAAGTACCTGGGCGGACCCAACGCCAAGGTGCTGCCCGTGCCCATGGCCAACGTCATCAACGGCGGCGCCCACTCGGATGCCCCGATTGATTTCCAGGAATTCATGATCGTGCCCAAGGGCTTCGACACGTTCTCCGAGGGCCTGCGCGCCATCACGGAAACGTTCCACGCCCTGAAGGCGGTGCTGAAGCAGAAGGGGCTCTCGACCGCCGTCGGCGACGAAGGCGGGTTTGCTCCCAAGCTCGAAAGCACCGAGGCCGCCATCGAGGCCATCCTCCAGGCCGTCAAGGACGCCGGCTACAAGGCGGGCAAACAGATGTTCCTCGCCCTCGATGTCGCCAGCAGCGAGTTCTACAACAAGAACGGCACCTACACCTTCAAGAAGAGCACCGGCAAGACCGTCTCGGGCGATGAGCTGATCGCCTTCTACGTCAAACTCTGCGGCGAGTATCCGATCGTCAGCATCGAAGACGGCTGCGCCGAGGGCGACTGGACCAACTGGAAGAAGCTCACCGACAAGCTCGGCGACAGCGTGCAGTTGGTCGGCGACGACCTGTTCGTGACCAACGTGAAGTTCCTGCAGCGGGGCATCGAGACCGGCACGGCCAACTCGATCCTCGTCAAGGTCAACCAGATCGGCTCGCTCACCGAGACCCTCGACGCCGTGGAGCTGGCCCAGGACAACGACTACACCGCCGTCATCAGCCATCGCTCCGGCGAAACCGAAGACGCCACCATCGCGGACATCGCCGTGGCGACCAATGCCGGCCAAATCAAGACCGGATCGCTCAGCCGCACCGACCGTGTGGCGAAGTACAACCAGTTGCTGCGCATCGAGCAGTTGCTGGGCAAGAACGCGGTTTACGGCGGCAAGTTCTAGTCCGGCGAAAACGTGAATTGAAGTCTAACTTCTTCTCGCGGAACATTGACCGGCGCGGACGGATCGTGCGTGCCGTGTGGGGTGCAGCTTTGATCGTGGCTGGCGGGCTGGTCTGCGGACACCACCCGTGGGTCTGCATCGCGCTCGTCGCCTCCGGCGTATTTGCGCTGTACGAAGCCGCGCGCGGCTGGTGCCTGGCGCGTGCCTGTGGCATCAAGACGAAGTTCTAAGCCGTGACCGTTGACCGCCCGGGGACAGCACCCGCCCCGGGCGCCGTGGCGGAGGCTTGCGCCACCCACATGCGTGGCTACCCGAAGCAACCCTCCTTTCAGGGAATCCGTGTGCGACACTGCCCGGAACCAACTCCATGGCCACGGTCCGGGTCACACCCGGCACGGGTTGTCCGCCGACTCGCCGGGGCCATCGCTCTCAACTTTAGTGTGTGCGGCTCACCCCCAAAGTGCTAAACCTTTACACGACATTTTCATGAGCGATATCAAGACAGTCAGGACGTTAGTAACCCGTGGGTTGGTTGAAGGTCGTCCCAAGCCGGGGCGGGTATTCGATTGGCTCCCGAGCTCTGCGCTGATCGCGCTCTGCCTTTTTGCTTCCTTCGCCCGCGCGCAGCAATCTCTGCCGGCGACCAACGTGTTCACCTCCCAGCCCCTTTCGCTGGCCGACACCATTAACATCGCCTTGCAGCAGAATCCGCATATCGTGCGCGCGCAGAAGGATGTGGAAGCCGCGCAGGGTGTTGTCGTTCAGACCCGGGCCGTCGCCTATCCCAAGCTGCAGGCGGCGGGCAGTTACTCGGGCGTGCAGTCCACCGATGTGGACACACCGCGGGCCGCCATTGCCAACTTCAGCTTCGGCGCCGAGCAGTCCTGGGCCTCGCAGATCCGAGTCGTGCAATCCCTCTATCAAGGCGGGCGCATTCTCTCCTCCTTGCGGGTCGCGAAGCTCACCCGGGAGCGCTCGCTCCTGATGTATCAGACCGCGGTGGCGGACACGGTGCTGGAGGTGCAGTTGGCCTATTACGATGTCCTGCTCGCGGCGCAGGAGATCATCGTGCAGGAGAAATCCGTCGAGCTGCTCGGCAGCGAGCTGGCCGATACCAAACGTCGCTATGACGCCGGCACTGTGCCCCAGTTCAACGTGCTTCGCGCGCAGGTTGAATTGGCGAACCAGCAACCGAAGCTGATCCGCGCCAGGAACAGCTTCCGCATAGCCAAGAATGTTCTTGCCAATGTGCTCGGCTTTAACATACCCAAGGACACGGTTGATGACATTCCGCTGAATCTATCGGGCAAGCTCGAGGCCGAGCCTTACCGGGTTGACCTGCCGCGCGCGATCGCCCTTGCGCTGGATCGGCGTACTGAACTCGGCTCATTGCGCAAAGCGCAAGCACTTCGCTTCGAGGACATTGTGAGCGCCAAGTCCGGTTACAAACCCAGCCTCCAGGCCTACGGCGGGTATGAGGCCCGCAGCTCCATGTTCACCTCCGACCTCTCCTTCGAGGTGCATGGCTGGATGGCCGGCGTGCAACTCACCTGGGACCTTTTCGACGGCTTCCGCACCAAGGGCAAAGTAATGGAGGCCACAGCCCTCTACGAACGCGCCGGCGCCGAGCTGGATGATACCGGCCGCCGCATCGAACTGGAAGTCCGCACCGCCTTCTCTAGGTTCGTTGAGGCTAATGAACTGCTCGATTCCCAGAAAAAGGTGGTGGAACAGGCTGAGGAAGCCCTCCGCCTCGCCACCGCGCGCAGTGACGCCGGCACGGGAACGCAGCTTGACGTCCTCAGCGCCCGAACAGCCCTCACCGACGCCCAAACGACCCAAATTGAGGCCCTGCACGGCTATTCCACCGCCCGGGCGAGGCTGGAGCGTGCGGTGGGCCTGAATGTTCCGTGCCAAAACGCACCGCGATAGACCGAATTTGGCCTGCCAGTTACGAGATTTCGTAGTCCCTCCCACGACTTATTCACCACCCCTGATGGGTTGTGAATAACTTTCCAATAAATCTGCTACAAAGCTGTTGACGAGGTGGAGGATAGTGGGTAAAAGTGGGTCGTTGTGGGGCATTAATGCTATGTGGGCCCTGCGGTGAATAAGATGGAAGTGAACGACAATATCGAGCCGACCTATTACAACTCGCGCTACAGGCACGGAGTTGATGAGAAGCGGCGCGTTCAGATTCCAGCCAAATGGAGGCCCTCCAAGCCCGGGACGGAGCTGACTTTGGTATTGTGGCCCAAGGCCAAAGAGGGCGCCTGCCTTCGGGTTTTGCCGCCGTCGCAGATGGCGAAGCTGATGCAGGACATTGACGTGATGTCGAACAGCGACCCGAACAAAGTCGTGCTGAAGCGGTTAATTGGCGGCGAATCGGTCCAGGCGACGCTGGACAAGTCCGGCCGGATTTGTCTGCCGGAGGATATGGCAGAGGCGGCCGGCATCTCTGACGCTGCGGTGTTGGTCGGGTTGCTTGATAAGTTCGAGATCTGGTCTCCCGAGCGGTACGAGCAGTTGAAGGCCTCGGATGCCGTCATGGCCCAGGAAGCATTTAGACTGATGGAGTGATTTATGAGCCTGCTGCAATTACTAACGACGGGCAAGAGCCTGGTAGGGCTTCAAG